>Ga0310695_10000731_pt1 | contig 81174 bp, 75 predicted proteins | sample RumenRJG_04DNA_FD_203882 | JGI IMG/M metagenome (GOLD analysis project Ga0310695, IMG submission 203882) | Bovine rumen microbial communities from Lethbridge, Alberta, Canada - RJG_04 (v2) (version 2) | ecosystem: Host-associated > Mammals > Digestive system > Stomach > Rumen | place: Canada...
TCTTCCTGGAGTCTATTAAAAAGAAATTTCCCCCTGAGGACTTTTTCGACATTATCTGTTATGTGCAATTGCATGTGGAGTTGTCGGTAGCTGCTAAGAGCAGGGTTATGGTTCGGGAATCAGGGCTAGTGAAAGATCTTCCTTTGACGGAGGAAAATAAGGAATTAATCCTCTGTCAATATGAAGAATACAAAATTCTTGAGAAGAAATTAGGGAAGCTGGCAAGAATGACCATCGCCCCTATCGTGAAATATTATCCTGCTGATTATAAAGCGCTTGAAGCCCTTCGGGCTGAATGCAAAAAGACAAACATAACAACAAATAAATCATGAAGACTATGCCTACAACAGAACGTGTATTCCAGCTATTTAAGGAATTAAACCAGATTCCCCGTCCTTCACACCATGAGGAACGGGTGGCTGACTATCTATGCCAGTTTGCAGAACGACTGCACTTGGAGTATAAACGAGACAAGGAGAACTGCGTGGTGATCAGCAAGCCTGCAACACCAGGACATGAGGGTGCTGAACCCATCGTATTGCTGAACCACATGGATATGGTGTGCGTGGGAATGAAAGACCCCCTGGCCGACCCTATCGAGGCGTATGTGGAGAACGGATGGATGAAGGCGCGAGGCACCTCGCTGGGTGCTGACAACGGCATCGGTCTGTCGATGGCACTGGCTGTGCTGGAAGACGACAGCATCGTACATCCAGCCCTGGAAGTGATGACCACCACCAACGAGGAAGATGGTATGTCGGGCGCCTCGCAGTTGAGCAAGGACTTTCTGAAAGGCAGGAAGGTGATAAACCTGGACTCAGAGGATTACGACACTATCACCACAGGAGCGGCAGGTGCCTGTCTGCAATTCCATCGCATACCCGTAGTGCGCAAGCAGGCGCCTGGGGGCAAACGCAGATGGTACAGAATAAGATTTGAGGGAGGACTGGGTGGCCACTCTGGCGTGGACATCAACAAGGGCAGATGCAGTGCGGTGGTGCCTGCATGGGCCATCTTAGCAGCCATCTACAATGAATACGAATTTGACGTGGCTTCTATTAAGATAGGTGAAGCCAACGCCTCAATAGCCTCATCGGCAGAAATCGTGCTCACCATCCCTTCGGGCGAGGGCTCAGAATTCGTGAAGCAGCAGGAGGAGATGATGAACGAATGGTTGCAGGAGGAATATGGCAAGACGGACCCGAAGATGCACTGCACGATAGAGAAATGCGAGCGCGAGGAAACGGTGATAAACGCAGAGGCGCTGGAAGCCCTGCTGACTTGTCTGGAGCAGATTCCACAAGGTGTGGTGAAGATGAGCGAAGCGATGAAGGGAACGGTGGAGACATCGAACAACGTAGGGCGCATCGAGACAATGGATGATTGCATCTTCGTATCGACCCACACGCGCAGCTTCATAGACAGCGACATGGAGGAACTGAGTCGCGACATAGCCAACGTGTTTGCTGCCTGCGGAGCAAAGAGCGAAATGGTGATGTCGGCACCTGCATGGCAGGAAGACCAGCAGTCGGACTTTCTGCGCTTGACGTCAGACACATTCCAAGACGTGCTGGGGTGGCGCCCAAGGATGGTGGCCATGCACTTTGTGCTGGAGGCAGGATTCTTCGTACAGCACTATCCGGGCATACAGATGGCGAGCATAGGGCCTCGCATCGTAGAGCCCCACTCTACCAGCGAGCGCATAGAGCTATCGACGATAGAGGATATATGGAAGGTATTAAACGAACTGCTCAAGCGATTGGCTTGAGCAGTTCTGTTTTTAGCGAAATACCACACTCGTGGTATATAGAATGCCATAAATGGGCTATTTCACGGTAGAGAAAAACACCGTACCTTTGCACCTATAATTATTAGGCTAAAGGATAAAGAATGAAGAAACAAACAATTGCTATTAACACCCCATTTGTACGGCCAGATGTCTACGGTTCACTGGCCGTTCCTATATATAATAATGTGGCATTCGAATTTCAGGATGCCCAAGAAATGGCTGATGCCTTCTGCAATCGCATCAAGGCTCCTGACTATGCCCGTGTAGAAAACCCAACGGTGACTCAGTTTGAACAACGCGTAAAGGCACTGACGGGTGCCCAGCACGTAACAGCATTCAATTCTGGTATGGCTGCTATCAGCAATGCGCTGTTGTCTGTAACTGAGCACCAGAAGAACATCGTATCGTCGCACCATCTGTTTGGCAACACGCTGGCCCTGATAAGCAGCACACTGCCACGCTTCGGAGTAGAGCCCAGACTGAGAGATCTGACGAATATAGAGGAGGTGGAAAAGGCCATTGACAACAACACTTGTTGCGTATTTCTGGAAGTGCTGACCAATCCGCAATTGGAGGTTGCCAACTTGCAGGCTATCACTGAGATAGCCCATCGGAAAGGGGTTCCTGTGATAGCCGATTCGACCCTGATACCTTTCACAGAAACCAACCTGAAAGCGTTGGGCGTAGATGTGGAAGTGGTGGCAAGCACCAAATATATATCAGGAGGAGGCACATCGCTGGGAGGTCTGATTATAGACTATGGCACCTTCCCAGAAATCAACCAGCGTGTAAAATATGAACTGCTATTCAACCTAGGTGCCTACATGTCACCACAAGCGGCCTACATGCAGACATTAGGACTGGAAACACTGGATGTGCGCTATCATCGACAAGCAGCCTCAGCACTGCAATTGGCAAAAGACCTGAAAGAGATAGTAGCCATCAAGCGTGTCAACTATGTGGGATTGTCGGACAATCCCTATCACGCATTGGCACAGCAACAGTTTGGAAAGACTGCGGGAGCAATGCTCACCATTGACCTGGAATCGAAAGAGCGATGTTTCCACTTCCTGAACAGACTGAAACTGATACATCGAGCCACCAACCTCTTCGACAATCGCAGCTTGGCCATCCACCCTGCATCGACCATCTTCGGAAACTTTACCCAGCAACAACTGGAACAGATGGACGTGAGAGACACCACCATACGATTGTCCATAGGACTGGAGGCACCAGAAGACTTAATCCTTGATATCCAACAAGCATTACAACAAGATGACTTATAACTTCGACAAGATAATAGACCGAACAGGGAGTGGCGACCTGAAGCACAGCGTACTGAAGGAAAGATACGGGCGTGACGACTTGTTGCCCCTCTGGGTGGCAGACATGGATTTTGAGACACCCGATTTTATCACAAAAGCACTTCAGCAACGCCTGGAGCATTCGCTTTTCGGATATACCGTAGTACCTGACGAGCTATGGATTAGTATCATTCAATGGATTCAGGAGCATCACGACTGGAGAGTGCGTAGAGAATGGCTGACCTACATTCCTGGTATCGTAAAAGGTATCGGCATGGCCATCAACGTGTTCGTCAAGGAGAACGAGAAAGTGATTATCCAGCCTCCCGTCTATCATCCCTTCCGACTAACGCCCCAAGGGAATGGGCGACAGGTTGTGTTGAACCCCCTGAAAGAACTATCTGACGGAAGTTATGAGATGGATTTCGAGCAATTGGCAGAGGTGACTGACAAGCAATGCAGACTGCTGATACTGAGCAATCCGCACAATCCCGCAGGCATTTGCTGGAGTGCTGAAACATTAAGACGCCTAGCCCACTTCTGCTATGAGCGAAACATCATTGTGATAAGCGACGAGATACACAGTGACATGGCACTTTTCGGGAATCGGCATGTGCCCTTTGCCACCGTGAGCGAGGAAGCTGCCCAAATAAGCATCACCTTTGGAGCTCCCTCCAAGACCTTCAACATTGCAGGAATAGTCAGTTCGTATGCTATCGTGCCCAACCCCACCCTGCGACGTCGATTCTACTCGTGGCTGGAAGCCAACGAACTGAACGACCCACCGATTTTTGCTCCGATAGCTACCATAGCGGCCTATAACGAGGGAGAAGAATGGCGAAAGCAGATGCTTCACTATGTGGAAGACAACATTCGATTCGTAGAGAATTACTGTAGAGAGCAACTACCCAAGATAAAACCGCTGCGTCCTCAGGCCTCTTTTCTGGTATGGCTGGATTGTAGGGAACTGGGATTCAATCATGACCAGCTCATCGACCTTTTCGTGAACAAGGCTCACTTGGCACTCAACGATGGAGAGATGTTCGGCAATGGAGGTCAAGGGTTTATGCGAATGAACGTAGGTGCTCCGAGGGCAGTGCTAAAACAGGCACTACAGCAACTAAAAGAGGCACTAAAATAGCGAAATACCACACTCGTGGTATATAGAATGCCATAAATGGGCTATTTCACGGTAGAGAAAAACGCCGTACCTTTGCATCGTGATTCAATCACAAAACAATTACAGGAATTAATAATAAATTAAAAAAGGAAAGAATTATGAAAACAATGATGGATTTTCGAATGTGTTGCTGTTATAGCATGCACATGACACGTAATGAAAAGAAGAAACAGTATCAACACAATAATAATATATATAAGAAACAACAACATGAAAAAATCAGTATTCCGCATAGCATTGATCTTAGGGCTGCAGCTTAACCTGACAGCCAGTGCACAAACAGAGAAAATATCGTTGCGCATTCCCAACTTCGCACGTCCACTCGTGGAGAAATGGGCCAACGACTATAAAAACAGTAACCATAACGTTGATTTCCATTTTACGACAGGGAAATCGCAGGATAACAACACCCTTACACTGACAACCGATGCAGACGGAGTAAGTTTTGCACGCTATGCAGTGCTTCCTGTTACCACAAAAGACTCAGAGGCTGCACATCTAACAGCTTCACACCGATTGAACAACAAAAAGCTGCGCTCACTGTTCTTCGTAAAAGACGAATGGGATGAGGATGTCAAAGAGACAAAGGCAGACAAACAAGTACATGTATATACAGGTAACAGTCAGTTGTCGGCATCACGCCTTTATGCTTCACATTTGAAGCAGGAAAATGCCAACTACAAAGGTAAGAAAATTGCAGGAGACGATTCTTTCCTTATCACAGCCATTAACCGAGACCCCCTTGGAATAACAGTTAACTATCTGTCCAACATCTTCGACCTGAAGAGTCGCGAGTTGCGCCCCAGCCTTGCTCTATTGCCCCTGGATATTGACAAGCAAGGAAGACAGGCTCTGGAAAACGGACGGCTGGACAACATCATCGAATTGTTAGAGCAAGAGGAGTACGCTGAAATTCCCATTGGCAACATTGGTTTCGAATACAACCATGCCAATGTGGCTATCAACGACTTCGTACGTTGGATTCTGACCGTTGGTGTACGCGACCTTCATCAATATGGGCTGCTTTCATTGCCACAAAAAGAACTGGTGGCACAGCAGCATCGCGTGGATCAGAAGTTCCTGGCACAAAAATAAACTTTAGCCACCCATTTTATATATTAGTAGTTTGTTTCATTTAGAAGAAGGGACGGGCATTATGGGCCCGTTCCTTTAGAGGAGACTTGTATTTATGAAAAAAAGATTGTTTATCTCTATTGTTGTACTGGCTGCAAGCATTTCGGCCTTTGCACAAACCACATTAACGGGTCGCATCACGGATGCCCGTACTGGAGAACCCCTGATAGGAGCCTCGCTGGTTCCAAAGTCAAGTAAGGAATTAGGTGCTGTAACTGATATAGACGGAAATTTCAAACTCGTCACCAACGTTGAACTCCCACTAACCCTTAGCGTTCAGTTTATTGGTTATCGTTCACAGGAAGTTGATGTATATGATGCCTCAGAACCTATTGACATACAATTGATTGACGCTTCTGACCGAATAAACGAAGTGGTAATCATTGGTTATGGAGCACAGAAGCGCCTTGAACTGACTAGCAGTATTTCGACCGTAGGACAGAATTTGCTAAATCAGTCCGTCGGTTCTGTTGAAAACGCCCTGCAAGGTGCTGTAGCAGGACTGAATGTCGCTACGACCTCTGGCCAGCCAGGTGCTGTCAGCAACATTCGTATTCGTGGTGGTAACTCCATCACAGGAGGTAATGAGCCACTATATGTCATTGACGGTCTCATCGTATATAACGATATAGCCTCTACTTCAACGGGGGCTTCCGGAAGTGATGCAGCACTCGACCCTCTGTCATTCCTCAACCCAAACGATATTGAGAGAATTGAGGTATTGAAGGACGTATCGGCTACTGCCATTTATGGTACACGCGGTGCCAATGGTGTCATCATCATCACGACAAAGAAAGGTTCGCACGGCAAGAACAACATCAGCTATAGCGGTACATTCGGATGGAGCAAGGCTGCTAAAACACTTGACTTCCTGAATGCACAGCAATTTACTGAACTTTATAATGAACTGACACCCAATGCGCCACTGGCTGCTCCCACGGCCAACTATGATTGGCAGGATGCTGCCCTGCGTACCGCTTTCTCTCAGGAACATCAGATTAGCTTTACAGGTGGTGACGAGGTTTCTCGCTACACCATCAGCGGAGGCTATAAGGACCAAAAGGGTATCATTATCGGTACCGACTTGAAGCGCTATACGGGTCGTATCAATTATGAGCGAAACATACTGAAAAACTTATTGATAGGCGTGAATGCCACGGGTGCCTATAGCAATTTGGAAGGACTGCGAAATGTAGACCATGACAACTCTGGACAGACGGCTAAGTGGGCTGCAAATAGTTGGATGTCAGCACTGATTACCCCACAAACACAGGCAATCTATAATGCAGACGGTTCTTTCAACTACTCGCCAACTCCCATCAGTCAGGACTTGTTTATAAGAGACGGACAGACAGTAGTGGGTAACCCCATCTCGGACCTCTATAACATCAAGACCTCTACCAGCAACACCCGTGTGATAGCCAATGCTTTTGCCGAGTGGGAAGTGATAAAGAATCTGAAGTTGAAGGCCAATATTGGCGCTGATCTCTCGAATACGAAGCAGAACAACTATTCGCCCTCGTATACAACGACAGGTCTGGAGCACAATGGTGTGGCTTCTGTAGGCGACAACCGTACCAACGTTTGGCAGGCTGAGTTTACGGCTAGTTACGACAATACTTTCAAGCGTCTGCACCATATCAACGTGTTGGGTGGTTATACAACACAACGCACAGACCGTAGCGGTTTTGCCACCACAGTTCGCAACTTTGCCAATGATGACACAGGCTACGACAATCTCTCAGCTGGCAGTGACTTGTATCGTTCGACGAGCGACAGAATAATCAGTACACTGCAGTCTGTTTTAGGACGTGTGAACTACTCTTTCGATTCACGTTATAACGCCTCGTTGACGCTTCGTGCAGATGGTAGCAGTCGCTTTGCCAAGGATCACAAATGGGGTTGGTTCCCTTCCGCTGGTTTCTCTTGGAATATTGACAAGGAAAAATTCATCCATCTGGGCAAGCAGGTTGATTTCCTACAGCTTCGATTCTCTGCAGGTATCGTAGGTAATCAGGAGATTGGTGACTACCAATTTGCCGCCACTGTATCACCAACAGAAACGCCATTCATCTATAACGGTCAAGAGACTGTGGCTTACTACATCGTGAACAAGGCCAACCCAGACCTGAAGTGGGAAAAGACAGCATCTTATAACATTGGTATCAGCTCTGGTTTCTTCCAGAATCGTCTGAACGTCACGCTGGATGCATATTACAAGAAAACAAGCGACCTGCTGTTGCAAGTGCCTGTAGAGGGCGTGACGGGTTATGCCACTGCACTGCGTAACGCAGGCTCTGTTACCAACAAGGGTATAGAATTGGAGATAGGCGCTGTGCTTATTGACCGCAAGGATTTGAAATGGAACGTGAATGGTAATATCGCTCACAACAAGAACGAAGTAACCTCGCTGGGACAAGCCACGTCTATCATCCCTAGCATCGGTGGAGCAACACTGGGCTATATTTCACCACTGATTGTTGCAGTTGGCGAACCTCTCGGAACTTTCTACGGTTATAAGTTTGCAGGCATCGTACAGTCGGAGGAGCAAGCAGCCACACTGACTCCACAAACCATCAACAAACTGGAACCAGGCAACCCTTACTACGAGGACGTAAATGGCGACGGCGTGGTGAACACAGAAGACCAGACCATACTGGGTAATGCTCAGCCTAAGTTCACCTACGGACTGAATACCACACTGAAGTATAAGCAATTCGACTTGCTCATTGCCATTGCCGGTTCTTACGGAAACAAGCTCTATAACGGTCTTGCTACCCGTCTGACCAAAGGCTCTACCTATTATAATAGCTTAGCCGTAGTGGCAGACAGATGGACTCCCACTCATCCTTCTAACGAAATCCAAAAGGCCAGCAATGATCTGACAGTAGTATCGGATAGCCGTTATGTAGAAAACGCCAGCTATCTGCGTGTAAAGAACATCCAGTTGGGCTATACATTCCCTGTTCCTCAGATTACACGTGATGCCCGTCTGCGCTTGTACCTCTCATTGCAGAACTTCTTCACCATCACCAACTACTCAGGCTACGATCCTGAAGGTGGTCGAAACGGAGCCAGCGAGCAAAGCGGAATCTATCAGGGTATCGACATGGCCACCTATCCCACCGCCAAGACCGTTCAATTAGGTATTAATGTAACTTTGTAAAAGGTAAAAAAGTAAAAAGGTAAGAGTTATGAAAAAGACTATTTATACATATATTGCAACATCAGTATTGGCGCTGACAGGTTGCGCAGATCTCGACCAGAGTTCTATCAGTTCTATCGACAAGGATAATTTCTATCAGAGTGAAGCAGATGTCAAAGTAGCCCTCAACGGTGTGTATCAGGTATTGACAGACGGAAGCATGAATGGCCCATGGAACGACGAGCTGATTTTCCTGAACGATTTGCAGAGCGAGTATGCTCGCAGAGGAACGGCTAATAGTGCTGCCATTACGGAGATTGGCGACTTTGCCATCACTCCCACCAATGCTTTCGTTGAGACTGCATGGCTGTATCGCTATAAGGCCATCAACCGCGCCAATATCCTGATTGACAAGGTCAACGAATCTGCATTGGCAGAACAGGTTCGCAACAACTATGTACGCTCAGCTAAGTTTCTGCGTGCACTCTACTATTTCGACCTCGTGCGTCTGTTTGGCGATGTGCCTTTGGTTTTGCACGATGGAGAGGGCGAAGGAGCGCCTCGTAGCAGCAAAGATGAGGTGTATCAGCAGATTGTTAGTGACCTTACTGAAGCGGAAGGCATTACGGCCGATTTCCCCAAGCTGAGCAGTGAAGCTTCATCACCAGCTGCTTCTGGTTTGCTTTCAAAAGTTTATATCACTTGGGCACAGACAGATACGGAGTATTCAAAAGCTCATCAGAATGAACTGTATCAGAAAGCCATCGATGCAGCAAACAAAGTGATTTCTTCTGGGAAATATCAGATAATCAACAAGTTCATTGACAACTGGTCACTTGACAAGAAGGAGGGTCCTGAACTGATTTTCACCGTTGAGCATAAGTTTGGCATCAACCGTAATGTAACAGGACACTGTGTATTTTCGACAGGTTTCGTCAACAACAAGCTGCCCGTTATCGCTGCCATCAACAACAACCTGTACTATGAATATGACAGCAATGACCAGCGCCGTGATGCCTCAGTTACTCTGCGTCTGTTCGACCCTTCAAAAGGTGAGTATTTCAATTTCGAACGCCTACGTTTCCGCAAGTATATTGATACGCTCTACATGGCTAACGAGAGTGCGCCTTACATCTCTGGTCAGAACACCAGCTCATCAGTATTGCGATACGCTGAGGTACTATTGGTCAAGGCCGAGGCTGAAAACGAGCTGAATGGCCCCACCGCTACAGCCTACGAAGCGCTGAACGCCATCCGTCGTCGTGCCTACTGGAATCCGTATAATAATAATCAGAGTCAGCCAGCCAATGGTACTCCACTTGAGCTTTCCGGCCTGAGCAAGGAACAGTTCCGTCAGGCTGTACAGCAGGAACGCTATTTGGAATTCGTTACTGAAGGTAATCGATGGTTCGACCTGAAGCGTTGGCATATTCTGGTCAAAACCATCAAGGAGAAGGTGCCTGCCGACGACTTGAAATACAAGAATATTTCCACGCGCAACTATTATCTCCCATTGCCACAAACTCAGATTGAGCTCAATCCTAATCTAGTGCAGAACTGGGGCTATGCTGGTGAGACTTCGGGCGATCCCTATAGCGCATTAGGTTGGCAATAATAATAAAAACAAAAACGGTAAAAAGCAAAAAGGTAAAAACAAAAAAAATAACGATTATGAAAAAGCAAGTGAAAAATATCTTCCGCAACACCCTGCTCATCGCAGCCGTTGCATCTATATCAGCCACTCAGAGTGTTGCACAGACCGCAAACGATTATAACAAGCGTGAACTGCTGTGGCAAGTATTGGACCAGAGTCGTGCCAACGACTACGTGCCCGTGTTCTTCAACATCCATTTCCCTGATAAAACGGGACAGAAAGCTGTTCAGTCACATATTGACTGGTACAAGACAACTCATGTTGACTTTGTCAACGTGAAATACGAATACTTCCCGGAAATACAGGCTGTCAACAGCACAAAGGATTGGAAGAAAATCAAGTCGTTTGCTCCTGAGACATGGGAGGAACAACTCAATGTGATTCGTCAGCTGAAACACGAATTAGGCAGTGAAGCCCTGATTATTCCAACAGTATTCTCGCCTTTGCGTGTACTTATCCAAACTGCGGGCTCCCAACTCTCCAGCGACAGGGAAGGACGTCGTCACTTCGTAGAACTGATTAAACAAGATCCCAAAGCCATCAAGCCAGCGCTCGAGGCTGTCACCAAGAGTCTGATATACTATATCCGTGAGGCTCGCAAGGCTGGTGCCGACGGATTCTATATCTCCAGCCAGGGTGATGACTTGGAGGAGTTTGGCGGCGATGTTTTCAACAAAATCATCAAGCCCTATGATCGCCAATTAAGTGATGTTGCTGCAGAGATTGCTCCTTTCAACATTCTACACATTTGCGAAAGTGGCGGTCACTTTACACCAGAGACTTTCAACGATTATCTTGACTATCCTGGCAGCGTCATCAACCCACCACTCCACAACTGGAAGGACAAGAGCATCAGTCTGGCTGACATCAGCAAACTCTTCCATCGTCCTGTATTGGGTGGACTGAATAATCGCAGTCAGGCGCTCAAAGAGGGTAATCTCGCAGAACTGAAAGCCGAGGTAGACGAGATATTGAAGAATGCTCCTGCCAACTTCATCTTTGGTGCAGATGATTCAGTATTCAATGATGTTGATCAGGAGACACTTCGAAAGTTAGTAGACTATATCCACACATGGAGACAGACACATAGGAAATAATATTTGCTCAATTTTTTCCTTGTTCGGGTTGCAAAGTTTTAATGGCTTTGCGCCCGAATTTTTAAAATAATTTGGTTTTTCACTCACTTATTCGTAATTTTGCAGCAATGAAAAGAACATTGATATGGATTGGCGCACTCGTAGTGGGTGCTGTATTGGGAGTGCTTGGACTTGATTGGCTCAATGCATTGATGGAATTTTTGGCTATCGTCTATACCAGACTGTTTCAGTTGTTAGCTATTCCCACCATCGTACTAGCAGTCATTACAACCTTTTCGACCTTCGGAACGAAAGGTTCTGGAAAGATATTTGCCCGAACACTTACCTACACCTTGCTAACTACTTTTTCTGCTGCAATAGTGGGAGCGATCCTCTACACGCTGATAGCACCAGGAAATCTGCCAACCCTTACATCAGAGGTTTCAACTGTTACCCCTGAGACCTCCTACTTCGACCATATTGTAAGTATTATCCCTAACAACATTGTCAAGCCATTCCTTGAGGGAAATATTCTCTCCCTGCTACTATTGGCTTTTGCCATTGGATTCGGGCTATCTAAACTACCTGAATCAGAAAACAAGGCTGTTGTTGTGAAAGGTCTTCTAGGACTTCAAGACCTCCTCTTTCTGCTTATCCACGGACTCATTTGGGCATTACCCTTGGGTATTATAGCTTTCTCTGCTCAACTTTCAGCCCAATTGTCTGCTGGTGTTATAGCTGATTCCATTGGGAAATATGTTCTAGTGGTGTTAGGTGGTAATGCTATTCAATTTTTCGTCGTACTACCATTATTCCTATTGGCAAGAGGACTTAACCCTATTCATGTGCTAAACAAGATGATGCCTGCCGTGCTAATGGCATTATTTACCAAGAGCAGTGCTGCTACCCTACCCGTCACGATGCAGTCTGCAGAAAGACGTTTGGGAATACAAAAAAAGGTAGCACGCTTTGTGCTACCTATCTGTACCACCATCAACATGAATGGCTGTGCAGCTTTTATCCTCGTTACCTCACTCTTTGTGATGCAGAACGGAGGAATACCCATTACATGGATTACCATTCTCTCATGGACATTTATTTCCGTTATTTCAGCTGTAGGAAATGCAGGTGTCCCAATGGGTTGCTATTTCCTCACACTCTCATTGATGTCTGGCATTGGCGCTCCCATAGCAATCTTAGGTGTAATACTACCTATCTACACCATTATCGATATGATTGAGACCGCTGAAAATGTATGGTCAGACTCCTGCGTTGCAGCGATTGTTGACCACGATGAACGTGACATTGAAATCACTTCTTGATTTCGATGTCGCGCTTGACATTATTGCGTATCTTCGTGAGATAGCCTTTCATGCCGTCGGCATCTTTGTTGTCGATGATTTCCAGTAGTTCTTTCAACTCCGTACGAATCTGCGACACTTGGTCGTGGGTGTAGGGGTTGAAAAGGATTTCCTGCAACAGATAGTCGTCTTCATTCAACACACCCTTGGCAATGCGCATGTGGCGCTTGAAGGTGGTACCAGGAGCGTCCTGATGCTTCATGACAGCAGCAAAGACGAAGGTGGAGACGAAGGGAATACTCAATGAGTAAGCCACCGTCTTATCATGCTCCTCGAAGGTGTATTCGTAGATGTTCAAGCCCAGCTTCTGGTAGAGGTCCTTGAAGAAAATACGACCCATATAATCGCCTTCACTGATGATGATGGCGTTTTCTTCAGAGAGCTGTTGCAGATTGGCAAACGTAGGACCGAACATAGGGTGCGTAGAAACATAGCGGCGACCCGACTTTTCATAGAACTCCTTGAGGTCGGTCTTCACACTGGCAATATCGCTGATGATGCAGTCCTTGGGCAGGTAAGGCATGACTTGTTCGAACACAGGGATGGTGTATTTCAGCGTGACAGCATTGATAAGCAACTCGGGTTTGAAATCCTTGATTTCGTCGAAGGTGGTGAAGCGCTGACAATTATAGGTGAAGCGCATACGCTTGGCATCTTTTTCGAAGACTGCCACTTCGTGGTCAAAGCTCAGCAGGTCGATGAAGAACGAGCCCATCTTGCCTGCACCTAATACTAATATTTTCATCTTTGAGGTTTGAGATTACTTGTTGACAATTTCAATTTGCTGGCGCACGGACTCTTCGTGAATGCTCTCGAAAACCTTGGCGACAAACTCAGGGGCCATACCCGTGAGGGACCCCTGCACACCACGCTTCTCCAGAATCTCGTTGTAGCGCGAAGCCTGAAGAACGGTCATGTTGTGTTCCTTCTTGTAATGACCAATCTCGCGACAAACCTCCATGCGCTTAGCCAGCAACTCCATCAGCTGGTTGTCTAACTCATCAATCTGTTTGCGCAACTGCTGAATGCCTTCGGTAGTGACATGCTCGTCGCGGATAACCAACAGCGAGAGGATGTAGTCGAGGACATCGGGGGTAACCTGCTGCTTAGCATCGCTCCACGCCTTGTCAGGATCGCAGTGACTCTCAACAATCAAGCCATCGAAACCAAGGTCCATAGCCTGCTGACACAAAGGAGCAATCAGTTCACGACGTCCACCAATGTGTGAGGGGTCGCAGATGATGGGCAGTTCAGGAATGCGACGATGCAACTCGATGGGAATCTGCCACATAGGAGCGTTGCGGTATATCTTCTGCTCGAAGCTGGAGAAGCCACGATGAATGGCGCCCAAGCGCTTCACACCAGCTTGGTTCAGACGCTCCATAGCACCAATCCAGAGCTCGAGATCAGGATTGACAGGGTTCTTTACGAACACAGGGACGTCAACACCCTTCAGGGCATCGGCCAAAGCCTGCATAGCAAAGGGGTTGGCAGTAGTGCGGGCACCAATCCACAGGATGTCCATATCGTATTTCAAGGCCAGCTCGACATGCTCGGGGGTAGCCACCTCAGTAGAAATCAGCATGTGGGTTTCGTCCTTCACCTGCTTCATCCAGGGCAGGGCTTTCTCGCCATTACCCTCGAAGCCTCCTGGCTTGGTACGGGGCTTCCACACACCAGCACGGAAGTTATGACAGCCTTTCATAGCCAGCTGGCGCGCTGTATTCATCACTTGCTCCTCAGTCTCAGCACTGCAGGGACCTGCAATGACGAAGGGGCGTTCGTTGTCACTCGGTAAATTCAACGGTTGAAGTTCCAGTTCCATATCTTAATTTACAATTTGACGATTTACAATTTACGATTTATTGAATAATTTTTTCAATTCTGCGAAGCGCAGCTTCGATTTTATCCTCCTTAGCACAAAGGGAGATGCGGATATAGCGCTCGCCATTCGAGCCAAAGATGAAGCCGGGGGTGATGAAGACACGGGCTTCGTGCAACACCCGTTCCGTCAGATCTTCCACATTCTGGATGCTATCAGGAATCTTACCCCAAAGGAACATGCCCACTTGATTCTTATCGTAGGTGCAACCTAAGACATCCATAATCTTCTCAGCCCACTGACGACGACGGGCGTAGGTCTCGATATTGAACTCGCGATGCCAAGCCTCATCATTCTTATAGGCCTCAGCAGCAGCAAGTTGGATGCCACGGAAAGTTCCACTCTCAATGTTAGACTGTACCTTCAGAATCCATTGGATAAACTGGGCATTCGAAGCACAAAGACCAACACGCCAACCAGGCATATTATGACTCTTGGACATCGAATTGAACTCTATGCAGCAGTCCTTGGCACCAGGAATCTGGAGAATGCTCAGATGCTCATTGCTGAGAATAAAGCTGTAAGGATTGTCGTTGACTACCACCAAATTATGATCCTTAGCAAAGCGCACCAAACGCTCGTAGGTAGCTCTTTGGGCTCTTCCTCCTGTAGGCATATTAGGATAATTCGTCCACATCAACTTCACTCGCGACAAATCCATCTTCTCCAGCTGGTCGAAATCGGGTTGCCAACCATTGTCCTCACGCAGGTCGTAGTTCACAATGCTGGCGCCTAAAATCTTTGACAAAGAGGTGTAGGTAGGATAGCCTGGATTGGGCACCAACACACTGTCGCCAGGATTGACGAAAGCCAGTGTGACATGCAGGATGCCTTCCTTGGAACCAATCAGAGGCAATACCTCGCTCTTGGCATCCAAATCAACATCATACCAGCGCTTGTAAAAGCCTGCCATAGCCTCGCGCAACTCAGGAGTTCCCTGAGTAGGCTGATAGCCATGAGCATTGGGTTGACGGGCCACCTCGCACAACTTATCAATGGTTTGTGGCGAAGGGGGCATATCGGGACTTCCGATGGCCAATGAGATAATATCCTTGCCCTCGGCATTCAGCTGTGCCACTTCTTTCAACTTTCTGCTGAAGTAGTACTCCTGTACTAAACTTAATCTCTCTGCTGGTTGTATCATATTTTTTGAACTTTGAGCTTTAAACTTTGATTTTTATGATTACCTTAATTAGTCTGTCGACCGTCCTTATATTCTCCCAATATCTTAAAATCCTTGGTCAATGGGATAATTGCATCAATAGACTGACGATAGCGCGTCAGGTCGTCATACATCAAATCGACATAGAACAGATATTCCCATTCGCGTCCGATGATGGGCAACGACTGAATCTTCGTCAGATTAATCTTGTAGAACGAGAGGATAGCCAGTACATGACTGAGTGAGCCTTCTTCGTGAGGCAACGAGAACACGATGCTGGCCTTGTTAGCCTCGGTCAGCGGACGCAGCATATCGGCCTTGTTGGGATTGGAAACCACGAGGAAACGGGTAAAGTTATGCTTGTTGTCCTCGATATGGTCTTCCAGAATCTTCATGCCATAGAGCTTAGCAGCATCTGAACTGCAAATGGCAGCCCAGTGCTCATGATGTTCCTCTTGAATCATCTTTGCTGCTCCTGCAGTGTCTTCTGCTTCCACATTCTTCAGTTGTGGATGCTGAGCCAGGAACTGACGACACTGCATCAGGGCAACTGGATGGGAATGTACCTCAGTAATGGTACTCCAATCGTCATCGGGCAGACAACAGATACAGTGTGAGATATGCAGTTTATGCTCGCCAACGATGGTAGTCCCCGACTCGCGCAGCAATTCGTAGTTATGCAACAACGAACCCGCAATGGTGTTTTCGATGGCTGTCATGCCAATCACGGTGGGGTCCTGCTTAATCTGCGCGAACACCTCTTCAAACGTGGCACAGCAGATAAGCTGTATCTGCTCGCCTTCGAAATACAGATGTGCTGCAATGTCGTGGAACGATCCTATCAGTCCTTGTATAGCTATTCTCTTCATATTCCTAATAAAAATCCCGCTTTCACTTTGCTGTGAAGCGGGACTGTATTTCTTTTATTCTTTCATTGTTTATTCTTACATACGGCCTTCCGCTTCACAGGTTGCTGCAAAGTAAAAATAAAAGCCGTAAAAGTAAGCATTCAACATGTTCATTGTCTTGATATTTTTGTTTATCGCCTGCAAAAGTATAACTTTTCTACGAATTCACCAAACAATTTGAAAGAAATTTTGCGTTTGTGGCATATTTTTGTTACTTTTACTCGTCCATCTGGAACAAAGGATCCTCAGGCATTACCATGATAGGCTTCTGATCGTAGTCTTTGAGCAGCTTCTCAGAGACGTACTTCTTGTCCACTACCAAACGGAACATATACTCACGGAACCAGCGGGCTGTCATGATGATGCATCCCTGATGGCCAGAATCTGAACCCCAAGAGTTCTCAACCTTCCACTTCAAAGGCTTTCCATCTGCATCCAAATCGACAGCTGTCAGCGTCATTGCGTGAGTAGAGCCACTATCAAAGGTTGAAATGCGCTCTGCCTTATTCATGCCAAAGGTGGTGCCAAACAACGACTCGTAATCATAGTTCTCCGTATCAGCAAAACCACGCTTGCGGTCCAATTGCTTACCAACATCGTAGCTGGAATAGAGCTTACGACCATCCTTCAGCGAGGCAATAGCCAGCTGCTCGATATCCTCCATTGGCAGATTCAGGTATTTCCAGTTATGACCATCGTAGGTATGGCGATCATACTCTACCTCATAAGTCTTGTAATACTCACGACGTGGGTCGTTCATCACCATGATAAACGTTCCGTTCAGCTTTTCGCCAACCACTTCCTGATAGAATGACTGAGGAGTATAGGTCTTCACAGGGGTCAGAGCCTTGCCATTCTTATCGCGGAAAGCATAAGTGAACTCCTTCACAGGTTCGCCCAAGGTGATGACCAACATGTGATAAATCTCGCTCAGCATCTCGGTCTTACGCTGCTGAATATCCTTGGCCTTCTTACCCTCGTTTACCATCTTACGCAACTCCAAGCCCTGCTCGCGGAGCTTTGACGAGATGATTCTCGACATACGTGAGGTGCTTTCTGCAGAATAGGTTTCGGGTTGCACTTCAGTGGGAACCAAGCCATATTTCTCAGTCAAGTCGGCCACGCCACAGAATGTGCCACCATCGTTCAATGGATGATGGAAAAAGAACTGCACACGCTGATCGTCAATGGGTTTCTTACCAGTGTCGATAACACCTTGTAACATCAGGTTAGCCTTTTCCAGCTGGTCATAGAAGAACAGATAATCCTGCGAGAAGGTCACCTTCAGCGAATCAGTACGCTTGGCAAAGTTAGCACGCAGCACATTCATGCCACTGAACATCCAGCAACGTCCACTCGACTTCTGATTCGTAATCGACTGCTTCTTGGTCTCTATATTAAAATAGGTGTCCAAAGCGCCTGCGTTCTGCTGGTTCTTGGCCAACGCATCAATGGCATTGGCAGCCAGTGCATTACGCAATGCACGATCGGATGCTGTCGGCACATTCTGCTTCTCTATCTGTTGCAGCATTTGTTTCGTAATGCCACCATCCTTGGTCTGTGCACTTACTGTCAAGCTGGCTAACAGTCCTGCACAAAATAATATCTTTTTCATCATTATTTGGATTTAATGTGTATTGTCTTGGTTGTTTGGGGAGTTGTACTCTTTTGGGTAGTTTTGCTAGTCTTACTTGATTTACCAGAAGTACTAGATTTACTAGAAGAACTATTACCCTTATAATAGGTCAAAGCCTCAGGCATCCATCCCTGAATCTGCTTGATACGAGTAGCATCGCTGGGGTGGTCACTATAGATGTCAGACTGCTGACTACTACCTGTATGAGCAGCCATACGTTGCCAGAAAGACACAGCCACCTGCGGATCATAGCCTGCCATTGCTGCAAAAATCAAGCCCAAATGGTCAGCCTCACTCTCATGATTGCGCGAATACTTTAGATTCTTGAAATTAAACTGCTGCGACAAGGCCCACTGACCAATAGACTGTGCAGTAGCGCCAACGCCCATAGCACCTGCTACAGCCGAGCCAATCTGCAGTCCATATTGTTGCTTCATCTGAGTGCTCATCTGCTCTGCAGAATGACGAGCCACAGCATGAGCAATCTCATGGCCCAGCACAATAGCCAGCGAAGCCTCATTCTGGGTAACGGGGAGCAATCCCTCATACACACAAATCAGACCTCCAGGCATACACCAAGCGTTTACCTGATTGTTCTGAACCAGGTTAAATTGCCACTTGTAGTACTGCAAATCATCAGCCATTCCGTTAGACCTCAGATAGTTGGTCACGGCAGTTGCTAACTTCTCTCCCACTCGCTTCACCATAGCTGTATTTGTAGCATTGGTGGAGAGTTTGGCACTCTTCATGAACTCCTGATACTGCTGGGTGGAAAGGCTTAGCACCTCACCATCACTTACCATCAGACTCTGCTGTCTGCCCGTAATGGGCACAGTCTTTGTGGTTCCACAACCTACCAATATGGCAGCCAGTACCACCAATAAAATAAATCTTATGTTCTTCATATGTTCGATTAAATGATATTCCACATCATCTGTATAGGATAGTGCTTCATCAGAGGCCACAAGCGACGACCTTCCATCACCTGCTGCAGGATGATGCGACCTTCCTTCTCCGAGGGTTCCATAGGCAACAGACTACGATCCATACGGAACACCTCCTGCATCACCCACATCACACCTCGTGTAAAGCGCTTCATCAGGAAACTCTTCATCGTTTTCTTCACGGTCATGCCTCCCTTAAAGGTTCCAAACTGACCATTTAAGGTTTTCAGGATAAAGAAACAATCCATCAGTTGGCACATGTCTATGCCTTCGCTCAGCATCTCTCCATAAAGATGTTGCAATGCATATACCAGATTAGCATTGGCTGTAGGCACCACGAGCTCTCCTTTTTCCAGGAACAGTTGTTCCCTATTCTGACGGAACCAGCGTTCTATCACAGCATTCTTCAGTCTGTTCTTGGTATGAGCCATACGCGGATGAATTCTCACGGGTGTATCCTCCCAAGCATCCAACCAGACTATTTGGTGGGTATGTCTTACATGCTCCAGTCCAGTCTGTTTCACAAACTTAATGGCTTTTTCTCTGCCACAGTCCACATAGACATCAATACCCTTTGACTGTCTCAGTTCCTGTAACTCCTCACCATAATAGGGAGCTACCCCCTGCCCTAACAGCAAACTGGTATATATCTTGCGTTCTAAGAGCTTTTTCTGGATGGTTGCACAACGTTTGCTGACCGTTGCATTATTCATGCGTATCTCCTCTGCCTCAGACATCCAGTCAATGCTGACATCCTGTGGAGCACGCAATCCGAATTCAAACAATTTCTCCACACCGCTATAACAGATTCCCGTTACAGCCTGTCGTTTTGCCATCTGATACAGTTCAGCCCATTCCTCAGGCGAAGGTCCACGGCTCAGACAATCCAGCTGTCCTACCGCAACCTGCATCAATTCAAAAAACAGTTTTTCCATCCTCCTTAAAAGTCGTTTTCTATACGATGCTTGCTTTTATCGTATCCACGATGCGTTTCACGTCCTCGTCTTCCACCCAAGGACCTGCAGGCAAGCATAATCCCTTCTTGAAGATCTCTTCTGATACGCCATTAACATAAGCAGGAGCATTCTTATACACAGGTTGCTTGTGCATAGGTTTCCATACGGGACGAGCCTCTATGTCAGCATCAAACAATGCCATACGCATAGCTTCCACATTATCGTTAGGCTGACAATCGGTCACTGCAGTGGTAGCAGGGTGAATAACACCAAGGGCTCCACCAATGGGACCTGTTACAATAGTCTTATAGGCATTCTCTTGTCCCTTCACCTTCAAGTCAGGATCCAAGGTGATGGTTGTCAGCCAATAGTTACTGTCATAAGCGTCATTTGGCTGTACGTGCACTGTGATGCCCTTCACATCCTTGAACAGCTCCTCATAAAGCTTCTGGACATGGTGGTGATGAGCTATATGATCGTTTACTACCGTCATCTGTCCACGACCAATACCAGCACAAATGTTCGACATACGGTAGTTATAGCCTATCTCCTCATGCTGATAATAGGGATAACTCTCGCGGGCCTGTGTGGCGTACCACATCATCTTGGTCCACGACTCTCTGTCCGGACAAATCAGCGCGCCACCACCACTGGTAGTAATCATCTTGTTACCATTAAACGACAAGATGCCATAATCACCGAACGTGCCCAATACCTGACCCTTATAGCGTGAGCCAAAGCCCTCAGCAGCATCCTCTATAACGGGAATCCCATAGCGTTTACCTATCTCCATGATGCGCTCAATCTCATACGGCATACCATAAAGTGCTACAGGCATAATAGCCTTTGGCTTCTTTCCAGTCTTGGCTATACGGTCTTTGATGGCCTCTTCCAGCAAGTCTGGATCCATGTTCCATGAATCCCGTTCAGAGTCCACAAATACTGGAGTTGCACCAAGATACATCACAGGATGACTTGATGCACAGAAGGTAAACGACTGTACGATGACCTCATCGCCATATCCCACTCCACAAGCTATCAGCGACAGATGAACAGCTGCGGTACCACTCGACAGTACCACCACTTCCTTACCCTGTCCTATAAAGTTTCGAAGATCAGCCTCAAATGCATCAACATTAGGACCAAGTGGTGCCACCCATTTGGTCTCCATAGCCTCCTGAATATATTTTTTTTCTAAACCGGCCTCACTCATCCGAGCCAGGCACAAGTGTATCTTTTTTGCCATATATTGCTAAATTTGTGCAAAGGTACGATAAAATACTCAAATAACAAAATTTTCAGTTTGAAAATGTTTTTTTATCTTCTTTTTATGACCTGTATAAAGGGAAAAACATACTATTTTTGTCAAAATTAGCAGCCTCCTTTGCCCTAATGGCTACCAATTCATTATACCTATCCTGGTCAAAGATTTCCTTTCCAATTGAGAACTGATAGTCTGAGTTACGATTAAAGCCTTCTTTGAACTTATATAAATTATCCTCTCCAGAGCCTACACCACCACCCAAATGGAAGGTTTTGAACCCTTTCTCACATCCCCATAGTGCAGCTTTGTAAAGCAACAAATTCGTTGGAGCTAAATTTCTATATTCAAGTAAGGAGCCCGATAGGTGATAATGCATCTGATTGTTTGCATAGAGTATAATGCTCATGGCAATAATCTTTCCATTCAATACTGCATAGAACATTTCATAATTATCATACAAGTCATGGTAAATAGACTCATAGAATGCATCTTCAAAGTAATAATACTCCTCTGCATGATCTTTTTCCATAGTAGTATTATAGATACGCTTAAAGTCATACAATAGCTCCAGATTCTTTCCATGGAAAATTTCCACACCATTTTTCTCGGCTTTACGAATCATGTTTCGGTTTTTGCTTTTAATATTATCCCAGATTATTTTAGAAGACGACAAATCAACAGTTATTGTTTTACCAAGATCTCTAACCAAAGAAATACATTTCATTGGAATTGCATTGACCAGCACAGGATGATATCGTACAAAATTGTCAACGATACCTTCTTCTAGCATTTTTTCTGTATAGGCTTTCCAGAAGCTCTGAAGATTTTGTACCGATATATCACCTTCAAATAAAACGCCCCCGTATCCATAGGGGGTAACACTATCATAGTATCCCTCAATACTGGTCTTTCGCTTCATATACACATAAATGGCTTTCAAGTTCTCTGCCTCATAATACAATAATTGTGGCTCACCATCACCATGTATCTGAAAAGCTTTTACATAGCCACTCAAATAATAAATATCGTACTGAGCAAAACTTTTTGCGAGGCTATCCCAGATTTCACTCTGAAATATATCATATATCTTCATTACCATCTTTTACTTGCGCCTCTAAATTATCAACTTTTTATCATCTTGATAAATAAAATAACCACCTCTATCACTATTACATTGTACTTTTTGAATTTCCCCCCATATATCTGCATCAACAATATATGGGTATTTATTCATTTTTTGGATATAAGGTAGCACTTTATCTTCTGTTTCTTTACAAAGGAAATATACGCCAGAATTCTTTTTTATAGGAAATGATGGAACTGTAAACGAACCTGTAGCTACTTCTAATACACCACCAACCAAATCATAGCCAGTAGAAAGGCGTACCAAATCTGACTGAATAAAATCACCTCCCATTCTTGCTCCCATTTCTATCACATATGGAACTCCTTGAACATCCATCTTTATCTCCGTATGAGATGCCCCATATTCCACTTTTAAAGCATCCAGCGTCTGAATGGTAAGTTCTTTTATTTCTCCTCTTTGTTTTTCCGTCAATTCTGCAGGCTGATGGTGGGCTAATTCCACAAAATACGGAGCTTCAGAAGTTACTTTATCAGTTATCTGTATAACATAGTGTTTACCCTGATATGAAATTGATTCAACGCTAAATTCACGCCCTTCTATAAATTGTTCAACTAAAGCAGTTTTTGACGGAGACCAATCAAGAGCTCGATGAAGTGCCATCTCAAAATCTCTCCTGTCTCGAATCAACGTCACGCCACGACTTCCACCACTATCTGCTGGTTTTACAATCACTGGAAATTGAATATCAATACTCTCATCTTTTGAATGTACTGCCTTGTATGCAGGAATACTGATACATTTTTTACGCATTTGCTCACGCATCGTATATTTATTGGCTGTAAGCGCTTCACATTCTTTAGAATTACATGGAACGCCGAGACCTCTTGATATATAATAGACATAAGGCAAAGCAGACTCTATCAGAAACGATGTAACTCCTTGCACATGCTCTGCTTTGCATATTTCTAGGATTCTCTCTTTCTCTGTAAAAGATAAATCATAGAAATGATCTGCATATTTTATAGCACATATATGATCATCACATTCCCTTCCGAAAGCATAGATTTCATATCCTAAATTCTTCGCCTGATGGTAGAATGACAAATATTGGTAATTAGCACCTAATACTGCTATTTTTTTCTTCATACATTGTAGAATTTATTAATTACTTCAACGATGCGATACATATCATCAGTATCATATCGTTGATCAATTGGTATACACAACAAGTGATTATATGCATTCTCTGCCCCGTCACATAAAACAGACTGCAATCCACTCTTGGGCCATACGACAGGAGCATATATAGCATTTTCTATAAGAAATTTCTGTAATTGAGAACGATTCTCTACGAATATCGGGAAATACAATGGCACCTCTCTTGTAGGAATTGATGAAAACAACAAATGAATAGGATCCTTCAGATTCTTTCTTAGAATATTATAATTCTCAATTCTCTTTTTGATCATATAAGGCTTGTTGATATTGGCTTGTATCATAGAGGAAATTGGGGAGATTGCAAAGATTTTATTTTGATTATCAAAAATACTCTCTGCTTTCCGATATAGGGACAACATCTCATCCTTATTACCTATATTTTCATAAAGATATTGATATTTTGCATAAAAAGCTTCCAATTTTGATTTTTCTAATAGTTCATCTATTATATGGGGCTTGTCCTCAAAACTGCCATTACGACAAACCGTAAAGCCTCCATCAGGCATTCCCATCCATTTTCTAAGACTGCCTACGAAAAAATCCACATCAGCTCTCGAAATATCACTATACAAGCATTGCGTACAATCTTCAATAGAATATTTTCCTATCTTTCTTAATCTGTCACAAAGCCCATCAACTTGAGAATCTAATGTATCAAAGCCATAATAGCGATGAAACAAGACAATTGATGCATCATCCTCAGCAACTTTCCGTAAAATAGCATCTGATGAAACTCGCAAGTTCTTATCTACAGAATAATAATCAACCTCATAGTCAAGTTCCAAAAAAGGTCGGATAACTGTTTGACATGTAAAAGAAGGTAATACTGCCGTTTTTTTAATATTGGGATGCCGTTTTTCTATGGTCTGCAATACATATTTTATAGCAGATCTACCTGATGAAAGCCAGGCATAGTCATTCCCTTGACAATGAAATTGTTCTGGACTTCCTATCTCTTTTTTATCCAAAATCTCTTCTGGATTAATCCAAAAGTCACTCCCTATTTCGTTCTTCATGCTCTTTTCGTTCTAACTCTTGTATCCTTGGCCAATATCCAAGGTCATCAATTTCTTCCATATCATCAGCACCCATTCCAATATCAGAACGTTTGAGTACATTGACTATTGTGAGCCATATTATCTTCAAATCAGTCATTAACATGCAATGATCAACATACCACACATCATATTCAAACTTCTTGCTCAATTTGCAATGGTTACGACCATGAACTTGCGCCCAGCCTGTGATTCCTGGACGAACTTCATGGCGACGCTTTTGAAAATCACCATATACTAACAAATAGTCAACAGTGAGTGGTCTTGGACCAATTAGAGACATATCACCTTTAAGAACATTTATTATCTGCGGTAGTTCATCGAGAGACGTTGACCTTACAAAATAGCCTGCTTTTGTAAGGCGTCGGCCATCAGGCAGCAGGTTCCCCTCTGCATCCCGCTCATCCGTCATCGTCTTAAACTTAATCACCTTGAATATCTTCCCATCCTTTCCCGGACGTTCCTGAAAGAACAATGCGCCAGCCCCCTTATTGGTAAAATGAAGCCAAATAGTAACCAACAACAATATGGGAGAGATAATAATCAAGATTATAAATGATATCCAGAAATCAAAAAATCTTTTAAAAAAGTGCTTATACATCTAATGCAGTATCTGTTTATAGAAATCTACCCAACATTCTGTTAATACGGCACCATTAAAATCTTTCAAAGCCCGTTGACGACTTTTTATTCCCATTTCTTTCACCAGCGATGGATTTTCGTACATCGTTTTCATACATTGATAGAGAGAATTCGAATCACCCACACGGCATTTTAACCCTGTCTCATTCTCAATAAAAGCATCTTGAACGCCATAAGCATCAGTGCATATACAAGGAAGACCGATACACGCTGCTTCTAAAACACTCGTTCCAAAGCCTTCTCTATAAGTCGGTAGCACAAAGACATCTCCTGCATTCAATACTTTCTCAGGTTCTGGTGTCGCACCATAGTAACAGAAATTGATACCATCTTTTATATTAGTATATGTCTGCCATTTAGATACATAGTTTCCTTCATCATCGCCAACCAGCAATAGAAATACATTCTTTATTTCTCCTGCCAACCGATTAAAAGCTTCATACAACTCATCGATTCCTTTATCACGAGTCAAGCGTCCCAAAAAAATGTAGGTTAAACTATTGTTTTTTATCCCTATCTCTTCACGAATCTGTTTACGTGCTGCCTCGTTGGGAGCAAACCGATTAGAATTCACTCCATTAATAGAACCCTTGTGGAATACTTCAGCCTGGCCTTCACGCAATACTTTCTCTTTTATTAGAAAAGACCGCTGAGAAAGGCCATCCACCATCATATGGTTATTCAAACCTGCAATTATTTTATCCATAAACTTCAGAATCCATCGCATGAATCCTTTTCGGGTAGCCCACACTTGACCTGTAAATATATGCGTACGATGTCCTACCCCCGCAAAATACCCTGCTAATGCTGTAACCAGTCCTGCCTTCGGTGTTACAGAATGGACTGCATTAAAATTCATTTTTCGGAAATACCGATACAAATCCCATACCGATTTTATATCTTTATATAAAGATATACCTCTTTCTATTTTCACACGATGCCACCCAGACAATTTCATCATCTTAACCTCTGTAGCATCTTTTATGTCACCTACTAAAAAGACATCATAATCTATGCTCAGAGCAGCAATGTGATCACGTAGAAAAGCAACTGCAGTATCAGAAAGAGCAACTACAAAACATATTTTTTTCCTCATTCCTTATTTAGCATATTTATGAATAATTCTATATATAAAGGGTGGTATTACATAGGCTATTAATGGCTTGATTATGTAAAACCAATAATACCATGGAATATTCAGCATCTTTGCTCCAAGATATTTGACATACATCTCATTCTTACGGGCTTGCCAAGTGCGTCTTTTAACAGCATCCCTATCATCGCGCATTTTATAAAGATGTTCTGGCAAAGTATATCCACGATATCTTGCAGCAAACATCTTCGCCCACAAATGATAATCTTCTACACGAAGTAGTTTGGGAGAAACCGTATATCCTCCAACTTTTTTATATACTTCTGTTCTAACCATGCATGGGGCATGACAAAACGGAGTATTAATTACGTATGAGTTGATTGAAGGCTCACCTTTTTCTTGACCATATCGAAAATCCCCTTTCTCATCGAAATGAATCATCGGGCAACTTACTATAGCATATTCAAGATGAGTATCCAAAAATTCTATCTCTTTCTCAAAACGGGTTGGAAGAGAGATATCATCGCCATCCATTCGGGCACAATACTCAGTGTCTGCGTATTCCAAACAGTGGTTAAGTGTATAATTCAGTCCTTTATTCTCACCATTTGATATTAAAACTATGTTGTCATGCTTCTCCGCATATTTTTTAGCTATCTCATAAGTATTGTCATGAGATCCATCATCACACAAAATGATTTTAAAATCTTGATACGTTTGCGCATAGAGGGAATCCAGTGCTTCAATAAGCGTAGATGCACAATTATAAATACCCATTAAAACCGAAATGCGTGCCATAATAACTATTTCCCTAACATCCACATAATTGTGGTGAATCCAAAATGAGCCATAAGAATCCAAGCAACTTTTTGACTATGGTTCTTTTCAAAAACAGGCAAATTAAATAAAGGATATGCCAAAACTATTGGATAAATAAACCATGACAGATAAGCATATCGGTTAGAAAAAAGATCTCTTATCACTAATATCCAAAAAGCATTTGCGTACATATATGTACCCAAGAGAATCAGATAAGTATTATTATAGACTTTACGAATGAAAAGAACATACCATCCCAAAATAACTGGCATTGAACTATACAAAAGGAAATCCCAACGAAACCGATTTTCCAGCAATTCTCCCCACAATTCTTCAACATCCTCTCCTTTTAAAGCAACAGTAGCCAAGCGTTCGTCATAATTTACTAGAGATATTATATTAACAATTATATCACCAAACGCTAGACTTACAAGGATAGCTCCTAGCCACGCAGCATACATATATTTTGGATTCCTTACAAAATAAGTAAAAAACATACATGCAAGCGGCAATGCAGCAGACTTATGGCAGCCAATTGCAGCAACAGAGAACACTATTGGCCAAATTCGTTTTCCCTTACACACTCCTGTTATTGCCATAATAACAAAACTACATGCTACCCCATTGCGAATACCATTTACTGCATATCCAAAGAATGACAAAGCACCAATACAGAACAACATCAATGTAGCCCCATGTCTTGAATCCAATTTCCTGCAGCCAGTAAACATCATTACCACATAAAAGTACATAACAATGACAAAGAAAGAGTGAATGTCTATTATCTGAGAGCACAAAAACATAAAGCCATAAAAAAGCTTGTCACTGCTCATATCAATAGAAGGCATTTCTTCTGTTGTCCCATATGTTTTCATCATTTGATAGATTCCATCATAAGTTACAGTATCCCAAAAAACCATTGAGATAGGACGGAGACCAAATAATAATATATAGAAAATAGAAAAAAAGACTATCGAATTATAATTATCTTGTTGATATAACAAGCCATAACCTCTGGACGATTGCATTTCACTGATTTTTTGAATCGTTAATATCATAACGACAAACCAGTAAACAAAATAATAATATGGGGCAAACTCTAACATTTGCATTAATCTTTTTGAAAGACTTTAACTATTCTAGCACACGCTTTACTATCCCCGTAAGGGTTGACAGCTTTGCTCATCTTCTCATACGCCTCCTTACAGTCAAGAAGAGTACTAACCTCTTTTATAATCAAGTCATGACAGGTTCCAACCAGATGAACGGTACCACCTTCCAATGCTTCTGGACGCTCTGTGGTATCACGCATAACCAGTACTGGTTTTCCTAAACCCGGAGCCTCCTCTTGAATGCCTCCTGAATCTGTCAGGACTATGGTGGATTTCTCCATAAGATAAACAAATTCCATATATTGGAGAGGCTCTATAAAGAACATATTCTCTAAATCATTCAAGTTTTCACCAAATACCTCATGAATCGGTTTACGTACATTAGGATTCAGGTGCATAGGATAGACAAAGTCAACATTTGGATACTTCTCTGTTAGGTCCTTGATAGCTGTTACAATATTGATAAAACCCTCACCAAAATTCTCGCGTCGATGGCCTGTAATCAATACCATCTTTTTCCCATTATCAAGTCTTGTTACATCATAACCTGCTTCTGTAAGCACTTTAATTTGCTCTTTAGCCAATTCTATATTATTCTTCAACTTGTCAACTACAAGATGAAGAGCATCTATAACGGTATTACCAGTTACATATATTTGACCATAAGCCTTTTCTTCTTTTAGATTCCTTTCAGATAGTGATGTTGGAGCGAAATTGAAAGTGGCTATACGACTTGTAATCTGGCGGTTCATCTCCTCTGGCCATGGACTGTATATATTATAGGTCCTCAAACCCGCTTCCACATGTCCTACAGGTATCTGTTGATAGAAAGCTGCCAAAGCTGCTGCAGTACTGGTTGTTGTATCACCATGAACCAAAACGACATCAGGCCTACAATCCGTTAAGACATCACGCATCCCTGTCAACACACGAGCAGTTATATCATACAAGTCTTGCCCCTGCTTCATGATGTTCAAGTCGTAGTCTGGCTTTATATCAAAAATCCTCAACACCTGATCCAGCATTTCACGATGCTGACCTGTTACGCAAACTATAGTCTTAAAATCATTAGGATACTTTTGGAACTCCTTAACCAAAGGCGCCATCTTAATGGCCTCTGGACGAGTTCCAAAAACCAACAATATCTTTTTCATTTCATTTAAAATATCTAAGAGTTAGAATATCGGCTAACCATAATATAGGCTTTTCACCTATAAAACCAATTAGAAACACTTTAAATCGATGCCGAAATTTATTAATCCATGAGCCCTTAATCCAAGACCCGGCAAAATGATGAATACAAACCGTATCTTTAGTACATCTAATAATTCCCGTCCTATGATCTTTCGGACAAAAATATTCAGCAGGATACATCGTGCATAGATTAGGAATATCCTGATACTTATTGTTCAGGACCAACCCTTTTTCCAACATATAGTTGGTTATCACTGTCGTGTTTGTAGTCATGTCAAAACTGCCATCAGGCTGTACGAATACCCGATCAGCATACTGGTCCAGCAATTCTTTAGCCCATAAAGAACCCTTTTCTGCAGCCATCATACCTGTTGGCACATTACCATCGGTTTCAAATCCAGAAAAAGCATGATGATGAAGAAAAGGATCATAGCTGCCTAACACCTCCACGTCGGTATCCATATAGACGCCACCTTCTGTATAAATCGCATATAAACGGACAAAATCCGTCACAAAAGCAAATTTTCGATTTTCGTAAGCCTCTCGGACATATCGATTCTGATTGATATCAAAATTGTCCTCATTCCACTCCTTGAGTTGGTATTCGGGAAGAAATTTTTTCCATGAATCAATGCACATCTGTGCTTGTTCAGGCTTTTCACCTCTTCCAAACCAACAATAATGTATTATCTTAGGTATCATATCAGATTATCTATTTTTTTTGCTTCACTCAAATTCCCAAAATCATGAGTTTGAAGGTATCCGATTATAACGTCTTGCAACTTTTTGTTCCTGATAAAGTCGGCTATTCCTTGAGCACAATCTTCATTATTCAATGGAACAATAACACCATCGACACCATTTTTTATTTGGCTCTTAGCTGTTGGGTAGTTTGTTATAACAACAGGTTTGCATAACATTTGTGCTTCGCGAACTGTAACGGATTTGCCCTCATAACGCGAAGGCTGTGCATATATATCACAAGCCTTCATGTAGGGATATGGGTTTACACGTTTTCCTAAGATAATAACACATTTTTCCATTCCAGCCTTTTTTATCTCCTGATAAATCAACTCTTCGTCGTTACCATACCCTATCAAATACCATCTAATGTTTATCCCTTTATTATAAATTAGTCGACATATCGTTGGTATATTATCATAATTCTTTGCATGGCAAAACCGTCCTACTGAAAGAACATTAATTATTCCTAGCTCCTTAGGCATTTCTGCAGAAGCATCAAACTCCTTTGAACGCATTCTTACAAATTCCGCAGAAAGAATATTTTCCATCTCCCCTATTTTCCCTTTCAACGAAGGAAAAACTTTAGCAAATGAAAAGGTCACTTCTGAAGATATACTAACAATATGATCATATGCCTTCCACACTGGCAACTCTTGTTCAACATTAATATCAATACAAGTATAATCAGTATGAATCCAACATGCCTTCTTTCTCGCCAGTACTTTATCTCTAACAATATTATGAGGATTCATAAAACTAATAGCCAAATCATATTCTCCAAGATAATGAAGAGATGGTAACACAGGTGTCACAGCGTCTCCAATATATTGGAAAATAGCAACACTTTCGTTAATACCTTTATTCTTTATATATTTACTAAATTGAATCTTTGCTTTCAATCTAGCCCATAAAAGACGGAAATATCCATTTCTCAACACCTTAACAATAGGTTTTTCCACCAATGCGTACTCTTTTATTTCTGGCAACAAATTAACACTAGGGGGTATATATTGCATCAACTCCCCCTGATGACTATGAATAAACAAATCTACATCATATTTTGAATAATCCAATGCCATAAGTAGTCCTAATAGACTAGTCTCGACCCCGCCTATCTCCATATAATGCATGGATATAAATATCCTTTTCTTAATCATCTAACAAAGCTTCAATTTGATTGATAATAATGGTTGGCGAGAACCCAAAAATCTTTTCCCGAGCAGCCTCAATACAGTCCGCCATCTGCTCTTTATTCAGCAAAACATTCTCCAAGCCATGATAAATTCCGTTCTCAGAATTATCTACTAGCATGCCACATTTTCCTTTTTGTAATAATTCATTGGGACCTGAGCAATAAGTACTGATAACCGGTATACCCAAAGCCATCGCTTCTGCAATAACAAGACTGAAGCCTTCTGCACGGGATGAACAGACAAAAATGTCTGATGCTGCCATTTCCTGATATGGATTATCAACAAAGCCAGGCAAAGAAACATATGAATGCATGTCATTACCGTTAATATACTCTTCTAGCATATCACGTTCTATTCCATCACCAAGTATGGTCAATTGGAATGAGTATCCTTTATCATGAAGTCGCTTGACTGCTTTCAACAAACGGTCGTAACCCTTTTGTGGAACTAGCCTTCCAACGCTTATCAAATGAATCGCTTGATCGTTCCTTTTAGATTTACGTCCCGCTTTTTGTTGAATATCATCAACATCTATCGGATTATATATTGTGATGGCTTTATGATGTAATGTATATAATTCATAGAATGATTGGCGTACGGTATCTGACACACACACTATCTTATCAAATTTCTTATATGCATCACCCTCTTCTGCTGAATCATTGAATATACCCAATTCTATAGGCCAAGGATTATCTTTCAAATCTGTATGTATCCATGCTATCTTTTTTGATTTTAAATCTGCATTAGACAACAACTTTGTCAAAAAGCCTTCACAAAAGGCGATTTCCACATCGTTTCCTTGAGGAATGAACAATCTATACACCCACTTTAATGGCAATATAGAATAAATCAGTTTATATTTTACCCTATTCCATAATTGGCTGATTAAGTTACCATGATATGATATAATTGGAGAATAATGGTTGACATACTTCTTAACCTCTTCACAATAAACACCTGTATCAACAATAGGACAAACTGTCACATCATATTTCTCGTAATTGAAATATTTGGTTATGACAGACAACACCTTTTCCGCACCTCCTCCGGCTAACGATTCTATGACAAATAAGACGCTTCGTTTCATGAATACATGATGTCTATTATCATTCGACCTTAATTGTTATATATCCTGCTTTCTTTAATACCCATTTGAATATCCATAGCAATCGCCATGAGATCTTGTATTTTAAATTATAAACAGGTTCTGACACATTGTCAACTCGCCAACTACCTAATGCAAGATGTTTGCAATAGGATTTTGTGGCCTGCTGTTGTGGATCAAAAAAGACTGTTGGGTAAATGCATAACCCAGATTGACATTTTTGCATGTTTTGTACTGACGGTTTCCTGTCATATCCGTATATATATGCTATTTCTGCCTGAATAAAGGGTAATAAGATAAGATTATATCTAAGTGGTTGAGGTAAATTTTTGTTTGATGATGTAACGAAATGGCGATCTTCGTAATAACTCATACAATCCTTGATAAAAGGATGATGTTTTTCTGCTCCAAAACAATGAGAACCTAAATACTGTGCAGTATATCCGCCTTCAAAATGTATTGAGTTCTCTTTCCCTATAAATGCACTTGTATTCAACAAGGGATCGAACGGCTTATAGACAAATACATCAGTATCCAGATAGATTCCTCCCTCTTGATATATTGCATATAGTCTGACATAATCGGCTGCATAGGCCCATTTTCTTTCCTGTAACGCTTCTTTCAAGAACACCGAGTCTATCTGTTCTATGGCTTTCATATCCCATAACCTGAAATGATAGTCTGCCAAATATTTTTTCCAACTATTGACACATTCTTGTATTTTCTCAGGAAAAGGATCGCCACTAAACCATGTATAATGAATAATCTTAGGTATCATTTGTATTTGGAGAATAATCTATAAAAATAAAAATAAATACGAAATAGCAGAAATACGATACAATTACGTTGTAATGCGGTAACGATATCCAAATTATCTCGATAAAAATTGTAATATACTTCTATTAGTGGATGTTCTTTCAACAAATTCTCCTGTTCTTGCATTGCATGAGTACGTTGTGTTGCAGAAACGCCCTCAATATCGTAGTTTGAAATAATCAATGGCAATGACTCAATTGTAGCATTTCCCATGACAAGAGAATTATAAAAAGCCCACCAGTCTGATACTATTTTCTGATCTTCTCGATACAGGCCATAAGTATCAAAGAAGGTTTTTTTGAAGAAAGAAGCCTGATGAGGAATCCACGTAAATGTTAGTTTCCGCAAGATTCCATCTGGGCTAAAGTCAGCTTGTTCCTCTACACTCGCATTGTTCTTTCCTAAGGAATTGATTCTACCGACATAGATATCCCTATCCTTTAACAAAGAAACAACTTGGTTTATCACATTTTCACCATACAGATAATCTCCAGAATTAAGAAACAACAAATACTCACCATGCGAAGCCATGATGCCTTTATTCATAGCATGATAAATACCTCTATCTGACTCAGAACACCAATAAGCTATATATTGTTCATATTGCTCAATTAGCTCCTTACTTCCATCCGTACTACCACCATCTATAACAATCCACTCAAAATCATGCATTGTCTGTGATACAACACTTTCAATGGTTTTTTTGAGACCTACTTCGTTGTTAAAGTTTATTGTAATAATTGACAGTTTCATAACTATTATCAACTATTATACCTGGGAATTCCAAACTCTCTTTTTGCTGTAGACAACTTTTGTTGATCCTCTTCTGACATCTCAGATTTTCCTATATAACGTTTCCCTTGATAATATTCTTCGAAAAGTTGCTCAAGATCCTTTTTAGTCATACGTTCTTCAGGCGGATAAAGAATTGACTCATGCTTAAGAATTTGGTCAACTGAGAAACGAGTTGCTATAATTTTTGCAGGAATACCTGCAACAACTGCATAAGGTGGTACCTCTTTAGAGACTACAGCTCCTGCAGCCACGACAGCCCCTCTTCCTATTTTACAATGAGAAAGCAGAATGGTTCCTGCTCCTACCCATACATCCTCACCAATTACAATCTCACCTTCTGCATCATTAATATGCAACTTTCCGGCTAAATATTGTGGAACGCCTACCGTTGGTATATGATTGTTTGGAATAATTATACAGCCAGCACCAACGGCAGAATACTTCTTTACTATCAGTTTCCCCTTACGAGAAATAAAATTAAGGTTGTTCTGTATCCTTGTATAGTTCTCCAAAAAGATATTCTCTGGGGTCGTTATAATAGACTCGTACCCGACATCAGAAAAATCTGCCCGGCAACCGAACCTATCTGGTTCCATATCCCTAACATAGCGCCTAACTAATTCATACCACATCTCATGATTCTCTTTTCCCATAAACCATAAAAAGATTTTGGTACGAAAATTTTCAAATTTTGTTTTCAAATAGGATATCATAGTCTTCTCGAACAAACTGTTTTTTCAATTGTACAATTTAAATTATATAACCAATCATATAAAGAAATGTTCTTATTTTCCAGCAAATTTTGACCTTAAGATTATTCATCTTTCGCGGATTATACAACTTCTTCATCTCGTTTGGATACAATCTACACCCTTGAAGGTACAAATCATAAAGCGTCAATTGTTCCCAACAATCTTTACCCTCATATGATAACTGGCTAATATAATCTTCTAAAAAATTCTTTCTTGGTTTACTTGCTTCTGAATTATTTCTATTATATGTCATTATCGGCAAAGGACAAGTAAATGCCTTTGTATGTCTCATAATTTGAAAAACACAATCAGCGTCTTCATATCTCCAAAACTGCTCATTGTATGGATACATTCTTAAAAGATTCATTGAAAAGAGGGCAGCTCCGGCTCTTGGTCTTAAACGTTTTGCCTGGTATGCAAAAAAATTATTGCGAATATAGCCTTCCTTGAATTTTGAACTGAATAGAATCTTTTTACAATCTGCTTGTATAAAATGATTACAGCAAAAGAACTCACAATTAGGTTCCTTCTTTACTAGACCGTCCAATATGTTTAATGCATCAGGTTCTAAAGTATCATCTGCATCAAGAAAGAGTCCCCATTTCCCGCTAGCATTCTTAACTCCATAATTACGCGCTGATGCAGGACCTCCATTCTTCTTATGAAACAATCTAATCTTATCATTACAAAGACTACGAATTAGGTTGACGCTGTTATCCGTAGAGCCATCATCGACGACAACAATCTCATAATTATTGAAATCTTGTGTTGTAATAGATTCTATCGTCTTTAATATGCACTCTTCTTTATTATAAAGAGGAATAATAATTGAGATTAGAGGGATTCCCATTGTCTATATTTCAAAATTCGGTATTAATATCTTCAAAACTTTCCTATTATCTATTCGAGGTATAAAACTCATCTATCATTTAAGATATGATGACTTATTCTATACTTTAAAAAATTACATACACGCACGATTGATAAAAAATAGTATCTGGAATATAGCAATTTAAGACTACGAATTATACGTGCAAATATACTAATATTCTCAACATCATAGGTCTTAATCAATTGTTCCCATCTGGATATACTACCTTCCAAGTTGAAACGACTGGTTACGAAATCATATAAATCGTCGAAATTATCAGGTTTGTCATTCAAGCGTTTAATAACAAAATCAGATATCATTTTTTCATCATCGAAGAGATAATTAACATTCATCTGGGTTTCCTCGTAAACTGGTATTTTTAATGTTGTTACGCTGCAACCCATTAATTCCATTTCAATTCCACTTAAACAAAATGTCTCACTTTCACCTGTGGGATTAGGAACACCAACTTTACACATGCCCATAACATCATACTTTTCATCACCTAGAAGCCCCATAAAATGAACAGATGGTAGAATCTTACCTTCATCATCGGTTAAATAAGGCATGAATTCATCTTCATATTCTTGACTAGCAATCCCATATTTACCCAAAGTCACATTTTTACCATACAATTGACCATTTCCTATCACATACAATTGAGCATCAGAAACACTTGCTATGATATCTGGCCAAGCCTTTGCCAATGCATGAAAGCCTTTATCTGGTCTGATACATCCCACATAAACAACATTATGCTGATCTCTGCTTGTAATCCTTTTGCGATAGAAATCTTTATCCTTAAATAATACAATATTATATATAAAACATGCTTTTAATATCGAAGGATGGCCCTTAAAGGTATCCATTTGCGACTTACTAACACATACTATCTTCTTTACACATGGATAAATCAGACACAAATTAAGAAGATATTCTCCAACATTGTTGTGTGCCCAGATTATAAATTCTAACTTTTTAGAATACTTTCTAATAATATCCTCTTTAAACTGTTTGACATCAATTACGATTTCATTGATGGAATGTTCCACACAGAACCTACAGGCGTCATCCAAATCTTCTACATAAAAAGAATTATGATGAGGAACTTTCCCTTTAAAGTTTGTCAGGAAATAGGATTTAATACCATTGTCCCTTTGTTCAATAAACAATGAAACCAATAAAAATTCCAATTCCGAACCACCTAATCTATAAGACTTTGACAAAAGTCCTGACAGATCCTTTTCTTGGATATTATGTTGATATAAAAAAAAAGCTATTTCCTTCATATTTAACTCCACAATAGGCAATCTAACTTATTCAACACCATAGAAAGTATAGATCTAACTTTGTATCCCAAACTATTTCCACCCCAGAGATTAACCAAATCCCTACGAACTTGCTCTGTCTCAAATTTTCGCGACTTGATTTCTAGCAATTTATAATGAATATTTTGTTTATAGGTAAATCTTGAAATTAGCCGTTGAGAATACAAATAATCATTTATCTTTTTATCTGCAAAATAGTTTATTCCTCTTAAACTATTGATTATAGTAGCATTGGATTCATGGTATCTCATATAATTCAAAACTTCACCACAAAAACCGACATCTCCCTGCTTGCACAACTCAATCCAGAATAGCCAGTCTGCAGATCCTTGAAGATTTAGATAATCTTCTGAAATACCCGCAAAAAAACTCTTTCTAAAAAGTACTGAACTCGCATTTACAATATAACATCGTTTCCCGAGATAATTGGCTATAAAATCTTTCCCATTCCACACGCCTTCCGAAATGCCCGGATCATATGTAAAATATAAACGACCCGCATCATCTATACGCTGAGAACGAGCAAATGTTAGTACCGTATTTTTTGAATGATGAAGAGCAAGAAGTTTTTCCAGAAAGAAGGGAGAACATGTATCATCACTCTCTGCAATCCATATAAAATCTCCTTTTGCAATAGTAATACCTTTTTTCCATTGCATACACGGTTTCCCTGTGTTAACATCGTTCACAATAATATGGCTAACATGTGGGGCATCTCTATATTTATCAATAACCTCTAAGCTGTCATCATTTGATTTATCATCTAAAATGATAATTTCAAAATTCTGGAAAGTTTGATTTAAGATGCTTTGAATACGCTCATCCAGATATTTTGCATGATTATAATTAGGTATTATTACTGATACCAAAGGACTACTATTTGTTTTTAAACTCACATCCATATTCAAGTCATCATTTATTTTCCAGATATCCAGAAATTATACCCTTAAATATATAATACAATTTCTTAATTCTATGCTTCTCAAATAAAAATATCCACTTTATACTACCTATCCAACGACTAATAAAGAATTCTTTGAAATACACTTCTTCAGGATACATCTTTATTAATCGGATATTATTACGATAAATTGAATAATAACGCAAGGGAGAGTAATTAAACAATCGTACTTGATGCCCAAGAAAATTAATCTCTCGAGGATTTCCGAGATGATGATTCAAGATTGTATTAATTGTAAACTCCTTTACTCCCATCCGTCTTGCTTTAAGACTAAACTCTTGATCAACACAATCAATAGCAAATGTTTCATTCCAACCACCTAACTGAGATATTACTGGCAGATAAAGCAACATCCCAGATGTCATCACACCTAATGGAGATTTGAATTCCCAAAATGGATCATCGCAAACCTTCTTTGCAGGAATCTCTTTTGATGAAATATTTGGTCCCCATACTCCCTCTGGAAGTGAGTTGTTATATAGTGTATAATCCAGATATTGCTTGAAGTCTTCAAACACAGAATCTTGATCCATCGTCAGGAGATAATTGTATCCATTTGCCTCCGCATATCTCCATGCATAATTTAATGCGTGAGAAATACTATTCACACCATCTCCACAATACTCAACCTTTGTATTATCTATAAAACGATACTCTAATTTCTTTTCATCTGGTGTATTCTCCCAAATTAAGATTCTATCTACGTCATTAATAAATACCGCGATATTCTTTTCTAGCAACTCCTTTTCAGGAAAATATGTAACTACAATTGCTAAAATCTTTATTTCCATGAATTCGATGCGAATCTCATTAACTATATATCACAGGAATAAATTTTTCTTTAAGTCTTTGCTCAAAAGCTTCGTTTGTAAAACTGCTTTCATAGACTTTTCTGGCCTTTTTCCCTATTGCTGGTAATAAATTCTTAGATTTAACAGCCTTTTCAATTGCTATTGCCAGACTATGTGCATCTCCTGCTTTGACAATATATCCATTATCTCCATCATTAATAAAAGATGCCGTACCAGTACAATCACTTACAATAATAGGCTTCGACAACATCATAGCCTCTGTGCATACTATAGGCATTGGATCATCTAATGATGGGCAGAGCAATATGTCCATCTTTTTAAAAAGATCCATAAGATGATCGTGCTGCATTATTCCCATCAGTTGAAGACAATCGTAAGAACTTTCTCTAAGAAGAGTCTCTATCTTCTTATCCAAGGTATTTCCTATTAAATATATATCCAATTGGTCAACAACATCTGCAGATAACAGACTTAAGCTTTCTAATAGGATAAGCTGTCCTTTCCTTTCTTCGATACTGCCTGCCAATACCATAACCACTTTTTCGTTTTCTATGTTTTTGTTTTGTGGTGAACATGGAATGTCATCTATTCCATAGATTAAACTTTCCATTTTAATGTCTTTCTCTCCGAATGAGCAAGCAATTCTTCTTGCATAATCACCCACCACAAATAATTTGTCAAAATGTTGATATAGAGCAGGAAATTGAGATTTATATGGACTGTACTTAAATCCATATGACCCTTCATGTATCCAACATACTTTCTTTATATTGACATTACTAATTCCTTCAATCAAAGGGAATGTTGTTATGGTGTTGAATAGTATCATATCAAATGAAGAAATGTACTTCATTAAATTTGGTGAAAAACGATAGATGCCATCAGTCTTTTCAATAATCAGAAATTTAAAAGGTATGCCCCTTGGCACAAGTTCTATTTTTTCCAGAGGGCCATGAACTAAAGACGCAAATATCACATGAAACCCATTCTTCTTTAGGATAAGAGCTAGGTTGAATAATGCCCTTGGTGCTCCGGTCAAAGACATCTCATGACTCAATAGCAAAATGGTTTTGCCCTGTTTTCGATGTTCGTTTATATATAGAAGAAGAAAATTATGCACATGATACAGGCTATCACAACGTACGTATAGATAAGCAAGTAATTGGCTTATTTTCTGGGAAAGATTATTATAGAACTTACGCACCATAAATTATAAATTCATAAAAAAAATTCGAGCTTCCTCTCTAATTTTACTGAGGAAAATATGAATACGCTCTAAATAAAACCTGTCCCAAGCCATAAATACACTTCTTCTTGATGAGCGAGAAGAGTAATCCAATGTCATATAGCTATAAATAAATCGCAATTTAGCATATTTGACCTCTTCCTTTTTAATATAGCCACGACTGACTTGATAATCAAATATCTTCTTGTGTTCTATTGAAGTCACCCCTTCTCTATACATTTTGGGGGTAGTATTCATGTCATGCAATCTAAAAAAATTTAATTCTTTTGTACAGAAATACACATTCCCTTGTTCCATCAATTCTATCCAAAACAGCCAATCACCTGCTGATCGCATTGTCATGTACTGTTTATCTATAGTCATTGCGGTATTACGATTAAAAATCACAGAACTAGCATTGGCTACAGAATTGCTATTGATCAAATACTTAGATATAAAACTCTTTCCTTGCATTACAATATCCCATGGAAAAACCATTTGGTTTGGAAAAATGCTCTTATTTCCATAAACATCATATATATATGAACGGCAAAATGCCAACACGGCATTATTTTCTACATAACCACGAACCAGGGTTTCCAACAACGATTTATCACATGAATCGTCGCTTTCTGCTATCCATATTATTTCTCCTTTTGCTAATTCAAATCCTTTATGCCACTGTTTAAACGTTGATCCACTATTTTCTTCATTAACCACAACATGTGATACGTGTGGATTATTTTTATACTTATTAATAATCTCCACACTATTGTCTGTTGATTTATCATCCAGGATTATCAACTCATAATTCTGGTAAGTCTGGTCCAATACGCTCTGGATTCGTTCATCCAGATATTTTGCATGATTGTAATTGGGGATAATTACACTTACTAAAGGAAATCCCATTATCTCAATTTAAATTTATATCTTTTAAAAATCCGTCAATACGCAAGGCTTAAGAATTAGCTGAAAAGATACCATAAAGGTTCTTATATCCAACATATATTTCTGGTATATATTTGGCTATATAAAAAAAGACAAGAGTAGGTAAGGTTCTTACTGAAGAGGAATAAAGCGTGTCAGAATAACTAAGATACCTGACTTGCTCCTTCAAAAATTTCAGATGGCTTTTCCTTAGCTCTTTACCTTCACTAGAAATATCTGTCAATAACGAACAATAATAATCATACAAAGTATGATGATATAGTTGTGTAGCAACTGAATGATATTCAATATCTCCTCCTTCATTTACTATTGTCTTTAAATTATTTATATATGGAATAATTATTGGAACTTTAGAGCGACATATACTATCTTGATGAATTCGATAATAATATGCATAATAATTAAGATCCCACATATCCATGTTCAGATCTACAAGCACATTTGCCAAGTCATGCGAAAACAAGACATCTTCATTAACGATTCCTTCTCGAAAGCGTACATGGTCAAAAATCTCCTTTTTATATAACTTGTTAGTCGCCGCATGACAAATTTCCTGCTTCAGAGTTAACAATCCAAAATCTTTTGCCTTAATAAGAACATCTTTCTGGGTATCCCACTCTATACTATAAATCCTAGCTTTACCAGATTCGTATTTCCAGAACTTTATAGCGGAGACACCAATATTCGGTGAACGCATAATCCCTTCATAGAGTTTCTCATACATTTTGGAGTCAAAAAAATCATCACTGTCTACAAAACTAAGAAAATATCCTTTGGCATTATCAATTCCAACATTGCGTGCAGAACTTAACCCTCCATTCTCCTTATGTATTACTCTGATTCGAGAATCTCTTTTTGCCCATCCGTCACACATTTCTGGGCATTTATCTGGAGAACCATCATCAACAAGTATTATTTCAAGATTATTATAGGTCTGATTAATGAGAGATGTAACACACTCATCAAGATATTCCTCCACTTTATACACAGGAACCACTACTGATATTAATGGATTATTCATCTAATATAAGTTGCTATTTTTCTAACTAAATCCAAATCTTCTTCTGAAAATTTCCGCGCATATAAGTAATAAGTCGGAGCATTAATTAACTCCTCATAATCATTGAGTTGCCATACATACGGGATTCCTCTTTGCCAATCTATCTTCCTTACACAACCCATATATTCATCCTCAACGCTATATAACCTATCCATTAGCGAATTCTGATAAATATATGTTTGCAAAAAGATCTCATCTGTACAATTCGTATATTTATATAATTTCAACAACTTAGAGCTATTCTTCACTAAATCATGAGCTAATTGATTGGTTATCGAGAACCAATTACAACCTTTTCTAAAATTACTAATATCACGGATATGATTTATATGGAGTTTTTTCTGAATACGAATTAATTTCTCGTTGAGATTATGCATGCGATAACTGTTCCTAACCTTATTGCCATTGATTAAATGATAATATGCTAAACGGTTTTCCATTAATTGTTTGTCAACATCACAAAAACCCACAAATTCTTTCCCCTTATTCTTCTCAAAAAACTCTGCAATATGTTTATTACTTTTTATAGGGAAATCAACACCTGATAACAAATGATAATAATCATAATTCCCTTTAGCAGACTCACTCAAAAGATTTAAAGTTGCCTTAATCATAGATACTCCTCCCCATTCAACTGAAGTCCTTTTGATGAAAAATAGCTTGGAATATTGAGTCTTAATATGCAAATTAACATCTCCACATTTTTTGTCAATGTGAACAAATATATCATTTTCTGAAGAATCTAATGCATGTATTAACTCTTCTAACAATCTAAAACTTCCATGAGCCACTATCAAATAGGCAAATCTCATAAACTAAAGCTTTTTATTCTACATAAAGAATCGACATCTAAGGGATGTCAAAATCCTTCTATTCATACAAATGAGATATTGTTTTTTACCATACCAAGATATATATGGACTATTCAACACTTTTGGGGTTAACTTGAATAATATTGAGTATCTGGCATATCCAGAATTCACTATGGACATATAAACATCATTAATCGCATAACCTATCCAAAAATTAAGTTGGTCTTTTGTCTTCTCATCAATATCTCTATTTTTAAAATATGACAACAACAAACAAATATTACCATACCATTGAATAAAATTATTATATATTGCCAAAATAGTCTTCTGATTAGTTATAGATTCAACATTGTTCCAATAATTATATAGAACCTTATTAACATAACCAACTTTTTTGCAGTAATACAATAACTGTACAACGATGGCCATATCCTCTCCCATATTCATACCATCCTGTGGTAATTGAATTCTTTGATAGAGAGAATGCCTAAATAATTTATTCCACAAAGCCCATGATGCCTGAAATCCTAAAACTTTATTGAACACACTTGTATTATCACCTGATTTTATTCCTTGATGTACAATCACTTCATTTTCAGTATGATGACAATAATCACATATCACTACATCCAAATCATCTTTATTTGCCAATGAATACATCTCATCTATCATTCCAGCTTCAATCCAATCGTCGCTATCGCAATGGAGAATATATTCACCGTTTGCCTTTTGTATTGCATGTTTTCTTACTGCGGCCTGCCCACTATTCTTAGACATTCTTTCAGTTCTAACAATCCAATGTTTCTCATGTATTCGAACTTGATATTCTTCTATAATATGCGATAAAATATCCATTGAACAATCTGGTGAGCAATCATCTACAAATATATATTCAATATTATTGAGTTCCTGACTAAATAAGCTTCTAGCACATCTTTCAATGTACTTTTCAACCTTATATACAGGAATGATAACTGAAACCAATGGATTCCCCATATTATTTAGATGAAATACGGAAAAAGAATGATATCAATTTCCGTAAAAAAACGAATACATAATGGGAGTTACGCTCTAAATAACTCATGTTAAGGACATAAGAAGTGTTACGTAACGTCTGGTAGGCTTGTATTTCCTTTAAAATGATAGGAGGGAACAAAGATTTTATTACCAACTCACGTTCCATTCCATGTATTTCATCATTCTGAGGATCAGCACTAATGCCATTTAAGTCATAATCTGCAACTATAAATCCTAAATTCTGGATTGATTTATTATCCCAGATAATCGTTTGACACCAAAATTTCCAGTCTGCAACTATTTTCAATGATTCGTCAAAGGGATGAGCTTTTAGCAATTCTAATTTTGTAAATGTTCCTTGATGACAAAAGCCTTCGTTGACACGTTGCCAATCAACAACAAAATCCTTTTGGGGAAATTGATTAACAATCCAGTCTTTCCCCATACATTTAACTTGACCTATCAGAATATCCCCATATAATTCTTTCCCAAATATAGTTTCCAAGACTTCACTATCATGAAAAATATCACCTGAATTCATAAAATTCACATAATCACCATGAACATGTGAAACTCCTTTATTCATGGCATTATAGACCCCCTTGTCTGGTTCCGAACACCAATAGGCGAAATGCTGCTGGTATTGTTCTATCAGCTCCTTACTACCATCTGTACTGCCACCGTCAATGACAATCCATTCGAAGTCCCGCCATGTCTGACTTACTACAGAATCTATCGTCTTCTGCAGCCCGTCCTTATTATTGTAATTAATTGTAATAATAGATAATCTCATTGACCCATGATACTATCGTAATCCAAATTATCTGAAATAATACGATTATGAGGTTTAAATATAGGGCTTAATATATTACGCCCTGCATGATAGTGTTTTGTCTTAATACTACCCAAATCAAATAACAAATGACAAAGATTGTCTATCATAAAAGGTTTATCTTTTGCTGATTCAATATCTCTCACGTGATCAGGATTGTTACGGATATATGAATCTGAACACCATATCATAAATGGAATCTGATATATATACTTTAATTTTTCTTTGTTTGTGGTACCATTACGGCCAAAACCATTCCTATAGTCATAAACTTCCTCGCCATGATCTGAAAAATAAACAACAATTGTTTCACTTTTTCGGAATAGATTAAGGATTTGCCATATCACATAGTCATTATATCGTGTAGCATTGTCATAATCTGCAATAAGCTGCTTTTTTTCATTCGTCATCCATATTTCATTTCTGTTTATACTATCTACTGTAAAATAAATATTGTCCTTTGTTTGAGGAAACTTTTCTTTAAAAATAAAATGCTGTCCCCTAAGATGGAATATCACAAGATTTAATTTTGCTGAGAGCTTCTCAGACTTGAATGAATTTATAATATCCTCGTCGTAAATATATGATTTAGTGTTAGTTTTATTGTATACTTTTGAAAGAAGAGATTTATTATACAAAAACGAATTTAACGCAAAAGAAAACATATATTTATCACCCAAATATTTTTGGTTATCCCATAAATAAACCTCATAACCTGCTGCTCTAAAAAATTGAGGAAAAAAATAGCTTTCACTCCATTTCTCTCCATCTGACAAGCTATTGGTACAAAGCAAATTTTTAATGGTTGTGCTAGTATAGGAAAATGGAGAAATTACGTCATTAAAAACAAATAGATTTCCTGATTTACGCTCCTCAGAAAGATGAGGTGTCGTATTTAGAGAATATCCATATATTCCAGCATGATGCTTTATATACGACTCACCAATTACGACCACTATATTTAACGCGTTTTTCCTAAAGCAACTAACGCTATCAGAAGTAAAAGTATTAACTTTATTTTCAAAAGACTCTTCTTCCTCACTCATTAAATATACTCCATAAATACTATATAGTAATTCTATTATACAAATTTTATCGTTTTCTTCAAATTGATACTTAGACAAATCGTCTATATTTCTATTTTCTAGAATATTCGTTAAGATGGTGCTAAAATGATAGAAGGAATATACTACAGTCCCTAATATTAAAAAGAAAAGAAATAAAGAATTAACTAATCTTCCTTTTATCGCTTTATACTTTTCCCCATTATAAAAATGTTCAAATGTATATATAAATATGACAATGCAAATTAATAGGAGGAAAAATAGCAAATTATCATTTGATATAACATAAGTTTGAATAAATTCTTTAGCTTCATCAATATTTGTTTCAGCAAGCAAAACTAATGCTATTGGTGAAAAATCCATTTCGAATTTAACATTCAAAAACCATTTAATCGTTGCCAGTATTGTTACAAATCCATATACAAAAGAGGTAAACCATTTGTTTTTAAAATACTCAATAGAAAACGCAAATAAATACAGATAAACGAATACGCTACATAAAAAGGTTAATGGTTGAATTAAAAGATTAACCATGAAAACCTTCATACTATATAAATACGATGGACTAAAAAGACTTACAAACAGTTCTGCCCCCCATATTAGATATAAGAATACACAGAATGGCAACTGATTTACAATTGGTTTTACAATTATATTTTTCAACAATCCCATATTAATTCATTTTAGTATACACTTGGTTCTGCATTCAAAGACAGAATCGCTTGGTAACAAATATTCTCCTACTATTGTCAATTCACTGATTGCGCATTCCTATATACATTTAGTATCCGAGCAATCGTTTCAGCCTCTTGAATTGTGATTACCTGACTCATCGGTATGGATAGCTCCTGGGCATGTATCCGCTCTGTAATAGGATAGCTACGATGGTTCCACGCCTTATAACACTCCTGCTTATGGGGTGGTATTGGGTAATGAATCAGGGTCTGAACACCATTATCTCCAAGATACTGTTGCAGTTCGTCACGCTTTTCGCAGAATATGGGAAACTGATGATACACGTTGTTGACATCTGGGATACGCTTGGGGAGCGTGATTAGAGGATTCTTGATATGCTCATAGTAGAAGGCTGCCAACTGCTGGCGCTTCCTATTGTCTTCGTCCAAATACTTAAGTTTGACATCCAGTACAGCAGCATCTGTCTCTGCCATACGACTGTTCATGCCCACATATTTGAAGACGTACTTCTTCTGACTGCCATAATTGGCCAGTGCACGAACGACAGAGGCCAGTTCCGCATCGTTGGTGGTTACTGCGCCTGCATCTCCCAATGCCCCCAGGTTCTTGCCTGGGTAAAATGAATGAGCAGCAGCATCTCCCAACGCACCCGCTCTCGTGAACCTTGAACCATGAACCATGAACCCGCATCCATGACTTTGTGCACAATCCTCCATCAACTTCAGATGATGCTTTTGGCAGATTTCTCTCAGCTGATCGTTATAGGCAATACGTCCATAAAGATGAACCGTTATCACGCCTTTGGTCTTGGGAGTAATATGCTGTTCTATCTGGTCAATATCTATCTCAAGATTCTCAAAGGTGGGTTCAACCAAGACGGGTACAAGCTGATTGTCTGTGATGGCCAGAATGGTAGCGATATACGTATTTGCAGGAACGAAGATCTCATCGCCATCCTGCATCACCCCCATTTCCTTGTAGCCACGGAGAATCAGTTTCAAAGCATCCAAGCCATTGGCTACAGCTACACAATGGTCTGTACCAATATATCTAGCATAATCTTCCTCAAATTGCTGGTTTTCCCTGCCCTGCAAGAACCAACCAGACTCTATGACACGGTTGACTGCAGCCTTGATTTCATCACCGTGCATCATGGTGATGGCTTGAAGATCCAAGAATTTTATCACTTTCTAGTTTATTTTGAATGAAGATAGAGATGACTTTAACGAACTTAACCTATATACACACTTTTCCCTTGTCCTGTTTACTATGTAAACGGACACGGGCAAGAAATGCATAAAAGGGTATAGTTCAGCTAATTACCATCTCTACACGAGGGAACAAAACCCGTAGAATCAGCGGAATTGCCCACTATAACGGGGCAAAGGTACGAAAATTTAATGGATTTTCGGCATTTCTTGCAGAAAATATTCAATTAACGCCACACCAACTGTTAATAAAGTATAAACTTTACTCCAAGTGGTGATTCGTATATGAGTCACCACAACCTTTTCGCGTGTTTGCCAGTTCGATAATTTTTAGTACCTTTGTGTGCGAAAACAATAACATAGTTTTATTTGATAATTTTTTAATAAAAGTAATTAGGTAATTTACACCAAGAGAAAGATTAAAGAATTGGAGAATGGTCTCCAACGAGAAGTGATGATGTTTATTCTTCATCAGGTTAAAAACACCAAAGGATTAACCAATCTTTTGAAGAGCAAGGGAGGGATGAATGCCAAGTGGACTAATCCGGAAAAAGCCTACAACCTCCAGGCTAATCAGTTCTTCAAAATAGTCATCCTGAAAGTTTTCCGACAGTCAATGAAGCAACTCATTTATGATCTTATCGTTTTTGCTCTATGGCTAAAAATCCATCTCATTTTACATCCAGAGATGGTGGATTATTTGAAGGAGAGTTGCAATCTCAATGAGCAATACACGACAGACCAAGAGTTGGAAAACTTTAAACAATATTTGCTTCATGAACTTAACCAACATCAAAGTTAGTATCTTCAAAGACCTGAAGTCCTACGAGAGTCGTCCCGTAGGACTCCAGGAAGTACTGTGGTATCTGCAGAACGACCGTGATGTCGATAACAAAACGGCACTGTATCGGAATCTAGCCAAGACCATTACACGTGATGAAGCCAACAAGAAGGTGAAGGACGGCATGATGCCAGCCTTCTCGGTGGCGGTGCTCTTCAATGGCAGTGGCAAGCAGACCACTCATGTTACCCAAATAACAGGACTGGCTATCTGTGACATTGACCATGTGGAGAGCGATAAGATGGACGAGGTAAGAAAGCAGCTCATGGAGGATTCCTATGTGTTGCTGTTCTACACGACCATCAGCGGTACTGGATTCCGTGTCATCTACTGGTATGAGGGCGAAACGGCCAACCCTCCTGAGATGGGCATCTATTATCGTGCAGCCTACAAGAAAGGTAATGAGTATTTCGCCAAACTGTGCGGTGTGGACTATGACGGACAGTGTGGCAACATTACCCGACTGAGCGGAATGGCACACGATGCGAATGCCTTTCTCAACGACAATGCGGAGCCTTTCAAAATTTCAGACGACGAGGCAGCAGCAGCCAATTTGGCGGCAGACACGGAGCCCGGCAAACGACGCAGGGAGGATGCTGAGGGCAGTCATCATGCGGAGGTGGAAGCTGCTTGGATGATTATCGAGCCCATGCTCACCAAGCGAAACATCACCTACGGACAAGGCACCCATCATCAATATGTAATGCATGCCACTCATCTCTTCAATCGCTTTGGAGTTTCTGTCGAGGACCTCATAGAATGGGCAGACCAGAACTGGAACGACTATGACCGGAAGGCACGTGAGAGCGTTATCCATTGGGTTTACCAGCATCGACAGAGGGAACACGGCACCTGGCGACTGAACAAACGAGGTCGCAAGGGCGAAGTATCAATGATTACACTGCCTGAAATCTGCGAGTGGCTTGCTTCCCATAAGGTGGAGGTCATTTACAACCAGATTACTGATCAGACATTATACCTCAGTTCCCAGACATCCGAATGGAAGGAGATGGACGAAATGGCCATCTGTACCATTCGTAAGGAAATGGCAGCAGAAACGGGAAAACGTGTGTTGAAGAATGACGTGATGGATGTCATTCGCAGCAACTACGCCCACTTAATCCACCCTGTACGTGATTACCTAAACTCCCTACCCGATTGGGACGGCAAAGACCGTGTGAAAGAACTTGTTAGCCATCTGACGGCCATTCCCGTGCAAGAAGGCCAGAATGAAGCAGAGGCTCAGGAGGAACTACTATGGGCATTCCATAAATGGCATGTGGCCTCAATGGCAACATGGCTTAACGACGATGCATCAAACCACTCCATCTTTGTACTCATAGGACCTCAAGGTATTTACAAGACAACCTTCTTCCGTTATTTGCTACCTCCCAACCTGCGTTCCTATTTCTGGGAAAATGCACACAACTCGTTTTCAGCAAAGGACGACCATATCGCACTGACAGAGAACTGCCTGGTGGAAATCGAGGAAATTGACATGTTCAAAGATAAGGATAATGCCGAGCTCAAGGCACTTTCAACAGCTATCAAGGTTAAGATAAGACGACCTTACGGCAGATTCACCTTGGAAAAGCATCGTCTGGCCAGTTTCTGCGGAACGGGCAATCAGGAGAAATTCCTTAATGATGAGACTGGCAACCGTCGATGGCTCTGTTTCCTGATTTCACATATCGACGACCCTCGCGAATGGAATATGGACTACGACCAGCTCTATGCTCAGTTGCGCGACGAATACCGTAACGGTTTTCAACACTGGTTCACTCAGGAAGATCAGAGGCGCGTGGAGCGTCAGAACGACTATTTCCGCATCATCTCTGACGAGGAGGAACTGATTACCATGCGATTCCGTAAACCGGAACCTGGCGACATCAACATCAAACACCTCAAGGCATCCAACATTGCCCAAATGCTCAGCTATGGACGTCCACCTTTGTCTACTCGTAAAGTTGGGCTGGTGATGCGTAGACTTGGATTCAAATGGGAGCACACGAAAAGCGGTAATGCCTATCGAGTATTTGAAATGACCCAAGAACAAAGTCAACAATCACTCTGCATGAAAATTGAGACATATAACACTGATAATCAGACAGATGTATCAGAGCAAGAGCTACCCTTTTAACCAGTCGGTGATTTAAGTGATTCATGTTTTTGCAACTTTCCTTATAGAAAATGATTTACCTCCTAACCAAATGTTTTCCTATAGGCGATTTTACATATTCTACCTTCACTCGAATCACAAATATATAAATATATTTGCAATTAACACCAAATTAAAGCAAACTAAATGAAAGCAATGACAAAACAAGAATTGGCCGACAAGGCGGGTATCAGCAGACAGACCATGAGCAAATGGATAAAGCCATTTCAGGAACAGTTATCCGCCATGGGAGTTAGCACCAAGACAAAATTGCTACCACCCAAAGCAGTAAAGCTACTATGTGACTATTATTGCATAGAAGTCGACTAAATCGCATGCGTTTGTCACGATGTGCCTATCTGGACTTCCGGAATGTAGTACCTTTGTATTGTCTTCGAGAGACTAAAATTGCGGGTACGTGTACTAACAATTTTTCCTACGTGCACTAGCAAAAATTCCTACGTGTACCAGCAAAATCAGGTCAATCCAGACAACGAGAATTTTAATCTTTAATGTTTAATTTTTAATTTGTCAACAACATGGCTTTGAAAGTAAAAGCAAAAGAAAAACTCCAGAAGATCGGTAAGTATGCCGACTCCTACCGCTACGTCATGATGCCTGAGCTCTACTCAACGCTCACGCAAGACAAGGTCATCAAGGAAGCCGCTCTGCGCAGTGGTGTCAACCAGGGCGTGATGCAGGCCTGCTGGGATGCCGCTGGCGAGGTCATCAAGGCATGGGCCACCGAGGGTCACTCTGTTGCGCTCCCCGGACTGGGAACCATGCGCTTCGGTCTGCGTGCCAAGAGCTGCGAGAATGTCAACGAGGTGAAGACCTCACTCATCACGAGTCGTCGTATCATCTTCACCCCCAACAGCGAGCTGAAGGACGAGCTGAAGAACACCGCTGTGCAGATTACCTGCTACGACCGCAACGGTAACGAGGTGAAGCGCGTGACCAGCGACGACGACGCAGAGGTGGAGGACCCAGAGAACGAGAACGGAACAACGGGTAACGGAGAGAACGGATCTACGGAGAACGGCGGTAGCCAGAACCAGGGTGGTAACAGCAACACCGGTGGTGGCGACTTGGGGCAGAATTGATGGAAGATGTAAGATGTAAAATGTAAGAAGTAAGATGGAAGAGGTGTGAGTGAGTCAGGGGCAGTGCTATGGTCACCCCGGCGAGGACCTCTCGCAACAAGTCCACAATACGGCCATGAGGCCTGCCTGGTCACTCACCCTCTTTTTAATTAAATCAGTCATTATGAAGAAAGAAACCATTAAACAGATCATTCAAATCGTAGTCACCATCCTGACTGCCATCAGTTCCACTTTATTTGTACAATCATGCGTAAAATCTCCCTCATCATCATCCATTGCTCCGCAACACGCAGCAATCAGTGTTTCACCGTCGAAGACCTCCGGGCGTGTCATAATGCCCAGTTTCACGGCAAGGGCATCGGCTACCACTACTACATCACCCGTGATGGCCAGCTCTACCAGACCCGCAGTGAAGCAGAGGTCGGCATGCATGCCCGCCGCTATAATGCCCACAGCATCGGCATCTGCTATGAAGGTGGCTTAGACGAGCATGGGCGCGCGGCCGACACGCGAACCCCAGCGCAGAAGGCTGCCTTGGTAGCCCTGCTGCGCAGTCTCAAGGTCGATTACCCCGACGCCAAGATCCTGGGTCACCGCGAGCTCCCCAATGTCCACAAGGATTGCCCGTGTTTTCTGCCGAGCAAGGAGTATGCTAATCTCTAAAACAACAGTGGCAGCATCCTTTATTAGGTTGCTGCCACTGTAATTATAGCAATATAGGATTGCATTATTATTGTTTCTCACCCAATACCTCATGATACAAATCTAAATATTGTTTTGCGATCTTATCATAAGAGAACCTATTAATCACATCTTCCCTTATTCTCTCCGGATAGTAAGTTCTGCTCATAGCCAACTTAATACTTTCTATCAAGGCCTCAACAGTAAAATCACCACAAACAACACCATTATCTTGATTAATCAAATCATGAGATCCACTACAAGGGAATGCAACTACAGGAGTCCCACATGCCATTGCTTCTACTGGTGTTTGCGCAAATGCCTCTTGATTAGATGGCATTACATAATAATCAGCAACTGAATAATAGAGCGACTGTAATCTATTGTTACTTACAAAGCCCTCGCACCTAATTTCAAGAGATGTTTTAGGTATATTCGAATAATTACCCAAACATACAAGAACGGTATTAGGTAACTTTAACAATTCAAGAGCCTCAATTAATTTATTTAAACCTTTTCTGTCTTCATTTATATACTGTGCTGCAAAAAGAAATACAACACTATCTACCGATAGGTTAAGAGCTTCCCTGGCACAACTTTTTGAAATCGGAGTAAAGTTTTTTTCTTCTATACCATTATGAATAGTAACACACGGAAATCTAGACAGCAATTTATTATTTTCAAAATAACCCTTCATCATTGATGACAGAGCGACAAGCGTCATTGAATTCACGTTCTTATATGCCTTTTCTTTTACCATCGCCATTTCCGCATCAAAGGCTTTGAAACTCTCTGACGCGTTGTCTTTCCACATTTGATAATGAAAACCGCCTAATCCGGGATTCTCGTCATGAATAGTCCAAATTATTGGCTTATCTATTATTTTAAAAAATGATTCATAATCCAAAAAACCACCTACCCAATGAAGATGAATTATATCTGCCTCCTGTATCCAAGGGTGATTGACCAAATGCTGATACAATGTTATCGGTGACGTGAATGTCACTAATGAATTATTTTTAGCCTTTTCTTCATCAATTCTTTTAAAAATAGTTTCTGCATACGGCCATGTTCTTCTCATATTCCGCAACACTTGAAACTTACGAATCAACCAATTCTTTGACCATGGATATATCGGTTTTATCACGTCTGTTAATTCCGATTTTTCACCATATGCAACAATAGCACGCGCATCTATACCTAATTTTCTGGTAGAAAGTATGATACGTTTAGCACAAAGACCAGCACCACCATCTAATGATGAACAAATATGAACTACTTTCATTTTATATAGCAGACCTTATGAGAACAACTACAAATAAAATGCAAATTAACAACAACTTTTTATTCTTTTGATAATCAACCCTAACTTTGTTCGGAAGCCAATTTTAGCTCTTAACGAATAATACATCTGCTTCATTTTAGATAAATTGCCTTGAGTGGGAGTATATAATTCCATAAAAGTAATCTTATCCAGCTTTCTTGAATCTTTAATTTTAGGGGGATATTTCATTGGAAAAATAGAATCCATAACTTGAGCCTCTATCTTATCATCATGAATCGTTGTATGGATTGCATCCACATGACCAATTCCAATATTTTTACACAAATTATTAATGGGAATAATATTTAGGCCATCATTATACCATATAGAAAAAAGTAATTGATAATCCCACGTATCAATAGGATTATCTGAAACCATTATATTAAATATATTAATCGCTCCTACCTTACACTCCTTCTTCACTGGTAGCAATTCTATAGACCGAAGAAAAGATGTTTTTGATATTGACTTTAAAGAATAATCATATTCTTTCCATGTTCTTCTCCACGTAGCCCATCCCCATATTGTCACATAATGTGAGAAAAAAAACGAATACGGATAACTCACTTTCTCGTAAAACTTATTATTTCCACAAACACATTTTACACGGGTAGTATGACGATATTTTTCAAGCATCTCATCACAATAGCGAAAGAAATCAATGTGCGGAAGTATATCATCTTCAATGATAATACCCTCTTCTTCATACTCAAAAAACCATGAAATAGCACTACTAACACCTTTGCCACACCCAAGATTTTCTTCCCGATACAAACGATGTACTTCACATGGCCAATCAATATTCTCAACTATTTTTCTTGTAGCCATACATTGTTCTACTTCTCCCGACTTATCCAAACGTGGACCATCTGCAGCAATATACAATCGAGGCGGACGAACTTCACGTATTTTTTCAAATACCTTCAGAGTAGTATCAACTTTTTTGAAAATTATAAACAGAACTGCCGACTTCATTTTTACGTTTTGATTTTAATAATAATTAGAGATATTCCCCACCTATGCTAATCTATTTGAATAGAAGTATATTTATCTCCATTCAACGTCATTAATCCCCAACTTTCTTGCCATAATTCATTATTTTTCTTACTTACAAATTTCATCTCGCATGTTAGTACATTCCAACACTGATCTACTACTTTTACACCAACATAATCAATAGTCGTTAATACTTCTACATTAATAGAAAAAATACGCTTATTCAAATGATGGTCATTTAATTTGATATTAATAATAAAATTATCCTTTTCGTTAGGTAGATTGACAGTTTCTGTATAATAATTAATTAAACGTACTCCTGATAGAGCGTCATTTATTATAACGGCAAAATATGCATTCTTGATTTCTTTATTATTTCGATGAACCTTAAATTGTAGGCGAATAGGTTCATCTGTAGATAGTTCAGACGGTTCATCATAAAACGACACTTCCTTTATTTCAAGCTCTGGGACTAGAATAGTCTGGTTTCGATGTTTGGGCTCAATAACAACAGATTTAGCCATTGATGCAGATTGATCTTTCAAATAATGATCTACACACGAATTTGCATCACCCATAAAATCCACCTGACCATTCTTTAAAACAACACCATTACGACATAAGCGACGTACAGCACCCATATTATGACTGACAAAAAGCACTGTACGTCCTTCTCCTTTGGATACATCCTGCATCTTTCCTATTGCCTTCTTCTGGAATTCTGCGTCACCAACAGCTAATACTTCGTCAACAACAAGGATTTCAGGTTCTAGATGAGCTGCGATGGCAAAGCCAAGGCGTACTGTCATACCAGAGGAATAACGCTTTACAGGTGTGTCAATATAACGCTCACAACCAGAGAAATCAACAATCTCATCGAGCTTGCGAGTGATTTCCTGTTTGGTCATACCCATGATAGCTCCGTTCAGATAGATATTTTCACGACCCGTCATCTCTGGATGGAAGCCTGTGCCTACTTCCAAAAGGGAGGCAATACGACCTCGGGCTCGGATTTCACCGACTGATGGAGTAGTTACGCGAGAAAGTAGTTTCAACAGCGTACTTTTACCTGCGCCATTTTTGCCAATAATGCCCACGACATCACCTTGTTCGACATTGAAATTGATATCTTTCAAAGCCCATACATAGTTGCTGCTGCCCTTATGACTTCTATCATTAGTTTCGCCTATCTTTAAGAATGGGTCTTCTTTATGGCGAACGTGCATGGTCCACCAACGAGTCAGGTCGTCACTGAACGTACCAGTGGAGACCAAACCTAATCTATATTGTTTACCTACGTGATCGAATTCTATCGCATTCATATACTATCTTTTCTATTAAACAGTGTCCATAAAGGAGCGCTGGACCTTATTAAATATTACGACACCCAAAATGAGGAGGATGGACATAAAGGCAAAACTATATCCGAGCGCGCCCCATGAGAAGTAGCCATGACCAAGAGTGGCATATTTAAACGCCTCGATGATAGAGGTCATGGGATTTAGCATGATAATGGTACGTAATGTCTCGTTAGTAACCATGCTGATAGGATATACAATAGGCGTAGCATACATCCATAGAGAAACAACAAACCCGAAAAGTATTGCAAAATCGCGATACTTTGTTGTAAATGACGATATCAGAATGCCAAAACCAAGTCCTAATCCTGCCATCATAACGATAAGAATGGGGACTGTAAGGATTGTCCAATTGGGGCACACATCAGTTCCATCAATGAAGAAATAGAGATACATAGCTACAAACAGGCCTAATTGAACCCCAAAACGCAACAGATTACTGATGACTGTACTGATTGGGACTACCATACGAGGAAAGTAAACCTTACCGAATATACCTTGGTTGGCCAAAAAGGTACCAGAGGTTTGGTTTAGACAATCTGAGAAGTAAAACCAACAAACATTGCCTGCCAAATAGAAAAGAGGTTGGGGAATTCCATCAGTACTCATGTGAGCTATTCCACCGAACACCACCATGTTCATGATAACTGTCAAAACAGGCTGAATCAAATACCACAAAGCTCCTAAAACTGTTTGTTTATATACCACTATGACATTACGTCGTACAAAAAGCTCTATCAGATCACGATAATCCCATATTTCTTTGAGATTCACTTTCCACAGTTTTTCCTGTGGTCTGATAATCATCGTCCATTCTTTTTCCATCGTACTATAATTTTCTATTTGAGGACTGCGATAATCAAGGCAGCAAATGACACAAGGGAAGTTGTGACAGGAATAATCAAACTGGTCAGGATATTACCCTGCTGCTTCTTGACAATACTTGGCTCTACATAAATCATGTCGTTCTGCTGGAGATAGAAATATGGGGAGTTCATAATATCTGCATTGCTCAAATCGAGCATGTGCAATTCGCGGGTACCATCGGCATTCTCACGGAAGAGCTTGACACGATCGCGATGAGCATAGACAGTCATGTCACCTGCCATTGCCAGCGCTTCATAGATATTAATCTTCTCACGGCTAACCTGAATGCTGCCAGGACTACCAACCTCACCCAAAACAGTAATGGTATAGTTGGCCTGACGAACCGTGACAATAGGTTCTTCAGAGGCTGCCATATAGGGACGAATCTTCTCCAGAATCATATTCTCACACTCTTCCTTGGTAAGTCCTGTTACTTTGATTCGACCTAAGACTGGGAAGTTGATGGTGCCATCGTTGCTGACCAGATAGTTCTGCGAACCACCTCCAGAAGTCGAGGAAGTGCCCTGTCCAGCACTGGTTACAGATACGCTAGACATGTTAAAGGGTGCAGAGGCCTCGGGACTGATGGTATAGACCTTAATATCCAATTGGTCTTTGGGCATGATGCGGGCATCGTAGAAAGCACTCTGCTTGTTTAAATCAACCTTATCTGCCCCTTGGAAATAAGCAAACTTCTTGACGGAACAGGAAGAGAACAAGAGCACAAAGGAGAGCAATGTCAAAACATTGCGATAAAGGTATTTATACTTTTTCTTAGTCATATCAATAGCATTAAAAATCATCATCTTATCAGGTAAACGATTGAGTTTATCCAAGTTCTTCACATCGGACTTGAGAGTATGGTCGGCCTTAACCACGAAACAGGTAGCATCTGCCTGCGTAGCAATCTGATAGGTATCGCTGCAGCCTTCCAAGGCTGGCGTATCAATAATCACATAGTCGTATTGAGCCTTCAAGACATCCATCAACTGAATAAGACTATTACGAGCCAGGAGGTCAGAAGGATGCAACTGCCCTGATTTGCCTGCCACCAAGACATCAAAGCCATCAGCCTTAATGATTTGTGACTGGACATCTGAGGCTGTTAGGTGACCATTGTTCAACAATTCAAAAACACCCGCCTTTTCCGAGATAGAGAGTGCCTTGGCTACTCCTGGTCGACGAAGATTAAGATCGCAAAGAACCACTTTCTTGTCTAATCGAGCCAATCCTTCTGCCAAGTGAATGGCAGTGAAGGTTTTACCATCACCAACAACATTGGAAGTGACCAAAATGGTTTTCTGGTTTTCCTTTAAATGTAGAAGCAGGTTGGTACGAAGGGTACGAAGGGCTTCCTCGTTGTTGACGGTAGGTATTTCGCCCAATACAGGGAACTTGGTCGACTTTTCCAAATCATTGCGAGTTTCCACCTTATTCTTCAGGAAGAACAGCAATAAGATGGCAAAGAACGGAATGGCGATACCCAGAACTAATGCTATCAACAAGATGATATTACGCTTTGGCAGGTCGCTGCCACCATTAACCTGGACTTTCTCTATCAGTTTTCCTTTATTGGTAGCATCAATACGATTCATTGCCAATTCTTCGCGTTTCTGTAGCATCACGATATAGACCCCCTGTTTAATTTCACGAAGACGCTCAATATCTGTAAAGACGCGTTCGATACGAGGAGCACTGCCTATGCGTTCCAACGCCTTCTTATATTCACGTTCAATATTCTGACGCTGAATAACCATAGCTTGTCGAGTGCGCGACAACTCTGTCAGAAGGGTTGGGCGCAACTCCTCTATCAACTCCGTGACACGCTGCACCTGATGAGCCTTCTCGCTCATGCTCTTCATCAGCTCTTTGCGCTGGAAAGCCAAGGTGTTATGACGGCTCAACGCCTGACCTCCGCCTGTGCTCATACTACCCATACTACCATAACTCATACCTCCACTAACAACTGGTATAACTTCATAAATATTGGCAGGATTCTGAGCAAATTCATTCATATAGTCCTGTAATTGGAGTTGGATGCCAATCTGGATAAGTTGTTGCTCATACTCATTCTTTTTGGTCACTGCTTCTGTGGCATCTTCTTTAGGTTGGGTAATCTGGTATTTCTCTTTGGAATGCTGGAAAGCATCGTCGCTAACACCCAATTCCACATTGATCTTGGCTAGACGCTCATTGACAAACTGGTCGGTTTTACGATTCTGTTCGTCAACATCCTTTCTGCCTTGACGGTTGTATAATTCGACCAAACGGGTGATGAAGTCCATACCACGAAGCATGCACTCGTCTCTCAACGTCAGATTAAGCAGATTAGACACCCCTTTCTTAGGTGGTTCTACAACCATACGGGAAACAAAACCTTTGGCTACAATCACAGGAGGAGCGATGGTGGCTTTTATTTCGAAACCTTTTGCATAAGTCTTGCGCTGAGAGGCATTGAGCTGGTCATTATCCGCAATCCTAACAGCACCTACCTCCGTTCTGAAGGTAACAGGAAGGGTGGTAAAGCGCTTAGTAAAGGATTTGCTATCAGCAGAACCTTGCACCTGATAGCCCTTATCGTCTTTGCTGATGGTCATGCTGACCTGATGATAGTTCAAGGGCAGTTCACGATCCATCCAAAGCAGGTGAGTTCTATCGAGGGTTACCACAACAGGCTGGTCTTTATAAAGCTGTGTGCTCCTACCCCACTTCTCCACTTTATAGGTGGTATAGAGGTCCATGTCGAGCACCACTTCACGGGCCAAGTCGGTAGAAGTCAGGATCTCCTTTTCGATGTCAATACCAGCTGCACCGCCCAAACTACTGCTAATGCTATTGCCCAAGCCCAAAGGAAGGGAACTCAGGATAGCCAAACCGGCATTGGAAGAGCTACTCTTTCCCTGGTTCTTATCGATGAGCTGCATCTTACCCGTCACCGAGATGGTGGTAGGAGTGACCCATAGATAATACATCGCTATCAACAAACAAATGACAATAGACGGGATGAACCACTTCCAATGAAGCAGAAACACCATCTTGATTTTCTCAAAATCGAAGAAGGAAGCACTACTCTCTTCCGTTTCCATTTGAAGTTTGGAACTATCTAAATTGAATTCTTGCATATCTTGATAATTATCGTTATTAATCCACTACTTTACAATACCAACGGGAAATGCGTAGCATGACGCTGATGCCTCCTACGGTTTTAACAAACCAGTATTTCTGGTTCTTTTTACAAAGCTTGCCTCGAATACCTTTAAACTGACCATGGACCACCATCACCTCCTTGCCAGGAAGGGCTTCTGCGTCCTCAGTATCTACAAATTCCTTAGGGGTCTTGGAATAGTCGGGGTCGCAGAGCAAACGAAATTCCACCATGTCATGATCAGAAATCTCCGTAAGCGTCTTCGAACCCTTATTCATCAACAGACTCAACGGGAAACCACATTCCGCCAACTTACTACGGAGTTCGCCTTCTTCGAGCGTTTTCTCAACGAAGATATAATTATGCACGACAGGAACCAGTACCATACGAGGCTTGTCTTCGCCTTTCTTCAGTTTTTCGGAGTAAGTCATCGGGATAAAATGATGTAGCTCATTCTTAGCCAAGAATGAACTTACCTCCATCTCTTTCCGATTAAAGGTTCGGATGACCACCCATTTCGATTCAGCCATATGGTGTGCAAAGGTACAAAGTTTTTTTGGTATAAAATACTTTTTTGCCAAAAATAATAAGGTACAGGAAAGAAAAAGCCACCGCCCGAAGGCGATGGCATAGTTGAGTTTTAAAAAAGTTCTGTCTAATTATTTCAAACCACGGTTAACCAGTGTCAAGTTCAGCAACATGAGATACTTGCGGTACTGAGTATCACTCAGCATGTAGTTCATGTAAGCGAGGTCCTTGTTGATGGCCTTCTCAACCATCTTAGCACGCTCTTCCTTACCATACTGTGCTGCAAACATCATTTCTGCACTGAAAGTCTTGTGCACTTCAGCAACACCTTCAACCTGGTCCTTCGACAAACCAAGAGCCTGACTGAGCTTCTTCATATTAACCGTCATATCATAAGCCTCGGTTGTGTTCAGAGCATTCATGTTCTCATTCTCAGCAAATGTCATAGTCATGCTAAGCATTGCTACAATTGTAAGAATCATTCTTTTCATTTTTGTTACCCTTTCTTAATCTTTTTATTATTACTAAAAATTATCCTTACGTCAACCCTTTTACCTTGATTGACGATGCAAAGATACGGCAAAAATGAACACGCACCAAACTTTTTAGCAAATTGTTTGCGCACACAGGACGAATTCTTGACGTCTATCAAAGAATCGGGGGGAACCTTGACTGAGGTCAATTGAGAGGCCTATATACCTTATTATATATAAGAAAAAGAGGGATTCTTTTGGTTTTTCACTTACTTATTCGTATTTTTGCACTCTGAAAATTAAACTGAACAGAAAATCAATGGAGAATAAGAACAAATTTATCTCAATGTCTTACCGCCTGTATGTGGACGGTGAAGAGGGAAAAGAGCTGATGGAGGAAACCCAGGAGGGAAAGCCCTTCCAGATGATTACAGGCTTTGGTGTTGCACTGGATGCTTTTGAAAAGAAGATTGCTGATATAGAAAAGGGGCAGGACTTCAGTTTCTCATTGGAGAAAGAGGAAGCTTATGGCGACTATGTTGAGGAGCGTGTACTGGACTTGGACCGTGAGATGTTCTGCATCGATGGTCGTTTTGACAACGAACACATCTACGTAGATGCTATCATTCCCTTGCAGAATGAGGATGGAAACCACTTCTACGGGCGTGTAGTGGAGATCGGAAAAGATAAGGTGAAGGTGGACCTGAACCACCCATTGGCTGGCGAGACACTGTACTTTGAAGGTAAGATACTGGAGAACCGCGAGGCCACCAATCAGGAGATTCAGCAATTGATTAACCACATGTCGGGTGGTTGCAGTGGATGTGGCGGACATTGTCACGACTGTGGTAGTGACTGTGGCGGAAGCTGCGATTGCCATTAAAAGTGAATCATAAATAGTGAATACGTTTGGTAACATATTTAGGCTGACAACCTTTGGCGAAAGTCATGGAGAAGCCATCGGTGGTGTTATAGACGGGATGCCTGCAGGCATTCCCATTGACTTGGAGTTCATCCAACAGGAACTGGACAGGCGCAAACCTGGACAGAGTCACATTACGACAGCCAGGAAAGAGGCTGACCAGGTGGAACTGCTGAGTGGAGTGTTTGAAGGAAAGTCGACAGGATGTCCTATTGGCTTCATTGTCCGTAACACCAATCAGCACTCGAACGACTATGACAACATGCGAGAGCTTTACAGACCGTCGCATGCTGACTATACGTATGCTTGTAAATATGGCATACGAGATCATCGTGGAGGTGGACGCTCCTCTGCCCGCATCACCATCAGCCGTTGTGTGGCTGGAGCACTGGCCAAGTTGGCACTCAGAGAAATAGGGGTAAGCATCACCGCTTATACCTCACAGGTTGGCCCTATAGCACTGGACCGTGACTACAGACTTTACGACCTATCAAAAACCGAAGAGAACATCGTCCGCTGCCCAGACAGCCAGAAGGCAGAGGAGATGATTCGACTGATAGAAGAGATAAAAGCTGAGGGTGACACCATCGGTGGCGTGATAACCTGCGTGATAAAGGGATGTCCCGTAGGACTGGGCGAACCGGAATTTGGCAAGTTGCACGCCATATTGGGCGCTGCCATGCTGAGTATCAATGCAGTAAAAGGCTTTGAGTATGGTGAAGGGTTCAACGGCGTGACTGCTCGTGGCTCGGAACAAAACGACTGTTTCTGTTCGGTTGATGGTCATATCACAACCACAACAAACCACTCCGGAGGCATACAGGGAGGCATCTCCAACGGACAGGACATCTATTGCCGCATAGCCTTTAAACCAGTGGCTACCCTACTCCGCGAACAAACGACTGTGGACACGAACGGGAAGGAAACGACACTGACTGCAAAAGGGCGTCATGACCCCTGTGTATTGCCACGTGCAGTGCCCGTTGTGGAAGCAATGGCCGCCATGACCATTTTAGATGCATATTTGTCAAATAATGCGGTAAAAATGCAAGAAAAACGCATTTAATTGAAAAAAAAACAAAAAAAGCCTTGCTGTTTAAAAGATTTGCACTATCTTTGCAAGTGCTATTGAGGGTTTGTGAAAATCCTAATATGCTTTAGTTAAGTCTAGTTTAGTTTTTGTGTTGGTTGAGGGCGGTCGATTGACCGCCCTCAAATTTTTACTATATACAACCGATAATTTCATGAACATCCTGACATCCATGGTCATCAAGCCATTGGTTAATTCCGTCGCGGACCTTGATGGTAATGGCTGGATCCAGGAAGTTTGCCGTACCTATCTCTATAGCTGTAGCACCAGCCATTAGGAATTCAATGGCATCAGTAGCACTGGAAATGCCTCCTAAGCCTACTACGGGAATCTTCACAGCCTTAGCCACTTGCCATACCATTCGTAAGGCCACAGGCTTGACACAGGGACCACTCAGTCCACCAGTGTTAATGCTCAAAAGGGTCTTACGCTTCTCAATATCAATCGCCATGCCCATCAGGGTATTAATGAGTGACACACTATCAGCGCCCTGCGCCTCACAAGCACGAGCTATATCCGCAATATTAGTAACATTGGGCGACAGTTTAACGATCAACGTCTTGTGATAACGCTCACGAACAGCCTTAACCACACTCTCAGCACCTGCACAGGTAACGCCAAAGGCCATACCGCCATCCTTAACGTTAGGACAGGAGATGTTGAGTTCGATGGCCGGAATCTTCTCCAAGGCATCAATATGGGCTGCACACTCAGCATAATCCTCTGGGGAAGAGCCACTGACATTGACAATCATATTGGTATCAATGTCCTTGATCTGTGGATAGATATGCTCACAGAAATAGTCCACACCCTTGTTCTGGAGACCCACACAGTTCAGCATTCCCTGTGGAGTCTCAGCCATACGAGGATAATCGTTGCCCTCGCGAGGCTTTAACGTGGTTCCCTTGACAATGATGCCACCCAGTCCGTCGAGAGGAATGAAATCAGCAAACTCAAGGCCGTAGCCAAACGTTCCAGATGCTGTCATCACTGGATTCTTCAGGGCCAACGCCCCTATATTAACTTGCAATTTACTCATTTCTTCATTTCAATTTCTCATTCCACATTTCTCATTTCTCATTTCTCATTTCCACAGCAGCCTGTGGATATTGAATACAGGACCTTCTTTGCACACACACAAATTGCCTTCTGTGGTCTTCTCCACACAACAAAGGCAAGCGCCCAAGCCACAGGCCATCATGTTCTCCAGAGAAACTTCACAGGTGATATCATGTTCCTTGGCATAATGGGCTACAGCTTTCATCATGGGTGTAGGGCCACAGGTATAGATGCTATCAAAATGCTCGTTCAGCACAGAATGATTAGTTACAAAGCCTTTTTCGCCCATAGAACCGTCTTCTGTCGTCACGCACACGCGCCCGTACATATTAAAATATTCAAGTTCCAACAGGTCTTTTGCCGTTCGACCACCCAACAGGAAAGTGGGCTCATAGCCCGCATCCTTCAGCACTGCACCCAGATAAAGCATGGGGGCCACACCCACACCGCCACCAACAAGCAGCACCTTGTGCGAAGCGTTTTTGTTACTTTGAATGGTGAATCCATTGCCCAAAGGGAGCACACAATTGAGGATATCACCAGGCTTCAGACGTCCCAACTGACGGGTTCCGTCGCCTATCATGGCTACCATCAGCCATAACTCGTTATTCTCTTTATCCACGAAATTAATGGAGATAGGACGACGTAGGAAGGTAGTGGAGGAACCGTCAACACGCACCTCCACAAACTGTCCTGGCAACATCTCGGGCAGGGGCTGCTCATGGGTTAAACGCAGCAACACATGTTTCGGACTGAGCTGTTCTATAGAGCGAACAGTCAAATCAAGCACATATTTCTTCATATACTTATATTTTCAGCGTTGCAAAGGTACGAAAAAAAACGGTTAAAAACTTGGAAGTTAGAAAAAAAGTGGCTATCTTTGCGAAATCAATGGATAGAATCATTATAATCACTATATATAGCATCATCATCTGCATGATGCTCCTGACAAAACAAGACACCAGTATTTTCTCGAAATATTCGAGCACTGATGTCATGTTTGATATGCATCCTGCCTTCATAGTCATGAAGACTACTAAGCAGGGGCATGAATCACCATCGAAAGTTACTAAGAGTCAGCACCTTACGTGTCAGTTTACACGTGCTGGAACGCCACTATCAAACCACCTAAAATGGCCTGATTTACAGGTTTAACACCGGAGAATTCTTCGATGTTAGGGCATTGTTTGGCTACTTTTTGGCTGGTACAAAAGTCTCGTAAGTCTGATCATCATAATAGACGCGAATCTCTGTTACACGACGAGGTTCTTTATCCACCAATCGTATTTCCTCACGGACATATTCTGGGTGTGTAGTTTTGACACCCTGCTGATAATTGGCAACAGAATTGGAATTTTGATGCGAATTTGGCGTAACAGGAGCTGGTGCATCGAAGTTCAACATCAGGTCTTGACCATTAGCTGAAGGGGTGGATAATACGTCAGGTGAAACGTCAGGGTGGGAGACATACATGTCGCCAGAACCATAGAGTAACCACTCTATACTTATGTCAGGAATTTTTGCTTTTATCGCATCAACGATATTCAGGGTAGGACGGGTTCTACCATTAAAGATGCTGCTTAACGTTGCAGGTGACTGTTGGAGGAAGTCAGCAAACAGCTGTTGTGTCATCTTCTGGTCCTCCATGATCTGTTTTATTCTGTCTTTTGTATCCATGATGTGTTGAATAGGGGCCAAAATGGCCATTTTTTATTGATTTTACAAAGGTAAAGCAAATTTTTGAGTCTTGCAAGAAATCTAAAGGAAATTTTTATTTGTGAACTTCGAATTTTTGGTTTTATATTTCCAAATCCAAATTCACAAAGTACAATATTAGGCTTTAAATATGTATTTCTGAATTCTAAAGCCCAAATGCTGACAAAGCATTTAAAAAGGAGATAAATGTAACTAACTGGTTATTAAATAGGTATTATATCTACATAAAAGCGTTTACACTACGATATTCATTCTATTCTTAATTACAAAATAGTATCTTTTGATAATTTCTATATATAATCGTCATAAATAACAGAGTTTTAATCATTTACAATGAAAATAAGCCTTTAAATATCTATGTTTTCAGAAATCAGAATAGTGGAATTTGTGTTTTAAAACTCAAATATTAGATTTTAGAATCATGTATTTAAACTCTAAATATTGATTTTCGTATTCAACAATATAATGTATTTGTAAATTATATAGGTTTTTAAATTCAAAAGTTTAAATCATAAAATTTATTAAACCCGAATTTTATGGCTTTGAAAAGACGAAATTTCATCATTTTGCGCGATTTCTGGACGATTGGGCGAAAAAAAATAAATGCGCAAAATATGAGGGGATATTTTTGAGCGAAAGCCCTTTTGCCATCGGGGTTTGAGGCCAATTTTTTATGTTCAGTAAAATTTTGATTCTAGAAAAAAGAGACGCGGAAAACGTCTCTTTTTTAATGTAATGTAAAGAAAATTAATTCCTTCATCAGCTCTCCTGGAGCAGTATTCGGATTGTCTAACCCCTTACTTTTGGCATCTATTTCTCTAATTTTGGAAATAATCTGCATCACTTTCATTCCGGAGTAATTTCGCATACCTGTTATATAGTCGCGAGCTCCCCAAGGAGATTTCATGTCCAACCACTGCGCCAGTGCCTCCTGACTACCCTTTTGGGGACAATAATAGGAGAGCATCAGATTCTGGAAGTAGCTGAACATCATTGGCAGCAAGGCATAAAGTCCTCCAGCCTTCGGATTTTCATCGAAATACTTAATAATTTGGTTTGCTTTGAGAATATTGCGGTTTACAATAGCATCGCGGAACTCAAAAGCATTATAGTCCTTGCTCACCCCTATCTGGTCTTCTACCACCTGAGGGGTCACTCTCCTATCCGATTCAGGCAATGAGAGCAATACTTTGTCTAATTCGCCCGTCAAACGACTCAGATCAGCGCCTATTGCGTCGGCTATCATCTGGGTAGATTTAGGGTCGATAGAGGCTTCACGGGCCTTTAAATACTGCTCGATAAAGGAAGGAAGGTCGCGCTCACGCAGTTTTTTGCTCTCAAAAAGCACGCCTGCCTGCTGGATAGCCTTCACATATTCCCTTTTTCTGCCATCAATCGTACCGTTTTTATGGCACATCACCAGAATGGTAGAGGACATAGGGGCTTTCAGATACTTCTCGATGGGCTCAACGTTCTTCACATTCTGTGCTTCTTTGACGATAATCACCTGATATTCTGACATCATGGGATATCGCTTAGCAACATCCACTATCTGAGAAGCATTGACATCCGATCCGAAAAGAACGGTCTGGTTAAAGTCCTTTTCTTCGGGCTGTAGCACGTTTTCGGCTATCCAATCGCTAATCTTATCAATATAATAGGATTCATCGCCCATCAGGTAATAGATGGGCTTAAAATCGCGTGCTTTCAAATCGTGCATCACGCTCTCATATGTCACTGCTGCTTGAGCCATGCTGCAAAATTACAAATTTCTTGTGAGATTTCACAAAAAAATATGTATTTTTGCAATCGAAATGTTTGAATTGAATCTGCCACCATACGATGTAAGACTACGTGGGACACAGGAAAAGCCTGAAATATTCGATTTCCTGCGCAGACGTTATGTCGCACTGACTCCAGAGGAGTGGGTGCGCCAGCATTTTACGCATTGGCTGGTCGATTATAAAGGCTATCCTAAGGGACTTTTAGGTAACGAGGTAGAATTACGCATCAGTGAGAAAAAACTGCGCTGTGACTCCATTTTATACCATTCAGACACCACCCCACGCATGATTGTGGAATACAAGGCGCCAAGCATCAAAATAAAACAGCAGGTGTTCGACCAGATATCGGTCTACAACCTACTGCTTCATGTGGACTATCTCGTGGTTAGCAATGGTCTGCAGCACTATTGCTGCAAGATGGACTATGCCAACCAACGTTATGAGTTCCTACAGGACATTCCTGACTATTCCCAGCTTTAATCTTCTGTCTGCTCAGGAACAGGAGTATCCTCTTTCTTAACAGTCTTGCGAATAGCACGCTTACGTGTCTTCTTCTCCTCTGTTGCAGGCTTGTCGAGCTTAACGCCAGCCAACTCAGGATCAATCATGATACGACCGCAATACTCGCAAACGATGATCTTCTTGTGCATCTTGATATCCAACTGACGCTGGGGTGGAATCTTGTTGAAGCAACCACCGCAAGCATCACGCTGTACGTAAACAATACCCAGACCATTGCGGGCATTCTTACGGATGCGCTTGAACGAGGTGAGCAGACGTGGTTCAATCTTCATCTCCAGCTCCTTCACCTTCTGCTTCAGCTTGTCCTCCTCAGCACGAGTCTCTTCCATAATCTCGTCCAACTCGTTCTTCTTAACCTCGAGAGCCTGACGACGATCCTCAACAATTTCCTGATTCTGAGCCAGTTCTACCTTCTTGTCTTCTATCTTAAAGGCAGCCTCCTTGATCTTCTTGTTGCAAAGCTCAATTTCCAGTGTCTGATACTCAATCTCCTTCGACAGAGTGTCATACTCACGGTTGTTCTTTACCTCGTCCAACTGTGCCTTATAACGCTCTACGCTGGCTTTTGCTGTCTCAATCTCACCTTTCTTCTGGGTTACAGCACGCTCATACTCGTTGATGTCGTTTTGAATCTTCTCGATACGAGTTGACAGTCCCTCGATTTCGTCCTCAAGGTCCTGTACTTCCAGAGGCAGTTCGCCTCGCAATGCACGCTTCTCGTCAATTGCCGAGAGCGTAGCCTGCAGCTGATAAAGAGTCTTCAGACGCTCTTCAACTGGCATGTCAATAGGGTCTTTCTTTGCCATAATTTATATGTATAATATTGGATTTGTATTCGTTTCTGCTATCTCTGTGCGCACCCCAGGACATTCCTTTTGAATGATATCACAGAACACCTCAGTGGTATATTGTTCACTCTGATAATGACCGATGACGCAAATCTGTATCTTCTGCTCATAGTCAAAATACTGATGATAGTGCATTTCGCCTGTGATAAAGGCATCTGCGCCCAAGTTCAGTGCTTCGTCCAACAGGAAATCGCCTGCTCCGCCACAGATGGCCACCTTTCGGATGGGCCTGCGCAGCAACTGGTTGCACATGGCACACTCTACACCAAAGCGTTTCTTAACCATCAGGATGAAATCGTCAGCAGCCATCGCTTCAGAAAGACTGCCCACAACACCACTACCCGCCTCTACATCGTCCACGGTCTTTTGGGCAAAGAATGCCACGTCCGAAAGTCCCAGCTTCTCTGCTATCTTCCAGTTGACGCCATTCTTGGCATTGTCCATGTTGGTGTGCATGGAAACGATGACGATATCGTTTTTGATGGCTTTGATGACACAACGCTGCACATAGTTCTGTCCGCTGACCTGTTTCAGTCCGCGAAACAACAAGGGATGGTGACTCACAATGAGGTTACACCCCTTCTGAATAGCCTCATCAACAATTTGTTCGTTGACGTCCAGACACAATAATGCCCCTGAAACCTCCGCCTCTGTCAGTCCTACTTGCAGGCCAGCATTATCCCAGCTTTCCTGTAAGGGCAGAGGCGCGAACTGTTCAAGGGCGCACAGCACTTGCTTTATCTTCACGCTTCTAAAATGATTTTGGACTGCAAAGGTACGAAAAAAAAGACGAACTACAAGAATCCGTCTTTTATTTTTTATTTTTTTAATTTTTTATTTTTACGTAAACCACTCCTCACCGTGACGCTCGTGACAATAAGATGTTCCGTCGAAACAGTGGGTGCAGACACGCTCCTTGGGCAGTCCGATAGATGCAATCAAGTCCTCAATGGTAGCAAACTTCACACTGGTCAGTCCCAAGCGTCGGGCTATCTCGCTCACCATGCGCTGATATTCTGGTGTACCCGTCTTAGCATATTGGTCGAGCTTCAGCTTATCATCGCCCTCAAAATCCTTGATAATACGACGTGTTATCAGCTCCATGTCACTCTTCGACGAAGTGAAACCGATAAACGGACAACCATAAACCAACGGGGGACAGGAGATGCGCACATGAACCTCCTTGGCACCATTTTCGAAGAAGGTGCGCACATTGTCGCGCAACTGCGTTCCACGAACTATCGAGTCGTCACAGAATACGATTTTCTGATCCTTCAAAATCGCTGGGTTTGGAATGAGTTTCATCTTAGCCACCAAGTCTCTACGATTCTGATTTCCAGGGGTAAACGAACGAGGCCACGTGGGTGTATATTTCAATACCGCACGCTTGTAAGGCACCTGTTTGCCATGCGAATAGCCTAAGGCCATTCCCACACCGGAATCAGGAATACCACATACCAGGTCGGGCTCTATTTCCGTATCTTTCTCGCCCATCAACCTGCCGTTCTTCTCGCGTACATATTCCGTATTAATGCCCTCATAGTCACTAGCTGGGAAACCATAGTAAACCCACAGGAACGAACAGATCTGGCAACGGGTGAAAGGCTTCTGCATCACCTCGATACCATCGGCACGCAGGCGCACAATCTCACCTGGACCTAAGTCGCGCACCACTTTATAATCAAGGTTGGGGAAACTGGTTGTCTCGCTCGATACTGCATAGGCCTGCAGGAACTCGTCCGTACCAATAGGCGACAGACGGTGAATCTGTTTCTGACCAATCACAATGGGGGTACGTCCCAGGAAGTCGCGTGCTGCTATGATGCCGTCTTCCGTCAGGATAAGCATCGAGCACGAACCCTCTATCTTCTGATATACCTTATTAATACCCTCTACAAAGGTATCGCCCATATTGATGAGCAGGGCCACCAACTCAGTCTGGTTGATGTTGTTGGCAGACATCTCGCTGAGATGCATGCGCTGTTTCAGCAATTCTTCGGCTATCTCGTGCAGGTTGTTAATCTTGGCTACCGTTACCACCGCATAGCGCCCCAGATGGGAGTTGACGATGATAGGCTGTGGGTCGGTATCACTGATGACACCCAGTCCCTGATGTCCCTTAAACTGGTCCAGTTCGTCCTCGAAACGCGAACGGAAATAGTTGCGCTCCAACGAGTGGATAGAACGGTGGAAACCGCTTTCCTTATCAAACGTCACCAGACCAGCGCGCTTTGTACCTAAATGAGAGTTGTAGTCAGTCCCGTAAAACAAATCGTTTACGCAGTCCTGCTTTGAGATTGTGCCGAAAAAGCCACCCATACTGTTCTTTTACCTTGATTAAATCGTTTTCGGTGTGCAAAGGTATAAAAAAATCAGCTATTCACCGCAGCGATAACCGATTTTTTTTGAGATTTATTTTCTTTCTTACTTCTAATCAAGGTTTGACAGCGCTAGCCTAACCATACAACCAACAGTCCCAGCACGACTAATATCAGGAACAAGCGCCATTGTCCCAACAAAGGTTTAAAGGCCCTTACCAGTGCATGATTCACGAAGGGACGTATTGCCTCCGAATGGGTGGCGCCGTTGCCTAACAAGTACTCATACAGCGAGTTATGGTCATGCCGGTCCTGATAATACACCCTCATGCCTCGTTTCCAGACATAATATCCTTTCCACAGGATAACAGCCAAGAGAATCACCAGATACGCTTTCATCATAGGCTCACCTGGTTTTGTTGGAAACGTGAATTGACTGCCACTACCATAGCCCCACGCTGTACAGCCTCCATTAACATGCTGTCAACCGTCAGCATTTCTTCCTCGCTCAGTTCCTTGGAGGGTTCATCGACTATCAGCAGTGTTTTGCCTGATTCAACCGCCTTGCGAAGCAGTTGCAGATAGTCCGTCGGCACACCGTGGTAACCTTCAGGCAGCGATAGATGTTGGGGAACATAGGCCATCTGCCTACGGAAATAGGGTGCCGACAAGGGAGTCAGCAGTTCCCCATCAATGCTAATGTGACCCCTATCCACTGATATGAAGCCCAGCAACGCACGCAACAGCGTGGTTTTTCCCGAGCCTTTCTGACCCGTGATATTCACTATCTGTCCGTCGCTAAGCGTCATGGACAGCGAGCGAATCTGCTCTCCTATCGTCACATTATGCAGTTCTAACATCATAATTTTCGTGCAAAGGTAGTGCAAACCGAATGAAAAACCAAATATAGAAAGTGAAAAATTTGGTTTTTAACTCACGATTTCGTAATTTTGCAGCCATGAAACTGAAAAAGAGGCGTATGCCTGCCGAATGGGAACCGCAAAGTGCCGTGCAGCTGACGTGGCCGCACGAGGCTACTGACTGGGCTCCTATTCTGCCTGAGATTACTGCTGTATATGAGGAAATGGCGCGTGAAATCAGCAAGCGCGAGCCACTGATTATCGTGGACGATTTTCCTCATAACGACACGTGGGCTCGCGATCATGGTTTTATCACGGTGGAAGAGACTTCAGACTTCAGACCTCAGACCTCAGACCTTATTCTGCTTGACTTCTGTTTCAACGGATGGGGTGAGAAGTTTGAAGCCGGGCTCGACAATCAGATTAACAAGCACCTTTTCGACAAAGGCATTGTAAAAGGACAATACGAATCGCATCTGGACTTTGTCTTGGAGGGTGGAAGCATTGAGAGCGATGGCAAGGGAACGGTGTTTACCACCACCTGCTGTCTCATGGCTCCCCATCGCAACCAACCCCTCACACAACAAGAGATTGAAGCCCGACTGAAGGAATACCTGGGTGCTGAGCGCATTGTTTGGATTAATCATGGCTCGCTGATAGGCGATGATACCGATGGACATATCGACACGCTGGTGCGCATCTGTCCTGACGACACCTTATTATATACAGGGGGAGATGACGACCATCCTGACCTTGCACGCATGGAGGAAGAACTGAAAACGCTGAGAACGCTCGACGGGCGTCCTTACCGTTTATTGAAGTTGCCTCTGCCCCGCCCCATCTATGACGAGGGCGAACGCCTGCCTGCCACTTATGCCAACTATCTGGTGGTTAATGGTGCCGTACTGGTTCCCACCTACAACCAGCCCGACCTTGACGCAGAGGCCATGCGCATCATCCAGCAGGCATTTCCCGATAGAGAAATCGTAGGCATCGATTGCTGTGCCGTTATCAAACAACATGGGTCGCTACATTGCTGCACCATGCAATACTATTAAGTGAATAGAGAATAGTGAATAGTGAAAAAATGAAGATAGGACTGATACAACAACAGAACGTGGCTGACGTCAAGCAGAACATGCAACATCTGGCCACCAAGATACGCCAACTGGCTCAGCAGGGCGCTGAACTCATTGTGTTGCAGGAATTGCATAACTCCCTGTACTTTTGTCAGGTGGAAAGTGTCGACAACTTCGACTTGGCAGAGCCTATTCCAGGCCCTTCCACTGATTTCTTTGGCCATTTGGCCAAGGAGCTGGGTGTGGTCATCGTCACCTCGCTGTTCGAGCGTCGTGCTCCTGGCCTTTATCACAACACCGCTGTGGTGCTGGAGAAAGATGGCAGCATGGCTGGCAAATATCGCAAGATGCACATTCCTGACGACCCTGCCTATTATGAGAAGTTCTACTTCACCCCTGGCGACCTGGGCTTCCACCCCATCCAGACCTCGATAGGCCGTTTGGGCGTACTGGTTTGTTGGGACCAGTGGTACCCCGAGGCTGCTCGCCTCATGGCCTTGCAAGGTGCCGACCTGCTGATTTATCCCACCGCTATTGGTTATGAGAGCAGTGACACCCCCGACGAACAGGAGCGCCAGCGCATGGCTTGGCAGACCGTTCAGCGTGGACATGCCGTGGCCAATGGATTGCCTGTGGTTACGGTCAATCGTGTGGGCTTGGAGCCCGACCCCAGCCAGCAGACCAATGGCATCCAGTTCTGGGGCACCTCTTTTATAGCTGGTCCACAGGGCGAGTTGCTTTTCGAGGCTCCCAAAGACCAAGAAGTTGTCACTGTTGTCGATGTCGACATGCAACGCTCTGAGCAGGTGCGTCGCTGGTGGCCTTTCCTTCGCGACAGGAGAATTGATAATTATGGCGACATCACTCGCCGTTTCATTGATAAATAGTAATTTGTAAATAGTCCAATAGTAAATTGAAAGATGGCTAACAATTTAAGATTTCAGGTAGTAGAAGAGGCGTTTAAGAAGCGTGCCCTCGAAGTAAAGGTACCCAGTGAGCGCCCCTCAGAGTTTTTCGGCAAGTATGTCTTCACCAAGCAGAAGATGTATAAATACCTGCCCGCTGAGGTTTACAACAAGATGGTTGATGTGATTGACAATGGTGCCCGTCTGGACCGTTCCATCGCCGATGCAGTAGCTGCCGGCATGAAGCAGTGGGCCATGGAGATGGGTGTCACCCACTATACCCACTGGTTCCAACCTCTGACCGAGGGCACTGCCGAGAAGCACGATGCCTTTGTAGAGCACGATGGCAAGGGTGGTATGATTGAATCGTTCAGTGGTAAGTTGCTGGTTCAGCAGGAGCCTGACGCTTCGTCGTTCCCCAACGGTGGCATCCGCAACACCTTCGAGGCTCGTGGCTATAGCGCCTGGGACCCCACATCGCCCGTGTTCATCATCGACGATACCTTGTGTATTCCCACCATCTTCATCGCCTATACCGGCGAGGCTTTGGACTACAAGGCTCCCCTACTCCGCGCCCTGCATGCTGTGGGCAAGGCTGCCAAGGATGTTTGCCAGTATTTCTACGACGATGTGACCAAGGTACAGGTGAATCTGGGTTGGGAACAGGAGTATTTCCTCGTGGACGAAGGTCTCTATTCTGCCCGTCCCGACCTGCTCATGACCGGTCGCACGCTAATGGGCCATGAAAGCGCCAAGAACCAGCAGATGGACGACCACTATTTTGGTACCATCCCCGATCGTGTTCAGGCTTTCATGAAGGACCTCGAGATTCAGGCCCTTGAGTTGGCCATCCCTGTAAAGACCCGCCACAACGAGGTAGCACCCAACCAGTTTGAGTTGGCTCCTATCTTCGAGGAGTGCAACCTGGCCGTCGACCATAACATGCTGCTCATGTCGCTGATGAAGAAGGTGGCTCGCAACCACGGTTTCCGCGTGTTGTTACACGAGAAGCCCTTCGATGGCATCAATGGTTCTGGTAAGCATAACAACTGGAGTCTCAGTGCCGATAATGGCGTATTGCTCCACGCTCCAGGCAAGACCCCTGAGGAAAACCTGCGCTTCGTGACCTTCATCGTCGAGACGCTGATGGCTGTTTTCAAACACAACGGTCTGCTGAAGGCCTCTATCATGTCAGCCACCAATGCCCATCGCTTGGGTGGCAACGAGGCACCTCCTGCCATCATCTCGTCGTTCCTCGGTACCCAGCTCACTGAGTTGCTCGACCATATCGAGCAGTCCGACAAGAACGAGCTCTTCAATCTGAAGGGCAAGCAGGGCATGGAGATTGACATTCCGCAGATTCCCGACCTCATTGTCGACAATACCGACCGCAACCGCACGTCGCCCTTTGCCTTTACAGGTAACCGTTTTGAGTTCCGTGCTCCTGGCTCCAGCGTCAACTGCGCTTCGGCCATGATTGCCCTGAACGCTGCTATGGCAGAAGCCCTCAACTCTTTCAAGGAGCGTGTCGACGCCAAGATAGCCAAGGGCGAGAACAAGATTCCTGCCATTCTCGAAGTGCTGAAGGACGATATCAAGACCTGCAAACCCATCCGTTTCGACGGCAATGGCTATTCTGACGCATGGGTCAAGGAAGCTGCCAAGCGTGGCTTGGATGTTGAGAAGTCGTGCCCCGTTATCTTCGAGCATTATCTCGATGAATCGTCCGTCCAGATGTTCGAGAGCACCAAGGTCATGAACCGCAAGGAGCTCGAGGCTCGCAACGAGGTGAAGTGGGAAACCTACGTCAAGACCGTACAGATTGAGGCCCGCGTTCTGGGCGATTTGGCTATGAACCACATCATCCCCGTTTCTACGCACTATCAGTCACAGCTCATCAAGAACGTGCAAGGCATGAAGGACGTGTTCTCTGCCGACAAGGCCGACCGTCTCAGCGCCCGTAACATGAAGCTCATCGAGGAGATTGCCGAGCGTACGGAGAAGATTGAGCAGCTGGTTGAAGACCTCACGGAGGCTCGTCGCATTGCCAACCGCATTGAGAACATCCACCAGCGTGCCATCCAGTATCACGACACCGTATGTCCCAAGATGGAAGACATCCGTCGCGAAATCGACAAGCTGGAACTGATTGTAGAAGACGGTCTTTGGACCCTACCCAAATACCGCGAACTGCTGTTCATCAGGTAAACATTGGAACAGAAATTCAGCAATAACGGATTAGACCTTCAGGAGCTGCGCGAGTTTTGTGAGCGCGAAGGTGAGGAGGTGACTTACCGCAAGGGCGACCAACTGGAGCGCGAGGGCGACCTGGCACGTTGGTTCGCCTTCGTGGAGAGTGGTTGCTTCAAGTATGTGAATCATAGTAGCGATGACAGGGAACATATTACGTGGTTTTCCTTTGCAGGCGAATTCGTGGTCGACTACCCGACATTTCTCTACGACCGTCCCTCACAAACTACCATTGTGGCGATGATGCCCAGCCGCATTTTCAGGGTCACAGGCGAACAAGTGCACCAGTTCTTCAGCCAAAGTATGGAGACGATGACGCTGCGTGCCATCATCGCTGAGCACATCCTCGGCCAGTTCCGTTCGCGCTATCTCGACCTCCACTGCGCCACACCCCGCCGACGTTACGAGTCGTTACTACAGCGTTGCCCAGGTATTGTGGAGCACCTGCCTCTGAATGCTATTTCCTCTTTCCTCTGCATCACCCCGCAGATGCTCTCAAGAATTCGCAAGGACATCACTTTCGAAGGTAAGTAACTTTGCTAAACAATAGTTAGACTCGTAAGCTATTCTCATCGAGCAGGAACTCGTATATATTCATATATACAATGCCGTCATTGTCTTGATAGCGACTGATGAGATCCTCAGTTATCACAAACTTCCTGAAACTATCGTTGATACTATTCAGACTGCGCACCTCTTGCTCACGTTTCTCCACAGTTGACAGACGCAATGCTGACTGTATGTAATATCGTTGACTGCCAAGATTGCAGACGAAGTCCACTTCTAACTGCTTGCGTACACTAACCCCGTTGGCATCTTTTTCGTTCTTCACAACCACACCAACGTCTACACTCATACCCCGTAGTCGTAGTTCATTATATATAAGATTCTCCATCATGTGAGTTTCCTCTGGTTGCCGGAAATTAATTCTGGCATTGCGTAAGCCTAAGTCAGAAAAGTAATACTTTGCTGGTGTGTCTATATACTTTCGTCCCTTAATGTCATAGCGTACGGCTTTTTCTATGAGATAGACATCCTGTAATATATCCAGATATGTCTTGATGGTGGTATGTGAGATGTTACTATGCTTTACTGTCTGGAAAGTATTCTCAAGTTTTGTCGGATTAGTCAGACCTCCGATTGATGACGCCACAACGTCAATCAACTCTTCCAGGTCATCATCATTCTTTATCTTGTAACGTTCCTTAATATCAGTAAGGTAGGTCTTCTTGAAAAGTCCCTTTAAGTACTCCGCTTTCCGCTCTATTGTAGAATAATCAAGAATCTTCGGTAGTCCACCATAAAGCATATACTCCTCCAGTCCTTTTTCCCTAGTGCCCTGATAGACTGACATGAATTCACGAAAACATAACGGCGCTATCTTAATCTCATCTCCACGTCCTCGAAACTCAGTAATCACATCTTTAGAAAGAAACTTTGAGTTACTGCCTGTAACATAGACATCAGCATTTTCTATACTCAGATAACTATTCAACACATCCTCAAACTCATTCACATATTGTATTTCGTCAAGCAAGATGTAATACATCTGTTTGTCGGTCATGCGACTGTCTATATAATGAAGCAATGCATCAGGATCACGAAGCGCTTTATTACGGCGGTTTTCCAAATCCACCTTTATGATGTGGTCATCTTCAACACCTTCTTCTTTCAAATGCTGACAGAAGAGGTTGAAAAGCAGATACGACTTACCGCAACGTCGCATACCGGTAACCACTTTTATCATCCCATTGTGCTTACTATCAATGAGTTTCCTTAGATGAATATCCCTTTTTATCTCCATTCTATTTACTTTTTTTGCGTAAATACGCTGTTTTCGTTCGCAAATATACTATAAACTATTGAAAGTCGCAAGTAAATTGGCAACTATTTTTGCGTAAATACGCATATTTAGACATCACTTTCAACGGTAAAATCGAATAAAAATCTGAAAGTAGTTTCAGACTTTCACCCTCGGCACCCGATTTCAGGTTTTTGTTGAGGGTTTCTTTATGCCTTTTCCTGTAACTTTGCCAAACAAAACGAAATGAATATGAACAAGGAAACCTTTATCACCATCCTGTTCGTCCTCGTGTCAATGAACATGTATACTCAGCAAAGAATATCCGTTAGGGATAGTCTCACGCAAGAGCCTATAGCATATACGAGTGTATGGTTTGGAAATAAAGCAGGAGGATATACAGACGAATCAGGAATGATAGAGGTTCCTGAAGGAACGAAGCAGATACGGTTATCTCATATCTGCTACGAAACCAAAATCATTACTAAAGTAACTGCCGACTTGCAAACAATCTTTCTTGTTCCGAAAAGTATCAATCTTGATGAAGTCGCCATTAGCGCAAAGGCTCCCAAACGAATAAAGACCACAGAAGTGGGATTGATGAAAGCGAAGACACAGACCAAGCACAAAGGAGCCAATGGATTTGAGATGGCCTTGTTCATTCCCTACGACAGTACTTGGACAGAAACACCATACATCCATTCCATATTAGCAAGTCTCGATTACTCCACCCATTATCTGGTATTCACGGAAATCAAAAACCCCATCTATGTCACTCTCCGCTTTGACCTCCGTCTGCCAGATGCCAAGACTGGTGCCCCCAAAGACGAATCTCTCATTGACGGTGGCATAATAATTCCTTCCAGTCAGAAACTCGGCAAAGACGGTGTCAGCCTTGCCCGTCCTATACCGTTCCCCCAGACAGGCGTATTCGTTGTGGTGGAATGGATAACCACAGCGCAAGTCTCTGAATCATGCAATCTTGTGCCCTCTCTCAACATGACTTTGGATGAGAAGGAAAACAGAACTTGGAACAAGAAAACATTCTTTGCAAGGCAAAGCGGCGATGCCGAGCGTCGAGGCATGGACTGGATGCGGGAACAGAACGAACCTGCATATCAGAATGAAGAGGCACAGGTCTTTTATAAAGGCAAGACACCATCTGCCAAACTCGGTTTGAAAATTTTAAAATAAGAAACATGATAACAATGAAACGCATAACGAAACATCCCTCTCATTGGAAAGCGTGAGAGGGATGGTGTATGGTGTTGGGGCAATTATATTATCCATTGATAAGCGAGACCAGCCATTTGATAAATTTATCTGTCACATTGGAGATTTCTCCCTTATCGTATATAGTAAGTAGCGTTATCTCAATAAAGTTGTCTTCGTGCTGGATAACATTAAACGTGATTACGCGTGCACCTCCACTTTTTCCTTTACCTTTCGATGCTATGGCCATACGTACCTTGCGAGTGCCACCCCCCAAATCGGTTCCTTGCAGAGGTTCATCTGCGAGTTCTTTCTTAAAAGTTATAAAGTCATCCTTCAACGAAGGATACTTTTTTGCAAGGCGTTTGAACTGGCGTTTAAATTCATCGCCCAATACAATCTCAACTCTCATACGGATTCTTCTGCTTCCAGTTCCTTAATGAAATCGTCTGCACTCTGTAGTTTGCGACCTTCACGGCGAGCCTGCTTCATTTCGTCGAACGCTCTTTTGAGCGACTCTTTCACGTATGCCTGTTGGCGGAGCGTCTTTTTGTTAGACTCATCCTTGGTCTTGAACACGGTTGTCGATACCACACCGCGAAGCATTTCAATGGCCTTGCGCACGTGTACCGTGGTTGCGTCCTCATTCAATGTTACTAATATCTGTGTCATAATCGTAATCTTTTTGTTCTCGGGGGCAAAGATACAAATAATTTCTGAATAATCATATTTTGGAGCAGCGAAAAATGAGAAGTATACTACGGATATTTTAAAGACATCACTTTCAACAGTAAAATCGAATAAAAGACATTTAAACTCTGAAAGTAGTTTCAGACTTTCACCCTCGGCACCCGATTTCCAGGCTTTGCCGGGGGCTTTTTCGTGGGACTTTCTGTAACTTTGCCACACGAAATAGTTCAAAAAATTAAAATTCTTAGCAAAATGAAAACATTGAAACTCTGGAGAATCGCATTTATGATGCTTGCTGCTTTCTCCCTCGCCTCTTGCAGCAGCGACGATGACGACAAGGACATCGTAGAACAAGTGACCATCTTCGTCTCGGCAGAAACTGGAACCTATCAGAATGTTCCAGACAATAATTATGTTGAGGGCATGATGATTCGTACAAAGGGCGAGAGTGCCTTCTACTGCGTCTCGTTCCAAGAAATCTCGGGCTTCACTTACGAGCGCGGTCATGAGTATGAACTGTTTGTGAAGCGCACAACACTCGCTAATCCTCCACAGGATTCCGGCAAGTATCGCTATGAACTCGTCCGCATCGTGTCGGATAGGAAGGTCGAGTAAATAAATCTAATAAGAACTACGGCTTGAGGTACATCCTCATATTTTGTCTCACTTTATGCTGTTTTTATGACTTATTCTAAAAAAGAATGTATTTTCAAGATGACAAGAGTCTTTCTTGCTTCCTTCATCTTGATGGGCGTTTTCCTGTTGCCCTACTTCGCCTATATTTTCG
>Ga0310695_10000732_pt1 | contig 81105 bp, 56 predicted proteins | sample RumenRJG_04DNA_FD_203882 | JGI IMG/M metagenome (GOLD analysis project Ga0310695, IMG submission 203882) | Bovine rumen microbial communities from Lethbridge, Alberta, Canada - RJG_04 (v2) (version 2) | ecosystem: Host-associated > Mammals > Digestive system > Stomach > Rumen | place: Canada...
CAAACTTCCTGATGATACCAGCAAATTCATTGGTTGGACGTGCTTTCTATTCTTCCAGTTGGCGTCGTTATGCCACCCATATTGACCTATGGAGAAATGAATTGACACGTGCCGTTGGTATGCCTTGGGGTGAGGGTTATGATAATAACACACTCTACCAAGCAAAACTTCTCTATGGCTATACGCAAGCCGCATATATGCCTTTCATGGTAGAGTTCTTTGCCGTGACCGACAAAGTAGCAAATACAGGTACACCTTATATTGTTGATGTTGTGTTTAAGTCTGACGAGACCCTGCTTGTCCGTGCAGAGGCTTATGCACTGCAAAAGAACTACACAAAGGCACTTGAAGACATGAATTATTGGATTACGAGCCATTGTGAGGAATCTTGCGGAACGGCAAGGCGCCCGACATTAACAGAGGAGTCGGTCAACAATGCTATCAGCAAGATAAATTATACTCCTGAAATTGTCAATACGACCAAAGAGCGTACAGCGAAGAAACACTTACAACCACAAGGATTCACCGTAGAAAGTGGTACACAGGAGAATATCATTCAGTTGATACTGCATATGCGCCGCATAGAGACATGGCAGCAAGGTCTACGCTTCCAGGATTTGAAGCGCTACGGTATCGCTTTCAGCCATAATGTCAGTGGTGGTGAGCCCATCGTATTCAAGGCAGGAGACTCACGTGGTGCCTTCCAGATTCCACAGGATGCCATCGAGGCTGGTATCGCCCCCAATGTCTATGAGGACGCAACGACTACCGATCAGGATCCTAATGAGATGCAGAATGCAAGGGAAGTTCTTCGCTAATAGCAGTATTTAGTCATCTAATAAAAAAGAGAATAGTTATGAAAAAAACAATATTATCACTACTGAGCATGTTGGCACTGGCTGTCTTAGTGACATCATGCAGCAGCGACGATGTTTCCAATGAGAGCATCTTCAAAACTGAAGAACAGCCCAAGAGTGAGTTTGACACTTGGCTCTACAATAATTTCACGGTACCTTATAACATTGAGTTCCGCTATCGCTATCAGGATAGTGAGACTGACAATTACTATAATGTTGTACCTGCTGACCCTGAAAAGGCAAAGGCTTTGGCGATTCTTGTTCGTGAGTTGTGGATTGGTGCTTACGAGTCCGTCTTCGGACGTGAGTTTATTAAGACTTACGGACCAAAGGTTTACCAGTTACTCGGTTCACCAGAGTTTAATTCAAGTGAGAGCATCGTCTTAGGATATGCTGAGAGTGGTGTGAAGATTACCTTATTCCGTGTCAATGAGATAGATGTGGACAATATCTATGTCAACACTACGGATGCCTTCCGCGATCACTATGCACTACCCATGGACCTGAATCACTGGTTCTTCCACACGATGCACCATGAATTCTGTCACATCCTGACTCAGACGAAGAACTATCCTACTGACTTCCAGGAAATTTCTGCTGGCAAATACCATACCAGTGATTGGGTTAACGTGAAAGATGCCGATGCTCCAAAACAGGGCTTTGTAACAGGATATGCCAGTGGTGAGTATAACGAGGACTTCGCTGAGGTATTTGCCACTTATGTAACTTCTAACGATATGGTATGGAACCAAATTCTGAATGCGTCACTTACCGTAACAGGTTCAACAACCAAACTCGACAAGGATGGTAATCCTGTGTATAAACTCGACGCTGATGGCAACCGGATTATCAAGGATTATCTGTATGATCAGGATGGTAACCGTCTCGTACAAGTGATTGACGGCAAGTTGTATTACGCCTATGAGTATGAGGTGGAAACGATTGATACCTACGATGACACCTATTATAATATTATTCTCCAGAAACTGGACATGGTCAGAGACTATATGAAGGATAGTTGGGGCATCAATCTTGATGATCTGCGTGATGAGGTTCTGCGTCGTACAGAGAATGTGTATAATCTGGATTTGAAAACCCTTAAATAACACTACAAGCGTATGAAAAAGATATTAAATATTTTGATGATACTGGCTCTTACAGTAGTATATACATCTTGTAGCAACGAGGTGGACGATGTATTCGACAAGTCTTCCGCTCTACGTATGCAGGAAGCCCTGAAGAACTATAAGACTATCTTGACAACTCCTGCTAATGGTTGGCTGATGGAATATTATGGCAATACCGACTACGGTGGCTACAACATGTTTGTCAAATTTAGCGATAACGACATGGTAGAGGTTGCCAATGAGGTATATGGAGCGGGAAAGACTGCTACCTCCCACTACAAATTGGAGCAAAGCGGTGGTGTAATTCTATCGTTTGACGAGTTTAACGAGGTCTTTCATTTCTTCTCTGATCCCGACAACATATTAGAAATCGGTGACAAGGGTAAGGGCATGGAAGGTGACTTGGAGTTCCGCATTATATCTGCCACGGCTGACAGCATTGTGATGACAGGTAAGAAGCATGGTAGCAAGATTGTCATGACTCCTGTACAAACCGACACAGATTGGAACACTTACCTTGAGAAGGTAAATCAGGCAGAGGCTGATATGTCTTTTGCTTCATATTTCTTTGTTGTCGGTGACCAAAGCATTGAAGTCAAAAGTTCTTATCACACTTTAACTTTCTCATACACCAATGAGATGGGCGAATTGATAGATGTTGAGGCTCCTTATATCCTAAGAACTGACGGATATCATCTGTACGAGCCTGTCACTATACTTGGTAAGACTATTACCGATTTCACCTATAAGGGCGGTGAGAATTATCTGTTCACCACCAATGATGCCGATGCCATCATGAAAGGCTATGTTATGCCACTGAGCGAGGCGTTCCTAACTGGTAACTGGTATATCAGTTATGCCAATATGTGTGATGCCATGAAAGGTTATTGGGACTTTGCTGCTCCTGGACATCTAGCAAAAGAAGGTGAAACCATTGGTTATGCCTATTACTCAAGTGGTTCTCTCTTTATAAGAAGTGGCAACTACTGGAGCGGATTCGACATGGCTCCTGAGGCTTTGTCCGATACACAGGTAAAATTGACACTTACCGGTTGGGCTGGATCAAGTACACAACAAGGTAATGCATCTTACTACTGGGCTAGTAAGTCAGATGATGGCGTTTACTATTTCCGCTACTTCATCTTACCACTCCCAGGTACTTATAACATGGAGGCAAACGATGTTCGCAACCCGACTATGATTAAGCTTACTGATGTTGACGATCCTACATATTACTACGTTTTAACTAAGCAGGCATACCCTGCTACACAAGGAATGAAATAATAGTAGGTTGTCTCTTCCATAGACAAATCGGGCAGGAACTCAAATTCCTGCCCGATTTCTTTGTCGTTTATCTCTGAACGGTCGGCAACTTCTTAACCGGAACCTTAGGACAAGGTTGCGGCTTGCCGAAACCGGTGGGTAATGACCCGGCACGCATCACGGTGCCTGTAGTATTGTAGTCAACGAGTTTAGGACCCGGAACCAAGGGAGAGTATTTCAGTACGTAACGGGTACGGTCGAACTGTTGCTTGGTAAACTCCGTACATAAAGTATACATATAGTCAAGGATGTTCTTTGCCACAAACTCCTCACCCGTCTTACAGTCGTTGCGGGTGGCAAGCTCTGTGATCGTGAACGTCCTGTCCTTGTCCTTTGCAAGCTCTCTCGTGATATAGTTCAGAATATAGGTGGAATAATTCTCATAGTCACTGATATTCGTATCATCACAATAGTCATCGTCCTCACACTCTGTCTCGGAGAAAGTGTGGAGCAGTCCTAAGTAGTGTCCCAGCTCATGTGCCAAGGTGGAGACGATATAATACGTATTGACCGATTTCCCGTCCTGCCACTCGTTGATATATTCACTGTTGATGCACACAGCCCACGTCTGTGCCAGATAGGCATAGTCTTTTGCCTTATCATCCTGAGGCAGTCCTTCCAGCGGATACTCAGAGGTGGCAAGAGGAAGAGCTGTCAGTCCCAATGAGGTTGTCTCATTGTCCTCCTGCTTAAAGGGGAACACAAAGATATTAATATACTTCTTGAGATTCAACTGATAGTCGGCAAACTCCTTGTACTTGCTGTCAGTGCTCCCAAGGAAGTCACCGGCATCCAACTCATCGAAATCCATCTGATGGCGGATAATGCCGGACTCAGCGAGTTTCTCTCCATCCTTGTCATACTGTGCCATCTCGAAGACGATGTTCATGCCATTGGCGGCATAGAGTTTGTTGACCTCCGTGATGATATTGTTGAACTGACTGGCTGGAGCATTCTGTGTCTCGCTCTTGGCATCCTTGTAGAGCACATGGAAGACGACGGGCAGGTAATACACATACTCGTCAACATCACCAGTGAAGGCTGGCTGGGACACATTAATAGTATGAGCCCTGCCACCCACCGTGACAGTTACCTTCCCGGAACGTGCCTTATTCGTGATATTCGGACTAACCCACAAGGGAATGGAAGCACTGTTGCCACTCTCCTTCACAGGATAGCACCAGTTCCGGCAGTCAGCGTCGCAGGAAACACGCCAGTTGGCAGTACCTGTCAACTGGATCTCCTGCGAGCGGACATCAGAACCCCATGTGAAAGACTCTTGTCCTGCCACTACACTGATACTCTCAGTGGAAGACGATGAAGAAGCATCGTCTCCTCCGCAATTAACAAGGCAAAGTGCCAGTCCTGTCAATAGCAGGAGTTTTTTCCCTTTCATCTTTTAACTGACTAATATAACCAAGTATTTGCTGGTAGACCAGAAAAGCTGTGGATTTGTAATGCGGAGCACATACTGTTTGTTGGCATCACGCTCCAAGACATAGCTGGAAGCAGGATGAGCCGTCAACAGCTTGGCGGAACGGGAATAGAGCTTGATCTCCTTGTCGACACGGATATCAATCTTCGTAAAGTACTCACGGTTGAAGTTAGACTGGAGCACCTTGCCATTCTCGATGATATGCTGCTCTTTCAGTTCCTTCTTCGTACCAAAGACGAACCATGCGGTGTTGAGAGCCTTATCCTGTGCTGAGATGGTCTCTGTCTTCTGGGAGATCTCTGCCTTCTGCTGAGAAGTCTCCACGGTAAGGTCAGCCACCTCATTACCCAGTTCGGCAAGGCGGATATCACGAGACTTCAAGTCCAGACGCAGCTGGTTGATCTCCTTGTCTTTCTCCTCCATCTGCTGCACGAGGTTCTCGATGGTCTTCCGCAACGCATCACCCTTGACAGAGCTCTGGCGTAACTGGCTCTTCAACTTATTGATCAACTCACGGTTGTGCTGCATTGTCTGCTGGATCTGTGCGATATTGTCACGGATACGCTCGGTGCGGTTGGCACCCTCACCATCCTTGGCAAGCGTCACACGGTCCTGTGCGGCATTGATAACACGGAAACCCTCCTCTATCTCGTTGAAGGTTGCCATCATGTCGTTAATCTCATTATCTTTCTGTTGGATGATACGGTTCAGCGAGTCAGCCTGCTGCGCCATCATCAACTCCTCAGTTTTCGGTCCCTGCTGCTTGCAGGCTACCACTGCTACGGCACCAAGTGCCAAAATCAATAACTTTTTCATATCATTTCTAATTTCTCATTACTCATTTCTCATTTTGTCCTGCAAGGACAATCACGAACTCTCCCCGCGGTTCCTGCTCCGTGAAATGGGCAATCACCTCTTGCAGGGTGCCACGGACACTCTCCTCGTGTACCTTACTGATCTCCCGGCAGACACTCACCTGACGGTCGGGACCCATCACCTCGGCAAACTGCTGGAGGGTCTTCAGCACCCGGTAGGGCGACTCATAGAACACCATCGTACGCTCCTCGTCCGCCAGACTCTGTATCTTCATCTGCCGTCCCTTCTTCTGAGGCAGGAAGCCCTCGAAACAGAAACGGTCACAGGGCAGTCCACTGCTTACCAAGGCGGGTACGAAAGCGGTGGCACCGGGCAGCGTCTGCACCTCAATACCAGCCCGGACAGCCTCCCTTACCAGGAAGAACCCCGGGTCGGAGATACCTGGTGTTCCCGCATCACTGATCAGGGCAATGGTCTGACCTGCCCGCAGTCGCTCTACGACAGCGGCACTGGTACCATGCTCATTGAACTTATGATGGGAAAGGAGATGCTGCTGAATCTGGAAATGCTTCAGCAGGATGCCCGATGTCCGTGTGTCCTCCGCCAATACAAGGTCGGCTTCCTTGAGGATACGGATGGCGCGAAGAGTCATATCTTCCATGTTTCCCACAGGGGTGGGTACAATATATAATATGCCCATGACGGCTGCAAAAATACAAAAAAATAATAACAATAGTAGAAGTATTAAGATTATTTTTATATCTTTGACTATCGTCGAAGATACTCACGCTTGAGAAAACTCAAATTTTATTTGGATTTCTTCTCGCTTATTCGTATCTTTGCCACATGATTTAAAATTACATCAATCTTTAACCAAAACATGATGATTATGAAACAGAGGAAAATTAATCTGATGTACCTGCTGCTGATTGCAGTATTCGTACTGAGTTCGTGTGCGAAATCTTCCAAGAACGCCAAGTTCATTCCTGCCGATGCCGCCGTTGTCAGCCTCGACGTGAAGCAGATGTTCGAGAAGAGCAAGATGGGAGACAACGAGGAGGCAAAGAAGAAATTGCTGGAGACCATGGAAGGCAATGCCAAGAGTCAGGAGGCTAAGGACCTAATCAAGAAGATCGTGGAAGACCCTGCCAAGGCTGGTGTTGACCTGCGTGAGCCTATCTACATCTTCGGAAACAGCGAAGGGAAGGTTGGTGTCATCGGTACCATCCTCGACAAGGATGACTTCGCCCAGTTGTTGAATGCCCTTGCCAAAGATGGGGGCTTTGAGGCTGTGAAGGAGAAAGACGGCATCCAGTATTGCACTGACGGCAACAAATACACCATTGCTTTCGACGATGCGACATTCTATGGCTCTGAAAGTACTATCGACGATATCGTTGCCAAGTTCAAGAATGACGATACCCAGAATACCATGGCGGAGAATGAGGACTTCGCAAAACTCACTGCAGCCCAGGGGTACATTAAGGTACTCATCCCCATGGCTATCGCAGAGGGACAGATCAGTGATATCAAGAAGAACCTGCCGGAGGGTGCTGAGCTGAAAGACCTCAGTATCATCATGAACCTCACTTCCGACAAAGGCGTGGCTAAACTCGACGTGGAATGCCTTGCCAAGTCTGACGCTTGGAAGAAGTCTATCAAGGAGGGTAATGACATGTTCGGAAAGGTAAGCGGTGACTACCTGAAATATATAGAAAAAGGTGCTTTCGCTTTCTTTGCCAACTTCGACGGCAAGAAATTATACGAATACCTGGATAAGAAGGAAGTTTTCAAAAACGCAGGTTTTGATGCCCAGAAGGATATGATTAAGAAGGTGTTCGAATCCATTAACGGTGATATCGCCCTCGGTGTCGGTGAGTTCAAGGGTGGCATGCCCAATGCTGCTCTCTATATCAAGTCTAAGGACCAGAGCATTGTCGACCTTGCTAAGGAGACTGGCATGAAACCTGAGAAGGGTATGGACTTCGGCTTTAAAGACGGTGCCACCTATATCGCTGTTGGTGAGAGTGCTGCCTTCACGGAGGCGAAGGAGACTTATCAGAATGCGAAGGGGCGTCGTTTCTACGTGACCTGTGACATCGACCTGATATCTAATCTGGCTGGTATGGTCAACAACATGGCAAGCGAGGGTGCTAAAACCGTCGGGGAGCATGTCAGCAGCGCTGAGCTGTACGACACCAGCGACACCAATGTTGAACTGGTGCTGAACATGAAGGACAAGGAGAAGGATCCATTGGAGTACTTCATGCAGCTGCTCATGAAACAATTCATGTAATTCACTTATACGTGAACAGGTTGCTCTATCGGCTGTTAAGCCGACATCTTAACGCAGGACAGTTGGCGGGCTTCGTGCTCGCCAACCTCTGTGGTATGACCATCGTGCTTGCCGCTGTCCAGTTTGCCACCGACATCATCCCACTGTTCACCGGCAGCGACAGTTTCATGAAACCGGGACAGATGGTGATGGCGAAGCATGTAAGCACTGTTCGCACCCTGACGGGCAAGGCACCGACATTCACTCCGGAGGAGATTGCCGATGTGCGCCAACAGCCTTTTGTCAGTGACGTGGGTACTTTCACACCCTCACTCTTCAGTGTCGTTGCCACCCTGGGCAGCCAGAAACTGGGGGTGGAGTTCTCCACGGAGATGTTCTTCGAGGCGGTCCCCGATGCCTTTATGGATGTCGATATCTCCCGCTGGCATTGGAAAGAGGGAGACGAGGAAGTACCCATCGTACTGCCCCGTAACTATCTGAACCTCTACAACTTCGGTTTTGCCAGCAGTCAGGGACTGCCTGCCCTCTCCGAAAGTCTGGTGTCCATGGTGAAGATCCGCTTTATCCTGCGTGGCTCTGCCGGTCGCAAGGATCTGACGGGACGAGTGGTGGCTTTCTCCAAGAAACTCAATACCATCCTCGTGCCACAAGCTTTTATGGACGAGATGAATGCCACACTGTCACCAGAAAGGAAACCAGAGCCAGCACGACTGATAGTCACCGTCAGCAACCCCGCCGACGAGCGGATCGCCAACTATCTTGACGACCACAGTTACGAGACGGAGGCGGATGACGCTGAGGCAGCACGTACCGCCCACCTTCTGCGTATCATCATCACTATCGTCCTCATTGTAGGACTCATCATCAGTGCACTGGCGTTCTATGTCCTCCTGCTCAGTATCTTCCTGCTGCTGCAGAAGAACACGGAGAAGATAGACACCCTGTTACTCATCGGCTACTCCCCACAGGCAGTGGCACGCCCCTATCACCTGCTGACCATCAGCCTCAACACACTGGTACTCATCCTGTCTGTCATCATCGTATTACTGTTGCGAGGATACTACCTCCCTCTTTTCGGACAACTGTATCCCAGTTATAGTGCGGCAAGCCTCTCACCTGCCCTTCTGACAGGTGTGGCACTCTACCTGTTAGTGACACTGCTCAACTACGTTGCCATCCGCCGGAAAGTGATGAGTGTATGGCATCTTCATGAGCACTAAAATAAAAAACATCCCGATAAATTTGGCAGATTCATTTTTTATATGTAATTTTGCACCCGATTTCGATGAAATCGCATGAAAAGGTAGATCCGTTAGCTCAGTTGGTAGAGCACAACACTTTTAATGTTGGGGTCTTGGGTTCGAGCCCCAAACGGATCACAAAAAGAGAGACTGGAATGGTCTCTCTTTTTGTATTATTCATAAATAACGAACAATCTCTTCCAACCACTTCTGGTCAATCTCATCGAAGGTGTTGAGTTCCTTGCTGTCAATATCCAGGACGGCTTTGACTTTACCTACTGCATCAAAGACGGGAACGACAATCTCGGAACGGGAGAGACTACTGCAGGCGATATGCCCAGGGAACTCCTCGACATCGGGAACAACAATGGTCTTTGCCTCTTTCCACGCCGTACCACATACTCCCCGTCCGAAAGGGATATGCATACAGGCAACGCTGCCTTGAAACGGTCCCAAATGTAACTCGTCACCATGGACGATATAAAAACCAGTCCAAAAGAAGCCCATCGCCTCATGGACAGCGGCACTCACATTAGCCATGACAGAGACACTATCCGTCTCTCCCTCTATCAAGGACTTGACCTGAGCGGTCAATAACCGGTAATTCTCTTCTTTCCTCATGGGTGCAAAGGTAAGAAAAAAAGTTCATAATTCATAGTTCATAGTTCATAATTATTTCGTAACTTTGCAGGCAAATATAAATAAATAAGGAAATAATGGCAGAAAAGAAATTTAAGCGGACAACGGTGACCTCTGCACTCCCATACGCTAATGGTGGTGTGCATATCGGTCATCTGGCAGGTGTGTATGTACCGGCTGATATCTATGTACGCTATCTGAGACTGAAGAAGGAGGAAGTTTTGTTTATCGGTGGCAGTGATGAGCATGGTGTGCCCATCACGGTGAGGGCCCGCAAGGAAGGCATCACCCCACAGGATGTGGTAGATCGCTACCATAAGATGATCAAGGACTCTTTCGAGGAGTTTGGCATCTCTTTCGACATCTATAGCCGTACTACCAGCGAGACGCATCACCAGTTCGCCGCCGAGTGGTTCCGCAAGCTCTATGACGAGGGAAAACTGGTGGAGGAGACGACGGCACAACTCTATGACGAGGAGGCAAAACAGTTCCTTGCCGACCGCTATGTGACAGGTGAGTGTCCCCATTGCCATAACGAGGGAGCCTATGGTGACCAGTGCGAGAAATGCGGACGTGACCTGAGTCCTACGGAACTGATCAATCCCAAGTCGACCATCAGTGGCTCTACCCCTGTGCTGAAGGAGACCAAGAACTGGTATCTCCCCCTGAACGAGTATCAGGACTGGCTGAAACAGTGGATCTTAGAAGAGCATAAGGAATGGCGTCCGAATGTTTACGGACAGTGTAAGTCATGGTTGGATATGGACTTACAACCCCGTGCCATGACCCGCGACCTTGACTGGGGTATTCCCGTACCCATCGAGGGAGCCGACGGCAAAGTGCTCTATGTATGGTTTGACGCACCTATCGGTTACGTCAGCAATACCAAGGAACTCTGTGACCGTGAGCCGGAGAAATGGGGACCTTGGCAGAAGTGGTGGCAGGACGAGGACACCCGTCTGGTACATTTCATCGGTAAGGACAATATCGTGTTCCACTGTATCATCTTCCCTGTGATGATGAAGGCACACGGCAAGTATATCATGCCCGATAACGTACCCGCCAACGAGTTCCTGAACTTGGAGAACGACAAGATCTCTACCTCCCGCAACTGGGCGGTATGGTTGCATGAGTACCTCGTGGACATGCCCGGCAAACAGGATGTGCTGCGTTATGTGCTGACAGCCAATGCGCCAGAGACCAAAGACAACAATTTCACTTGGAAAGACTTCCAAGACCGTAATAACAATGAGCTGGTAGCCGTCTATGGCAATTTCGTGAACCGCGCCCTGCAGTTGACGAAGAAATACTGGAACGGCATCGTCCCTGCCTGTGGTGAACTGCTTGATGTTGACCGTCAGGCACTGGAGGAGTTCAAGGATGTCAAACAGAAGGTGGAGGCTCTGCTCGACCAGTTTAAGTTCCGTGATGCCCAGTTTGAGGCGATGAACCTTGCCCGTATCGGCAACCGCTATATCACCGAGTGTGAGCCATGGAAGGTATGGAAGACCGACCCCAAGCGCTGTGAGACCATCCTGAATATCTGTCTGCAACTGACGGCAAACCTTGCCATTGCCTTCGAGCCCTTCCTGCCTTTCAGCAGTAAGAAGCTGCGTGAGATGCTGAACATGGAGAGTTTTGAGTGGAACCAGTTGGGCAGCACCGACTTGCTGAAAGCAGGTCATCAACTGAGTGAGCCCTCCCTGCTCTTCGAGAAGATCGAGGACGAGGTCATCCAGAAACAGCTCGACAAACTGGAGGCAACCAAGAAGGCAAATGAGGCTGCTACTTACCAAGCTGCCCCTGTCAAGGATACCGTCAGCTTCGAGGACTTTGAGAAGCTCGACATCCGTGTGGGACTTATCAAGGCTTGTGAGAAGGTGAAGAAGTCGAAGAAGCTCTTGCAGTTTACCATCGATGACGGCACCGGCACCGACCGTACCATCCTCAGTGGTATTGCCGCCTTCTATGACGACCCCTCCGTACTGGTAGGCAAGCGCATCCTCTTCGTGGCAAATTTCGAGCCTCGCAAGATGATGGGTATCGAGAGCCAGGGCATGATTCTCTCTGCCGTTGACTTTGACGAGAGCCTTAGTGTGGTGACCACGACGAAAGACGTAAAGCCAGGAAGTCAAGTAGGATAAAGAATAAGCAAAAAATACATGATAACAAACACTCCCAAGGAAGGCATCACAGATGCCAGACAATTAGGTATGCCTAAGTACACCATCTTAGGCATACAACACCTTTTCGCCATGTTTGGCGCCACCATCCTGGTTCCTGTACTCACAGGTCTCTCCGTGTCGACGACCCTACTGTTTGCCGGTATCGGGACCTTGGTTTTCCACTGCATCACCAAGTTGAAGGTACCCGCATTCCTGGGCTCCTCGTTCGCATTCATCGGAGGCTATCTCTCTGTCAAGACACTGGGTGTCGAGCAAGGTATGACAGAGACTTTGGCATTGAGTTATGCGTGCATCGGTGTTTTCTTTGCCGGGTTGTGCTATTTTATCATGGCTGGTTTGATCAAGACTTTCGGTATCGATAAGATAATACGTTACTTCCCGCCAGTAGTGACAGGGCCTATGATCATTGCCATCGGACTTGTCCTGTCGGGTAGTGCCATACACAACTGTACCACCAACTGGACACTGGCACTTGTTGCCATCCTGACTGTCATCATCACCAGTGTATGGGGCAAGGGCATCATTAAGATTATACCCATCCTCTTAGGTGTACTGGTCAGCTATGTCCTGGCTGCGGTAACTGGTGAAGTAGACTTCTCGGCACTACACAAAGCAGCATGGATTGGCTTGCCTGTCACCAGAGAACAGACAGCACTCGCCGTCTTCGACCACATGGACACGACCTTTCTTGTATCCACCATCATTGCCATCATGCCCATAGCCATTGCTACCATTATGGAACACATTGGTGACATGTGTGCCATCTCCTCTACCGTAGGCAAGGACTTCCTGAAGGAACCCGGTCTGCACCGTACCTTGATGGGCGACGGTCTTGCCACCGCACTGGCATCTCTCTTCGGAGCCCCAGCCAATACGACATACGGAGAGAATACTGGTGTACTGAACCTCACCAAGGTCTATGACCCTGCCGTCATCCGACTGGCAGCCATCTTGGCAATACTCCTGTCCTTCTGTCCAAAGTTCGCCTGCTTGATAGGTCTGATGCCTGCTGCCACCATTGGCGGTGTCAGTCTCATTCTCTATGGCATGATATCAGCTGTCGGTGTACGCAACCTGGTTGAGGAAGGCGTAGATTTCAGCTCATCACGTAATGTGTTTGTGGCTGCCTTGATCCTGGTAATTGCCATTGGTGTGAAATATGGTGCTGAGGACAATGTAAACATCGGTCCCATCCACTTCTCCGGACTGGCACTCTCTGCCCTCGTGGGTATCGTTCTCAACGCCTGTCTCCCTAACAAGCTCGGCATGAAGGTAAAGAGCTTCCATGGCAAGGATAAGCCCCAAGACAACAGTCATATAGGATAATCTTCTAAAACGGTAAGACATGCAGGCAATCATCTTAGCAGCTGGTATGGGTCGCAGACTCGGAGAATGGACAAAGAACCAAACGAAATGTATGGTTCCTGTGAATGGTGTGCGACTGATTGACCGTGTGCTGGGACAGTTGTCGAAGCTCTCACTGCAGCGTGTCATCATCGTTGTCGGCTATCAAGGGGAAGCCCTTCGTGACTATATCGGTCACCGTTATGACGACCTGTTGAAGATAGAATATGCAGAGAACCCCATCTACGACAAGACGAACAACATCTATTCCTTGTCGTTGGTGAAGGAACAACTGCAGGAGGATGACACGTTGCTCATCGAGAGCGACCTCATCCTCAGCGACAGCCTCTTCGGCATGCTGATGGAGAACCCCTATCCCAACCTTGCCCTCGTCGCCAAATACGAGACATGGATGGACGGTACGATGGTGCGCATCGATGCCGACAACAACATCGTCAACTTCATCTCCAAAGATGCCTTCGACTATAACGATGTCGCCTCTTATTACAAGACCGTCAATATCTATAAGTTCAGCAAGCAGTTCCTGAAAGAGAAATACGTGCCTTTCCTCGATGCCTATACCAAGGCAGTAGGACTGAACGAATACTACGAGAATGTGTTACGTATCATCTCACTGCTGAGCGGTCATGAGCTGAAGGCACTGCCCATCGGTCATGAGAAATGGTACGAGATAGACGACAAGCAAGACCTGGATATTGCCGAGGCACTGTTTGCCGACGAGCAGGACGTGCTACGTAAATACTACGGTCGCTATGGTGGTTTCTGGCGTTTCCCCCAGATGCTCGACTACTGCTATCTGGTGAACCCCTATTTCCCCAGTCAGCGGATGAAAGACGAGCTGCGTGCCAATTTCGACACCCTGCTGACGGAGTATCCGTCGGGAATGAAGGTCAACACCCTCATTGCCAGCAAATGCTTTGGGGTCAGCGAGCCCTATATCGTACCGGGTAATGGTGCTGCCGAACTGATCAAGATACTGATGGAGGAGTCGCAGGGTAAGACAGGCTTTGTACGTCCTACTTTTGAGGAGTATCCCAATCGCTACGACAAAAGCCAGCAGGTGACCTTCGTGCCCCAGAATGATGACTTCCGCTATACTGCCGATGACCTGATGGCGTTCTTTGCCGATAAGGACATCCGCCAGCTGATGGTCATCAACCCCGATAACCCCTCTGGTAATTTCATCCCCAAGAGTGATGTACAGCGACTCGCCCAGTGGTGTGAGGAACGTGACATCCGACTGGTCGTCGATGAGTCGTTTGTGGACTTCAGCCGCGACTATGCGACAAACTCCCTGCTCAACGACCATTTGCTGGAGTCCTATCCGCATATGATTGTGATGAAAAGTATCTCCAAGAGCTATGGTGTTCCCGGACTCCGACTGGGCATCCTTGCCTCTGCCGACAAGGAACTCATTGCCCGTATCAAGAAAGAGGTGAGCATCTGGAACCTCAACTCGTTTGCGGAGTTCTTCATGCAGATCTACAACAAATACGAGAAAGACTACCAGCGTGCCTGTGCTAAATTCGTGGAAGAGCGTGAGTGTTTCGAGCAACAGCTCCGCACCATCCCCTTCCTCCGTGTGATGCCTACCGAGGCGAATTATTTCCTCTGTGAGGTATTGCCGCCCTATCGTGCCAGCGAGATCGTGATACGGATGCTGAAACAACATAATATCCTGACCCGTGACTGCAGTGAGAAGCCCGGACTTCCCGCCGGCAAGCAGTATATGCGCATCGCTGTACGTAACCATGAAGATAACTGCCGGCTGATAGAGGGACTGAAACAAATTCACGCATGAATATCTGTATCTGTGGAGGGGGCAACCTCGGACATGTCATCACCGGATATCTTGCCAACAAAGGCTATGAGGTCAGTATGCTGACACGACAGCCAACCTGTTGGAACCATACCCTTTATATCCATACCCCTGAGGGTAAGACACTCGAAGGCTCCATCCGACAGTTCTCCGACTCCCCAGTCAACGTAATTCCGACTGCTGACATCGTTCTTCTTTGTCTGCCAGGCTACGGCATCGCCGATACACTGCGAGCTATTCGTCCCTACCTGCAACCCCACACGGCAGTAGGCAGCGTGGTCAGCAGTACAGGGTTCTTCTTCGAGGCAATGAAGCTGCTCCCAGAGACCACCCCACTATTTGGTTTCCAGCGTGTACCTTTTATTGCCCGTGTGGAGGAGTATGGCAAGTCCGCACACCTGTTAGGGTATAAATCCTCCTTGAGTGTAGCCATAGAGACCAGAAAATCCTCTCTAAACAAGGAGCGGTTAGGAGATTCTTTGAGCGAGATGTTCGACACACCCGTTCACCTGCTCGCCAACCATTATGAGGTGAGTCTGACCAACAGCAACCCTTTGCTACATACCTCACGACTATATAGCATGTGGCACGACTGGCATGAAGGGATGACCTATCCCACCCAGAACCAGTTCTACAGTGACTGGACGGACGAGGCATCCCAACTGTTGATAGACATGGACGCTGAGTTCTTCCGTCTGCTCCACGTACTGCCTGTCACCCCTGGTGCCATCCCTTCCATCCTGGACTATTACGAGAGTACGGATGCTGCGTCACTGACGAAGAAACTACATTCCATCGAAGCCTTCAAGGGCATCCTCTCCCCCATGAAGAAAGTCGGAGACGGTTTCGTCCCCGACTTCCATAGCCGCTATTTCACAGAGGATTTTCCTTATGGACTCGCCATCATCCACCGCTTGATGCATGAGCACCACATCCCATCCCCTTATATTAATAAGGTATACGACTGGGGCATGCACCTACTTTAATTTTTCAATCCTTTAATCTTTCGATTCTAAATCACGTACGCCTCAAACTGATGGGTCGTCCGTTCCTCCTCAGGTGGCAGTTTCATATAGTCGCCATAGGTGCGGTGCAGATAGTCGTCGTAGCCTATCATCATCTTATAGGTACGGTCCTCAAACTTCACATCCATCATCTTTTTCATGTCGGCAGCAGGGAAGCACCCTTTTGCTGTTGCAGGTCCTGCCTCCGTCATGTGACAAAGCGTCCCTGTAGGTTTATGACGGATAATCAAATGGTCTATCCAACGGTTCAGCATCCCTACAGTAATCGGCAGGTTACGATAGCACAGGTAGGCAAGGCGTGAGTGCAGCGGGTTCGACAGTGATATCTTACAGCGACGGATCTTATACAGCAGTTTCTTGAGTCGGAAGATACGCTCACGCTCCTCTTTGTCGTCTGTCACATAGTCGACAGGGAACACATCAATATACACTCCGATCTCATAGCCTTCCGTCTCTTTCTCCACCATCCTCGTACGCTGGTCGACCACCTTGGCGAAGGTATAATAATAATGTGGCTCCTTCTTCGGGTTCAGCACACGGTAGCGTCCTTCCTGGTCTTGATAGGTCTTGAGGAACCGCTCATAATCACTTCTAAGCATATAGATATCGATATCATCGTCCCAAGGGATATACCCGTGATGACGGATAGCACCAATCAACGTACCACTCGACAGAGAATAGCGCAAGCCCTGTTCCTCACAGAAGCGATGCACATCATCCAGAATACCCATCTGAATGCTCCGTAACTCCTTGATATCCGTTATCTTCCTCATTCCACCATCCTCCATACTCTGATTCCCGTATGCTTAGGCTGCTTCGCCTCATACTCATAGAAGGTCTCCCTGCTCATCAGCACCTTCTTGTAAAGACTCGACGCATGCATCAGGTGTAGTTTTCCTTTCTGCCAGAAAGCAATGGCGATATGGCGGGTGTCCAGTCCGTCCTGGTCGGTCAGCATGGCGACGATATCACCGTCACGAATCTGTCCCAATGGCGTTGACTGATGATACTGCAAATCACGCTTTGAGATATATGCATATCGTTTGCCGTTCGTCTCATCCTCATAACGTTTGATGACAGACACGAACTCAGGATGATTCTTCAATTGCTTATAGAGGTGGGGGTGTTTCGACATATAGTCAATATGGATGGTCTGCACGGCATCAAACGGAAAGTCCTGCGGATCCATTTTACCAATTTCCTTCACAATCCCCATCCTGACATTGTCATCGCCCCACCATGTGAAATAGTGCAGCCGCGAGGTATAGTCCCTCATCTCCCCGTTACGGTAGCGGATGTTTTTCAGGTTGTTGCAATAGTCGGCGAAGGTCCGTTTGTCCTGCAGGTCACAGAGCGAGAGTGCCAGCACCGTCTCGACATAGGTCGTACAGTCCAGCTCACGCAGGTTGACAATCAGATGCTCCTTGTCGCCCAGTTCCAGGGTATGTCCCACGTAGGGCAGTCCCAAGAACTTCTTCCCGAAGTACATCATACGGTTTTCCGCACCCCGGTTCGTCTTCGCCTCCTTCAGCAGTCCCACTACAAGGGCACTGTCCTCCTTGGTGTATTCACACTCGTAGTCAATACAGGTTTCTGTCATAGGTTCCGTCGGTGTCTGCGGAGTATGTGCCCCACAGCCTATTGCCAACAGCCAACTGCTGAATACCAACAACCAATTTCTCTTCATATCTTTTTATTTACTTCATCTGTCTGCAAAATTAATTATATTTTTTAAAAACTGGACCTTAGAGTTTCAAAATCTGCAAAAAGTGTTTCAAAATCTGCAAAATCTAATGAATTATATATTAAATACTTCATTTTTTAAAAAATTTAATTATCTTTGCACTCTATGAATCCTAAAACTAAACCTATGAACAGACACTGACAATATCTGAATATCTTACCTGGAAATATTAAGTTAAACAAATCAAATGATAAAAAGATTATGAAAAAAATGGCTAAGCAATTTTTTGCAGTTGTAGCGGCTTTAGCAGCCTTTACCGCTTGTTCAGATTCTAACTTTTCTGAAAATGACCCTGTAGTCGAGCCCATTTCTGACGCTCGCATCATGAATTCAGCTGTGCTGACTAACGCCAATGGTCAGCAGATCTCCAGTGTGTCCGCAGACATGGGCACCTACTACCTGGACATCAAAACCAACGGTGTATGGTATATCGAGACCCCAGACAACATGGAGTTCACTCCCACTAAGATGACTGGCACCGGCAGTGCCCGTGTTCCAGTGCTTATTGGTAACAACTGGGCAGAGGCTCGTCAGCTTTCGTACAAGGTGAAGTTCATTGACGAAAACGGACAAATGCGTGCAGCTGGTGACGGTGGTCAGACAGTAAACCAAGAATCAAGTACCAACCTTGCCGGCTTTAAGGAAATCGTCAACTCTAACATTTTCGTCGGCTACGGCTACAACCCCACCAAGAGCAGCATCCCCGAGCTCTGCACCGGTATTGAGATTTTCAACATGGCAACGCTCAAGAGCAATGCAGATCTGGTTATCAACAGCCTTTCTCCGCAGGCAAAGGAGACCTACACCTATGCTCACAGCGAGTCTGCACTCGACAAGATTATCGGTGTCAGTGCCAGCCCTGGCGGTAACTTCGGTCCCGTAAAACTTGACTCACTGGGTGTAACCGTTGATGTGACCAGAACCGAGCACACTGGTTCTACTACCATTCAGAAGACCCTGAACCGTTCGGTTTATTCTCGCGAGTTGCTCTGGGCCAATGCAATGGTTGATGCCAACAAAAAGTTTGTCGATACCTACCTCAGCAATGGTTTCAAGTATTACAAGCAGCGCTTCATTGAGCAGCTCAATGCAGCTACCAAAGACGCTGACAAGAAGCAAGTAGCTGAAGAGTTCTTCAAGGTGGTAGGAACACACTTCATTGAGAAGGCCATGTTAGGCTGCGAGTTCGCCTACCGCATGACGGTAGACTCTTCGAAGGTCAAGAAAGCCACCGAGGTGAAGGCCGCCCTCGACTTCAAGTGGCAGCAGCAGGTGAAGGACACCACCGGACTTGACAGTGCCGCTATGGCGAAGGCTCAGGCACAGAATGCCAACCTGAAGAATTTTGTCTTCAAGGCAAATGTCCAGGTGACCGATTCAGAGCGCAAGGCTTCTGAGTCTACAAAGGCAAGTGTCAAGGCTCGCGGTGGTGACATTGAGCTTGTCAGCATCCTGAACACCGGCGGTTCACTGATTGCCGATGATTTTGCTAAGTGGCTGCTCGGCACCGCGCCCGAGAAGGCAACGATGGTAGGAATCCAGAACCAGCCTATCTACATGCTCTTCGATGACAGCGACACTGCTAATGAAAAAGAAAAAGCTGCCCACAACTGGCTCAAGACTTATATCGACAAGAACTACAAGATAGAGGAGAGCACCGTTGGGCAAATAAGCAGCCAGACTGTTAAGGACTAAATAGCGGTAACTTTGTTCACCCATTTTATGATAGCAAAATATTAATATATTAATTTATGAACAGGTACATATCTTATACGTTGTTGGTGTCTGCTGCCGTTTTAGCGGCAGCATGCTCCAACAGCGAGGATATGATAGGCAATGAACTGGCCGGCAACGAGAGCAGCAATACTCCTTTTTCCATTTTCGGAACCTCTGGGGGCACTGTCGTGAATACCGATGCCTCTTATGGCGAATACACTGCCTACATCAACGTGCCGGGCAAGTGGTCTGTCGCCACGACAAAGGGACTGGCATCTGTCTATCCGTCATCGGGCATAGGTCCTGCCAAGGCTATCGTCCAGGTGGGTGAGAACTGGGGATCGGTGCGCGAGAATGTGCTGACGCTTACTGCTCAGGAGACAGCGATGCGTGCCAACGGTGAAAGCCAGCAGAATTTGTCTATCGTACAGGCAAGCAGTCCTTCACTGGACTCCATCTCGACGGTATTCTCCTCCAACAAAGGTGCGGGCTATAGCTATATGCCCGGCGGTGAATATTGCGATGGAGCCATGATACAGCTGTTCAATCTGTACACACTCGACAGCATGCAGAAAGCCAAAGGTGTCAGGCTGATTTCCGACGACATATTCCCGCAGACCACTCAGGAGGTAGTCACCGCCAACAGCGAGGAAGAAATCAAAAATGGTCTGATGGTCGGTGCCTCGATAGGCATGGACTTCTCGAAGGTGAAAAGCAAGGCTGGCAATGGTGGCAGTGGAAGTGGAAGCATCGGTGTCGATGTAGGAAAGAGCAGTGAGAGGAAGTCGAAAAACAAATACGCTCTCAAGCGTGTGAAGACGACCCAGTTCACCCGCGAGATTCACTACATGAACATCCTTGCCCTGCTGGAGAATGCCACGCTCGAAGAGAAGCAGAAATTGCTGTCGCCGGGCTTCCTCTCCGTTCAGGAGGCGTTTGCCAAGGAGATAGCCGCTGCGAAGGGTAACACCACCCGCCAGTATATCATCTGCGACAGGTTCCTGGGTGAGATTGGTCCGTGTTTCATCAGCAAGTCAGTCATGGGCTCCGTGCTCGACTATCAGATCAGTGTCGACAGCACATTGCTCCGCGACACACTGGGCATCAAGGTTGCACTCGAAGCGAAATTCCAGACTACGGTAAAGGCAAAGCAGGTTTCTGGCGGAGGCAACGTCGGTCTGGAAATAACCAAGGATATTCAAGAACTGACGGAAAAGACAACAGCCACCGCCAAGGTGCGTGGCGGCGATGTGAGCATGGTAAGCATCCTGACCAACGGTGGTGCTATGGAGAACGGCGATGCTGCCATTTCTGCATGGCAGAACAGTTGCCGTCCTGCCTTGGCTGTCATGGTCGACATGACGCTGGTGCCCATCTATGCGCTCATCACAGACGCCTATGCCCGAGAGGTCTTGACAAATTACTTTAATACAAAATTAGGATTGTAAAAACGCAATAATCAAAGTATATATGATGAACCGTTTATACTATTTCCTCTTTCTTGCCACCGTACTGGGAATGGCTTCTTGCAGCAGTGATGACTCGTCGGAAGACTCAAATCTCAAAGCTCTCCTTGGCGCATCCAACGCAAATGAGAAAAGTGGATATGTGTCCCGGCTGCTGGCTCCTCCAGGCTTTGAGCGTGGGGTGGGCTATTGCTATGCCACGGGGGCTGAATATTTAGAAGGAGTAACCTTCAATATCTTCAACCTCAACTATCTGGATTCCATCCAGTATGTCAAGGGGCTGAACCTCGTCAGCGATGATTACACTCCGTATACTGAGGAACAGGTTATCACCGGCGAGACGCGCAGCGCCGTGTCGAAGCAGTTGGCACTGTCGGCAAGTGTCGGTGCCAACTTCATCGTTGCCGACATCAAGGTGACGGGCAATTACAACAAGGGCAGTGTAGAGGAGAGCAAGTCAGTGTTTGCCATGAAGCGCACCAAGCGCGTGGCATACAGCCGTGACATCCAGTACAAGAATGTCATTATGTACTACAAAGCCACGGGTGACAGCATGGTATTCTCACCAGGCTTCTATGCCGACTGGAAACACCTGGAAGGCACCAACATCAATCAGGCAGACGTGAGCAACCAGGATGTGCTCAACTTCGTGAACAAATGGGGTCGCGGCTTCGTGGCACGCTCGTTCATGGGTGGCGTGCTGGAATACACACTGCAGATTGACAAGTCGGTGATCAACGAGAACCAAAGCCTTGAGATGGCAATCAACGCCAGCGTGGGAATCATCGTCGGTGCCGATGTCTCGGCAAGCACGAAGACTGAGCAATTCCAGAAGATTTCACGTGACCGCTACAGTATGGACATCCATGTGCGCGGCGGCAATGTGCAGGCAGTCACCGAGGTACTCTCGGGTGCCGCCACATCGCCACAGGGCATCAGGGAGTGGCTGGAGAGCGTCAACTTCCCCCCCACCCCTGACAGCGAACAACTGAAGAAATGTGCACTCACTGACGTGAAGATAGCCTCCATAGCCAACCTCTTCACAGGCAAGGTACAAGACCGAGTGAACTATATTTTACGTACTAACGCGCAATAGGCGAGAAAGAATGATTTAGTAATGAAGTACACCTTATTATATATAAGTATGGCATTGGGCATGATGACGATAGCATCATGCAGCAGTGACGACGACAGAGCTGTTGTTCCAGAAACACCTCAGACTGTCGATGGAGCGGTATCGTGGATAGCCAATGCTTTTACCCCCGAGGCTTTGAAGGAAGTGGAAGATGCCGTCAATGCCATCCGCGGTGCAGGCTACACCTACAGGGATAACGAGTCATACTGTGTCGGCACCGACATGGAGGTCTTCAACATGCGCACACTGCGTGACATGGAGAAGAAGTACAACACCTCCTATATCTCCGACGACTACATCCCTGTCACCGACCAGAAATTCTTCTACAGCAAGAGCACCAAAGACCTGAAGGATCAGTTGTCGCTCGACATCGGATTAGGATTTTCCGCCGGTGTATTCTCTGTAGATGTGGAGGTGGGCTTCAACAAGAAGAGTTTCTCAACCCAGAGAAACTACTATTCCCTAAAGCGCATGAAGCAAAGTTACTTCTCGCGCGACCTCAACTACCTGACCCTGCGTGAACAGGCGACCAATGCCATTGCTGCCTCGCCGGCAGCCAACACCTATGCCAGCATGGATGCCGACTCCCTTGCCAAGGTGGCACCCGGCTTCGCTGAGGTTTATTCGCCTGGCTTTGCCCAAGTGATGCAGAAGTTCATCCGCAAGATTCACGGCACCCGCACGGGTTCCGAAGCCATCGGTATTTGCAGTGAGTTTATCGAAGAGGTAGGCTCAGGCTTCGTCACCCGTTCCGTCTTAGGCTGTTCGCTCGACTACTACAACACCACCAGTATGGACTCTGTGTCCAATTCGCTCGACGTGAGGGTTGCTCTCGAGATGGCGGTTCAGATTAAGTTCATCACCATCAGCACCGCCATCAGTTCCGACTACAATGAAGCAGCCCAGAAGTGCAGCCGCAACTCTACGAGCCATATCACCGCCCGTGGTGGTAATGTGTCGCTCGTCACGGCATTCACCACTGGTCAGCAGGCTACGTTAGACGAGGAGACACTGAGGGAGTGGCAGAAGTCTGTTACGCCTAAGGATGCTGCGCTCATCGACATCCGCTTAGTGCCCATCTACGAGGTCATCTACGATGCCAAGACACGCAATATTCTGAAGAGCTATATGGAGAAATCGTTAAGCAACTTCAACAACCAGTGAAAAGTAAAAATGATTTACTGCTATAGCAATTACGATAACAATAGAAAATATGAATACAAACGAATATATCAGTCGAAGAGGAGGTTTCCAGAGGATGGCAGTAAAGGGACTGCTGTGCATGGCATTCCTAATGGCTCATGCGCTGGTCCTTACTTCCTGTAGCGATGACCTTAATGATGCAGACGTGACCAGCTACGATCCGTTCATGAGAGGTTATTCCAATGAGCAGATCAAGTTGCAGCGATTAGGATATGCCTACAATGCCGCCGGGAACGTGATGGACGACGCCAGTTTCTCTGCCTCACCGATTGTCAACATGAACCGCATCTTGGAAGCAGAAAACAAGTATGGTCAGATCATCAGTGCCGAGCGCCGCCATTACACGTCGGTAGACATCTTCAGCGGCAATACCATCCAGGAGCTTGGACACTCAGAGACCAAGTACACCATTGATGACAGCGAGGCTATTGGCAGTGGTAAGTTTTACCGCAATAACTCGACGTTTTCAACCTCCACGTGGCACAGCAGCTACAAGGCGCACATGTTCGTCAAGCACATCATGGGCACGAAGACCATCGATGCGGGTCTGCTTCGCTGTCTGAACTTAGACGACCTGAATAATGCCAACAGCGTGCTTGAGGCAGATTTCCGCAAGGCTGTCGCCGACCTGGTCAGAAAGGGAAATGTCGACACGGCTGATGCCGTCACATTCTCCGAGAAGTATGGCACCCACCTTGTTGTGTCTTCGAATCTTGGCGGTATGATTGAGCTGCAGATGGAAATCAAGCGCGACTCCTGCGTCAGCAAGGAGTACACCACGACGACAGTCACCCAGCTGATACTGGGCAAGGAGGTGGTCAAGACCTCAGAGCCGATGTATCTCAAGCCCATTGCATCCAATACCAAGGTCGAGTATAAGGGCCAGGTCAATGTCAAGGGCGGTACGGTTGACGACATCGACAAAATGCACAAGACCTTCGACGAGAAGAAGGCAGCAGCTGTAAGAATCAGCGATGCCGACTATACCGGCTGGGCAGGGCGCATCAGCATGGAACCCGAAACCTATAATGCCACCTTCGTCAGCGGCCGTTTCCTGCCGTTGTACGAACTGTTCGAGGATGCCACCACACGTACCGTCATGCGCGAAGTCTATAAGAAGTACATGAAGAAAGAGGCACCCACGCCTGAGGTGTATGAGCCTGCCTACGGTGTCATGCCCGTTCAGGGCAACTACGGTCCCGAGGTACGGGTAGCTTCAGCAGGAACTGACAAGGCATGCATCATCTGCCAGGAGTATGTTCCCTCAATCCGTAGCGACATGCCCTGTATTGTTGCCTATCCGCTCCTCAAGGGTGTGGACGGCAATGTGCGCCCGTTCCTTTTCTCTGGTCTGTTCATCGGTGACGAGAGCCACCGACCCGGCTACGTCACTTGGAAGGGCAGCGCATCGTTCTACGTTCCCTCCGACAGCATCTTCGAGAATAGCGACAACGCTGCTATCCATGATCTTTTCGACCACTCTAGTCATTCGCTGAAGAACGTGTATTTCTACTGGAATGCCGTTCATCCGCAGCCCTGTCCCACGAAGAACGAAACACCTAAGGCATATACTACCTACATCTACACCGCACAACCGGCAGCACTTAACGAGTCGACTTCGTTTGCCAAAGTGGCGAGCACCTTCTGGTCGGTGCGTCCGGTCAAGTTAAAGCCCGACAATCTCGTGACATACTGGAATACTGACGAAAAGTTTACCCTATTTACTAAGCACAGATACAACACCGATAGCGGTGTGCTCTACAATAACGGCAAGTACAACTTCTGTCTCGTGGACGGCGGCGACAACATCAAGAGAGCTCCGGAATATACTGACGATAAAGATGCCAGCAAGCAGTGGATTGATGCCGTGAGCCGGTCGGTGAAGGCCATTGGTCTGAACGACTACCTGCCCGTAGTGTGGCAGTCGAAGAGCATCACACAGATGCTGGGTAACCGCATGAGCATTTTCTACGCCCCCTACTATGCGGACGGTCGCAACATGCTCGGGCTGGACTGGTCCAGAGGCTATTGGGTCATCGGGGATGCCGACCAGCAGACGATGGCTACCGTTCATACACAGGTCGACGGGCAGGGTATACCCATCATCACCAACGATGCGGGTCAGACACGCATCCTGCGGCTGAGCGGTTCAGGGACCGACCTCCTGCTTGAATATCCGGAGTATGTGAAGGCATTCAGCTATTCCGACCAGGCTTTCTTCAAGTTCTTCCCGATATATATTACTACTGACAAGTTTTGAGAGTGAGAATTATGAACACGAACAATAATATAAGAAGACGGACAGGTGCAAAGGCAGGTCTTTCAGTGAATGTCCTGCTTGCAGCACTCTTCATCCTCCAGTCCCCACTATACACCTCCTGTACCCGTGAAGACGACATCGAGACAGTCATGGAGAAGTACGACCCTGAGAATGCCTATGGCACCTATGATGAGGCTCACTGGCGGAGGGTTCATGCCGCACAGCGACAGGCATATATCGGCGACCTGTACCGCAGCTACGGAGTGGGCTATGGCTATAACGGTACCGGAAAGTACAGCAACTACGACGAGGTGCGTGACCGCATCATCGACCTGTCTGCCATACAGAAGTACGACGAGGCGCACGGCTCCACAACGCTTGTCGATGATGTCTCTCCCTCGTCCTACCATCATGTGTACAGCGGCACCGATGCCATCACGATATGTGAGAAGCTCACGCGAAAGTCATCGGTGAAGGTTGACCTTCTGCTCTTCCAGGCAGAGGTGTCCACCACCTTCAACAAGACCGACATGGTGAGCAACGAGTTCGCCTTCTGCACCATCTATGACGGTCTGACCATGGCATCACGCCACATGGAGCCTTACGACCTCTACCATATCGCCCATGAGCATCCTGAGGTACTTTCTCCCGGATTCATGCGCTACCAGAACCTGGCAGCAGAGGCACTCAGAAATCACAACACCACCGAGGCGATGCGTATTATACAGAATATGTTCCAGACCTACGGCACCCATGTCATCTATCATGCCCAGTTAGGCGGCAAACTGAAGTTCTCCACCACGATGAACCGCCATGTGGTAGACTCGCGCAACACCGTTGACCAACAGGCGGGAGTCTCGTTCCTCTATGCCATAGGAACCAAGGACGGCACGGAGAAGCAAAAGTGGGTGGTAGACACGAAAGAAGACCGCGAGACCCACATCGAGGCTCTTGGCGGTAATAGTGCCCTCGCCCTGGAGCTGGCTGGTCAGCACGAAAGCAGCGACATGGCAAAGAAAAGTAAAGTAATAGATAAATGGTTCAAGTCGCTCAAGTTCGACCCATCATTGCCGAAAGACAGCAGTAATGTGGAACTCATCGAAATCAAGGTGGCTCCTGTTGCCGACCTGATTATCGATGAAAGCGTCGCTGCCCTCTACAATACATTGGTGGGCAAGCACGTTGCCTACGAGACCGCTGTCATGCCCCGTGTGCGCAACAAGGTATATGCCAAGATACCAACCTCTACACTCCAACTCGTCGACCGTTCTGTCACCAAGCAGGTCGTTGCCGACCGTGAGATCATCGGTGAGGTGCTCAACGAGACGGTCCACAATGTAGACTATACGGTGTTCTACCCCACTTTAGGTGGCAAGATGGCACGCGAGGGTCTTGGCCGCCGATGCAGCGACGACAGCCTGTTCACCATCACCTGGCAGTATATCGAGGGTAGGGAGAGCGAAGCCAAGGCATTTGTCACGCCGCTCGTAAAACTCAACTACGACGACAACATCTATTATAACAACGGTGTCATTGACATAGCACCCGAAGACAGCGTCAAGAGCTACACCTCCGACATCAGCGTCAATACGGCGGCACTGTATATGTGGAACGACACCTGCATCACCAATGTGAAGATAGGTCCCTACTACCTGCATCAGGGCGTGATGGCAAACATCAGCGAGGATAAGTCGGCAATGAACACCATCCGCACCCTGCTCAAGGATGTCCCGGTGGGTTACATGGTGACCGACTCGGTGAAAGTCAGTGAAGTACTGAACTTTTTGTACAAGTCTGGAGAGGTGCTTGCACCAGACCAGATGAAAAAGAACGACGTAACCCCGTTCTTCAAAAACAAGCGCTTTATCATGCTTAGCAACAATGATAACCAGTATCGCATCTTCTGGCTCGACCCCAATATAAAGACCCATGTCACTCCGATGCCGCTGGACCTTATCGGTCAGGCATTGCTGATACGCAGGAAAGATTTTAAGCACATGTAGTTTAGAGTTCATAGTTTAGAGTTCATAGTTCATAGTTGAAGAAATGATGTACGATTATAGAAAACTGACAAGAAGAGAGGCAGGAATGACAATGAAGTGTGTGCTTTTAGCAGCATTTCTCATTTCTCAATTCTCTTTTCTCATTTGCCCCGCAGGAGCACAGGGCATGGTGACGGAGATAAAAGTCATTGCCCTTAATTATAAGGAAGAAATTGCCGACCAACGAAATGGCTATAACGGTGCTGACAATACCGATCTGGACTTCCGTAAGGGCCGAGGAGGAGGCTATGTGTTTGCCCTTTCTAAGAACGCCCCCGACACGTCGAAATACATTACCGATGTCAAAGTAACTGCGGACAGGGGAGCATGGTATGGCCAGCCTTTCGAGGAAGGTGGCAAGAAATACACGCCAGCCGTCTTCTATCAGGAGACGAAAAAACACTATAAAGAGGATTATAAAGGCGGTCTTAACGGTCGCAACTATTGGTGCTATGGCGGGGCATACACAGAACAGCCCCATGTCTATGTCAGCCGTACCGGCCACCTGGATTTCGACAAGAAGGTGCTGCGCGAGGTGTACGTCACCACCACCAAGCCTGAGAACTTGAAAGAAGACCAGACCTGGAGCGGTGGTCATGGCGGCGGCAAGCGCTATTTCGTCTTCCGCTGGCATACCCACAAGGCGAAGTTCAGACCTATCATCAACGACAAGAATCCTGACGGCAACATTCAGGAACACATCCGTTATTGTGACACCGACCAGTGCGGGGTAGAGGTGAAAGAGCCTCACAAATTCCCCAAGCTTTATGACAAAGGTTCCGACACGTGGATGATCGTGCAGAAAACCGGTACCGAGAAAGACACACTGGTAGAGAATTATCACTATAAGCAATGCTCGGATTGCAAGCAGATCGTCTATGAGCCTCATAAATGGGCGACCTACACATCCGATTGGAAACAGCACAACAAACGCTGTCTGGTCTGCGACTATGTCATAGAGCAAAACCATGTGGACTTTGGCAAGCAGAAACTTCCCATTGACGACTACTACCACATGATTTACTGCAAATGCGGATTTATCAAGAAGCTGCGTCATAACTACAGCGACGAACACACCACCAAGAAAGAAGACTGCGAACACTCCATCATAGAATACACCTGCAAACAGTGCTTCCATCAGGCACTCTTCGAGATGGATGGTCTCGGCCATCTATACGACGAATATGGCATGTGTACCCGCAAAGGATGTCTCCATCCCTACGAGATGCCCGGTACAGAGCGGACAGCCGACGGCAAGGACAGCATCTTTGTGGTCAAGAACTTCGGTCATCTCTACTGGATATCCGACTATGTGAACAACCGCCGCTCCAAGACCAACGTCCGTCTTGACAACGACCTCATTGCCGACAGCATCATAGCACGTGCGTGGCGACCCATTGGGGCTACTGACAGTGCGGCATATCGGGGCACCTTCGACGGCGGCGGTCACGTCATCACCATGCTCCAGACGGAAGCACCCGTTGCCGGCACGGGCTATCGCGGACTCTTCGGTGCCATCGGCAAGCAGGGCACCGTGAAGAACGTAATCCTCGCCGCCTGCAACATACGAGGATGGGACCACATCGGCGGTGTGGCGGGTGTCAACGAAGGCACCATTGACAAGTGCCGTGTGGCATTCTCTATCTTGAGCACCATCGGCACCGGCAAGAACCTCGGTGGCATCTGCGGACTGAACAAGGGCACCATTTCCAACTGCATCACGGATAAAGATGTATGGGTAGGCGGCGTGCGCGACTATGCCGGCGGCATCTGTGGCACCAATGCGGGCGGCACCCTTTCCAATAATCAGTTTGAAGCCATCTGCGGCAGCGGATCCGACTCCCAACTGCAGGAGTTTGCTGCGCAGCAGTAGAGAAGAAATGAGTAAAAGATATTAAAAACCGAAATATAAAATTAGAAAGAGATATGGGCAGGAAGTTTTATTACCTCGTTACCTTTTTACTGTTTTACCTATTCCACCTTTCCTCCGTCCGTGCAGCCGATGCGCTGTTCCCCTATGATGGAGGCAAGACTAAAGACGGCATCACCGTCAGGAAAGTGCAATGGGATGGTTTCACGAAATTGAAGGGCAAGAACACCTTACAGGTTAAAAAGAACTACAGAGATCCGATGATCAGCTTCAATGTCAACGTGCCTCAGGGTAAAGTGGCTGAGCTCAGATACTTCGTGCTCATGAAACTGGTTCCCAAAACAACGGGTGGAGTCATCGAGGGTCAGACTAACATTGACTTTTCCGTGAAGGTTGATCAACAAATAAAGATCACGCATCACGATAATAACTATATTTATCAAACAACAGATGTTGTCACGATCCCCAGCGGCACCCACCAGATCACCATCGGAGCTGTTTTCAACCGAAATGGCTACAATACGGTAGGTAGTATCGACAGCCTGTCCATTCATATCCACGACTTCAGCGACGTGAAAGTGTCTCGTGAGCCGCTCTGCGATGAAGATGGTTCCAGCTATGCCAAATGCACGTTCTGCGGCAAGGATACCACTTTCACGATCAAGTCTCAAGGCGGTCAACACGACCTGAAGATAGAAAACAGACAGAAGTACAGTTGCATGAGCATGGGCGACACGGTGAAGGCGTGCCAGCGCTGCCCCTACATGGTCATCTCCACCGGCAATGATATACCTTCGGAGCACAAATTCAAGGATGGCACGTGTACGGTGTGCGGTCTGAAAATGCCTCAAAGCATTGACGACGGTAAGGTTTACGTCATCAACAATGCCAGTGAGATGCGTGTGCTGTCCGAGCTGGTGTCGAATGGCAGTATCCCCGGGAACATCGGTGTCGACATCAGGAACGACCTGGTGTTCAGCAAGGATATTCCCATGCTACCTTTAGGCACTCCTGACCATCCCTTCCAGGGTGTGCTCAACGGCAATGGACACCGCATAAGCGGTATTATCGCCAACTATCAGGGTACCGACTGCCTGGGCTTCGTGGGTGTCGCCAAGGGCACGCTCCTGTCTCATGCGGTCATTGCCAACCTCATCTTCGATAGCAAAAACAGCCTGAGGGGTATGGCATGTGTTGGCGGCATCGCGGGGCAGGCGACGGAGTGCGACATCATCAACTGCGCCTCGTTCGGCTCACTCGAGGGTTCCAACAATGTCGGTGGCATCGTAGGATATGCCGGTCCCTATGTGAGCATCATCAACTGTGCGTCAGTAACCACTATCCGCACTCGCGGCATGTGGAACACCATGGCTTGCGGCATACCCGGCGGCCACATCCTGAACAGCTATGGAGCCTCCTCCAACAGCCGGGTGGGCATCATCGACCTGCTGCCCACCACCACGTTGCGCCATTGCTTCTCCAATGTGGGAACTGACGAAGGACTGGCATCGATCAGCACGAGTGAACTGTCTACATACGGTATGGTGCAGGCGCTCAATGAGGAGAGCGACCCTGAAAAGCCTGTCTTCCGGATGTCTGATACCGACCACTATCCTGTTCCTATCCCCAACAGTACTATTCAAGCCAAGGCCAACCGTGCCATCGCCACGGATCACAGTGCCTTCGCCCGCCGTGCAGCTGCCGCAGCCCAGAGCGACGAAGAACCTCCCTCTGACCCGGTCAAGAAAGAGGTAACCATATTGACCGGCTATGTGAACGAGAACACGCCCTCCAAGTATCACCGCACCATTCAGGAAGTCATACGTGAAGACTCTATAGAGTATCCCGACTACGACCGCACCTATATTCTCTCGTTCATAGCTCCTGAGGGCTCTCCGATGTACGAGAAGATCAACGAAGGTACTCTCCATTATTTCGAGTCGTATATCAATAAGTCGGATTCATCCTATCTCATATCAAGAGAATACGAGATTATCGAATCCGACAAGGTCAAGGCGGCAAAAGAACTGGTCAACTATTTTGCCGACGGCAATGAGCGAATAGACGAATACACCATAGACGGCGACATTCGCAAGCTGACCGCACGTGTCATTTTCGAGAACGAGTACAACATTATCTATCAGCAGATGGTTAACGGTATTCTGAAGACATCTTGGAACATTGAGACAGAGTATGATGACGAGGGTAATGCCACGTCTACCAGCGGATATTCAAACAACTATGATACAGGCGAGAAACTGTTGGAGTACAAGGCATCCTATACCGGCAATGGCAACGATTCAGACAGCGAGGACATTCAGGAATCTTTCTCAGAGTCTGTGAACAACACGACCAAGGACATTCATGCTGTCTTCACCTATACAAACGCTACTGGCAAGATCATCTCACGTGACCACTATATCATCGACCCCACCAACGAATATCTTTTGGAAACCTACTCGGAGGAGACGATTGACGGTGAGTTGGTAAAGACCAATGGCATATACTTCATTACCGATCAAAACGGTTATCCTGAACAGGCTGTGGTCTATGGTCCTGCTGCCGGCAGCCAGCCGGGAGGTGAGATGGAGCCACATCTTTTCTATAACTTCTATGGCGAATGGGAGCATCAAACATTCCCAACGTCTATCAAGGTACCCACGATCCAGACACCGTCCATGCAGAAACGGATGGATCCCAATGTCTACGACATGCAGGGCCGCATGGTTCGCAGGGTGACGGATACCGCCGACCCGTTCAATGGTCTTCCACGCGGAATTTACATCTATCAAGGCAATAAGTACCTGAAAAGGAATTGAGAATTCGTATATAGAAACCGTAAATATAAATAGGATGATAACCAGAATATTCATTGCACTGATGCTGCTTGTCAGCATCAGTGCTTCTGCACAAAACAGAGTAGATGAGCCGGAATACCTGATAAGTGTCAGCGATTCAGTCAAGAACGGAAAAATCACTCCGAACACAACGGCATCCCAAGCCAACCAATGGGTATCCGTGACATGCAAACCAAATGAGGGCTACGGTCTGTCAATGGCAGGGCTCTACTATGCCAAGAAGAACCCCGATGGCAGCTATTCGGCATACCAAAAGACTGAAAACACCAGTAGCTTCGAGGAAGACCGTGCCAACACCCAGTCATTCCGATTCAAGATGCCTGCTGCCGACGTGAGGCTGTATGTCTCTTACGTCCCCGTGCTCAAACTGGTCATCCATCAGAATCCCACCGGCAGGAAAATTCTCGACAACACCACCACCCCACCTAAGTATAAGACCGGTGGTTCGCTGGTGCCGCTCTATGGGTACAAGGGAGGTCCCTCCGACTCGGTGCTATACAATGTCGCCGGTCATCAGCTCATACTGAAAATCGAGCCCGACACGATCAATGGTGACAAGTACGAACTGGCGGATTTAGACATCAAGAATGTAGACAAGAGGTTCTATACACGTACTGACACAACCATTACCATCACCATGCCCAACGACTTGCCCATCAACGATCCATACATTCATGTGACCCCCTATTTCGGCAAGGAGAAATATAAAGTAAAAATCGAAGGAGACCCCAATATCGTCAAATGCAGTCTAAGCACCAGCACCCCCAAGGCAAACGAAGAGGTGACGGTCACCCTATTGTCCAAAGCGGGCTATATCCCTGCCGGCTTCAGTGTAAAGGGCTGCAGCGGAACATGGTGGCGTGTGGGCAAGCCCGAGCAGCAGGAAGACGGCGGATGGAAGGTGGTCTACCGCTTCAAGGTAGGCTACAATGATGACATCACCGTCCACTATGAGAATCAGGAAGTCTGTACTATCAAGGTCAATGACACGCAGAAGTCCGGACGTGTCGAGGCAATCATTCCTGAAATGATACCCGACTTCCCTGGCGTGGCACTGAAGAACCAGCAGGTGCCTGTCTTGCTGAAGATGCCGAAAGGATTCAGTGCCACCTATACCACTCAGGGCAGTAAGCAGACCCCGGTGGTCTACCGTAATGCCCTGCAGAACAGTTTCGCTGAAAAGGGCATGAACTACTGGAAGGAATCCAGCGACTATGCCACCACGGGTTGCCTTCACATGACGACAGACAGCGACGCCGACGGCAACTACTACTGGCGCACCAGCGTCAAGAACAGCATGTCGCAGGAAGTGGATATCTCCGGCATCAACTTCCCTGACCATGCTAAACCCGAGGTTAACGGAGTGAAAATGCTCAGCATTGCTGCCCTTGCCTCCATCAATCCGCGCTATGCCAGCGTGGCAAAGGCAAGCATCGAGAGTGTGACAGACGGTTTCGCTTCCATCTGGGATTTTGCCGACCTGGAGAAGAAGGAAGACGGTTGGCAAACCGTGTTCAAGACAGGCTTGGTCGATACCAAGACCAGCAAGATGCGCTTCATCGTCTCTGGCGCGAGCGACGACCCCACCAAGAAGAAAAGCTACGACGGTCCTGAATTCAGCAATCTCTGCCTCCTGCTGCCTGTGGCGGACAGGACAACCATCGAGAATGAAGACGTACTTATCATTACTACAGATAGTGGAGATGGCAATAAAGACGTGACCATCAACTTAAATGTGGACGGCTCGCAGGACATGGCGACTGCCAACCAGAAAGAGCATGCCAAGGTGACCATCCGCAATGACAACACCAAGAAAGAGGGAGAGTCGGTCAAGATCATGAAGGATGACCTCATCTACATCAAGGGAACCTACGATGAGGGATATGCCATCTATAATATGATTGATGCGAGGAATGCAGCCATGCAACCCGACAGCGTCAATGTCAAAGACCGTGCAGTCTACTATCACTATTTCGTCAGAGAAGGAGACGGGGACATCACCTTCACTCCTGAGGTAGACCAGCGGAAAATCAAGATCAACAACCAGTACGGAGGTCGCATCGAGGTCGATGCTGAGAAACCTGCCGCAGGTCAGAAGGTGGTTGTCACGGTCAAGCCCAATGCGGGCTGCACGCTGAAGCAAATCAGGACGATACCTGCCGGTGCGGTGACGTTTGCCGAAGACAAGGTGGATGCCACCACACGTGGCGGCACCTATAGCTTCACGATGCCCACGTCCTACGTCACCCTGATTCCAGAGTTTATCGTCCCCATCACCTCTGCTAACCAGTTAGACAGCATCTCCCGCAATTTTGGCGAGTTCCAGCTGGCTGCCGACCTTGACTTGGGCAACGGATGGGATAAAGATGGTGATAATCCACATGAAATTGATATCTACGGCGAGTTCGACGGTAAGGGTCACCAAATCACCTATGCTGGCACTACCTGCCTCTTCAATCAAGTGACGCGCCAAGGCGCTGTTCGTCACCTACGTGTGAAGGGCAACGTATCAACCTCCAGCAATGTCATAGGTGGAATAACCGCGCTCAATATCGGCATCATTGAGGACTGCGAGGTGACAGGATCTTTCAGAAACACACGAACAGGGGGCACTACCGGCGGTATTGCCGGCAACAACAGGTCAGACATGGGTGGGGGCATCATTGCTTTCTGCCATGTGGCTTGCGATGCTCTTGAAGCCCAACCCGCCTACGGCATCGCCCAGCAGCAGAAGGGCGCTACCATCCGGGGCAACGTCTTCACCGGAAGCTTTTCCGGTGACGGTGATGCATATATGATTAGCAACGACATGGGTGGCAGTACCATTGAGTATAATTACTGTCTGGTCAACAGCGGCAACGCCAAGGCAATACTGGGTCCTGGCGTGACGGCTGCTCAGCCTGAGCAACTCGTCAAGCTCGCCAACGAGCAGTCGGCATATCCCGTCTTTGCCGCCAGCATCAAGGGGCGGTACGACGGTGGCTATGCCATCAGTGTCGCCACCACCAACACGGTACGTCTGGTCAACCTGTCGGCAGCCAAAGCAGTAGCAGGCACGGTCGTCACCTCTACTGTCAGTGTCAGCGGCAACAACCATCTTGCCAGTGTCACCGTCTCTGCCGCCGACGGCAGCAATGCCCAGAGCTGCACCTTCAAGGACAATACCGACAACACCTATACCTTCTCCTTCGTCATGCCGGCTTATGATGTGCGCATATCGTTCGCTACCGAGGCTGGCCGCTTCATCTACACGGTCAAGCAGTTCGTCGCCATCGACGATGTACAGGGTACGTACTACCTGGGGCGCGACCTCGACCTGTACAACTGGGAAAGGAAGATTACCCTGAATGGTCATTTCGACGGGCGCGGCCATACCATCCGCTACCACGGCGAGGGCAACTGCATGGGTCTGTTCAAGAAGATCAGGAGAGGCTCCTTGCTCGAAGGACTGCGCGTGGTCGGCTTCGTTGAGACGACAGAAGACTGTGGCGGTATCGTCTACGAGCACCAGGGCACCATGCGCGACTGCCACTTCACCGGCAGCATCAAGAAACTCACGGCGAGTCCGACCACCCAAGTGAAGGACCACATTGCAGCCCTTGCCTGCCTGACCAAGAAAGGTGCGAGCATCGACTACTGCTCTGCCACGGGCAAACTGGCATGTGTCGGCAGCCAGCAAGAAATCGACAGCAAGCCACTATGCAGTATACAACAGGAGGAGAGCAAGGTCACAAACAGCTATTGGGTAAGAGCCACCGACAATGCCCAGTCAGCCGCCATGAGGAGTCTTGACGATGCCACACGCAAGGCATACCCGGTCTATTCAACGGGTATCCTCGACAGAATCAACCCCCGCGTCATTGTGGGTCAAGATACCATACGCGTGGAATACGGCAAGACGCTCGATAAACTGACCCTTGTCGACGGCGAGCCGTTCAGATGCACCAGCGACATCAAGGTCAGGCAGGTGGTCTATCAGCGCAAGGCGACAACGGACGGTATGGAGCCATGGGTGCTCCCCTTCAGTTTCAACCGCATCGCCGCCAATGGCTCCTTCGAATATAAAAAAGCACAGCAAGGCGACGACAAGCGCCCGAAGCTGGTGGATGGCGGCAACCTGACCCTCAGCGGCAGCGGCTCCTCCCTCTCCTACCATGCCTATGAGCCGTGGGCAGTGAAGAGCGATGCCGTGGAATACGTGCTGACCAGCACCAGCGGTCCCATCACCATCAAAGCCACGGACAACAATCGCATCATGCACTATGAATCGGCATTAGACAGAGGCTCCATCTATGTCACCTATGACAGCATACCTGCCACGACCAGCAAGACCGATGTCCTGTATGGATGGGACGGCACCAAGCGCGAATTCTACCTCTGCGGGGAAGAAGACGCTCCTGCCGATATACAGCCGTACCGGTTCTATGCACAATTCTACAATCAGACCTATAAGGAGTTTGTGACCTACGGACAGACCAACTGGTCAAAAACAGCCAACGGCAAGCGTGCTGCCGCTGCTGCGCCCCGGCGTGCCGCCTCGGTAGTTGCCGACGGCTGGCAGCCCATCTTCCTCGACTCGCGCCAGCCACAGAGTGTCACGGCACGTATGCTCGACTATTACGAGGTCGCCTATCTGACAGACATGCGCACCGACGCGATTGACACGAATGGCGACAAGCCCGTATCAGTGGTGTCGCTCGTCTATCAGAAGGTGGACGACCGCATGGAGCTGCCGGTTGCCATCCCCCTGTTGGTGCGTGCCAAACGCTCTGATGCCCAACCGCTGACTGATGCGGAGACAGGAGCTGAGATCGATGCGCTCATGACGCTCTCCGTCATCACCGACGACGGTGACATTAACGAGGAATTGTCTGAAGAAGAGCTCGACTTCGACATGCCGCACTACTGGTGCAACTCCTTCGGCAAGCGCGTCGATGTATGGCCGCTGCCCTCGCCGGAGCAGTATGCCGACATAGCAGACACCGGCTGTATGCTGTTCGAGGACAGCTACTACGACCAGTCGTTCCTCTATACCAAAAGCACCGACACCCGCACCACGGCTCCCATGAGTTATTGCATCACAGTGATCGACTCCGACACGTATGAGCTCTTGCCGCTGTTAGACGACAGGGTGACGGTAGAGTTTATCGGGTTGGAAGAGGAAGCGACAGGCATCAGCAGCCTCACCGCCGAGCCCGCCGGAAAGAGCGATGCCGACAGTCCCGTGTACAATCTCAACGGACAGCGTGTCAATGCGTCATATAAGGGAATCATTCTGAAGAACGGACGAAAATACATAAAACGATGAAAAAGATATTATTTGCTTTGACGCTGCTACTCAGCCTTGGCAGCACGTTATGGATTGAGCAAGCGACAGCTAAAACCGTCTCTGTTACCATCCGTAATAACAGCGACTGGAATGCGTTCCGCGAGGAAGTGAAAAAGGCAAAGGGGCAGTATTGGGTGGACGCTACCCTTGAAGCCGACATCACCACCGAGTATGGTATAGGATTAACCTCAGACGCTCCCTATCGTGGTACTTTCAACGGTAATGGTCACACGCTGAATGTTGACATTAAATATGGTGATAATCCTTGTGCACTTTTCTGCAATGTAGGTGACGTGACCATCAGGGATTTGCACCTAACAGGTAAAATCAGTGGCGGCATACACTCTGGAGGATTGATTGGCTGTGCTACTGGAGGGACCCCCACCATCACTATTGACCGTGTGTGGGTATCGACAGAAGTAACCTCGTCAAGTACCCATGCCGGCGGCATCATCGGTCATTCAAAGACTGCAAATGTGTATATGTACGACTGCCTCTTTGACGGCAAGGTTACCGCAAATAAGGAAGGTTCCGTTGTAGGTAAAATCATCGGCTGGTGTGAAGGTGGCGGGTGGACCTTAGATCGTATCTATGACAACGGATCCGGAAAGGCCGACTGGGTGAGATTCTGCATAGATTGGGCTCCTGGTAGAGATTGGTATGGCTGGGGTTCCAATGGTAACAGCTTCACCATTACCCGAGATAACTGGCAAAAAATGGATCATAATGATAAGACCAACCAGAGCGAAGTTGTCAATCTGATGAACGGCAGGGAACCCGGTACATGGCATCTTGTCAATGGCAAGGCAGTACCCGTCATGGATACTGTGGATGATGGCAGTTGGAAAGTAATTACTGAGGGGAGCAATAGTGGCTATAGATTCATGTCTGGACACTATTATATCCCAAAGAACCTTACTTTTTCAAACAGCAATACCGGTCGTGACGGTATCTCTATAGCCCCGGGTTCTTCTGTGCATTTCTATATCCCCAAGGGTGTCACGCTCACTGCCCGAGGTGGTAATGCTTCTGGAAGGACCGGTGCCGGTGCCGGCATCCATCTTCCCCAAAGCAGTTCACTCGTCTTGGAGGGCGGGGGCACGGTGAATGCCACTGGTGGCAACGCAGCCGATGGCGAAGATGGACAAGATGGCTCCGAAGCAATGTTTAGTACATCGTCGGATAAAGGATGGACTGGCAGCGGCGGCAATGGCGGTAACGGTGGCGGCGGTGCCGGAGCAGGCATCGGCACCCGTGGCGCCAGCGGCGGTAAGGGTGGCAGTGGTACCGCTGGCTACTGGTATAACAATGACCATGATGGCATAAGAGGCAGTGATGGTGATAACGGTGGTACGTCACTTGCTATAGGCAGTCTCTATATAGAGCAGACATCCGGTCTCACAGTTAACGCTATAGGTGGCAGCGCCGGCAGCCCTGGCAAAGCCGGTGATGGTGGAAAGAGTTATATAAGACATCGAGGTGAGGTGTATTTCACCTTCAGCATGGCTGGCGGTGGCGGCGGTGGTGCCGGCGGTTTTGGCGGAGAAGCCAGCGGCATTGGCACCGGTGGTCCTGGTGGCGGCGGTGGCGGCGGCGGTGCCTGCGGTGCCATGGGGTCAAAATATACGGGCTATTACTCTGCGTATGCCGAGGGTGGCTCTGGCGGTAAAAATGCCAATGGCAGTGATGCTCCCAATGGTGGTCAAGCAGGTGCTGATGACAGGTATCTTAAAGATGACAAATGTCACTCCAATCATTCTTGGAGCAGTGATAACTGTAAACATGACGGTGGTGGCAGGAGAGCCTCTGGCGGTAACGGTGCAGGAGCTGGTAAACAAAGTCAGCGTAGCGACTATAAAGCTCATGAATTCCGCCTGCATTTTAAAGTGTTAGGTGCGGACAGTAAGACTGCGACGATAACCTACAATTCTAATAGTACGGGTAATGTCAATGTCACTATCCCTGCGCCCTACGCATTGGGACTGACACAGACAGATAAATATGTGCCCGCATGGTACCGCAACAGCAACGTTAGTGGCAGTCAGATCAAGATATTTGATGCGGTAAACATACACACAAACGACAATTATATCTATGGCGTTTGGAAGCCCTATAAGGACATCTTCCCGGAAGGCTATGGCACCAAAAGCCATCCCTTCATCATCAAAGAGGGACTGCTGTTAGAGCTTGCCGACTATGTGAACAGTGGTGCCAACACGCGGAATGTTTATTTCAAGCAGAGTGGCGACATCCGGGTTTCTGACGTGCTGAACAAGAACAATCGGGGCAGCAACTGGGTACCCATCGGCAACAGCCTGTTCCACGTCTTCGAGGGCGACTATGATGGCGGCGGTTTCCTTATCCGTGATGTCGCGATCAATACTTTCAACGACATCAACCCCTTGGGTATCTTCGGAAGGGTGACGGGCTCTATCCACAATTTGGGCGTGGAGAACTCATCTATCGTTCTCGGTTATTCCGATGCCCGCTGCGGTACCATTGCCGGCATGCTGTTGGACAACCGTAATGGGTTAGCGGGAAAAATAACCAACTGCTATGTTGCCAAGAGTCGCGTGTCTGCCAACTATGGAGGCGCTTTCGTCGGCGAGATGGAGGCAAATACCAGCATCAGCTATTGTCATGAGTTTGATAATAGAATCAGTGGCGGTCATGCCGCAAGTTTCTCCAGCATCATTAACAGTAATGCCAGGGTTGACAAGTGTTTCACAGGTGGCACATCCTTTTCAGATGATGGTTACGATAAAGCGACTAACAGCAGCACCCGCGTCTCTTCAACCCAAATGGCAAGCGGTGAGATAACCTGGCTGCTGAACGACAAGTCGACACACGGCGTGACCTGGTACCAGGACGTGGACAGACAGGGGTACCGCGATGACTACCCCGTGCTCGACAACACCAGCAGTCCTGTCTATTACTACGACAACAAATACTCCAACAATGCGTTAGGTCCGCTCACCAAACTCTCTGGAAAAGGAACGCGCGAAGAGCCCTTCCTCATCACGGGCAAGGCGGATTTAGAGTTAGTGGCATCGTTTTGTAATGGTGGTCTGAGAAGCAATGGCATCCACTTCCTCCAGACAGCAGATATCGACCTGAACGGCGCTAATTGGAAACCTGTTGGCAGTCGTAACAGCAATGCTTTCGAAGGTCACTACGACGGTGGCGGATATACCATCCGCAATGGTAAAATAGAATTAAAAGCTCCTGATTTAGCTGGTATCTTTGGTGTCGTCAAAGGTACAGTGACTCATCTCTGCGTAGAGAAGACAACCGTCACCAGTGTGCAAAATGGCGATGATCACGCTCGGGCGGGAGGTATCGCCGCACGTATCAATGGAAATGGAGAAATCTCCCACTGTTTTGTCAAGGAATGCACGATCGTCTGCAATGGTATCGGCGTTGCGGGAGGTATTGTTTCAGATGTATTTGGTCAGGGCACCATCAGAAACAGTCTGGTAGTAAAGAGTGACATCACTGGTACCAGAAAAGGATCCATCTGTAGTGACATGCACGGCAGCATCATACGATGCTTCACGGACGGAGATGTGCTGATCAGCTCAGCCTCCCGTGGTTCCTCGGACGAAAAGTCTTTGCCCGCCTTGGGCGAGGCAACGCTCCAGAGCGGTCAGATATGCTTCGAGCTGAATGGCGGCGGTGACAACCCCGACCCCATCTGGTTCCAGAACATCGACCAGGCAAGCGACCGCGACAAGACACCGGTGCTGCTGAACAGCCATGCCATGGTGTTCAACAAAGGCGGCAAGTACACCAACGACGGTCAAGACCTCAGTAAGTTAGGCAAGGGCACCAAAGAGGATCCTTACAAGATAGCCACCCCTGCCGACTTCAAGGCACTCATGTATGGCATCGCCCAGATGAAGCGCAGCAACTTCTATGTGCTGCAGACTGCCGACATCGACCTGCGTGACTCAACAATTGCACCCCTCGGTACCACTACCGCAGGCTTTGCGGGTCACTACGACGGCGGCGGTCATGTCATCAGAAACGTGAAGATGTACCACTACGAGGGCGAATCCCTGGGTCTGTTCAACAACATTCTCGGCACGGTGGAGCGTCTCGGCATCGAGAACAGCACCTTCCAGGCAGTAGGCACCATCAACCGTGTGGGAGCTTTTGCCGGACGCATGAGCGGCAGCGCCCAGCTGCGCAACTGCTATGTGAAGAACAGCACGATAGACTTCAACAACAAGGAGGGTGTCGTGGTAGGTGCCTTGGTGGGCGAGCAGACTGGCAAGTCACGCATCGAGAACTGCTACGGATACAAGAACACCGTGAAAGGTCAGGAAGACGGACTGAAGCACTATGGCTATATCGTGGGCTATATTGACAGCGATGCCAAGGACAGCCTCGTCTTCACCGACGGTCCCTCGCTGTGCGCCGACAAACAGAGCGGTCTTATGAACATCGTACGCTCTGACACGGGTATCCCCGACAACACCTTCAACTCAGGTGAACTGTGCTGGGTGCTCGCCGGTGCGAAGGATGCCAGCGATATCTGGCGGCAGACTATCCGCACCGACAACTCGCCCGTGCTCTATAAGCAGCCGGACAAGCAGACAAGCAACTCCCTGCCGGTGTATGCACACACCACCGCCATCAAGCAGACGCTCTACTCCAACTTAACCGATGAGCCCGCCACCGTGGCGGTGACGCTCGATCCTAACCGGGACCAGGAGGCTGCCAACACCCTGCGGGTGCTGAAGGCGGACGACAGATTCTATGTGCCTGCGCTGAAGCTCGACGCTCACATCCCCAATCTCCAGAATGTAGAGCTGGTGGGCTGGAACACCCAGGCAGACAACAAGGGAACCTTCTACGCCCGCGACAAGGAGATAGTGCCCAGCGAGAACATGACACTTTATGCCGTCTGGAACCTGAAGATCCCGTCCGAGACGATGGACGAAAGCACGGTGAGAGTGGAGAAGCTCACCAGGGACAACACCCCCATCAAGATTTTCGACAACGGAGGCTCCATTGGCGACTATGGCCATGGCTACGACGGGAAACTGACGCTAAAGGCACCCGAAGACTATGTAATATGCCTCTCTGGAACCATCACCACCGAAGCCCCGGACCAGGACGACAAGCCTCGCGATTATCTGATTGTGACGGACGGCGATGCGACAAGTGAGAACAGGCTGACCAATGAGCATGCCAAGAACACTGACTTGCAGAAAGGCATCTATTGCAGCAGCACCGACGGTACCACCGAGGACATCGGCGTGCTCCTCGGTACGCAGGAGGAGATGACCCTTCAATTTATAACAGATAACCAGAACAGTTTCAAGGGACTGGAGCTTACGGCAAAATTACAGTCGAAGAGTCTGCAGAAGCTGGGTAAAGGCACGAAGGAAGAACCATTCCGTGTGCAGCGTGTGACAGACCTGTATGCCGTTGACGACTATATCCGTGGGACCGGTAACAGCAACATCTATATCCTGCAGACGGCCACCATTGACGCCGGGAATGAGGACTTTACTCCCTTGGCTTCGAGCGTGGAGAGTTTTGAAGGCCACTACGACGGTGGCGGCTACGTCATCAAGAACATGAAGGTGACTGACAACAACGGTGCTGCCGTAGGTCTCTTCCGCAACGTCAGTGGCACCGTGGAGCGGCTCGGCATCGTGAACAGCACCGTCAAGGGCAATGCCGCCGGGGCGAGTGTGGGTACCATTGCCGGACGACTGAGCAAGGGCGGACAGGTGCGCTACTGCTATGCCACAGCCAACAGCATCACTGCCGGCACCGGTGGTTTGGCGGGAGCCTTGGTGGGTGAGCTTGCCGATACGTCACGCGTCGAGTCGAGCTATGCCTACAGCAACGAGGTGAACGGTGCTCAGCACGGTGCGGTGGCAGGTCGCAGCAGCGACTCTGCCAAGCAGAACCTTGTCTTCTACGACCAGCCCAATACGGAGTCTTCGTTCCGCAGCGGCGAGATATGCTATCAGCTGAATGGCTCCAAGAGCGACAACACCGTATGGCGGCAGACCATCGGGACGGACAGCCTGCCGGTGCTCGACAGCAGTCATGGTGTGGTGTACTATCACCGCGTCGTGAGCAATAACTCTTTGCAGATAGTATACACCAACACGAAGGAGTTGACCGGGACGGTCAACATTACGCTTCACCAGAACGACGGCACGGGCAAGAAGCATACCTTCTTTGCCTACCGCCAGCAATCCGAGGCAGAGAGCGACCGGGCATTCAATCTGGAGTTTGCCAAATTCGCCTACGAGGGCAGTTCTGACGGTCTCAAAGGCAGCGAACCGATCATTTGGACGGAGAAAGCCGACGGCGGGGGAACCAGATATAGTCGCCATGATATGGTCAAACCCGACAAGGACATCGAGCTGTATGCTCTATGGGGTAAGGAAATCTACACCAAGGAAGATTTTTTAAGCATTCATAATAAAAAGGGTTACTTCTGTCTGATGCAGGACCTCGATCTCGGTGACTGGAACCTCAAATTCGTTAGTCTCAACGGTCAATTTGACGGTGGCGGGCATACTATCAAATACAGCACTACCAGTTCCAGGCACCACACTTCTGGTCTCTTTGCTTATATCTCAAGTAACAGTTATGTAAAGCATCTGCGAGTGCAAGCAGATGTCATCACAGATTTAGGAATTGGAGGTATCGCCTTTGAAAACAATGGCACCATCAGTGACTGTCACTTCTGTGGAAAGATCACATTGTTCAGATCTTTGTGGAAAAGCAAGATTGCTCCCATAAGTTTAAAAGGAAATAAGGGTAGCAAAGTTGACCATTGCTCTGTTTATGGTACGTTTGTCTTTAAGGTGAAAGACGAGTACACCAAGTATCTTTTCAGCGGCGGTGAAGGGACTGTTGAACATTGCATCGATGTTGACCCCACCGGTCCGATTAATCCTGCCCATACAATAGAAGCCATGAATGCGCAGGCAGAGTATCCCGTATTTGCCAAGGGTGTCCTCGATGCAACGAGGCCGTCCCTCTTATTGGGCGATGAAGTCATTGACGCTTCCGACAAGCATCTCGAGTCGCTGACCATCCAAGACGGTCAACGCTTCCAGTGCCCGTTGGAGGTGAAGGTAGACAAGATTACCTACATACGGCGCGGCACTAAAGGAGCTTTCGAACCCTGGGTACTGCCCTTCGACTATACGATTGACGAGAGCATGATGATGGGCGGTGCTGTGGAGTTCTACCGCTTTGAGAAAGACAGCACGAGCAGCAATAACATCACGACCGTGCTGATTAGCAAAGACAAGCCCTATCAGGTGGCAGCCAATGAGCCTCTTGCCTTCCGCTCGGCCGACTCTTTTGAGATCTACTTCGAGATGAAACTGGTCAAGGATGGAAAGATGCAGCCCATGACCGTCATGACACCGATTGGCAGTGGTGTAGGAGCATCGATAAAGAGCACGAAGGACGAGGCAAAGATTGTGGTGACCTATAACACCATCGGCCGCGACCGTCTGAAGAAGGAGATGGCGTATGTCTGGGACAGCAGCAAGGAGGATTTCGTACTGAGCACAGGCGACAAGGGCCTGCAGCCCTTCCGCTACTATCTGCAGTTCACTGACATGCGGGGTAATCCCGAACAGTATGAGCGCACCGACTGGGCACGCCACCAGAAGAAGCGTAACGATGCATCGCAGGGTGGCGCACAGCAGGCTCCGCGCCGCGCCTCACTCTCTGAGCTGCAGGCAGAGGGCTGGAAGCCCATCTTCCTGAGCACCAAGGATGAACAGGTGATCACACAGGAGATGCTCGACGACTATGAGATGCTGGCGCTCTATGATGTCTATGATGCAGAGGCATCAGACGCGGAGAATGAAGGCCGCTACGCAGTAACCGTCTTCTACGAGCCGTTAGAGGTGGGCATGGTTCTCGACCCGGCTCTGCCGCTGCTGGTACGTGCCAAGCATGCCGATGCCGAGCCATTAGTGACCGAGGAGATGGGTCGCTTCATTGACTCTGTGCTAAGAGAGATTGACGAGGCTGTAGAAGCAGGTGACATAGATAGAATTGAAAACTATGAGGAGGTGCTGGGTCCGCACTACGGGTGTGCCACCTTCACCGGACGCTATGACATTTGGCAGATGCCGATGCCGGAGGACGACAACACACTGAACGAGCTGGGTGCACTGACATTCGCCGACGGCGGTGACAAGCAGTACTTCCATCGTGTGGCAGCTTCCGACGGCTACAGCATGCAGCCCATGAGCTACTGCTTCACGGCATACGACCCACGGACCTTCGAGAACCTGCCATTAGTCAACGACCGCATCGAGGTGGTGCTGCCCGCAGGTGCCGGTGAGGGAACGGGCATCGAGACGGTTCAAGATTCAAGGTTCAAGGTTCACGACTCCGAAGCCACTTACAACTTAAAGGGACAGCGGGTGAACAGCAGCTATCGTGGCATCGTCATCAAGAACGGACGGAAGGTTCTTAGGAAATAAGTCTGGACAAACAGATTAGAACAGATACGATAAAAGTATATTTGAGTAAATGAGAAAGAAGAGATTATATTTCAAACCCACCATTCAGATAGTGGACATGAAAACCTGCAATGCACTGCTTGGAGGCAGTCCTAACGGTGCAGAGCGTGAGGGCTACACCTATGAGGAGAACGGTTGGGAATAAAGTAACTAAAAAAACATTGAAATTGAAAACAATAAAGAGTTTTTGCGGAGTGCTGGCGGTGCTGGCACTCACCGCATGTTCAAACAATGATGAAGCTATGGGTAACGACAGCCATTTGTGGGACGTTACCCTGACGGCATCGATGGGTGGCGCGACCAACCGTGCCCTGAGTGAGGGAACGGGCAATACGCTCACCGCAACTTTTGCAGAGAATGACAAGGTAGTTGTAGTGGATGCCGACGGTAAAACGATCGTCGGCACTCTGCAAGCCCAGAGTGCGGGAGCCAGTACCACCTTATCAGGTACACTGGATGAATCGTCGCTCTCTGTCGGCGAGGTTGTCACACTGCGCTATCTCAGTGCAGAGGCAAACTACGATGACCAGAAAGGCACACTGGATGGCATCTCAGCCAATCAGGACTATGCAGAAGGGACGCTCACCGTCAGCTCAACAAGTCCGCTGACATTTACAACCACCAATGTCACACTCACCAGTAAACAGTCCATCACCAAATTCTCATTCACCGATGGTACCGATGATGTTATGGTGAAAACCTTCGGTATTGCTGCCACGGGTCTGGTGCAGCATATCGAAACGAATGGTGATGAGACGGTGGGAGCCGTCACCGGCACCCTCCCCTCCCCATCCGCTGACGTATATGTGGCGTTGCGTAACAACTCCGGCAATAAGCAGACCTATTCCTTCTATATCAAGGATAATGCCGGCAACTGGTACACGGGGACAAAGAGTGCCAACTTGGGTAATGGCAAAAATTACACGGCAACCGTACAGTTGCAGAAACTACCTGAGCTTACCAGCACTTCCGCTATCGGTGACATCGGTGTTATTGACGGGCTCCCAGCCATCGTAGCCAATATCAAGGGAACGAGGAAAGCCATTGCCTTGATCAACGACGATGCGCTCTGTCCCGAAGACTTCGGTGGATACCATGCTTTCGACAGCGCACCTACAGGAACGACTGGCTGGTATATTCCCTCAGAAGATGAGCTTGATGGCTTAGACGACAACCCTTACACATGGAGTACACAGAACGGAGTGAATGGCTGTTTGTTCACTGTCGGTCAAGGGAACACGCTCTTCCTTCCAGCAGCAGGCTTCTTTGACAACGAATATGATCCTGATAAATTGAGTGATGGCGGCGCTGGTGGCTTTTATTGGAGTTCAACGAGTTACAATAAAGATTTAGCATCAATCCTCCATTTCAATAGTGAGACTGTCAATTATACTACCAGCGATTATAAAATAGATTACCTCAGCGTTCGTCGCTTCCATACATTGCCCGGCGCGTAGGCAATATTCCATCAATAATAAAACACCCTATCCACGACCTTTAAAGGACGCACCTGCATCTGTCACCAGCAATGGTGACAGATGTAAAGTGGCGCTCCTTCAATTGTAAATCAAATTGATTTGCAAAGTAAATCAAATTGATTTGCTGAGTAAATCAAATTGAATTACCGAGTAAATCAAATTGATTTACAACAAGGGAAATAACAGTTTACACATGTAGGAGTTACTCCTGACAATCCCGGTGATAGCAGAAAAATGGATTAATTGTGCTTGTTTTCGAAGAAAAGCACTACCTTTGTCCCAACAATGAGTAAAGAGAATCTGAAGGAACGGACGGCACGGGGACTCTTTTGGGGAGTCTTGAACAGTGGTGCCACACAGGTACTGAATGTGGTGATCGGTATTCTGCTGGGACGAATGATAGCCCCTGCGGAATGGGCTCCTATCGGGATGATTGCCATCTTCTCTGCCATTGCCGGCAACCTGCAGTCGAGCGGATTCTCTACGGCTATCGTGAACATGAAACAGCCGACGGATAACGACTATAATGCCGTGTTCTGGTTTAATATCCTGATGAGTGCTGGCATCTACCTCATTCTCTTCATGGCAGCCCCATGGATAGCCCTGTTCTTCGAACAGCCCTGTCTGACCGACTTGTCGCGTTTCATCTTCCTTGCCTTCTTCATCTCGTCATTCGGTATTTCCACCAACGCTTACATGACGAAGAACATGATGAACAAAGAGATTACCGTCGTCAATACCTGTGCGCTGGTATGTTCTGGCAGCGTCGCTGTCATCCTCGCCTTCAACGGTTTCTCGTATTGGAGTCTTGCCTGGCAGCAGGTGGTGAATGCGTTGATACTGGTCATCGGACGTTTCTTCTACGTACATTGGCGACCCACAACGAGGATTGACTTCTCCCCTATCCGCAAGACATGGAAGTTTGCAATGAATATTCTGGTGACGATGGTCATCAACACCCTCAACAATAACATCCTCACCTTTATCTTCGGCAAGCTCTTTGCCAGGACCCCGCAGGTGGTGGGTAACTTCTTCCAGGCATTCAAATGGAACACGATGGCTTACCAACTGGTCAGCGGGAGTATAGAGCAGGTGGCACAGCCGGTATTGGTAGAGGTGAGAGGTGAGAGGTTAGAGGTGAGAAATCAGAGGTCAGAGGTAAGAGATGAGCAAGAGATACGTGTGTTCCGCAAGATGCTGCGGTTCACTGCTTTCCTTGCCTTCCCTGCCATGTTCGGGTTGTCGTTAGTGGCTGACGAGTTTATCCTGTCCACCATCGGACCGAAGTGGGAGGCATGTGTACCCCTGCTGCGCATCCTCTGCATAGGAGGAGCCTTCATGCCCTTCTATTCGCTCTATAAGAACCTGATTATCAGTCAGGGGCGCAGTGATATCAATATGTGGCTGAATATCTCACAGATCATTTTGCAGATGGTACTCATCTTCATCACCTATCGGCATGGAATCATCATAGTGGTAAGTGCCTATACCCTCTTGAACATCGTGTGGCTGATTACATGGCAGTGGTTTGCCAAGAGGCTGATTGGCGTGCGTCTATGGGATGTCTGCAAGGACACGATACCCTTCGCCCTGATCAGCGGTGTGCTGATGGCAGTTATCGGCTGGCTGACAGGTGGCATCAGCAATAGCTATCTGTTGCTCTTGGTACGCATAGTATTGGCTGTAGTGCTCTATGCCATCATCATGAAACTGCTACGTGTAAAAATGATGGATGACTGCATACAGTATTTAAAAGGTAAAAAGATAAAAGAGTAAAGTACATGACGAAATATCCTGCAGAAAATGATGTCGCCGTGCTGTTGATATTCTTCACTCGGCAAGAGACGCTCAAACGTACCTTTGAGGCGATTAAGAAGGCACGTCCCTCCCATCTGTATCTCTATCAGGACGGACCACGTAACGAGGTGGAGGCACAGAAAATAAAGGCGGCTAAGCGTATCGTTGCCGATGAGGAGATAGACTGGGAGTGTGAGGTGCAACGCAACTACCATACAGAGAACAGTGGTGCCTGGGCTTCCAACTATCAGGCACAGCGATGGGCATTCTCCTTGCATGACAAATGTATCGTCATCGAGGATGACTCCACCCCAGCCGTGTCGTTCATCCGTTTCTGTACGGAGATGCTCAACCGCTATGAGAATGACGAGCGTATCACCATGATAGCCGGCTACAACCACGAGGAGAAGACGGAAGCTCCCTACGACTACCTGTTCACCTCGGTATTCAGCATCTGGGGATGGGCTTCATGGAGCAGGGTCGTCAACCAATGGGATGACCATTACAAGGTGGTGGACAGTGATTTCGACATGCACCAGCTGGAGGCTTTGGTGAAGGCTCATGGTGACAGGGAGGAGATGGTCAAAAAGCTCCGTAAGCATAAAGAGACGGGTGACCCTATCTACGAGACCATCTATTGGTCGTATAACATGCTGCACTCCGGACTGACCATCGTACCTACCCGTAATATGATACAGAACACTGCCGTATCTGAGGAGTCTGCACATTTCCAGAGCGCGATGAAGACACTACCTAAGCGCATGCAACAACTGCTCACCATGCCCAGCTACGAGATCGCTTTCCCCCTGCGTCATCCGAAGTATGTCATCGAGAATGTGGAATACAAACAGCGTGTCTACCGCATCATGGCATGGGGACACCCTTGGATCAAGATAGGACGGAGCATGGAAGAGTTGTGGCGCAACCTGCGTTATGGTAACCTGAAGGCTATCTGGCATGCCCTTGTCTTCAGGGTTAAGAAGAATACCGGACATATCAACTATCAATAGAAAGACTATGGAGATATCAATCATTATTCCTGTTTATAACAAGACCTCCTATATCGAGAAGTGCCTGCAAAGCATCTTCTCACAGGACTTTCCTTCGTTTGAGGTGATTGCCGTAGATGACGGCAGTACGGACGCTTCAGGGAAAATCTGTGATAAATGGGCTGCGGACGAGCCACGCCTGAGGGTCTTCCATACTCCCAACAGCGGTGTGACGGCTGCCCGCCGCTATGGCGTGAAGCATGCAGACGGGAAGTATATCATGTTCGTGGATGCCGACGACTTGCTGACAGACGGAGCATTGACAAACATGCACCGCGCCATCACCCAGTCTGGGGCTGACGAGGTAATAGGTCCTTATATCGACCAATATGGTGTCATTCATGACTCCGGCTTCCGAGAGTGGACCACCTGCGAGCCTCTGATCCGTGACTTGCTTGCCACCCGTAACTCTTTCTGTGTGCTGTGGGGCATCATCTTCAAAAAAGAATTGCTGGACGGGTGTTTGGGTGCTCCCAGAGAGATTGTGGAACGGGAAGACTCACTGATGCAAATCAAATGTCTGATGAAAGAGCCAAAAGTATACTTCATCGACCAACCTGCCTACCTGCATTATGAGGACATCCCCAACAACAGAATAGAGGACCTGCACATGATACGAATCTATGATGAGGAACTGCGACAGACGTTACAACCCCAATGGGAACGTTATCGCTCTGCCTTCATTGGACATCAAATCAAGGTCTATGAGAAATTCATCGACAACCGGCAGTTCCATGTCCTCAAAGATTACTACCGCCCCCTACGGAAACAGTTAGACAGTTCGATACCCCTTGCCGACCGGGTGGCGCTCTTACTGCCTCCCCGTATCAGCTACTTCCTCGTACATTATTACAAACAATGGCGGAAGCGCTCATCCTAACAGGTATCCCACCAACAGGGTACCATTATAGAGCCATAGGAAAACGGTAATAAGAAGGAGAAGGTATGAAGTGAGACGTACGATGGTGGAAGTACCATGCTTTAACAGGTAAGCGATACCGACGGGCAGTACATACGCCCAATGGGATGCCATGATATACACCTCGTTGAGTCCAAAACCCAATACCAGATGTATCACCATGTCGAAGGCAAAGCCTGCAAAAGTGAGCCATAAGAAACGACTCTTACGTCCCAACCATACCCCGATGAGCCAGAGAACCACTATCACTGCCTCAACAACATAGCATATCCACCACCGGTAAGTCACAATCAACGGACGGTCACGCAAGGTGTCTCCCAACAGATGGTCTTGATGTAGCATGAGTGACTCGCCAAACAGGTTCTCCACCATTGAGTCCCAACGAGGGGTCGTCACATCCGTCCAACGCAAGAAGATGCTCTTTCCCTTGATAGGCAGTCCTTTGTGCATACTTTCCCAACGCTCCTGCGCTTCTTTCCGTAACTGCTGCTTATATTGCCGTTCGAAGGTTTGCTGCTTCTCCTCTGGATTCATGATAGAAGTCGTATCCATAAACTGCCGGTAGCTTCTTTCCTTCTCCACCTGCGCTTTCTTTGCCAAAGCAATCTGACGTGCCTTCTCTTGTGGAAGTACATAGGTACGGTATTCCCAATTGGCAAAAAGCCACATCATACCTGCGGGTAAGATGACGGCAAGCAATAGGTACTTAGGACGGAAAAAACGTTTGCCATTGACAAACAGGGCATTAATGAAGATTTTTACCCCGTTACTCAGCGTAATGCCCGCTGTAATGACGAAAAGCACCACCGTCTGGACGATGGTCATCTGTCTGCCCTCCTGCATCCATCTGCCTGAGATATAAAGAGTGAATATCAACAGGAACATGGAAACCGTGAAATGGTCGGCAACAATGCTTGCCACCATGATATGGGCAAAACCATAAAAGAAAAATACCAGCAGGATGGCATCAAAACGAGATACGCTGATGATGTCCTTAAAGATACGGTACAGGAAGACAACAGAATAGATATTACATACCAGCAGGATGGCAGCCAAAAGGAACTGAACGAGGTTATAGCCTGTCAACGCAATGAGTCCGTTATTCAACAGGAACAACGGATAAACCATAAAGGCAAGCAACGGATGGCGAAACACCTGATAGGTCGTACCCCAATGGGTCACCACCGCATAGGTGATGGGGTCGTAGCCTGACACATGAAACTGACTGTAGAACACGCTTCCATTGTCGATAGACTCCTGTAAGAAGAATCCTGAGAAACAATAAATACAGCATGCATGCAGGAAAACACTGACAAGTAAGAAGGCAAGAACCAACCAACGCTCATCCTTCTGAATACGGAAAATATCTACTATCGTTTTAATCATACCAGAATGCTATTGAGACAGGGGGTTGCTGCATCCAACCGACTATCAGACTGACGTTATGTACCAGCAGGTACAATGTCAAGACAGCCACTGTCAGACGCATCAAACTATGAATGATGGACTTTGAACTATGAACTTTAAAAAGATAGGCAATAGCAATGGGGAAGATATAGACCCAATGCGCCGACATGATGTATATCTCATTGATGGCGAAGCCTAACCCCAAGTGTATCAGGGCATCGGGCAGGATGCCCAACAGACACATCCACAGCAGGTGTTCCTTATGACCGCAACAGATACCTGCCAGGAGCAAGAACACCAGCAGGCACTCGACGACGTAATTCCACGACGAGCGATATTTCAGCAAGACAGGACGATAACTGGTCAGCACATCTTCCAACACATGCTGCTCATGCAGTATCAACGACTCGCCAAAGACATTCTCGACAAGTGTCTCGGAACGCGGTGTGGTACGATCTGTCCACTTCAACAGACTACCCTTACCAAGGGGCTTACCCTTATGGATGACCCATGGTGCATGCTTATACCGCTCATGATTCTCACGTGCCTTCTGCATCATCTCTGCCTTGTGCTCCTGGAAATACTTTTTCTCTGCCTGCTCTTTAGGATAGACATAGATGCGCTCCTCCCACAGTCCCAGACCAACGACCAACAGCAAAGTGCCAACAGCCAACAGAAGATAACGCCAAAAGAAGAAGCCCTTGCCCCGTGCTATCAGTTCTGCTGCCAAGACCTTGGCACCATTCGTCAATGTCACGCCTGCCGTGATGGCTACCAACAGAGCTGACTGCCACGTCTTCAGGACACGCCCCTCCTGATGTGCCTTACCAATCAGATAGACAGACCATAATATCAAGAACAGAGAGATACCAAAATGGTCGGTGACGATATACGTGACGATGATATAGGCAAGACTGAAGAAGAATACCGTTAACAAGGCAGCGTCCCACCTGCCAATTCCTATCAGCTCACGCAGGATACGATAGAGGACTATCGTAGTGCAGAAAGCAAAGAAAAGGATGATGGCTGCCGCAATATACAAAGCTCCGTTAACACCTGTCAAAGAGATGAGAATCTGATTAATTCCATAGGGCAGCCACATCAGATAAGGTAACAGGGGATGACGTAACACATCATATTTCATCCCCCACTCCGTCAGTACGGAATAGGTGGTGGCATCAAAACCTGACACATGATAATTGTATGACAGCAGTTTGCCGTAGTCTTCACAGACCACAGAAAACAATGCGTCGTACTTGGCTATCAACATCCCATTCAGGATGATGAGCAAGAGCAGGATGCCCACTCCCAAAATCCATTCCTCACGTCTCAGTCTCATCGGCGAAAGGGTTTATAATATGACTCATCGGCAAAAGCAAGTAACTCACGGTCCCCCTTACTATCACCGTATGCCGTCAGGTGATAATCACTACGTTGCGGATAAACAGTTAAAAGGCGGTTGACCTTCTCCTGCCCGAAGCAGTTGCTGGACAGGAAACGCCCCGTCAACCTACCGTCTCTCACCTCCACCTGTGTTCCTAACACCTTGACGGAAGGGAAGAAAGGCTGTACCCAGTTATCTATTGACGCACTGATAATCACCACCTCGGCACCCTCTTGCTGCGCCTGTGCGATGGCGGCAATACCCAAGGGGCGCAACAGGCTGCGATGACTTGCGGCAAACTGTTGACAATGGCTGTCAAACTCGTCCAGGGACATCCCTTTGAAGAAATATGCGAATATCCGCTCCTTCACTTCACCGCCTGGACAGAGACCTAAGAACATCTTGACCAAAAGAAGAGTATGACGGAGGAAACCCCACCAAAACTTTCTATCCCCAAAAACGTCACGGATAAAGGCGACGAACGTATCTCGTGTGGTGAGTGTTCCGTCAAAGTCACAGGCAACGATCTTCTTCATACGGGCATCACTTTTTGAATCAGATAATGTAACAGCCATGCCAATGGGACAGCGATAAGGAGTGTCAGTCCGACAGTAGGCCAGTAGCCCAGATGATAGGGCGTGATATACGTCATGACGAAATGATGATGTATCAGATAGAGTTCGAGACTGATGGTACCCAAGAAGGTACAGCTGCGATTCAACCACTGCGGAGTCTTGTGAAAGAGTGCTGACAATAATAATAGCAGGGAGACGGTCAGAGGGATGTAAATCATACGCTCAGCAAACAAAGGGAAACGACCATGACGCACCTGCTCCAGATAGATGCAAGCACTCGCTGTAGCCACAAAAGTCAACAGTATCAACCAGATGGCACCCTTCTCCATGCGGTGCTCCTGACGCACCCACTCTCCTATATTGATACCCAAGAAGAATATGGGTACACGACTCCAGAATATCTCAATATGCCCTACCGCCTGATGGATGGGTATCACCCACTGCACACAGATACACCATACCATCATCAGGACAGGCAGCCAGCGATAGGAGGGACACCGTTGTATCAGTGACATATAAAGGGGTGCCCACAGGTAGAGCATCATAATGGCAGGGATGTACCAGAAGGTGCCCTCGTCATGCAACCAGAAGTCCCAGTTAATGGTGATATCCCCTATCAGGTCGACGACACTGCCTGTCTGTCCGTTGAAGCGGGGAATATAATAGAGTGATGACATGATAAGCCACGCAGGGAAGATACGTAACAGGCGACGCTTGTAGAACTGCTTAAAGGAGGGTGTTTTCACCCAAGAGTACCATAATCCGATACCACTGAGGAACAAAAAGATATCGACTCCGATATTCCCACAGCGACGCAATCCGAAGAAGGCATCAGCACGTGCCAGTGGGGCATGAAACAGAATGATGAAGATGATGGCAGCTCCCATCAACTCCCCACGATAGCGACTCAGGTCTTTCCACGTTATCTCTCTCATAGCTTTGGACTGGGTATTTGGTCAATCACTTTCTTGACTGCCCACGACAAGGCAATCGCTACAATCACATAGAGTATCAGACCATCGTAGATGTCTTGTCGCCAGGCAACGGTAATAAAGAGTTTGCGGGCAATAGGATGGACCACAAACATAGCAGCAGAGATAGTTCCGAACCATGTCACCAGTGTCAGCAACTGTTGAGGAAGCACCTTCACTAATGCAATGGTCCCAACGATGATCAATAATGGAATCCACAACCACGACTGGTAGTTGAAGCCCATGATGACAATCAGGATGGTTGTCCCCAGCAAGATAGCACCCCATGCCCAACGAGAGAGATGGATATTAAGATGCTCGACATAGCGTCCTGCCAATATGCCCACGCCAAAAGGCAGCATCCCACCGATAAAGTTATAGCGCAGGCGGTTCAAGGTCTCTCCCTCTGGGTCGCAGAACACCTGCAGCAGCCAACATACCGCTATCAAGGCAATGACTATCCATGATTTCTGGCGATACAGCAGCAGGCGATAGACAATATAAAGCTCTATCATCAGTCCGAAGAACCAATAGATGCCGGGCCATATAATCTTGTCGGGGGTAGGCAACACATTAATATACATCAGTAACTGCGCGATCACATTATTCCAATGGAACTGGAAACGCCCGGGTGTCACCGCATCGACACACAGGAATAGCGTGAAGCCCACTATCAACATCCGCAACAGTTTCAAATAATGATAACGCACAAACCGAAACACTCCATAGCCCCCCTCGCCTATAGGAGAGGGGTTGGGGGTGAGGCTCTTCTCATATTTCATCACCAATCCATAACCACTCAAAAACAAGAACACAGGCACACCGTAATGACCAAAGTACGATAGCAGATGGACGGGCAGGAGGGCATCGGGATTCGAAAGTACCTGCCACAACTTATCGTTGTTGGACGCAAAGAACTGATATTCATTCTCCTGCACAATTCTGCCTATGAAGTGGCAGTAGTTGTGCAGCATGATGGCGAGAATAGCTATTCCCCTCATCGCCGAACATTCATCGCGTGTCAGCAGTTCATTTTTCATGCTTCAGTTTGTTATAATCGACTTGATTCTTCAAAAGCCTTGGACGTTTCTCGTTATACGCATTGTTCAACACATCATACTCCTTCCGGTAGTCTTTCGTATGAATACCTCCCAAGAACATCAGGGTATGAGGCAGCAGGTCTGTCATGTAAGGACGGTGACAGTAACGCTTGACAGCCTCCCATCCGTAGGGATGTGCCTGCCGGTATTTCTCTGATGCCCATATCCAGAACGGTATCTCAAACTCCTCACGGGCTAGACGGTAGTCAATGGTCGCCGAGTGGTTACGTCCGAAATAATCCATACTATTGAAACATTCCTCCCCATGGTCAGGCATATAGATGACGATGGCGTTCTGATGCTCAAACCGACGGATAATCTCGTCAACTATAGAGTCGTTGTAAAGCACGGCATTGTCATAGTCGGCATTGATCTGCAACCGTTTAGGTGCCAGTTTCTTGTCAGGATAGTCAGCGGGAGTGAATTTCCTTCTGGTCTTCACAGGGAAACGTCCCCTATAGTCCACATGCTGTCCCATCAGATGGAAAATGGTCAATTGGTGTGCATCGTGTTCTTTCAGGGCATCATAGTCTTGCAACACCCCTTCGTCATAACGGTGCAGCCGACTATTACGGGTGTCAAATAGCTGCTCGCTCAACTGAGGATGATTCAGGAAGAAACCGCCACTGAAGTCATAGACTGCCTCACCTGCCTTGGGCAGGAACTGGTTAGTGATAAAGGTCACATGATATCCCGCTTTTCGGAACACTTCCGGGAACATGGGCACGTCACACCAGTCACCCTCGTCACCGATGGCATGAAGAGAGAACACATGCTTAAATACAAAACTCGTCAGGTTCCAGGGTGCCACCACATCGGTAAAGGCTATCAGCGTACTGTCCTGCATCCTTTTCAGCTGGCGGGGTGTCGTGGGTTTGTCGTAACCATAGAGCTGGGAGCGGTATTTATTGAAACTCTCGCCGATAATCAGTACTATCTGCGGACTGCGGAAACTACAACTGTCCACCTGGACCTTTTCCGTTGCCGCCATCAGCTGGGTGATCTGCTGGGAGGCAAGACGATTGGCATAAAGGCTGAACACCATACGGTGGATGGGCAGGTATAGGTTGGCACACCCCTTGGTTGTCAGTTCGTGCTCCACTTCCCCTAAGTTCGATTTCGACATCAACCGACCCATCGCCTGCTTATTGGCGAAACACTCTGTCGCGCAATAAACAAACAGTCCTAAAGCGACAACTCCCATGATGGATTGCGAGTATAATACCACAGATGGGGATAGTCGCAGTCCCATCCTTTGGTTGCGTCTCTTCCACCAGGTGCTAAAGATACTCCACAGGATATGCAAGAATGCTATGAGGATGATCCATCCTGTCTTGGAGGTCAGCAGGTCCCATCCCACATACGAGTTCAGGAACTCCTTCGTCTCCTGCCCTGTAGTCTCGAAGAACAGCATGAGCATGGTGGGGGTCAGTGTCGACTCGAAACGCACATAGCAGAACATATCTATCAAGGCTACAGCATAGAGCACTACGGCAAACAACAAGCGTACCCATAATCGTATCTTCTGGGGTATCAACGCAAGGACAGCACAGAGCAGATAAAGGTCGAAAAATAGTTCGGTGGCAGATAACTCGTAAGGTTTTGCTCCTTTCAGATGCAGTCGGACCTCCGTCTGGGTACAGAGGTATCCTAAGACGAACATGAAGACGAAGAATGCCGCATTCACCGACACCGGTCGCCAGAAGATTCCCAATATCCGCAACAATCTCTTCATCTATTTAGCATATAGTCTTTTCACATCGTCTATGATGATAGCAGGAACTAAGCCCTCTACCGGTTCTCCCCGTCTGACACGCTCCCTGATCTCCGTACTCGATATAGGTAAAAGTTCTGCTTGTATCGTTCCCACCTGTCCGTCACGGGGATATACCACCACGTCGAACTCCCTCAGGATGTCTTTCCAATGATACCACCGGGTGAAACGCTCCCAGTTATCACCGCCGATTAACAGCGTAAACTCATGGTCAGGATAATCTTTACGGAGATGCTGCAGGGTTGTCCAAGTATAAGACGGTATGGGAAGGTGAAGCTCATAGTCGCAGGCTATGACACCCTCCACGTCAGCCAATGCTTTCTGCGCTAACTGAAAACGCAAATCATCGTCCAGCAAGTCGGAAGCCTCCCGTTTCAAGGGGTTTTGTGGTGACACCATCAGCCAAATCTCGTCCAACGTTGTCTGTCGGAGAATCTCCTTTGCCAATGCGATATGCCCGCAATGGATAGGGTTGAACGAGCCGCCGAAGATGCCTGTACGCTTCATTTCAGGAAATCACTGACTACACGTAATGTCTCTTGCTTTGCCTTTTCCAAGTCATCATTCACAATGACATGGTCGAACTGAGGGGCGAAGGTCATCTCGTATCCAGCTTTGGCAAGCCGCTGTTCGATAGCCTCCGGGGTATCGGTACCACGATGCTCCAGCCGCTTGCGTAACTCGTCAACGGAAGGGGGTTGTATAAACAAGCTCAAAGCCTCATCACCATAGTGTTTCTTAATATTGACACCACCTTTGACATCCACATCAAACACAACATTCTGTCCTGCTTCACGCTGACGTTCCACCTGTGCCTTCAGCGTTCCATAGAAGCGGTTCTCGTAAACCTCCTCATACTCCAGAAACTCGTTGTTGGCAATTTTCTCCTTGAAAGCATCAGGAGTCAGGAAGAAATACTCTACACCGTCTTTCTCCTCACCACGTGGGGCACGGCTGGTACAAGAGATGGAGAAATAAAGGCTTAACTCCGGGTGTTCCTTCATCAACCAGTTGACGATGGTCGATTTCCCACTGCCTGAGGGGGCAGAGACGATAATCATCTTTCCTTTCATAACTATGAACTATAAAGCATTCAGCACTTGTTCCTTAATCTGCTCCAACTCGTCTTTCATCTTCACCACGATATTCTGCATCTCCGCCTGGTTCGACTTCGAGCCAGTAGTGTTAATCTCACGACCCATCTCCTGGGCGATGAAACCAAGTTTCTTTCCCTGTCCTGGCTGATCCGCCATTGTCTCACGGAAATATTTCAAATGGTTGGTCAGACGTTGCTTCTCCTCACTGATATCCAGTTTCTCGATATAATAGATGAGTTCCTGCTCCAAGCGGTTCTTGTCGTATTCTGCCTCAGGAATCTGTTTCAGACCATCAACAATACGACTGCGTATCTTCTCTACCCTGCTTTTCTCATAGGGCTCGATACTTGCGAGCAACTGTTCTATATTGTCAATCTTCTCGCCAAACTTCTTTTCAAGGGCTGCTCCTTCCTGCGTACGGAAATCCACGAGGTGCTGCAATGCCTCCTCAACGCCTGCCTGGGCAACCTTCCATTCCTCTTCTTCCAGAACTTCCACCTCTGTCTTAGTCAGCACATCAGGCATACGGGTCAGCGTCTGCATCCAATCCAGATTCGTAGAGATACCATGACTCTCCGCAAAACCCTTCAGTTGTTGGAAATAGCTCTCCATCAGTGCCGTATTGACAGGTACAGCCTCCATAGCGGCGTCTTTCTCAATCCACACACTCATTTCCACCTTGCCACGGATGACGCGTTCGGCTATCATCTGTCGGATCTCCATCTCTTTCTCACGATAGAGTGGAGCAATACGCGTAGTCAAGTCCAACTGCTTGGAGTTGAGCGACTTGATTTCTACATTGATTTTTTTTCCTTTGTAGGCTACAACAGCTTTGCCATAGCCCGTCATTGATTGTATCATAATATCACTTTTCTTTTATTATGGGTGCAAAGGTACGATTTAGTGAGCAAAAAGCCAAATAAAATCTACATTTTCGCTTACTTATTCGTACCTTTGGATAAAGTAGGCTGCATCTCGATAGAAAAAATAAATTAATTTATTTTGTTCTTTGCCCGATTTGCACTACCTTTGACCTACGGTCGAAGGTACTTTCGTTCGAAAATGAAAAGAAAAATAAATTTTCCTTTTGCATTTTGCTCACTTATTCGTACCTTTGCACCTTATAAAATAAAAAAAGAAAGAATGGCTTGCATTTTACATATAGAGACCAGTACGTCAGTATGCTCCGTCGCCGTATCGGAGGACAGCCACTGCATCTACCATGACGAGGACCATAGCGGTCCGAACCATGCGGAGCGACTGGGGTCGATGGTTGATGAAGCACTCTCGTTTACCGACAGTCACGCGATACCTTTCGACGCTGTCGCCGTGAGTTGCGGTCCAGGTTCATATACGGGCTTGCGTATCGGAGTGTCGATGGCAAAGGGTGTCTGTTATGGACGTAATCTGAAACTCATCGGGGTACCGACCCTTGAACTGCTCTGCGTTCCCATTTTACTGGGACACGAGGAAATAGAGGAGAATGCATTGCTTTGTCCTATGCTTGACGCACGACGAATGGAGGTGTATGCTGCCCTTTACGACCGTGCCCTGAAGGAGATACGCCCCGTAGGTGCCGATGTGGTGACGGCAGATACCTATAAGGAATGGCTTGACGAGCGTCCTGTATATTTCTTCGGCAATGGCGCGAAGAAATGCATGGAGACGATCAGCCACCCCAATGCCCACTATATCGACGGCATCGAGCCTGTCGCCAAGTGGATGCAACCCCTCGCCGAGAAGCGGTTGCTGAACGGACAGACAGAGGATGTCGCTTATTTCGTGCCATTCTACCTGAAAGATTTCGTAGCTTTGAAACCCAAGAAATTATTATGAATATAAAAGGATTAGACTATAACACGCAACGGGAGAAGTTGCTGATGCCTGAATATGGGCGTGAGATCCAAAAAATGGTCGACCATGCCGTTAGTCTTCCCACCAAGGAGGAGAGACAGCTTTGCGCAGAGACCATCATCCGGCTGATGGAAAACAAGAACCCGCAGGTGCAGGAAAGTGCGAATGCCGAGCAGGCACTTTGGGACCATCTCTACCTGATGAGTCAGAAGCAACTGGATATCGACTGGCCCTTCGACGTTAGTGAGGCGGAGAAGATCCTGTCAAAGCCTCAGCCGATGGCACACCCTACCGGTGGTGCCCGCATGCGACATTACGGCAGACTGATAGAGGATTTGTTCGAGAAACTGAAGACTATGCCCGAAGGTGATGAGCGAGACGAACTGGTGCGTCTGACCGCGAACCAGATGAAACGTAACCTTGCGGCATGGGGACACGGATCCATGGATGATGAAAAGGTGGCTGATGACCTTGCCCGGTTTACTGACGGGAAAATACAGCTCGACCTCTCCAGTTTCCATTTCGAGAACACGATACCAATGGGTAATAGCAAAAATAACGGCAAAAAGAAAAAATAAATGGCATCATTCAAGATAGAAGGCGGGCATCTGCTCAGCGGCACCATCACACCACAAGGTGCGAAGAACGAAGCATTACAGGTTGTCTGTGCCACTTTGCTGACTTGCGAGGAGGTGACCATCCATAACATTCCTGATATCCGTGATGTCAATAACCTTATCCAATTGCTCAAAGATATTGGAGTTAAGATTAAGAAAACGGAAAGCGGACAACCTACAGCAAACAGTTTTACCTTCCAGGCCGATGAACTTGACCTAAATTATCTGGAGAGTGACGAGTTTGTAAGTAAGTGTTCACAACTTCGCGGTTCCGTCCTGATGATAGGTCCGCTGCTGGCTCGTATGGGCAAAGCAGTCATCGCCAAGCCTGGTGGTGACAAAATCGGACGTCGCCGACTTGACACCCACTTCCTCGGTTTTGAGAAGTTAGGTGCCAAGTTCCATCATATCCCTGACCGTAATGTGTACGAGATAGGTGCCAAGAGACTGAAAGGTACTTATATGCTGCTTGACGAGGCCTCCGTTACCGGTACGGCGAATATCATCATGGCGGCAGTCTTCGCTGAGGGTACGACTACCATCTACAATGCGGCTTGTGAGCCCTATATCCAACAACTCTGTCATTTGCTGAACCGCATGGGTGCCAATATCAGTGGTATAGGCAGTAATCTGCTGACGATAATCGGTGTGAAGGAGTTGCATGGGGCAGAACACCGTCTGTTACCCGACATGATTGAGGTGGGCTCGTTCATCGGCATGGCAGCGATGGTGGGTGACGGTATCCGCATCAAGGATGTCTCACTGAAGAACCTTGGCATCATACCGGATGCTTTCCGCCGACTGGGTGTGAAAGTAGAGGCGGACGGTGACGACCTTTATATCCCCCGGCAGAAGCATTATGTAGTTGACTCGTTCATCGACGGTACAATCATGACTATAGCCGACGCGCCATGGCCGGGGCTGACCCCCGACCTGCTCAGTGTCCTCATCGTGGTGGCATCGCAGGCTCGCGGCTCCGTCCTGTTTCATCAGAAGATGTTTGAGAGCCGCCTGTTCTTTGTAGACCGACTCATCGATATGGGCGCACAGATTATACTCTGCGACCCCCATCGTGCCGTTGTCGTAGGACATGACCGCAAACTGACGTTACGTGCCAGCAGAATGTCAAGTCCTGATATCCGTGCAGGTATCGCGCTGCTCATTGCAGCCATGAGCGCCAATGGTACAAGCACTATCAGTAATATCGAGCAGATCGATCGCGGTTACGAACATATCGAGGATCGTCTAAATGCCTTAGGAGCATGTATTAAGAGAGTATGATCAGACAAGAGGAGGTATATAAGATAGGAAGACTCGGGAAGGCTCATGGTGTCAAGGGTGAGGTGACTTTTCAATTTGATGATGATGTCTTTGACCGTACTGATGCCGAATACCTTATATTAGACATAGATGGCATTCTCGTACCCTTCTTCATGGAAGAATACCGTTTCCGCTCTGACTCTCTTGCCCTTGTCAAGTTCTGTGATGTGGACACACAGGAGCGTGCCTCTGAACTGACGGGAAGCAATGTCTACTTCCCCCGTGCCTTGGCGGAGAATGAAGAGGAGATGCCATCGCTCGCCGCTCTCGTAGGCTTCGACTTAGTTGAAGCGAAAGGGAATGCGAGAATCGGTACCATTGCCATGATAGACGACACGACCGCCAACATCCTCTTCGAACTGGAAGACGGCCGACTCATTCCTGCCACTGACGACCTCATCACGGATATCAATACCAAGAAAAGAACAATAACAATGGAAATTCCTGAGGGATTATTAGAATTATGAAGAAAAAACAAATAGCCATTCTCGGATCTACAGGGTCTATCGGCACACAGGCATTACAAGTCATTGAGGAGCACTCAGACCTCTATGAAGTTTATTGTCTGACGGCTAATAACAAGGTGGAGTTGCTTGCCCAACAGGCTCATCAGTTCAAGCCCGCCGCCATCGTCATTGCCAATGAGGCTCGCTATGAGGAGCTGAAGCGACTGATGGACGACCTGCCTGATGTGAAGGTATATGCCGGACTAAAAGCACTTGACGAAATCGTCGAGGCAGGACCTATCGACATGGTACTGACGGCAATGGTTGGGTTCGCCGGACTCTCGCCGACGATTCACGCCATCAAGGCACGGAAGGCAATAGCTCTTGCCAACAAAGAAACACTTGTCGTTGCAGGCGAGTTGATTCAAGATCTTGCCACACAATACCACGCCCCCATTTTACCGGTGGACAGTGAACACTCTGCGATATTCCAAAGTCTGGTCGGAGAGGACCATAATCCCATTGAGAAAATCCTGCTTACGGCAAGTGGAGGTCCTTTCCGCAACATGTCAATGGAGCAGATCGCCAAGGTAACGAAGGACGATGCCCTCCGCCATCCCACATGGGACATGGGAGCAAAGATCACCATCGACTCTGCCTCGATGATGAACAAGGGCTTTGAAGTCATAGAGGCGAAATGGCTCTTTGGCGTGAAAGCATCACAGATACAGGTATTGGTACACCCGCAGAGCATCGTGCATAGTGCCGTCCAGTTCCAAGATGGTGCTGTCAAGGCACAATTAGGTGTTCCTGACATGCGACTGCCTATCCAGTATGCGTTCTCCTATCCTAAACGCCTCACCCTCTCCGGAGAACGTCTTGACCTCTTTGCCACTCAAAAACTGGAGTTCTTCGAGCCCGACCTGCAGAAGTTCCGCTGCCTTGCCCTTGCTTTTGAAGCTATCCGGAAAGGTGGCAACATGCCCTGCATCGTGAATGCAGCTAATGAAATTGTGAACCGAGGCTTCTTAGAGGACAAGTGTTCTTTCCTGCAAATGAGTGATATCATCGCAGAGACCATGATCAAATGTACCTACGATGCAAACCCGACCTACGACACCTATGTCGCTACGGACGCAGAGGCACGGAGGATTGCCATGGAGTTAATAAACAATTCGAAGTAACGTTATATCAGAATAACGGCATATCGAACAATAAATAATTATTAATAATGGAAATATTTTTAATCAGAGTATTACAATTTATCCTTGCCATCTCACTGCTGGTATTATTGCATGAGGGAGGGCATTTCTTCTTTGCTAAACTCTTCGGTGTGAGAGTGGAGAAATTCTATATCTTTTTCGACTGGAAATTCAGTCTGTTTAAGTTCAAACCCAAGAATAGCGATACGGAATATGGTGTCGGCTGGTTACCGTTAGGAGGCTATTGCAAGATAGCCGGTATGATTGACGAGAGTTTTGATACGGAGCAGATGAAGCAGCCTGCCCAGCCATGGGAGTTCCGCACCAAACCGGCATGGCAGCGCCTACTCATTATGATAGGCGGTGTACTGGTGAATTTCCTTCTTGCGCTGTTCATCTACTCGATGATTCTGTTCTACTGGGGCGACACCTATATTCCTGTGAAGGACATGACATTGGGTATGAAGTTTAACCAAGAGGCAAAGTCGTATGGTTTTAAAGACGGTGATATCCTGATCGGCACCGAGGAGAAAGCATTCAAAGATTTCTCCGCTGATCTCTATCGTGACATCGCCGAGGCAAAACGTGTGGATATTATCCGTGATGGGAAGAAGATGAGTATCAATCTCCCTGGTGATCTCAACCTGTTAGGAATGCTGAAAGCAGACCCATCCTTTGTCCGTCCGTTTATCCCCGCCAAGGTTGACAGTGTCGTTCCTGGCACTCCTGCTGAGAAAATCGGCATGAAAGCCGGAGACAAGATTCTTTCTATGAACGGCAGCCCCGTTGACTCCTATAATGAGTTCATCGACCTGCTGGGCCGCCGCCAAGACTTACTGGATACCGCGACATCACCAGCAGACAGTCTAAAGGCGCGTACCGTCACCATTGTCTTTGGCAATGAGGCCAGGACGGACACTGCTACGGTACAGCTTACTCCTGACTTGAAACTTGGCTTTGTGGTCAGCAGTATCGCAGGACTCTACAAACCCGTCACCATAGAGTATGGATTCTTAGAAAGTATCCCCGCGGGCATTAAATATGGTTGGAATGTACTGGCGTCTTATGTCGATGACCTTAAATACGTATTTACCGCCGATGGTGCTAAGTCGCTGGGTGGATTCGGAGCGATAGGCAGTCTTTTCCCACCCATGTGGGATTGGTATATGTTCTGGAAGATGACCGCCTTCCTCAGCATCATACTCGCTTTCATGAATATCCTGCCGATTCCTGCCCTCGATGGTGGTCATGTACTCTTCTTGCTTTACGAGATGATTACTCGCCGTAAACCTTCGGAGGAGTTTATGATCCGTGCGGAATATGTCGGATTCGGCATCCTCATCCTGTTGATGGTTGTTGCGAACCTTAATGATATACTTCGATGGTTAGGTTATTTATAGTTCCTATAGTACCTATAGTGACTATAGTTCCTATATATTATAATAAGGTATAGGAGGGACTGGATAAGTTAAATAATATTAAATCTTTAACTTATCCAGTTTCTTGTTTTCATGATTCAAGAGAAAAGCCGTACCTTTGCAGTCCGATTATTGGGGAGAGACTTAGAATCCCCGTGAACCGTGTGTAAATAGTGGTGTCTTTGGCCGGGCGCTGCGGTTTGTGAATCACGATTCAGCCGAAAGGCACAGACGTTAGACTGCTGCGGAGCGTTAGACTCTCTGCCGTGGTGTTGTTTGTGCATAAGAGAAATAGAATCAATGTTTTTTAGTAGTAAAATTAAAAGTTAAAATGGACACTTTAAGTTACAAGACCATTTCCGTATCAAAGGAAGCTGCCCGTGAGCAGAAGGAATGGGTGGTTATTGACGCTACCGATCAGGTAGTAGGCCGCCTTGCCTCAAAGGTTGCGAAACTGATTCGCGGAAAGTACAAGCCAAACTTCACTCCTAACCAGGACTGTGGAGACAATGTAATCATCATCAATGCCGCTAAGGTGAAATTCACTGGCAAGAAAGAGACTGACAAGGTATACACCCGTTATACTGGTTATCCTGGTGGTCAGCGCTTCAGCACTCCTGCTGAGCTCCGTAAGACTACATACGGTGTTGAGCGTTTCCTGAAGCACGCTGTCAAGGGCATGCTCCCCAAAGGTCCTCTGGGACGCAGCCTGCTGAACAACCTCTATATTTACGAGGGAACTGAGCACAAGCACGAGGCTCAGAAACCAAAAGCAATTGATATTAACCAGTATAAATAATAAGATAGAAGATGGAAGTAATTAATGCAATCGGTCGTCGCAAGAGCTCTGTAGCTCGCGTTTACCTGAGCGAAGGCACAGGCAAGATCACGATCAACAAGAAGGAATTAACCGAGTATTTCCCTTCAGCTATCCTGCAGTACGTGGTTAAGCAGCCGCTGAACCTGCTCGAGGTGGCTGAGAAATATGACATTAAGGCAAACCTGGACGGTGGTGGTTTCACCGGTCAGAGTCAGGCACTCCGCCTCGCCATTGCCCGCGCATTGGTTAAGGTTAATGCCGAGGACAAGAAAGCCCTGAAGGTACAAGGTTTCCTCACCCGCGACTCTCGTGAGGTTGAGCGTAAGAAGCCAGGTCAGCCAAAGGCACGTCGTCGCTTCCAGTTCAGTAAGCGTTAATACTGGACTACGTTTAGTATCTAAACTGGTGGGACTCTGGCTAGATTACCCACTGGCTGATTCTAACAAGTAATCGCTTTTGCGCTTTTATCAAGCGTAGCGACTAAAAGAATTAAAAAGAAAGTAAACAATTAAAAAAGAAAAGCAAAATGGCTAGAACTAATTTTGATCAGTTATTGCAGGCTGGCTGTCATTTCGGTCACCTGAAGCGTAAGTGGAACCCCGCAATGGCACAGTATATCTATACTGAGCGCAACGGTATCCATATCATTGATCTTCATAAGACAGTTGTTAAGATCGACGAGGCTGCAGACGCCTTGAAGCAGATTGCCAAGAGTGGTAAGAAAATCTTGTTCGTCGCTACTAAAAAACAAACGAAGGACATCATCGCTGACAAAGCTACCAGCGTGAACATGCCTTACGTTATAGAGCGTTGGCCGGGTGGTATGTTAACAAACTTCCCGACTATCCGCAAGGCCGTAAAGAAAATGGCGAACATTGACAAACTGATGCAGGACGGTACTTTCAGCAACCTCTCTAAGCGTGAGTTGCTTCAGATTACCCGTCAGCGTGCAAAGCTGGAGAAGAACCTCGGTTCTATCGCAGACCTGACCCGCCTGCCTTCTGCCCTCTTCGTCGTTGACGTACTGAAAGAGCAGATTGCCGTTCGCGAGGCTAACCGTCTGGGTATCCCTGTATTCGGTATTGTAGATACCAACTCTGATCCTAACAATATCGACTTTGTCATCCCTGCAAACGATGATGCTAAGGACAGCGTAGAGGCAATCCTCACTGCATGCTGCAATGCCATCAACGAGGGTCTTGAGGAGCGCAAGGTGGAGAAGGCTGACGAGAAAGCTGCTGACGCTCAGGCAGAGGCTGACGCTGAGGAGGCTAAGCCAAAGCGTGCTGCCCGCAAGCCCCGTAAGGAGGTTGCAGAAGAGGAAGCTCCTAAGGCTGAGGAGGCTGCTCCCGCAGAGGAAGAGGCACCAGCTGCTGAGTAATATCGAAATAAAGATAATAACAACAAAATAAAAGAGATAAAAACTATGGCTATTTCTATAGACGATATTAAGAAGCTTCGCGCTATGACCGGTGCCGGTCTTGCTGACGTAAAGAAGGCACTGACTGAGGCAGAGGGCGACTTCGACAAGGCAAAGGAACTGCTCCGTGAGCGTGGACTTGCCATCGCTGCCAAGCGTAGCGACCGTGAGACATCTAATGGTTGTGTGCTCGTGAAGGCTGTTGACGGCTTTGCCGCTACCATCGCCTTGAAGTGTGAGACCGACTTCGTTGCCAATGGTGCAGACTTCATCGCACTGACCCAGAACATCCTCGATGCTGCCATCGCTGCTAAGGCGAAGGACATTGAGGCTGTTAAGGAGCTGACTCTTGCTGATGGTCAGAAAGTACAGGACGCTGTAACCCAGCGCTCTGGTATCACTGGTGAGAAGATGGAGCTCGATGGCTATAACGTCCTCGAAGGTGAGAACATTGAGGTTTATGACCACATGGGCAAGCACACCCTGTGCACCATGATCCAGCTGAACAAGAATGCTGCTGAGATTGGTCATAAACTCGCCATGCAGGTTGCTGCCATGAAACCAGTTGCCCTGACTGCTGAGAATGTTGACCAGAAGATTCTTGACGAGGAGTACAAGACCGCTGTTGAGAAGTCTAAGCTGGAGCAGGTACAGAAGTTTGTTGACAACAAGCTGAAGAAGGCTGGCATCAATCCTAACCTCGTTGACTCTGAGGATCATATCGAGAGCAACATGGCTAAGGGCTGGCTCACACAGGAGCAGGCTGACGAGGCCCGCAAGCTCATCGAGGCTGCTAAGGCAGAGGGTGAGGCTCAGTTGAAGATGCCTATGATTGAGGGTATTGCCAAGGGTCGTGTCCAGAAGTTCCTGAAGGAGAACTGCCTCGTTGACCAGGAGTTCCAGTTTGGTGATGGCGACAAGGCTACCGTATCTCAGTGGCTTGCCCAGCAGGACAAGGAGCTGAAGATTGTAGACTTCAAGCGTTTCACTCTTGTTGCAGAGTAATATCTAATCTATTATACAAAAAGTGCTGGCTCTTATGTAGAGTCAGCACTTTTTTATTTACTCTTCCCAATACCTTATCTTACGGGTTTGTATGACATTCGTTGTCTGACTGGGCGCATCTTTCTCCCAATAGACGATATTCAAAGCATTGCGTGTCCAGTTTCCGACATCGTCATGCGCCTCGTAGTTATTCCGCATATTGACAGACATCACACACTCATTCTTCTCATCATACACTTTCTGGCTCTGATTCAATATCTCATCCTTATCATTATAGATATACTCATTAATATAAGTGATATTGGCAGCCTTATTCGTCAGCGTACGCTTCACAAGCCGGTTAGTCTTATCATACTCATAGTCAATGACGCTCATACCCGAACGCTCTATCATCTTTCCTTGTTTCAGATAACCATACCTGTCATACACCCTATCCATAATATCAGGATTCTCCATTTTCCCATTCTTCGCAAAACGCTCCATGGGATTCTCTGCCACGGCATTCTCTGTCAAGACCTCCTGCACATGCCCCTTCAAACCGAGAATCATCGCATCTTTATAATAGGGTGTATTGGGCATATAGAAGAAATTCAGGTCCCTTGACCCATTATCATTCAAGGTTTCCGACACTTTGATATCCCCATAGGCACCAAAGAAATACTCTGCACCACCCCTGCTGTTGTATTCCCCATACTCCTTTTCCAGCTTATTCAGGAAATAAGTATGGTTACGTTCCAGCATACCCGTGGTACGGTAAGGTCCAACCGTCACATAGACAGACTGTACGAACCGCGTAGTGAGTTGGATATTGACCATCACCTTCGCCCGGATACCATAATAATCCCCCCGGAAATAAAGATCCTCACGGTCATCGGAGGTACCCCACTCCGTGAAACCCTTCTCCTTCATTGCCACGACAAAGGAGTCTACCGGTCCCTCAAGAGGAATACCCATAAAGTCCATACAACGGGTGTCAGTCTGCGCCTGAACACTCATAAACCCGAAAAGCATCAGGCAAAAAGTAAGTAACTTTTTCATCATACTTGTTGCAAAGATAATCATTTTAAGAAAAAAATCCTTATCTTTGCCACAAAAAAGAAAGAGACATGAAGATTTTTGCAGTAGGTATGAACTATATCCAGCACAATAAAGAGCTGGATGGAGCGTTATATAAGCCAGAGAGACCTGTCATCTTCACGAAGGCAGACTCTGCCTTGCTGAAGGACCACAAGCCCTTCTTCATCCCTGACTGGAGTGAGCGGATAGACTATGAGACGGAGCTGGTGGTTCGGATCTGCCGATTGGGCAAGAGCATTCCCGAACGCTTTGCCCATCGTTATTATGACGCAGTGACGGTAGGTATCGACTTCACGGCACGCGACTGGCAGCAGCAGGCACGCCAGCAGGGACACCCCTGGGAAATCTGCAAGGGCTTCGACGGCTCTGCCGTCATTGGCGACTGGGTGGACATCGGGAAGTTTCGCGATATACAGGCGATACATTTCCACCTCGACATCAACGGAAAGACAGTGCAAGAGGGCTGTTCGAGCGATATGCTCTATAAGGTTGACGAGCTGATAGCTTATATCTCCCAGTTTTTTACCCTGAAGACGGGTGACCTGCTCTATACAGGAACACCAGTCGGTGTGGGACCTGTCCGTATTGATGACCACCTGGAAGGTTGGCTGGAAGAAAGAAAAGTATTGGAATTCAATTGTAAGTAAATGAGGAAAGCAATACTGAGTTTTTATCTGATATGCTGCTGTCTGACGATAGGAGCACAACGTTTCTTTAACTTGACGGCACCACAGGTCAAGGTGGACTCTGTATTACCTGTGGTCTCCTACGCCATTCCTCTTTACGACAACTATGCGGACTCCACCTATTCCGTCAGTATAGAATATCCGGAGTTCATCCCCATGAGCGATTCCGACATCAGGAACTATCAGCTAATCACGAAAGAAGAACTGCCCAAACTCCCTAAAGTAAGTCAGCAGATCAGCGTCTCCCGGAAGAAAGCCTCCCTGGAAGTGTCCCTCGTTCCTTTGGTCTATCGCAACAAGAAATACCAGAAACTGGTCAGTTTCATGTTGAAAGTAAAGTCCAAGGCTGTCAACAAGAAGGTGAAGAGCAGGCGTGCTTCCGATGGTAACCGCTACGCCGACCATTCCGTACTGCAGGATGGTACATGGATAAAGATACGGGTACCTAAGACAGGAATCTACCAACTCAGCAGTGACCTGCTCCAGAAAGCAGGATTCACCAATAGCAACAAAGTGAAGATATACGGCTATGGAGGTGGTCTGCAACCAGAGAAATTAACTGCTGACTATCTGATGGAGACAGATGACCTTCAAGAAATACCCACCTGTAATGTGGGAGGGCGCCGGCTGTTCCATGCCATCGGTCCCGTCACATGGGACGAAAGACACCAGCGTGTCCGCAACCCCTATTCTGACTATGGCTATTATTTCCTGACAGAGAGTGACGGCGAGCCCCTGACCGTCAGCCAGGAAGAATTCCTTGCCACCTGTTATCCCTTAGAGGATGACTATAACACCCTTTATGAAGTAGATAACTATGCTTGGTATCAAGGAGGACGCAACCTCTATGATGCAACCATACTGAAAGGAGGTACTAATTATGATTATACACTCAAGGCTTCTGGAAACTCCACAAAGGGTACCGTGACTGTCGTTGCCACAGCAAACCAGGCGACGACCCTTACCGTTAGTGTCAATGACGAGAATGTCGGCACTGTCACCATTCCTTCCTGTGGCAATTATGATGCCATGCGAGTTGCAAGCAAGACCTTCACTGTCGACAACCTCACAGCAAGCAATAAAGTGAGGATACTATCCTCTAACAGTAGCGCAGATACTCGTCTGGACTACATCTCCCTGTATTGCGAGTCACCGGTGCAGGCTCCTGATCTGTCATCTGGCAGCTTCTCAGTCCCAGAGTATGTAGGGATGATTGCCAACCAAGACCACCATGCCGATGAGGCTATTGACATGCTCATCATCATACCGGAAAGCGGGAAACTCGCCTTACAGGCACAGCGATTAAAGGAGCTTCACGAAGAGAAAGACAACCTGCGCATCCGCATCATCCCTGCCGATGAGCTATATAATGAGTTCAGCAGCGGGACACCTGATGCCAATGCTTACCGCCGCTATCTGAAAATGCTCTACGACCGTGCCACGTCAGAGGAGGATATGCCCAGATTCCTTCTCCTCTTTGGTGATGGCGCATGGGACAACCGCATGATATCATCGGCGTGGTCCAATGAGAGCCCCAACGACTATCTCCTCTGCTATGAGAGTGAGAACTCTTATAGCCATACGGACTGTTATGTCAGCGACGACTATTTCTGTATGCTCGACGACAATGAGGGTGGTGATATGCTATATACAGACAAAGCGGACGTTGCCGTGGGACGACTTCCTGTCCGCAGTGCCGACCAGGCTGTTGTCGCTGTAGACAAGATAGAACACTATATCAACAACGACAATGCCGGAGCATGGCAGAATCTGGTCTGCTTCCTTGGGGATGATGGCAATAACAATCAGCACATGAATGACGCAAACGCCGCAGCATCCCTTGCAGAACAGTTACAACCCGCCTTACAGGTAAAACGGGTGATGTGGGATGCTTTCCCCCGCACCTCAACGGCAACAGGTAACAGATACCCTGACGTCACCCGTCTGCTATTACAGCAGATGAACAGTGGTGCCCTTATCATGAACTATTCCGGACATGGAAGTCCCACAGCTTTCTCCCATGAATATGTACTGACTTTACAAGATTTCCAAAACACCGTGTCATCCCACCTGCCCCTTTGGGTGACTGCTTCTTGTGACATTATGCCCTTCGACGGACAAGTGGAGAATATCGGTGAGACCGCACTGCTGAACAGCCAGGGAGGTGCTATTGCCTTCTTTGGTACTACCCGGACGGTATATCAATCATACAACCGCCAGATGAACCTCGCATTTGTCAAACACGTATTATCCAAGAAAATACCCATCGGCGAGGCTGTACGACTGGCGAAGAACGAACTCATCCAGACAGGAAGAGACCAGACAGCAAACAAATTGCAATATACCTTATTGGGCGACCCTGCCATAGCCTTGGCTTTGCCCACTCTCCCCATCACTATTGAGTCGATCAACGGAAAGGATATCAACACCTTGACAGAACCTCTGAAGATCAGTGCAGGAACCACCGTGGAAATAGCCGGGCACATCAATAATAGCGAAGGACAGACCGATGAGCTTTTCAACGGTGAGATGACTGCTACCGTACGTGATGCGGCAGAAGAGATAGAATGCCGTCTTAATGACACCTCAGAGGCAAGTACCGCTTTTGTTTATAACGACCGCACCAAGACGCTCTTCCAAGGCAGCGACAGCGTAAGACAAGGACGTTTCAACTTCTCATTTGCCGTTCCCCGTGACATAAGCTATTCTGAAGGAAATGGACTCATCAATGTCTATGCTGTTAATGAAGAAAAGAACGAGGAAGCTAACGGCTATACGGATCTGATTGCTTTCGGAGGGAAGAGCAGTGAGAGTGACGATCAGGAAGGACCTTCCGTATATTGCTACCTGAACAGCAGCTCGTTTGTTGATGGAGGTACCGTGAACACAACACCTTATTTTATTGCCGAGATAGAAGACCCCAGTGGCATCAACACCACGGGAAACGGCATCGGACACGACCTCCAGCTGATTATTGACGGAGAATTGTCGCGCACATATAACCTCAACGACTATTTCCAGTACGATTTCGGCAGTTATACCAAGGGAGTTATCGGATTCAGTATCCCGGAACTAAGTGAAGGATCGCATCACTTGCAATTCCGCGCCTGGGATGTGCTTAACAACTCAACCACCAGCGTACTGAATTTCAAAGTGTCCAAGAATGCCTCACCAACCTTCTTTGACGTGGAATGCACAAAGAATCCTGCCTCTACATCAACAGGTATCCGTATCATCCACGACCGTGTGGGAAGCAACATGGATATCGTCCTTGACATTTTCGATATGGCAGGTCACCATCTGTGGCAGCATCATGAGAACGGAACCCCTTACGACAACAGTTATCTGATAAACTGGGATCTCTGTGTCGATGGAGGACGCCGTCTGCATACTGGGGTATATCTTTACAGAGTCCGCATCAGCAGCGGTGGTTCCAGTCAAAGCTCTAAGGCAAAGAAAATCATCATCATAAGCAATAAATAAACCAATATTGCGTTTACTTAGATGATGAAAACAAATAAGATATATACGACCATTGTCATCCTGTTGCTCGCCACCTTGGCACATGCACAGGATACCAAGAGCCAGTTCAACCCTATTGACCATGCTGTGGTATCACAGACCATAGCTCCTGATGCCCGTGCCGCAGGTATGGGTGACGTGGGTGCTGCAACTGACCCTGATGTCAATTCCCAATACTGGAATCCGGCAAAGTACCCGTTCTGCATCAGCCGTGCAGGTATCTCTCTTAACTATACCCCGTGGTTGCGTCAATTAGTCAATGACATCAGTCTTGCCTATGTCTCCGGTTACTACCGTATTGGCGACTACTCTGCCATATCTGGTTCCCTCCGTTATTTCTCCTTAGGAGAAGTGATGACATCGATGGAGGATAACGCCATGACTGTCAAGCCGTATGAGATGTCGATAGATGTCGCCTACTCGCTGATGCTCAGTGAGAAATTCTCTCTTGCCGCAGCTATCCGATGGCTGTATAGCGACCTCCGTTACGACTATTCTGAGGACTCCTCCCCTGCCTCTGCATTCGCCGCCGACATTGCCATGTATTACAATAACTACATCAACATCGGTCAGCGTGAGTGCCAACTGGGACTCGGTATGAATATCTCCAATGTAGGTAGTAAGATTAAATATTTTGGTGATGACCGTTCCAACTTCCTGCCGGCAAACCTGCGTATTGGTGCGTCACTGATGGTACCTATTAACGAATACAACCGCTTCACCATCGCTGCTGACGCTAATAAACTGTTGGTTCCCACTATTCCCAAGCAGAATGACGGTGAGTCGAAAGAGGATTACGAGCAGCGTGTCATAGAGGAATACAATGATGTGGGTTCTATCGCTGGTATCTTCAAGAGCTTTGGGGATGCCCCTGGCGGATTCAAAGAGGAGCTGCAGGAGATTCAATGGAGCGTAGGTGCTGAGTACACCTATCACGACCAGTTTACCCTCCGTGCCGGTTACCACCATCAGAGTGAGAACAAAGGTAACTTGAAATACTTCACAGTGGGTGGCGGTTTCCGCATGAGTGTGTTCTCTTTGGATGTGGGTTATGTCATCGCCACAGCAAAGAGCAACCCATTGGACCAGACTCTCCGTTTCACCCTTGCCTTCGATATGGACGGCATCAAAGACTTGTTTAAGAGATGATCAGAGTCGGGATGGGATATGATGTCCATCAGCTGGTTCCCGGTCGGGAACTGTGGATGGGCGGCATCAAGTTGGAACATGAGTTAGGACTTCTCGGACATAGTGATGCAGATGTGCTGATACATGCCATCTGCGATGCTATCTTAGGGGCAGCAAATATGCGGGATATCGGCTATCATTTCCCAGACACCGCTGCTGAGACCGATGGCATCGACAGTAAGATTATCCTCAAGAAGACCATTGAGCTGATAGCCACCAAGGGTTACCATCTGGTAAATATCGATGCTACCATCTGTGCTGAGCGTCCTAAGATGAATCCCCATATCCCAGCCATGCAAGAATGTATGGCACAAGTCATCGGCTGCGATGTCGATGCCATCTCCATCAAGGCAACAACTACCGAGAAACTTGGCTTCACCGGTCGTCAGGAAGGCATCTCTGCCTATGCTGTCGCATTGATTAGCAAGTGAATCATTAACTTCCTCGCCCACCCCCTTGACAGCAACGATAGGGTACCCTGTGGGAAACCTTTGGGTTCCAACAGGGAAACTGATGGGTTCCTTAGGGGAAACCAATGGTTTCCATAGCGGAAACCGATGGGTTCCCACGTGAAAACCGATGTGTTCCAACATCCGCATTACCCCGTAGCTTTATCCTAAGGAACCATGAAATCCTAATATCACCGTAAAAAGTGTCAATCTATCATACTATCTGTCAGCACAACAACCCACTGAATACCAGCGCGTTAACCCCTTTTCTTGACAGATTGACACTTTTTTCCCGATTTTTAATTTCTGGGTATATCTTGATTTTTGGTATCATAACACTTGATATTTAAAATAATAATTCTATCTTTGCAACACGATATTAACACGAGCTGAAGAAGTGAAAGAAAGGTACAGACGATTCAAGGAGTGGGAGAAACAGCCTCACCAGGTGGCTCCACTCTCAGAGGAAATGCACGAATGTGCTACCTGCGGTACGCACTATAAGGGCAACTACTGTCCCCGTTGCGGACAGTCGATGAAGATAGGACGTTATTCCTTCAAGAATGCCCTTCTGCTGTTCCTTGATGTATGGGGCATCGGAAACCGGGGTATGTTCCGTTCCATTCGCGACCTCCTGCTACGTCCCGGCTATATGATCCGCGACTATCTCAAAGGCATGCAGATGGCGTATTTCCCTCCTTTCAAGATGTACTTCCTGCTCTTCACCCTCTCGCTGCTGATAGATTCCGGCATGAACATCCAGGGCATTAACCGCATGGAAGATGGGGAAGAGAAGGTAGAGGTAGAGGCAGAGGCTACCGCAAAGGCGGATGACGCGGAAGAAAAGCAGACCGCGGTGCAAATTAAAAAGACCGTGCGGAAGGCTGGCGGTTCCCTCACAAAAGAGGAAAAGAAACAACTGGCGAAAAAGGAGCTCAACCGGATCATCGACGTAAGCACCGATTGGATCGAACAGCACGCTTCCTTAGCGCTACTGATTAGTCTGCTGCTCTTTTCCTGCCCACTCTGGCTGCTGTTCCGTCATAGTCCCTCCCTGCCGGACATACGTCTGTCCGAGTGCTTTGTGGCGATGGTCTATATCAGCAATATGCTCCTTATCTATAATATTATTCCCTCACTGCTGTGCTTCAGCAAAGATGCTGAAAACATCTACGAGATACTTACTATGCTACTGGTCATCATTCCCGTCAAGCAACTGTCTGGTTTCAGTTACTGGAGCACCATCTGGCGTGTACCCTTAGCCGCCGTTTCTTTCTTCACCATCGCCATGGCACTGTTTGTAGCCGGAGCATTTCTATATGCGAAAATATATGTCGCGCTCATTTAATTCCTGATTATGTATTGAGGGCAGGGAAGTCTATAACTTGATGGTATAATGCATAAGATCGTCACAATTGCACTTTACCTCTTCAATGATTTCACGGCATCGCTGCTCGTTCATCTTAATCTTAGTACCGACTGCTATGAAATCTTTCAGGGTAGGGTGCCCTGTACCGTTGACAGATGTGGCGTGTTCGCCGTTATATCCCTCAGTACAAAGGGTAAGGTCGTAGGCAGGGGCAAGATGCCACTTCCATGAGCCGTTTATGTCTTTCAGAACGATGAAACTGAAATTCTTGCAGTGGTCATCCTTGTTGTCAGTAAGATAGTTGAATATCATGCGCCTATACATTTCCTCTACGTCATGAGGATTCTGGGTGAGGTAGCCTGTCAGAGCCAACAAATTGCTATAGTCGAGGACAGGATTGGAGAGCGATATACAGAGCAGTCCGCCAGCCGTTGCAGTATGGTTTCTGCTGCCCTCTGCATCAATGTCGAATCGGCGAGAGGCGAAATAGTGTCCGTTTATCAGCTTAAAGTCTGGCACGCTGATACCGCATTTCCTAGCCACCTCATTGTAGTGATACTCCTGCAGTCCCATATCCTGCGGGTCGTAGGTATGACGAAACTTAACAAGCCAATGACCTTCATCGTCAGAAAATACGGCTTTTGGACGAGCACCACCGCTGTTGCCGCTATTATAGAGTAGAAGTCCGGCATCATCGTCCTGCTTTTCCTTCAATACCTCCAGAGCTTTCTCTTGCAACAAATCAAAGTCTGTTACATCCGCTCCCTGTTTGATAGAGGTTTCTGGTTCAAATGTCAATGCTCCCATGCCACCACTGCCTACAATGCTCAGACGGTCAAGCGCAGACAACTTGAAGTCGTCTATACCTTCCTTCTGTAGCAGCTTGTGAAGCAGGTAGCGGCCATAGCCATCGGGCAGACAATCCTCAAAGATGCCAAAATTACCAAAGAAAGGAGAGGGCTTTGCCAAAAACAAGCCTTGGCGTAATGGTAATTCAAGGGGTGAGATACTATAACCGTCGGTCAACCAAGAAGGAGCATACTCGAAGGCACACAACTTATTGTCGGGTGTCAGCGAAAGAGTTCCAACTATTCGGTTGTGATATTTCACGTTGAGCAATTCAATCTTCATCATACCCTATGAGCTTTTTTCTTGTTCTGATTCTTGCGGATTTGTGTCAGTTCTTCCATCGTGGAATATTTAGGTTGGGCGAAAAGACATTTTATCTCTGATGTGTAGCCCAATGCAATAGCAATGCCTATGAGGTTTTTAAGAGAAATGAGCCCCTTCTGTTCAAATCTGACGATATTGCTCACAGCTACTCCTGACTGTTCTGCCACCTGCTCGCGTGTAAGATTCTTCTCTATGCGGCGTTTGCGGAAGTTAGCAGCAATCTCTCTGGCTACATCATCAGGGGCATTGAGAGTATAGCCTTCAAGAATAGATAATATATTATTTGTTTCTGTCATATTTTATATGATAAGAATAATATCTTATCAGTTGCAAAGTTACATAATTATATCCATACTGCCAAGGAAAAACAAAAATAAAGTTCCACATGACCCAAAGGAGGATCATTCAGTCCCGTCCCGCTTTCCTTCGTGGAGAAACAATAGAACTGTCGCAGACCCTCTCGGGCTTGCGACAGATACATTGCCTTCCCCTTTTGAAGGCGTTTTCCATTCAAACTGACTGACCCTCACGGGCTGGCAGTTAGCTTTTTAACATTTTAGTTTAACAATTAAACATTTTCTTGTTTCCAAGAAAAGTCGTCGCAAAGCGAAGTTTCGCTCTTCCATGCGCCATCACATGACGGCTTTGCGGTTTGGTTCTATCCCCATTTTATTATAGAAATATATCAGAGTTCCCTTTTTTTGAGGGATTATCATTGTAATCTGAAAAAAAAGAATTATATTTGCAGCGTAATAATTATCAGGAGGACATAGACATGTTGGGAATTAATTCACCAAGAGAGCCAATTACACCAGAATTTTCAAGAGAGATTCGGGCAGCTTTGTGGCGTGCTACGACTGGCAACCTGACCCCAGAGGAAAGGGCTGCTCGTCGTAGGTGTCGTGAGGCAGCTAAGAAATGGAAGATAGTATGGGAGACGAAGTAACACTTTTTCTTAATGAGTTACGCGTCAAGCCACTTGAAGATTTCCATTGTCTCAATACATTCAGTTCAGGCATTGAAGCAATGGATACTTTCATCAGGAGTGATTTCCGCCTCAGCGTTGAGAATCACTATTGCTCAGCGTATATTGTTAAACATCAAGAAGATATCGTTGCTGTTTTCGCTTTAAGCTTTGACTCTCTTGACCTTGACACGGATGACAAAGAGGAACTTCAAACTGGGATGTCATCTACGGGGAGTCCAGACATTGACTGGAATTATAAGGATACATTTTATGCTAAGCCACGTTATCCCGCACTTGATATTGCATATCTTGCGGTGCAAGAACAATGGAGAGGGCGAGGTGTGGGAAGTTTGTTGTTAGACACTATTGCTGAACAAGCCCGTAATCAATCCTTTGCAGGATGCCAGTTCCTTACGGTAGAAGCATTAGCCACCAGTGAATATAGTGCAGTAGGTTTCTATTCCCGATGCGGTTTTACTCCTAACGAACTCAAGAAGCCTTATAAAGACACACTCCGTATGTTCCGAACACTCTATGTAGATGAAAACATCTAATGTGGAGAAGTATCATCCACAGAGTACTTAAAAACCACCTCGTCTTCACGCCATCAATATATAAAAACTGTCGCAGACCCTCTCGGGCTTGCGACAGATACATTGCCTTCCCCTTTTGGAGGCGTTTTCCATTCAAACTGGCTGACCCTCACGGGCTGGCAGTTAGCTTTTTAACATTTTAGTTTAACAA
>Ga0310695_10000735_pt1 | contig 80896 bp, 70 predicted proteins | sample RumenRJG_04DNA_FD_203882 | JGI IMG/M metagenome (GOLD analysis project Ga0310695, IMG submission 203882) | Bovine rumen microbial communities from Lethbridge, Alberta, Canada - RJG_04 (v2) (version 2) | ecosystem: Host-associated > Mammals > Digestive system > Stomach > Rumen | place: Canada...
TAAATTCCATTTTGTACTCATTTGAGGTTTAACGCACCGCAAAGGTACAAACTTTTAGGGACCGGTCAGGGATGATAGGTCCCTTTTTTAATCCCTCTTATACAGACACACTTCTTGGGACAGTATCTTTGCCAACCATCATGACTATGGCAGATGTGAATATGAAGAAGCCCAGAACAAAGAAGAACCAGAAGAACCACTGGGCATAGTGACCGAGGTAACAGCCATCATATTCCTTGTAGCGTTTCTGAACCTTCCTGCGTTCCTCGACAAACATGGCATTGACCTGACGGATATCCTCCTGCATCTTGCCAATCATCCATTTGTGTTACTCAATATGTTACTCAAGGTGTTACTCAATATGTTACTCAAGGTGTTACTCAAGAAGATACTCCCGATGAAAAAATAGAGAAGGCTATTAAAGAGAATCTTAATATTACCACAGAAGAATTGGCAAAACAATTTGAGGTTACCTCAATAACTATCAAGCGCCATATTGCAAAAATGCCATATATCCGTTATGTAGGTAGTGGTTATAGTGGTCATTGGGAGGTACTTGACAAAGAATAAAAACCACCGTCGCGATTTGCGACAGTGGCTTCAACTTGATTATGTCCCATAAAGTTGTGCTAACAACATAGCTATGCCCCCCGACACCACGGAGATGCCAATGGTGAAGAAAAACCAGACGAACCACTGGGCGTAGTGACCGAGATAGCAGCCATCATATTCCTTGTAGCGGTTCATGGCATTCTTGCGCTCCTCGACGAACATGGTGTTGACCTCATGGAAGAACTATTTGATATGAAACGAGAGCACCAAAGAGCCTTGGAAAGAGAAGAAGATGATATTGACAGGGAGGCGACACACGTCCGTATGGAAATCAACAGTACCTACAATATGATGCTGGCTAAGACTATGCAGGAAATTATTCCGACTCTAAACGATAGGCAACGTGACATTTTACGAGAGAAGGGTTATTATGACCTTGCCCAAAACGTTCAAAATATAGCCAACTGTGCCATGTTGCTTGTTCTCAACTATGTCAAGCTGGCCACCTCTTACGCAGAATCATGTGGAGGAGGTGGGGTGTCTAATTTGTCTGGGTGGGGACAGAAGAAAGATGAAGATGATGTTCAATGGTGGGTACGCTGTATCGCTACGGCTGCCGCAATGGTTAAGCCAAGAGGGAAAAAACAGTCTGCTGGAGTAGGAAGATAAAAAGTTACGCCCGAATAAATCTCTTGTTGTGGGAATCATTCGGGCACGCAATCTTTTTTATACACTCTGTGTATAAGCAAAATGGACACGAAAAATAGTCTCAAAAAGTTTTGGCTAATCGTTTGAAAACGTGTACCTTTGCAGCCAATTTTACGAAAATTCATAAAAATAGCAGTAATGCAGAGACAGAAATTTAACATATTAGGCGGACTGAACATTCAGAGCACATGGTGCCTTGAATGCGATTCCTATATGCATACGTCAAGCATTGCCGCACCACGCTATTCAGATAGGAAGACTTTAAATAACTTGCTCACGCTTGCCAAAGCTCAAACAAGTTTGTTTAGGTCTCGCTTATTCGCAACTTTCCATATTGCACGAGGAGGGAGTGGATTACTCCTGACATAATTGTACGTGCAAACACGAAATTAACGAAGTGGTTGGAAAGTCAGCAATGCTTTCCAACCATTTTTCGTTTGGATAATTCGCTCACGCTCGGCCATTTGAAAGAACACTTTCATGGCCCTCGCTTAATTGCGAATTTGTGCCTATCACAACCATGAAAACTGTCGACTTACCACCGACAAGACTTCTCCTCATCGGCCTGGCCTACGGCACAATATGTAGTCAATTAATTATTAACCGCGCAGCGATGCGCAAAAACAAGAAGGAACAAAGAAATGATAGAATTCAAAAAGTACAGCTCCATCGAGAATTCCTTCAACAGAGAGTTCATGGAGCGCATCGTGGCAGAGATGCCTACCGATTTGGAATATGTGGTACAGGAAAAGGTACATGGTGCCAATACCAGTTTTCTCTGTGACGGAGAGAACGTAAGGTTTGCAAAGCGTACCTCCATGCTGGAAGCTGAGGAGATGTTCTATGACTATCCCGAACTGCTTGAAAGGTACAAAGACAAAGTCGTGGCCCTTGCCAAAGATGTCCTCAGCAGATATGAGGACGTGAGGAGCGTCAATGTCTTCGGTGAGATGTTCGGTGGAACCTACCCTCACAAGGATGTGCAGCCCAACCGCAAGTTGTCTATCATCCAGAAGGGTGTATGCTACACTCCTGAGCATGAGTTCTACGGTTTTGACATCTATGTCATCAACGATGATGGTGGTAGGTATCTGCCAGTAGATGAAGTAAACGAGCTTTTCGACAAGCACGGATTCTTCTATGCCAGGACTCTGTTCAAGGGCACTCTCGGTGAATGCCTCAAATACCCTAACGCATTCCAGAGCAAAATTGCTGAATGGCTTGGCTTCCCTGCCATCGAAGACAACATCTGCGAGGGTATCGTTATAAGACCTGTCGTTCCCATGTACCTGAGGAATGGAAGCAGAGTGCTCATCAAAAGCAAGAACGAACGCTTTGCCGAGAAGAAGAGTGTGAAGAAGCGCAACAAACTTTTTGCCGAACCTGTCCCCTACAGCGAGGCTTTGAAGGCACTCATCCCAGAAGTGGAGGCATACGTCACCGAACAGCGCCTAGCAAATGTGGTGAGCCACATCGGTGAAGTACATGTGCCTAAAGACTTCGGAAAGATCATGGGCTTATTTTCCAAAGACGTGCTCGAAGATTTCCTGAAGGAGCATGGTGGCGAGTATGGCTGTCTCGAAAAGAGCGAACAGAAATTGCTCAACAAGGAACTGAACAAACTTTCCACTGAGATGGTGAAGAAGGTCTATATGGGCCAGGCTTACATACTCGATTAATTAACAGACTCTCTCCGTGCTCCAAATGGGGCATGGAGAGAATAATACAAAGAAGAAAATGATTTTCAAGTTTAATGCAGAACATACGTTCTTTACATCAGATACGCATTTCAATCATGCGAACATCATCAGGTTTTGCAATCGCCCTTTCAAGGACGTAGAGCAGATGAACGAGGTGATGATAACGAATTGGAACAATGCGATAAGTAAAGATGACACCGTTTTCCACTTGGGCGATTTCTGCCTGGGTGGTGCGGCAGAATGGACAAAGATACTCGACCGTCTGAATGGCAAGATTTATCTAATCATGGGTAACCACGATTTGAAGAATATTCGACAAGGATTCATCAGTCGCTTTGAACATGTTGCCATGCAGATGCACATCGAAGTGGGCAAGCAACGAATCTATCTATGTCACTTTCCTTTTCTGTGCTTTGAGGGTGGATACAAGGACGTATGGCAGCTATTCGGTCATGTCCATACCCGAAAGAATAACACAGGAAATGATGCAGAGAGGCTTCAGTATCTATATCCAACCCAATATGATGTAGGGGTGGACAACAACGACTTTACACCAGTATCATTTGGGCTAGTAAAGAGAATTATTGACAAGCAAGTCAATGAAAGAAAAGAACAAAAAGTAAAACCTATATAAAATGTGAAGGATATGGGAGTATATGCACATAGATTTATAGAAGTCCTTGACAAGGATAACAAATGGAAGGTATTACCTGTATGGAATAAACACGAAGAGGATGCATATGGTAAGCCTGACATAATCATCGGAGAATTAAAATTGAAGAAGCAGTTATGTTTTCTCCAAAGAGCATCGTCTGGTTTCTACTCTTCAGTCTCACTTTTCTCACAGGATGACATCAGTCATCCCATCTCACCTGATGAGTTGAGTGATGATGTAAAGGCGTATGTGGCAAAAATCGAGTTGCCTATTAGCTGGCATTGTTTCTCACTAGCAGAATTAGAAGCGTTTGTCGATAAGTGCGGAGAACAAGTATATTCTAATCTCGCAGATGCCTTTCATGATCGTAATATGCAGTTGATTGTGAAGATGCTCACCTCAATGAGGAAAGATAACGGAAAAGATGAAGAAATCGAAGAAGACGGTTTCTATCAGACTCCAAGAGCAACATACGATGATTATATGGAAAACTACCTTAGCGTTGTGTCAGAGTTGAATAAGATCTATTTCATCATCCATGAAATTTACAGCTATTATAGCTCCGACATGATACGTGTGGTTTTCTATTATGGTTGATTAAAAACGAAAGAACAATGAAGATACAATACATAAGTGACCTGCATATGGAGTTCGCAGAGAACAGCAGGTACATCAAACACAATGAGTTTCCAGTTACAGGTGAAGTGCTTGTGTTGGCAGGAGATACGTTCTACTTGAACAATACGGTTGCTCCGCTCGGTAAGTTCTGGAAGTGGGCATCAGTCAACTACCGTCAAGTGCTGTTAGTCCCAGGCAACCATGAGTATTACCAGTTTTGCGATGTGATGGAGCGTGGATTGCAATGGAAATGGATGTTCAAAGACAATGTGGGTATCTATCAGAACCAGGTAGTTCGGATTGACAATACCGACTTTATCCTAAGTACATTGTGGTCAAACATTCCTGCACAGGATGAGTATTTCGTTTGGAAAGGATTGAATGATTTCCATCAGACTAAATACAAAGGAAAGCTCATTCAGGTGAATGAGTATAACCAACTGCACCAGTTCTGTTTGGACTTCATCAAGAAAAGCGTGGCAGAGAGTACGGCTGAAAAAATCGTTGTGGTTACCCACCATTTGCCTACACGGCAGGTGGTGGCACCACAGCATTTAGACTCGCTCATCAACAGTGCCTTTGCTACGGAATTGGGCGACTTCATATCCAATAGCCGTATCGATGTATGGATATATGGATATATGGTCATTCCCATACCAATATAGATGCTACCATTGGCAAGACGAAAATCCTCAGCAACCAAATGGGATATGTCTTTAATGATGAGCATCTTTCGAACGGATTTGAGTGTGGCAAAGTAATAGTATTGTAGAAAAGAAGAATGATTATTGTAACGAATATTACACCCTGGTCACGGTGATGGTGGCGGGATTGGAGGTCTAGCCCGTCACGCCTGTCTTCATCATCGCCTCCATCATCATGGCTGCCGGTTGCTGGATAGCTGCAAAATAAGAAGCAAGGATAAAAAAGAGAACCGGTTGGCGGGATGTTGGCTCCCGTGCAACCGGTTCTCTTTTTTATTTTTTTCAGACAGGGCTGTTGTCGGTATCGTTCAGCGCTCTACAAGCACGTTGAATACCTTTTCGCCCACTCTCACGAGATAGTTTCCGGCCTTTACCTGTACCTTTTGCAGGGCCTCGGTGCCCATGCCGCGGTACACACAGGCTCCGCTGTTGGTGAATATCTCTATGCGCATGCCTGCCGCATGGGCGATGTGGATGAAGCCCTGCTGTGCCTGCACCATGGCGCCCCGCACGGCGGTGTCCTCTATGCCTGTCACCAGGATGGTGGCGTCGTTGGAGAAGGACGACTCGCCCGAGGCGTAAATCACGGTCACATTGTAGGTGTGGGTGCCCTCTTCGGCATTGCAGTCAACGTATTGCATGGTCTCGGCGCCTGTCAGGTCTATCAGTTTTCCGTCACGGTAGATTTGGAATCCTGTCACCGTCTGGTCTCCTTTCTCGAAGGTAACGGCATCGAGCATGAACATCACCTTCGTCTTGGAGGTATAGTGGATGGCGAAGTGGGTGGCTCCCTCAGGCAGCTGCACCTCTACTTGTGTCCAGTCGAGCGGGGCTTGACCCTGATAGACCACCGTCTTGAAGTCGGCCGTGTCGCTGCCTTCTGTCGAGTAGCGTATCTCAAAGTCTTCCAAGCCGGTGTTCTCGGTGTAGCTTCTCACCATCATGCTCACCGTCTGCGCCGAACCGGAAAGTGCGGGCGAGATGAGCCAGTCGTCGGCGTTCACCGACTCCGGACTGAAAGCGGCTATATACTGTATACCGTCGGTGGGGGTGAGTTGCGGGTACATCAGTTGCCAGAACTCTTGCGGGCGGAAGATGATGAAGGCTTTCGGATCGAACAGGTGGTCGTAGCTGATATGGGTGAAGCCGGCGGTATATTCCTTGTCGCCGTCAATGGTCTTCCAATCGCCGAAGGTGCCGTCAACACCACCGATGGAGAAGGGCTCGTAGCTCTCAAAGCTCTCTGTCTGTTTTTCTCCTACATACTGTGGCAGACTCCATTGCAGCTGCACACCCTCGTTTACGGCTGTTGCGGTCAGGTTGTCGATGGAGGTGAAGCCCGGCTGATTCACTGTCACGTCAATGGGTTCGGTAGCGTATTGTTTTCCATCGGCCAGTGTCACGATCGCTTTCACGGGCAGCACGTCGGGTGCATTGATGGCCGAACGGTAGACGAAGGTGAAGGTCTTGTCGGTCAGATAGTCCACATCGTCGCATACCACACTCTCTGCCAGTTCGTCGGCCACATAGAAGTCTACGGTGGTCGCACCGGTCGGGGCATATCCTATGTTCTCCACGTTTACCTGTGCTGTGAGTTCCTGGCCCGCAGTGATGGTGGGAGTGGCTTCCATCTTCACCAGCACGTCGTGCTCGGCGGCATCGCGGATGTTGATATTGTCGAAATAGATGGGCGACATCACGTCACCGGCGAAACCCTCAAAGTCGACATTGATGTAGGCATATTGTCTCAGCGGTGAGAGGTCCACGCCCATGCGGCGCCAGCCTTCCTCGCCCTCGAGCGAGTAGAAGTCGGTCTCGTCGAGGAACAGCCGCTGGCCGTCGGGCGTGCGGGCATAGACACCCACTTTGTCCAGAAGTCCCGGCACGGCATAGTAGCTGAAGCTCAGGAGCGGATGGGCAGTTCCTTCAAGCGTTATCTTACCTGAGTAGAAAGTGCAGGTCTCGTTCTCGGCAAACGGGCTGAAGGTGATGCAGCCGTTGTCGCCGTCAGCGGAAAAACCGCGCTGCGGGTAGAACACGCACCAGCCGTCTTCTGACTCGGTGGCGCCCCAGATGGGCATCTCGGTCTCGCCGCCTGCGAACGACTCATGGAAGGGCAGGGTGTAGGGTGCACCGCTGAAGAGCGTGTTGGCAGGTGTGGTGGCACCTTCCCCGCCGGCGCTGCTGGCCGATACGGTCCACTCGATGAGCTGCTGCTCACCGGTCTGGGGCAGGTCGCCGCGATAGGTGGTTCCCTCGATGCCCGTCTCCACAGGCTCCATCATTTCCCAACCGACGATGGAGTAGACGTTGTAGGTGAGCTGGGCGACATCGACATAGCCTCCGTGCACACCGGTGGTGCCGGGAGCGGTCCAAGTGAGCTGAGAGGTGCCGTCGAGATTGTCGGCCAGATGCACATCGGTGGGTGCCTCGGGCACGTCGAATCCTATCCATGCCTCACAGTTGTTCTCCACGCCGCGGTCGGCTCCGTTGTTGTAGGCGGCCACGGTGAAGGTATGCCAGCCGTCGCCCTCCAAGCCTTCCACTTCGATGGTGTAAGTGCTGTTCGGACTCACATCATTCAGGGTGGCCAGGGGCTCTTCACTGCCGTCGGCGGTCACCACGACCGCGGTAAGACCGGTAAGGGGCTCGCCGCCTGCCGTCATAGCGGGCGTGGTGAAGCTGAGGGTGGCGCGCTTGGCTCCCATGGCACCGGGAGTCACAGTCAGAGCGGTCACAGAGTCGGGGGCGGTAAATTTGGCGCCTTCCTTGATGGTGAGGCTGTCGAGCAGAAAACCGTATGAGCCGGCATAGCTGATGGCGTGTATGGCGTAGCGGTAGTCGCCGTTTTCGGGCACTGTCACCACGTTGCTGAAGGTCTGGAACTTGTCGGAGGTGATGAAAGTCTGGGGCATCACCTCGGCATATTGTGTCGGGTCTTCACCCTGTCCCAGAGCTGTGGCGAACACTTCGTTGTACCACTCCCAGATATTTCTCACCTTGAAGGAGATGATATATTGACGGTCGTTCTGCATCTTCACCGGCGGTGTGATGAGCCAGTCGTCGCCGTCGATGTCGGACCAGCCGTCCACATACGAGGCGGCTCCTTCCCAGGTGTCTTCCGTCCAGGTGTTGCCGTTGCCGTTGGCGTCAATCACGGTGAAGAGGTCGAGGGCGTCGTCGGTGTCGAAGTATTGGCAGTAGGGCAGGGTGAGGGCCTCGCCCACGATGATGCGGTTGGAGACCGACGGCTCTGCTTCCTGGCCGTCGTAGCAGAGGGTCACACTGTAGCTGTAAGCGGTGAGCTCGCTGGGTTGCAGCACCTCGCTGAAGGTGTTGCCCTTGTAGTTCTCGGCTACCACCGCCTCATCGGGATGGCGGGTGATGTTGACCGTGAGTTTCTCTGTGTCGATATAGCCACCGTTGACACCTTTCTCCGGATTGTTCCAGGTGAGGGTGGCGGTACCGGAGGCCGCGTCGTATGTGAGCTGGAGGTCTTCCACCGAGGTGGGCGTGTCGGGGCCTATCCATTCGGTGATGAAAACCTGGGCACCCTGTCCGGCTTCGTTGGAGGCGGCTACTTTAATCTTGTGGGTACCCTGGGTCAGGGTCAGTTCCAGTGAGATGCTCTCGCCCGGCTGACCTTGTCCTGTGGCCATGCTCACACCGTCTACCAGCACTTCATAGCCCAGCGGCCCGGTGAGCGGCTGTCCGCTTACCGTCTGCTCGGGCAGCACAAAGCATACATTGCCTGTGAGTGAGCCCTCGGCAAATTCGGCTGCGAGGCCGCTCACGGCCATCGGAGCCTCATCGGCGGGCACGAAGGGAGCATAGAGGCATATCACCTCTTCAAAATGAGGGAAGTCGGCCACTTTCGATGCCTTGCCTGTCGAGGTGTCCACATCCAGCAGCACCGACTGGTCGCCGCGCAGGGCAGCCCAGTACAGATGGTCGTCCTGCAGGTCGAAGGTGGCGCTCTGCAGATAGGCCTCGGGTTGGAATCCGGTGGCGCCCACCAGACTGTAGGCACCGTTGCTCTTGTCAATGCGGTACAGGTCGCCCTCCTGCGAGATGGCGTAGAGCTGTCCGTGGCTGTCGCAGGCCATGGCGATGGTCTCTATGTCTACGCTGGCTATTGTGGTACGCGACAGGTCGCTGTAGTCGATGGTGCCGAACTCGAGGCCGGTTCCGTCGAAGGTGCTGAACACACCATATACGGTGTTGGTGGTGGGGTCGACGGCGGTACAGCGGGCTATCAGTTCCCATTGTCCGCTGATGTCGATGCCTTCCTGGTTGATGCGCAACCAGTTGTAGGTGTCATACTTGAAGTAGAAGGCATAGAGGCCGCCCCAGGGGTCCACGTCGTATTGTACGCAGTGGAACACGTCGTCCAGGAAGGCACCGCCTCCATTGGCATACAGCTCATAGTCGGTGAAGAGCGGACCGGTGCTTATCTGGTCACCGTCTACGCTGAAAGAGTAGAGACCATAGTCGGCGGCATATTCCTCCCAGTCGTCGCGGTAGATGACATTTCCCCACAGATGGGTGCCCGATGCGGTGGTGGCCAGCAGCCGCGGTTGGGCTGCCTTGCCGGCCTTGGGCAGGCTGACGGGCATGCCGGGCCGGTGCGTGGCCTGCAGCGAGGTGGCGTTTCGTTTCGGCGTGAGGGTGGTGACGTTGAGGAAGGGCAGTGAGGGCTTGCCTTTCAACTGTGGTGCCTGTTGCCGGGTGTACTGTTTGAAATGTCCCCAGGCGGGTTCTTGCGACAGCCTGTGGCGGAAGGCTGTCTGAGCCTGCGCTACGGCTCCGGGCAACAAGAGGGTTGCCGCTGCTATCAGCGCAAGAATAATTCTTCTCTTCATAGATGATGGTTTAAAGATTGTTTTTTCCGTATGGCCGCAAAAATAGGAAAAAGCCTATAAGTAAAGTGGAGCATGGCCGACGTGCTTGTGCTTTTACATGCAAAAACACACTTTCAGCCAGTGCTTATGCTGGCTGATGCGGTGTCTCGGCGTTTTTTGAGTGGTTTTTGTATTCTGAGGGCGACATGCCCACGATTCGCTTGAAATTGCTCACAAAGTTGGAGCGGCTCTTGAATCCAAGACCCGTCGACAAGCCCTCTATGGAGAGGTGTCCGTAGTGCTGTGGGTCGCTCATGCGCCGGCAGGCTTCCTTGATGCGGTATTCGCACAGCATTTGGGTGAATCCGCGTTCGTATTTCTCATTGATTACTTGCGATACATGGCGGGGCTTGGCATTCACCTTTTGGGCCAGGAGGGCGATGGTGAAGTCGGGCATGCAGATGGTTGCCGGGTCGGCCATGGCTTTCTGTATGCGCTCCATCAGTTCTTGCTTCACCGACAGGTCGAGAGGGCTTTTCTCGTATTTTGATGCGGGAAGGGAGGTAGCAGGTGCCTTCAGACTCTCCTGGCTCTTCTGATAGAGCACGGCGTTTTTGGCATGGATGAGGCGGTAGTTGCGCCACAGCAGGATGAGCATGGTCAGAATCACCGCTGCCACCAGCAGGGCTATGGTGGTGGCGATGCGCTGTATCCGGGCTTGTCGGGCCATCTGTCTTATCTCGCTGTTGGCTTGTTCCAACTCGTATCTGAATTTCAGCTCCTGTATGTCGCCCAACTTATTGTTCAGCAACAGGGAGTCTTTCTGCTGGTAGTAGGCCAGATGGTAATGGGTGCTTGCCTCCCGGTTGCCGAGGGCCTCGTGGTAGAGGTACAGCAGTCGGCAGAGGTCGGCCTTGATGTCCTTGGCATCGTAGCGTCGGGCCATCTGCAGGGCATTCTCCAAGTGGGTAATGGCCTCTCTGAAACGGCCCTTTCGCGACAGGATATGGGCTTTTGAGGCGCACACCGTGGCATACATGCGTGTGTAGAGAGGACCCGACGTGCTTACAAGGCGCGCATGGGGCAGCGACTGGTCGAGCCAGTAGAGGGCTTGCTCCTCGTTGCCCTCATGCAGTTGGCCTACCGCCCTGCGCATGCACCGGGTATACTGGTATTTCGCCAGGCTGGTGTCGCAGGTCAGTGTGTCGAAAGCGGCCAGGTCGGCTTTCACCTCTTCCAGATGTCCGGTGGTGATGGCATAGTCGCAGAAGGCAGCCGTGATATTCAGTTTTACGGTAAGGTTGGCGGTGCCTTGGGCTTCTTGTTGGGCCAGCCGCAGGTAACGGAGGGCTTCTTCGTAGGCTTTTGGGGTGTTGGGATGGTTGATCTGAGCAAAAACGGTGTACAGATTCGACAAGTCGAAGTGTATGCTGGCCACCATGTCGTCCTGGTGGTGCTTGGTGGCCACTTGGAGGGCTTCGTTGAGGTGGTAGAGGGCTTTTTCGTAGTCGAAGTAGAGGTAATAGTAGATGCACCCTATGCCAATCATGGCTTTTATCGAGTTGCGCACCTCTTCGGTGTCCTGGCTTCCGGCAAAATACCGGTTGGCTACAATCGTATAGCACACCAGGGCCGAATCGGTCATCCAAAGGGTGGTGTCTTTATACTGCTGTCCCATCTGGAGCAGTTGAGCGGAGGGCAAATGGCTCCATTTCTGCAGATTGCCGGTTGTTTTGGCAAGCAGGGGAAGGCTTGTGAGCTGCAACAGCAGCAGCATGACAAGCAGGGGCATCCTCAGCCTTTTGATAGGGGCACTGTTGGCGTGCCGTATATGGCAATCGGTCATTTATTTTGTCGGATAGTGATTAACCAGTTACAAAATTAATGGTTCTTCGCTTTAAAAACAAAATTTTTTCCTGATTTTACATAAAATTGGAGTGGCTTTGCCTTTCAGCCCTATTTTGGAGGCTTTTTTGTTTTTCTTCTTTTTTGTCATCACAATAAATTGTGTTACTTTTGCAAGTTGTATGCACATGTATTAAACATCCTACCGTATGGTATTAAACTATATTTGGATTGCTTTCTTCCTTATCGCCTTCATCATCGGGCTGGCCCGACTGATATTCATGGGCGATGCCGAGGTGCTGCCCGCCATGATGGACTCCACCTTCGACTCTTCTAAGACCGCCTTTGAAATCTCCCTGGGCCTCACCGGTGTGCTCTCCCTCTGGATGGGCATCATGAAGGTGGGCGAGAAAGGGGGCATCGTCAATGCCTTCTCACGGCTGCTCAGTCCGGTCTTCGTGCGGCTGTTTCCCGAAATTCCCAAGGGACATCCCGCCACGGGTTCCATCTTCATGAACATAGCTGCCAACATGCTGGGTTTGGACAATGCCGCCACCCCGCTCGGCCTCAAGGCCATGGAGCAGCTGCAGGAACTCAACCCCAAGAAAGAAACCGCCAGCAACGCCATGATCATGTTTCTGGTGCTCAACACCTCCGGACTCACGCTTATACCCGTGAGCATACTGGTGTACAGGGCGCAGCTCGGTGCCGCTCAGCCCACCGATGTGTTCATACCCATCCTGCTGGCCACCTTCTTCTCCACCCTGACGGGGCTTATCGTCACTTCGCTCTATCAGCGCATCAATCTCATCAACCGCACCATGCTGCTCACCATAGGGGGCCTCTGCGCCTTCGTGGCCTTCATCATCTGGGGCGTGGGAAAGATGGACCGCGAGCAGATAGACCTGGTGAGCAAACTGGTGGCCAACACGCTGCTGCTCACCGTCATCGTGGGCTTCATCGTGGCCGGAGCCGTGAAGAAGGTCAATGTCTACGATGCCTTCATCGAGGGTGCCAAAGACGGATTTACCACTGCAGTGCGCATCATCCCCTATCTGGTGGCTATCCTTGTGGCCGTGGGCGTGTTCAGGGCCTCAGGAGCCATGGACATGCTGGTAGACGGCGTGAAGGTGGCCGTGGCCGCCTGCGGACTGAACACCGACTTTGTGGAGGCATTGCCCACCGCACTCATGAAACCACTCTCCGGCAGCGGTGCCCGCGGCATGATGGTCGATGCCATGACCGCCTATGGGGCCGACTCCTTCGTGGGACGCCTCAGCTGTATCTTCCAGGGCTCCACCGACACCACGTTCTACATCCTGGCGGTCTACTTCGGCAGTGTGGGCATACGCAACACCCGCCATGCCGTGACCTGTGGTCTGCTGGCCGACCTGGCCGGCGTGCTCGCCGCCATCGGCATCGCCTACCTCTTCTTCGCTTAACCACATATCTCACTAAACAGACAGTATCAGTAATATAATATGGCCAGTCTTAAATCTCTCGTAAAAGATACCGCTATCTACGGCCTCAGCAGCATTGTGGCCCGTTTCATCAACTACTTCCTGGTGCCTATCCAGACCAAGCGGTTCAGTGCTGCCGGCGGCGAGTATGGCATCATCACCAATGTCTATGCCTATGTGTCGCTGCTCATCATCCTGCTCACCTACGGCATGGAGACCACCTTCTTCCGTTTCATGAGCAAGGAGGGGGAGAATCCAGAGCGGGTCTATTCCACCACCCTGCGCATGGTGGCCACCACCTCGCTTGTCTTTGCCGCCATCGTGAGCGTGTTCCTGCAGCCGCTGGCCGGCATGATGGGCTATGCCGACCACCCTGAGTATGTATGGGTCATGTTCATCACCGTGGCCATCGACGCCTTCGTGGCCATCCCCATGGCTTACCTGCGCTATCTGCACAAACCGGTGAAGTTTGCCTCGATACAGATTTTCAACATAGCGCTCAACATTCTCCTCAACCTCCTCTACCTCATTGTGCTGCCCGCCCTCGAATGGAACCCCTTCGGCATCTACGATTCGCAGTTCACACTGCAGGTGGTATGGGTGTTCTATATCAATATCTTCTGCTCGTTTGTGAAGATGCTGCTGCTCTGGAAGGAGCTTCAGGGCATCCGCTTCGGTTTCGACCGCGGCGCTTTCCGCCGTATGCTCAGCTATGCGTGGCCGCTGCTCGTCATGGGACTGGCCGGACAGCTCAACCAGGCCGCCTCGCAGATTCTCTTCCCCTATTTCTACGACGGCACAGCCGCCGAGGCCCACTCGCAGCTCGGCATCTATGGTGCCTGCATCAAGATAGCCATGATTATGGTGATGATCACGCAGGCCTTCCGCTATGCCTACGAGCCCTTCGTCTTCGGCCGCAGCAAGGAGAAAGACAGCAAGGAGAGCTATGCCCTTGCCATGAAGTATTTCATCATCTTCACGCTGTTGGCCTTCCTCGCTGTCGTGGGCTATATGGACCTGCTGCGCTATCTCGTGGGCGAGAGCTATTGGGAGGGCCTGCGCGTGGTGCCTATCGTCATGGCGGCCGAAATTATGTTCGGCATCTTCTTCAACCTATCCTTTTGGTACAAACTCACCGACCGCACCATCTGGGGCGCTTGGTTCTCCGGTATCGGTGCCGTGGTGCTCATCGTGGTCGACGTGCTGTTCATACCGCGCTTCAGCTATATGGCATGCGCATGGGCCGGCTTCGCCGCCTATGGCGTGTCGATGGTCATCTCCTATGTGGCCGGGCAGAAATACTACCCCATACGCTATCCGCTGCGTGACATCGCCTTCTATGCGGTCCTCGCCGTGGTGCTCTTCGTGCTGATGACGCTCGCCAACCGGTATCTGCCCGTCTGGGCGGCGCTGGTGGCCAACACCCTGCTGCTGGTGGCCTTCCTCGCCGTCATCATCCGTCGCGACCTGCCGCTCAGCAGCCTGCCCTATATCGGGAAATACTTCAAATAGCCCCGTCGGAACGGATAAACCTGACATCAACATCAAGCATCAATATATCACTATGAAAAAAACCATCCTTTCGCTCATCGCCCTGCTGGGCATGGGCACCGCTCATGCCGACGAAGGCATGTGGACACTCTACAACCTGCCGCCGCAGGTGTATGAGATTATGCAGAACGAAGGCTTCACCATGCCCTACAACGACCTTTACTATGGTGAGAACGCACTCAAGAACGCCGTGGTCAACTTCAGCGGCTACTGCTCGGGTGTGGTGGTGTCGCCCGACGGACTCGTCTTCACCAACCACCACTGCGGCTTCGAGGCCATACGCAGCCACTCTACCGTGGAGCACGACTATATGCTCAACGGCTTCTACGCCAAGACCTATGCCGAGGAACTGCCCAACAAGGACATGTTCGTGAGCTTTATGATCGACCAGCGCGACATCACCGACCAACTCGAGGGCCTCGGCCTGAGCACCAAGTCGGAGTTCGACCTCGAAATCATGCTCGACTCGCTCACCAATGCCATGACCGACTCGGTGAAACGCATCGACAAGACCTACCATGTGAGCATCGACCCCTTCTACGAGGGCAACCGCTACTATGCCACCACCTACCAGGACTTCACCGACCTCCGACTGGTGTTCACCATTCCCAAGTCGATGGGTAAGTTCGGCGGCGAGACCGACAACTGGATGTGGCCGCGCCAGACCTGCGACTTCTCCGTGTTCCGCATCTACGCCGACCCCAAGACCAACGGACCGGCCGAGTACAGCGAGGATAATGTGCCCTACCACCCCAAGCGCTGGGCACAGGTGTCCATGCAGGGCTACAACGACCGCGACTTCGCCATGACCATCGGCTATCCCGGCAGCACTGAGCGCTATCTCTCTTCGTACGGCATCAAGCAGATGCGCGACTGTGAGAACTCCGTGCGGGCCCAGGTGCGCGGCGTGAAACAGGAAATCATGATCAAGCACATGCGTGCCAGCGAGGCCGTACGCATCAAGTACGACTCCAAGTATGCCCAGAGCTCCAACTACTGGAAAAACTCCATCGGCATGAACAAATGCATCGACTCCATCGGCATCATCAACCAGAAAGCGGCCTTTGAGCAGAAGATACGCCAGTGGCAGGACTCTACGGGCTTCCTCAAGTACAAGCTCGACTTCGACAAGATGGCCAACCTCTATGCCAAGAACGCCGAGCCTGTGCGCTCGTTCTATTATCTCTATGAGTCGCTCATGAGCACCTCAGAACTCGTGAAGCGCTCCCTCCAGCTCTACAGGGGCATGGAGGTGCTCGGACCGGAGGACAAACCGAACAAGCAGTACCATCTCTTCAAGGACAACAGCGACGAGTGGGACGAGGCCCTCGAGAAAGAGGTGCTCGCCGCCATGCTCAAGACCTATGCCGAGAATGTGACGGAGAACCGCCTGCCTGCCTTCTACAAGACCATCGCCGCCAAGTATGGCAACAACTACACCGCCTACGTGAACGACCTCTACAAGAAGTCGATGATTATGAAGAAGGACAAGAAACTCTACTTCAACAAGAAGGCCTACAAGAAGGACATGGGTGTGCAGATGGGCATCGACCTCTACGATGTGCTCGTTGACCTGCGCCAGGAGATGGCCGAGTCGCTCACCGATATCGCCGAGCAGGAGAAGAACCTCTGCGCCGCCGTGCTCCGCATGGAGCAGGACATGCCCCACTACAGCGATGCCAACTTCACCATGCGTCTGAGCTACGGACAGGTGGGCGAGTATCTGCTCAACGGACAGCCCTCGGGCTATTACACCACCGCCGAGAGCATCGTGGAGAAAATGGACAAGGCCAACCGCATCATCGACTACGAGGCTGAACCTATTATGCGCGAACTCCTCTCGGCCAAGGACTTCGGACCCTACACCGACAAGCGCACCGGCAAGATGCAGCTCTGCTTCCTCACCAACAACGACATCACCGGCGGCAACAGCGGCTCGCCCATGTTCAACGGAAAGGGTGAACTCATCGGACTCGCCTTCGACGGCAACTGGGACAGCCTATCGAGCGACATCTTCTTCGACAAGCAGCTGGCACGCTGCATCGGTGTAGACATCCGCTTCGTGCTCTTCATGATGGACAAATGGGGACACGCCGACCGCCTGCTCCGCGAAATCAACGCCAAGTAAACAAGAAAACTTGTCTATACCCATATAAAAAAGCTGCACCTAAGCCAAGGTGCAGCTTTTTTTGTGGGTATAGGATTGGATCCGGATTCGATAAAAAGACTACCACACAAAGCGGCGCACGCCCTTCTCCAGGTCGAGCAGCTGCTGTTTCACCTCCAGACCGCCGCCATAGCCGGTGAGCGAGTGGTCGCTGCCCACAATACGGTGGCAGGGCAGGATGATGCTGATGGGATTGCTGCCGTCGGCATTGGCCAGGGCACGCACCGACTTGGGCATGCCCAAACGGCGGGCCTGCTCGCCGTAGCTCAGCGTGCGCCCGTAGGGTATATTGGCCAACGAGCTCCACACCATGCGCTGAAAGTCGGTGCCGATGAGCATGAAAGGCACACTGAAGGCCTTGCGGCGGCGCTTGAAATACTCGTCGAGCTGGCAGGTGGCCACATTGAGCACATCGCTCATGCCGTCCTCTACAGGGGCTTTCAGATGGCGTGTCACACGGCGCAGGTTCAGCTCCGAGCGCTGACCCTCGCACCAGTCGCACAAGCACAGACGACCCTTGTAGCTGTAGAGAGCCATCCGCCCAAGCGGACTCTCATAATAAGTGCGTATGATGGGTGTTTCCATGGCAAATGGGGTGTTAGATGGTGGCATCGGCTGGTAGCCAGCTGTTGTGTCAATGCAAATGTATAAAAAATTCTTTCATTATCAGCATGATAGGCGGAAAAATGTCATAATTTTCCGAATTATTCATTTTAAATTATTCAAAACAAATAATTTTATTTGGATAATTTAAAAATAGGCGCTATCTTTGCAAAAAAAAGATAATGACAGCGAATTTGAATCCATTTATCGTTTCGGGCAGGATTCCCGCAGCGTATTTCTGCGACCGCGACAGGGAAACAAGGGAGTTGCTTTCTGCCATGACCAACCAACTGAATGTGGTGCTCACTTCAGAGCGGCGCATGGGGAAGACCTCATTGGTGAGCCATGTGTTTGAAAAACCGGCTATCACGAGCGATTACATCACTGTGGTGGTCGATATCCTTCACACCACTACCATAAAGGAATTTATTCTTGCGTTGGGCACCGCAGTCTTCGATAAGGTCGCCTCACGCAACCAAAAGATGCGGCGGCTCTTTATGACAGTGCTGAAATCGCTCTCGGCAAGTTTCGGTTACGATCCAGTGCAAAACACACCGACGTTTGATGTCAGGCTTGGCGATATCAATATGCCTGACTATACACTTGAAGAAATATTCGAGTTTTTGGAGAAAGTAGACAAACGGTGCTTGATTGTAATCGACGAGTTTCAGCAAATCACTATGTATCCGGAGAAAAATACAGAGGCTCTGTTGCGCTCTTACATCCAGCGGCTGGGCAATTGTAATTTTGTGTTTTCCGGCAGTCGGCGTCGCCTGATGGAGGATATGTTTTTTTCCAGCAACCGTCCTTTCTTCCAAAGTGCCAAGTCTATCAGGCTTGAGGCCATACCTCTGAATGATTATACCGATTTTGCCGTGGCGCAATTTCGAAATGCGGCGAAAGACATTTCACCGCAAGCCGTGGCAAGAGTGTATAAAGACTTTCGCGGCGTGACGCTCTATCTGCAGCGCATCATGAAAGATGCCTTTGCCGCTACACCGGAAGGTGCGCTTTGTGATGAGGCTTTCATCGAAAAACTGATAGACGACTACATCATGGAAAACGATGCCCGCATTCGTGAGCAGTTGGCTTTTATTACTGAGCCTCAGAAAGAATTGCTGTATGCGATACATGAGGAGCGGGAGGTGAAAAGCATTGCCTCGGCGGCGTTTACGAAGAAACATCGGCTGAAATCGCCCAGTGCCACCCAGGCTGCTGCCAAAAGACTACTCGATTATGACTTTATTACCCGAAAAGAAAAGATATACAGCATATCCGATCCTCTGTTGCAACTTTGGCTTGATAAATTATTACCAAAAAAATAAATACCATGCGTAGAAATATTGTTTTGTCGCTGCTCTGCCTGGTGACAGCTACCCTTGTGGCCCAGACAGAGAATCCCGCTGCCACGGGCTGCATAGACCTGAGCGGTGAATGGCAGTTTGCCAGAGATGAGAAGGGCTTGGCCGTGGAGCAGGTGGTCTACAGCGACCACGTGGTGCTGCCCGGCACCGTCGACACCAACCGCAAGGGCGATGCCCCGGCCACCCGTGAGGAGACTACCCACCTGACCCGTGTGTCGGGCTATGTGGGCCGTGCCTGGTACAGCCGCGAGGTGGTCATCCCGAAAGAGTGGAAGAAAAAGTGCCTCACACTCACCCTGGAGCGCACCAAACCCGCCGAGGTGTACGTAGACGGCCGCCTGGCCGGTAAGAGCGACGATATCTGCACTCCGCAGCGCTATGATCTCACCCCGTGGCTCACCCCCGGACGGCACACCATAGCCATTATGGTCGACAACGGCACGTCGCTGCCGCCCCAGCTGCTCAGCAACTCGCACGCCTGTACCGAGGACACGCAGACCAACTGGAACGGCATCATCGGCCAATTGTCGCTCACGGCACGGCCGCAGCTCCATATCTCCGACCTGCAGGTGCGGCCCGATGTGGAGAACGGGCAGGTGGAAGTGACCTTCACCCTGCGGGGCAAGGTGCGGAAAAACACACGGGTGGAACTCACCGCCTGTCCCGAGACGAAAAACGGGCTGATTGCCTCGCAGACCACGTGGCCGGGAAAAAGACAACTGTGGACCACGAAATTCAACCCCGACACGGCCGAGAAGACCCCATCGACAACCTACACCACCATCCTCTCGCTGAAAGGCGAGAAAGCGCTGTGGGACGAGTTCACCCCCGACCGCTATGTGCTCACGGCCGAGACCGACGGGGGCGACAAGGTGTCGGTGACCTTCGGACTGACCGACTTCCGTGCCGAGGGCATGCACTTCAGCGTGAACGGCCACCGCACCTTCCTGCGCGGCAAGCACGACGCCTGCGTGTTTCCGCTCACCGCCCATGTGCCCATGGGGGTGGACGAGTGGACGGCCTATCTGCTCAAGAACAAGGAGTATGGCATCAACCACCTGCGCTTCCACTCCTGGTGCCCGCCCGAGGCCGCCTTCGAGGCCGCCGACCGCCTGGGCATCTACCTGCAGCCGGAACTGCCCTTCTGGGGCGACTTCAACCCTGCCGACGAGCGCCTCATGACCTTCCTGCACAAGGAGGGCGAGCACATCATGCGTGAGTATGGCCACCACCCCTCGTTCGTGATGTTCGCCCTGGGCAACGAACTCTGGGGCTCGATAGAGAAAATGGGTGAGTTTGTGACCGACTTCCGCCGGCTGGCACCCAACAAGCTCTTCACCTTCGGGTCCAACTACTATCTGGGCTATCAGGGTGTGAAACCCGGCATGGACTATTTCACCACCTGCCGCGTGGGCGGCGAGGCATGGGGCGCCACCAATACCCACACCCGCGGCTCCTTCGCCTATGCCGATGTCTTCAGGGGCGGACTGCTCAACACCTCGCACCCCAACACCAAGATGAATCTGGAGCGGGGATGCACCCTCTCCACCGTGCCCGTCATCAGTCATGAGACGGCACAGTTTCAGACCTATCCCGACTACAGTGAGATAGCCAAATACACCGGGGTGCTCTATCCCTACAATATGGAGGTGTTCCGCTCGCGCCTGGAGCGGGCAGGCATGGCCGACCAGGCCAAGGACTTCCACCGTGCCTCGGGCCAATGGAGCCTGCAGCTCTACAAGGCCGATATCGAGCTTGACCTACGCACGGAGGACATGGCGGGATTCCAGTTGCTCGACTTGCAGGACTACCCCGGACAGGGTTCGGCCTATGTGGGCATTCTCGACGCCTTCATGGACTCAAAGGGCCTGACCACGCCGCGCGAGTGGCGGCAATGGTGCTCGCAGGTGGTGCCGCTGTTGGAGACGGAGAAGATGTGCTATACCGCCGATGAGACCTTGTGCGGTGAGATAAAGATGGCCAACTACAGCGGCCACCCACTGGCAGGAACCCTGTGCTGGGCGCTTACGGACGGGCAGGGCCATGATGTAGTCGCCGGCTCGACCCCATTTGACGTGGGAGAAGGACTTGACGGCGTGACTTCCCTCTCCATACCGCTCACCACGCTGGCCGACGCCCCCCGCCGCTATGATTTCAGAACATGGATAGCCGACAGCCAGGTCAGCAACAGTTGGCCTATCTGGGTATATCCCAAGCAGGAATCGCTGGAACCGCTTAAAAAGGGCATCCTAATAACCCGGCAGCTGACCGACGATGTGGCCCGGCAGCTGGAGAAGGGCGCCCGGGTGCTCCTCATGCCCGACAGCGCCTCGTGCGGCTCCAATACGGTGGGGCCGCTCTTCCAGACCGACTATTGGAACTACCGCATGTTCAAGACCATCAGCGAGAACAACAAAAGAGAGGTGTCGCCCGGCACACTGGGCATCCTCACCCGTCCGGAACATCCTCTTTTCAATGCCTTCCCCACCGAGGAGCACACCAACTGGCAGTGGTTCCCGGTGGTGAGCGAGAGCCGCCCCTTCATGCTCGACAATACCGCCGCGGCCTACCGCCCCATTGTGCAGGTCATCGACAACATAGAGCGCAACCACAAGTTGGGCCTCGTCTTCGAGTTCAGCGTGGGCAAGGGCCGCCTGCTGGTGGTGATGAGCGATCTGGAGCGCGCCTCGCAGTATGCAGAGGGTAAACAGTTCTATATCAGCGTGCTCAAGTATATGCAGTCGGCCGATTTCCAGCCGCAGACCCGTATCACGGCCGACGACTTCCGCCGCCTGCTCTCCACACCCGTCGTAGAGGGCAAAATAGGTGAACTGAACAATATTTCGCCTTATTAAAAAAATGTAGGAGTGTAGATAATTACATTTGTCTACACTCCTACACTCCTAAAAAAACTTCTCTACTCCTAAAAAAAATCATTTTTTCTTCTTCGGACGGCGGCGGGCCCAGCCCTCCTCGCTGAAGTCGGGCTCCTCGCCGCGCAGTTGGATGTCGTAGCCTTGGAAGAACTGGCGCCAGTCGTCCTTGCGGCCGCTCTCGGGGCGTTTCTCCCGCTGCTTGGCCCTGCCCTTGGGAGCAGGCTCGTCGTAGCGGCTGCCTTTCGACTTCTTCATGAACCGCTCGAATCCCGTCTTCCGCTCCTCCTGGGGGCGCTCCTCATTGCGGGGGCGGCTCTCCTTGCGCCGGGGTGACTCGTCGCGGCGTCCTTTGCCGTGACCCTTCTCGTCGGCGTCGTTGCAGCGTACCTGACGGCCGTGGTAGCTGGTGCCGTCGAGCGACTCCATCACCAGTTCGGCATCCTCTTCGGGCACTTCGATGTAGGAGAACTTGCCGAAGAGGTCGATGTGGCCCACTTCCTGGCGACCTGACACATGGCGGTTGATGAACTGCATCACCTCGCCGGGGTAGAAGCCGTCGTCCTTGCCCAGGTTGATGAAGAGGCGGCGGTAGCCTTTCTCGGCCTTGTGGCCTTTCTCGGCGGGCTTGCGCTCCTTCTTTTCTTTCTTGCTGCTGGGCTTCTCGATCTCGGGCGCATTGGCATAGTAGGCCAGGAAGCGACCAAACTCCAGCGACACGATTTTCTTGATCAGGTCTTCCTTCTCCATATAGTCGAAGTGGCGGTTGATGTCGGCCATGAAGGGAGCTATCTCCTCCTCGTTCACATCGGCCTTCTCTATCTGGTCCATCACTTTGTAGAGCTGCTTGGTGCATATCTCTTTCGGGGTGGGGATGTTGCCCTCGACAAACTGCTTGCCTATCTCTTTCTCGATGGCCCGCATCTTCGACTTCTCACGGGTGTGAACGATGGCTATCGAGGTGCCCTTCTTGCCGGCGCGGCCCGTACGGCCGCTGCGGTGGGTGTAGCTCTCAATGTCGTCGGGCAGACCGTAGTTGATTACATGCGTCAGGTCGTCGACATCCAGTCCGCGGGCTGCCACGTCGGTGGCCACAAGCAGTTGGGTGAGGTGCTGGCGGAACTTCTGCATAGTGAGGTCGCGCTGCTGCTGCGAGAGGTCGCCGTGGAGCGACTCGGCGTTGTAGCCGTCCTGTATCAGTTTGTCGGCTATCTCCTGGGTCTCTATCTTGGTGCGGCAGAAGATGATGGCGAAGATGCGAGGATAGTAGTCGACAATGCGTTTCAGCGCCAGGTATTTGTCCTTGGCGTTCACCATGTAGTAGATATGGTTCACATTCTCGGCTCCCTCGTTGCGGCTGCCCACCACAATCTCCTTGTGGTCGTGCAGGTAGTTGCGCGCTATGGCCTCTATCTCCTTGCTCATGGTGGCCGAGAAGAGCAGCGTGTTGCGGTCTTTGGGCACACCGGCCAGTATCTCGTCGATGCTCTCCGAGAATCCCATGTCGAGCATGCGGTCGGCTTCGTCGAGCACCACATTGTTCACAGCGTCGAGATGGGCCACGCCACGGTTCATCAGGTCTATCAGGCGGCCCGGGGTGGCCACGATAATCTGCACGCCCTTGTTCAGGGCGTTGATTTGGTTCACTATCGAGGTGCCGCCGTAGACGGCCACGATGCGCACGCCCTCCATGTAGCGGGCAAAGTCTTTCAGGTCGTCGGCTATCTGCAGGCACAGCTCGCGCGTGGGACTCAGGATGATGGCCTGCGTCACCTTGCTGTTCACGTCTATCTTCTGCAGGAGGGGGATGCCGAAAGCTGCGGTCTTGCCTGTGCCTGTCTGTGCCAGGGCTATCACGTCGTTGCCTTCGCCAAGCAGATAGGGTATTACCTCTTCCTGAACGGGCATAGGATGCTCGAATCCCATTTCCGTGATGGCGCGGCGTATCTCCTCTACCACGCCCAGTTCTTCAAATGTCTTCAAGTTGGTGATGTGTATTTGTTGATGTATAACGAAGATTGCCTTCAAGTGCCAGTACTCCTCGCATCGTCAGGGCAAGCTTCAATGGGGAAACCGAATGCAGGGTTTAGCTTATTGTGTGGAAATAATGTACACTGCTTTCACTTTGCGGCTGCAAAGGTACTGAAAATCAGCCGAATTGCAAAGGAAAAACCTGCTTTCCGGCATAAAAATGGCGCAAATAAAAGTTAAACAGCCTGCAAACAGATACAGAAAAGGATTTTTTTTGTTAATTTGCGGCAAATTAACTGATAATACTATGGCAAAAGGAAAAAAAGGCAAACGAATGAACAAACGGCAACTCTCCGAGGCGCTCATCACTTTCTTTCAGGAACAGCCCAACGAGACGTTCACGCTGAAACAGATATTCCGCGCACTGCAGCTCGACACCCATCCGCTCAAGATGCTGTGCATCGACACCCTGGAGGAAATGGCCTGGGACGATGTGCTGAGCAAGGTGAGCGACAGCTCCTACCGCCTCAATCTCAAGGGGCAGGTGCAGGAGGGCATCTTCAGGCGCAAGGCCAACGGAAAGAACAGCTTCTTGCCCGACGACGGCGGAAAACCCGTGTTCGTGGCGGAGCGCAACTCGATGTTCGCCCTCGACGGCGACCGGGTGAGGGTGTCCTTCAACGCACGCCGGCGCAACCATATCAAGGAGGCGATGGTCACGGAGATTCTCTCCCACGCCCGCGACACCTTTGTGGGAAAACTGGTGGTGGAGCGCGACTTTGCTTTCCTCGTCACCGAGAGCAACATCTTCGTACACGACATCATGATACCCAAGAAGAAGCTCAAAAATGGTGTCACGGGCGACAAGGCGGTGGTCAAGATTACACAGTGGCCCAGCAAGGAGTCGAAAAACATTGTGGGCGAGGTGGTCGACGTGCTGGGCAAGTCGGGCGAGAACACGGTCGAGATGCATGCCATCCTGGCCAAGTACGGACTGCCCTATAAGTATCCCGCCCATGTGGAGGAGGCCGCCAACAAGATAAGCGCCGAAATCACCCCCGCCGACCTGAAGGGGCGTGAGGACTTCCGCGGTGTGTGCACCTTCACCATCGACCCGCACGATGCCAAGGACTTCGACGATGCCCTCTCCATACGCAAGCTCGACAACGGCCTCTGGGAGGTGGGCGTGCACATAGCCGATGTGTCGCACTATGTGAAGGAAGGCTCCGTCATCGACAAGGAGGCGCAGAAACGGGCCACCAGCGTCTATCTCGTAGACCGTACCATCCCCATGCTGCCCGAGCGCCTCTGCAACTACATCTGCTCGCTGCGGCCCGACGAGGACAAGCTGTGCTTCAGCACGGTGTTTGAGATGGACGATAAGGCGCAGGTGAAGAGCTGGCGACTGGTGCATACCGTGATAAGGAGCTGCCGGCGCTTCGCCTATGAGGAGGTGCAGAAGATATTGGAAGACAATGGGGTGGTGGACGGCTCCGGACAGCCGGCACCACCAGCCCGCAAGGGCGGCTACAAGGGCGAGCTGGCCAGCGAGCTCATCACGCTCGACCGATTCGCCAAGCTGCTCCGTGCCGAGCGCTTCAAGAACGGCGCCGTGAAGTTTGAGCGCGAGGAACTCCACTTCGACGTGGACGAGACAGGCAAGCCCACACGCTGCTACTTCAAGGTGTCGAAAGACGCCAACAAGCTCATTGAGGAGTTCATGCTCCTGGCCAACCGCACCGTGGCCGAGAGTGTGGGACGCGTGAAGAAGGGCGTCAAGGCCAAGACGCTGCCTTACCGTGTGCACGACATGCCCGACCCCACCAAACTGGAGACCCTGCGCGAGTTTGTGGTCAAGTTCGGCTACAAGCTCAAGACAGCGGGCACCAAGGGAGCCCTCTCCAAGAGCCTCAACTCGCTCATGGAGGAGTGTGCCGGCACCAAGGAGCAGAACCTGATACAGACCGTGGCCCTGAGAGCCATGATGAAGGCGCGCTACAGTGTGCACAACATAGGCCACTACGGACTGGCTTTCGACTACTACACCCACTTTACCAGTCCTATACGGCGTTATCCCGACACCATGGTGCACCGTCTGCTCACCCGCTATCAGGAAGGTGGCCGCAGTGCCAACAAAGACCGCTATGAGGAGCTCTGCGAGCACTCCAGCGACATGGAGCAGCTGGCCATGAATGCCGAGCGCGAGAGCATCAAGATGAAGATGGTGGAGTTTATGGCCGACAAGATAGGGCTGGAGTATGATGCCCACATCAGCGGCATCCAGTCGTACGGTATCTATTGCGAGATTGACGAGAACCACTGCGAGGGCATGGTGCCCATGCACGACCTCGACGACGACTACTACGAATTTGACGAGCGCAACTACTGCCTGGTGGGTCGCCGGCGCCACCATAAGTTCCAGTTGGGCGATGCCGTACGCATCAAGGTGGCAGGCGCCAATGTGGAGAAGCGCCAGCTCGACTTCACCTTAGTGAAATAAGGTTTTTCTTCTGAATAAAAGTCCGGCCTTACCTATCGTTGTCTGTTGATGGGTAAGGCCGGTTTTTTATGACGGGCCTTTTTTAGAACCGCCAGCGCAGCTGCAGGCTTAGGTCGGTCTTCGACGAGCGGTCTATGCGCTGGTAGCCAGTGGAGATGTGGTCGCGGTCCAGATAGTCGACGGTGCTCAGGTGGGCGAGCACCATGAGGCGGCTTCCCAAATCGGCGCGAGCGGTGAATGCATAGCGTAGGCCCTCGCCGTCGTAGGAACGGAAGCCATAGCTGTAGAGCGGGCCGCTCTCGTAGCCGTAGACACGGCTCTCGGTGTCGTCGGTGTCGAAATAGCCTACCGAGGCGCTTACCTTCAGCCAGCGGTGGCTGTAGCCGCCTTGGGCGCTCGCCATCCATCCCAGACTGCCGCCCTCGAAGGAGGTGTACGACAGGTCGGCACGCACGCCCCACTGCCAGGGGCCCTGACTGCCGCTCACACCGGCCAGGGTGCGGTGGGTGGTCTTCCAGGCCAGGGCGGTCTTCTCGCTGTTGTCATACTCCCGCATCTTGAGTCGGTAGCGCAGGGTGAGCGACAGCTTGTCGGTATTGTACTGTGCCTGCACCAGGTTGTCCCAAGCGTGCGATGAGGCCAGGGCCTGGTACTTGGAGGCAGGGAAGTAGGCGAAGTCGCTGTAGGCCGACAGCTGCAGGGCGCGCAGGGGCTGCCATCGGGCACCCACATAGATGCCGCTCTCGTTCTGCACGCGGCCGCCCTCGCTGAAGCTGTTGGAGTGGAGCGAGTAATATTTCTTGCCGTAGAAACGGTACAGGGCCATGAGCGAGAGTTGTGGCGAGGGCGTCACGCTCAGGGTGTGCAGGGTGGCAAGGGCACCGCAGTGGCCGGTGGCCACCTCGCCCCGTACCCCCACAAGGGGGCTTGTGTAGCTGTAGTGGGCACTCGCATTCCAGAACTGGTCGCCCGCGGGATAGTACAGCCGGTAGGCCTGGCGGGTGTCGGGCTGCAGCGGCCTGCTCAGCCAGGTGTGCAGGGCGGTGGCCCCTATGCGCAGGGCACCCCGCCGGTATTCCAGGTCGGCGGCAACTACGGTCTCCGATGTGTTGCGCTTCTTGGCCATCTCCGTGGGGGTGCGGTGGTAGTCGGTGGTCAGGAGGGTGGTGATGCCGGTGGAGTCGCTGCTCAGCGTGGCGTCTACCTTTCGGTAGGAGGCCAGGGCCGTCAGTTCCAGACCTTTGCTGATGCTTACCATGGCGCCAGCTCCCTGCAGATAGTGGGCGGCGTTGCGCGACGAGTGGGCCCGCAGCCCGCTTCCTTTGCTGCCCAAAGCCGACAGCGAGGCCAACTTGCCCATGCTGAAGTCGTTGTTCATCACCAGCCCCAGACCGAACGAGGCGCGGTATCTGCCGGCCACCAAGGTGCTCAGCCGCCCCAGCCGGTGAGCCTCGGCATAGAGCGAGTAGTAGTCGTAGCCCAGTCGGTTCTTGTCGGAGAAGAAGGGTTCTCCGGCATCCTGCGACCCTACGAGGCCTATCTTGATGCGGTTGGAGTAGTGGAATTTGTAGCGCACCGAGTGGCTGTACTGATAGCCCAAGTACACTTCCTTGTCGCCGCGTCGCTCATAGAAGGGCACACCGGCGGTGAGCACGATGTCGTGGTGGCCGTATTTCAGGATGCGCTCCATGGAGAGCGTGTCTTTCTTGGGCACTTCGCCGAATTGTACGAAATAGGAGAGCAGGCAGCGGGTGGGGTAGTCGATGGTCTCTATCATGGCCAGTTCGCCGACCGTCTTCATGGCGCCGTATTGGTAGATGTAGGCCTGGATGTCTTCCACCTGTTGCTCGTTGAGGAAGGGCAGGCGGAGCAGGTCTTCGCGCGTGGCGGTATTGATGTTCAGGGGCTCTTCCTCCAGGTCGCAGAGCATCTCGTAGGTGTCTTCCCAGTCGGCCGACTCAATGTCCTCGAAGGTGCTCAGCTGGCCGAAGTAGAGCTCCCATGGCCTTTCGGTCTGGGCATGCAGGCGGCCGGCAAGGCACAGCATGAGTGCGGCAGTGAGCAGGTATTGGAGTCTTTTCATGGCAGTGGTGTGTAAACGGTGTCACAAAAATAAGCAATTTTCCTTTAAATGGGCCGTTCAGCCAATAAATGTTGTTAAAAAATGGCTGTCGGTTCCGGCGAAATGTGGCCGGTGCCGATATTATCTGTAATTTTGCTCCCGATGAATGTCAGGCCTTTGCTGATATGGCTTTTGTCGTGCGGCCCTCTCTGTGCAGGTGCCCAAAACGACAATACCCTCCGCCCGGAAGACCGCATGGTGGACATGGACAATCCCACCTTCGTGCCTACGGTGAAGGTAGGAAAGGCTTTGCTCGACGGTGACAGCGTGCTCTTCATGCAGATGAACAAGGTGTATGTCTATCCGCAGGCTGAGTTTAAGAATGAGAGGCAGCGGAAGGCCTACAACCGCCTCGTTTATAATGTGAAGAAGGTGCTGCCCATAGCCAAGGAGGTGAACCAGATAGTGCTCGAGACCTATGAGTATCTCGAGACGCTGCCCGACAAGAAGGCCCGCAGCGCCCACATGAAGAAGGTGGAGTCGGAAATCTATGAGAAGTACAAGCCCCGCATGAAGAAACTGTCCTACTCGCAGGGCAAGCTGCTCATCAAACTGGTGAACCGTGAGTGCAACTCCTCATCGTATGAGATTGTGAAGGCCTTCATGGGCTCCATACGCGCCGGATTCTGGCAGGCCTTCGCCTGGGCTTTCGGTGCCAGTCTGAAAAAGGAATACGATGCCGAAGGCACCGACCGCCTCACCGAGCGTGTCATCCTGCTGGTGGAGTCAGGCCAGCTCTGACCGTTTTTGGGGCTATGGCAGATGGACTCGATAGGCTGCAGCTATGATGGCATTATAGATGTAATTATACAAAGAAATATCGATTACACAAAATGTGTAACACAAAAGGTGTAATTGCTCCCGATGAACGACCGTCAGCCGTGCGATATGATGATATTATGCTGTTCCATCATCATTAATCAACTATTCACTATCAATACTGCATTATATCCCCCCTCTCTGCCCAGTCGCCTCTGTCGAGGTTGCGGTAGCCGATGGCCTCGGCTATGTGCATCGACTCAACACGGTCTGAGCCGGCAAGGTCGGCGATGGTGCGGGCCACCTTGAGTATGCGGCTGTAGGCACGGGCCGAGAGTTTGAGCCGCTCCATGGCCATGCGGAGCATGTCGAGGCTGTGGGCATCGGGCTCAGCAAACTGGTGGAGCATACGCTCTGTCATCATGGCATTGCAGTGTATGCCTTTAAAGGGCTTGAAGCGCTCCTCCTGTATCTTGCGGGCAGCAATGACCCGCTCGCGGATAGCTGCCGACGGTTCGCCGGGCTGCATCTGCGACAGTTGGGCGAAGGGCACGGCCTGTATCTCGCAGTGGATGTCTATCCAAACGAAGATTTTAGGGGGCTGATATTTTTGATATATATCGCTAAAATAAAGCTTAATAATGTTATAATGCATATTAATTATAGAAATCATGCGTATCTAAGTTGTTTGAAGTAAAAGGAACGACAATGTTGTTGTTTAAGTCTATCATTGCTTTATCTTCCTTAACTTCAACTACAAAGCATTTGTAACTTTTGCTATATTTTAAACTACTATACATTACTGGTATGCACTCTCTAAAGTTGTTATCATATACACCATATAAGCCATTAATTCCAACTTTATAGTAAACATAAGAACTATCTCCTCTTTTTATTTCTTCAATGGTATCGATATAATCAAACATGAATGGGAGTAATTCTTTATTATTTAAATCAACAACACCGTATTTCCCTTTCTTCGCCACAATAACGCCATTATTACATATCTCTTGGAAGAAAGCAAAATCATCATAAATTGCAGGTAACATAACCCTACCATCTATATAAGTAACTCCACTTTTCCGTTCGTTCGTTTTAACCCCAACATAATTTGGATTATTAAATATGTTAAATCTAAAAGAAATGTGTTTCCAATCTTGTGTGACAAAATCCCTAGGTTTATCTTTGAGATAATATTTTTCCTTATTACCATTGTTATCGATAAAGATAATGTTTCCATTTGAAAGAATTTCTATACTATCATGAATAAGCGGTTCTACTACATTACCATATTTGTCTATTAAACCACACTTGTAATCTTTATCACAAACCCATGCATATCCATTTTGAAAAGTGCCACAATGATAATAAATAAAAGGAATTTTTACATTTCCATAAAAATCAATATATCCAGACTTCCCGTCTTTTCTTGCTTCAATTAAATTATCTGAAATGAAATCCTCCTTGTCTGCACAATAAAATAGTTCATCATAAGTAGCAGATGCCAATATACGCCCATTCAAGTCTATTATTCCTTCTTTATTTGTATATTCGTCCTTGAATATAATCTTGTCACCATTTACAAACCTTGCTTTACCTGCACGGAGAATAATCTTATTTAATTGCTTGTTATAAACATAAACCTTATTATTATATGAAAAAGAAAAAACATCATTTGTTCGTTGATGGAGAAATATTCGTTGATAATCTATATTACCAATCATGGCCACTGTTCTTTTTATAGATTCAAAAGGTTCTGTTCTATAGAAATAATTATTTTCAGCGTCCAAATAATGTTCATCACCAAAATGGTTGTCAGAAACAAAGTAATAACCTTCTTTCCAATTAGGATTAATGTACTTATATCTATTCGCAGGTATAGTTTCAACCCCATATTTATTTATGACACCATAAAAATCTCCAGCCTTTACTATTGCATATCCTTTCACAAAAGGATAGATAATGCTATACTTAGGTTGAGTTAAAATCACTTGTTCTTTCTCTCCATTAGGCGTACCAGCCAATCCCATCTTACCATTTAACATGTAGATGGAATAGTTTTCCATATCGCCTAAACACTTTGCTGTCTGCATATTTAAAGAATTTATTTGTTTTACATTATATTCCTCTTTCTGCCCAATCACCCCGGTCGAGGTTTCTGTAACCAATAGCCTCGGCTATATGCTGTGACTGAACGTTCTCTGAATTATCCAAGTCGGCAATTGTTCTTGCCACCTTCAAGATGCGGCTGTAGGCTCTTGCTGAAAGCTTTAGCCTTTCCATTGCCATACGTAGCATGTCCATAGACGCTTCGTCAGGCTCTGCAAATTGGTGAAGCATACGTTCGGTCATTTGCGCATTGCAGTGAATACCTTTAAAATCCTTAAAGCGAGCCTCTTGAATCTGCCTTGCTTTAATCACTCTTTCACGTATCTTTTCGCTTGGTTCTCCAGGTTTCATCTTACTGAGTTCGGAGAATGGAACTTGCGAAATCTCGCAATGTAGGTCGATACGGTCGAGCAGCGGACCGGATATCTTGTTCATGTAGCGCTGTATCTGCCCTGGGGTGCACACGCAGTTGTGCGTGGGGTCGCCATAGTAGCCGCAGGGACAGGGATTCATAGAGGCCACGAACATGAATGAGCAGGGATACTGGGTGGTGTACTTGGCGCGGCTGATGGTGATGATACGGTCCTCAAGGGGCTGGCGCAGCACCTCGAGCGTCTGCTTGTTGAACTCCGGCAACTCATCGGCGAAGAGCACCCCGTTGTGTGCCAGACTGATCTCGCCGGGCTGCGGCGACGACCCGCCGCCCACCAGCGCCACTTGCGAGATGGTGTGATGGGGCGACCGGAAGGGCCGCTGTGAGATGAGCGAGGTGCCGCTGCTCAGCTTGCCGGCCACGGAATAGATCTGGGTGGTCTCCAGACTCTCCGACAGCGAGAGGGGCGGCAGGATGCCCGGCAGCCGCTTGGCCATCATCGACTTGCCGCTGCCTGGCGGACCCACCATGATGAGGTTGTGGCCGCCGGCGGCCGCCACTTCGAGCGCACGTTTCACACTCTCCTGTCCGCGCACATCGGCAAAGTCGAGGTCGGTGGTGTACTGCTGCTCGTAAAACTCGCGCCGGGTGTCTACCACGGTGGGCTCGAAGGTCTTGGTGCCGTTGAGCAGTGCTATCACATCGTTGATAGACTCCAGACCATAGACGTCGAGATTGTTCACCACGGCCGCTTCCCGCTCATTGGCCTTGGGCACGATGAGGCCCTCAAACTTCTCCTTGCGGGCCCTGATGGCCACGGGAAGCGCACCCCGGATGGGGATGAGCCGGCCGTCGAGACCCAGTTCGCCGGCCAGCATAAACCGGCCCAGCCGCTCACCCTGTATCTGGCCGTTGGCGGCCATAATGCCGATGGCCAGCGGCAGGTCGTAGCTGCTGCCCTCTTTGCGTATGTCGGCGGGCGACATGTTGACAGTGATGTCGGCCACAGGCATCTTGTAGCCGTTGTTCTGCAGGGCGGCACGTATGCGGTCGTAGCTCTCGCGTACCGAGGTGTCGGCCAGTCCGGAGAGATGGAGCAGCACACCGCGTGTGATGCTTACCTCTATCATGATGGTGATGGCTTCAAGGCCCATCACGGCGGCGCTGTAGGTCTTGACAAGCATTTTATCTCAACAGTTGGTCAAATTTTTCCTGTAGGTTGGCCATCGTGACGCTGCGGTCGATGATGCGGCCGTCGCGCACCACGATGATGTCGGGCACGTTGCTCACCCCCAGCTGCAGCAGCAGGGGCGACTCAAAGAGCCGGTCGGCGGTGACGTTCTGCCACTGGATGGAGTCGCGTTGCAGGATGCGCTCCACCTCTTTGCGGTTGGCGTCAACACTGATGCTCACCACATTGAGCCGGCCGCCCGAGGAGCGCATGATACGGCGCAGACGCCGCTGCTGGTCCTGGCTCTCAAAATTCCATGAGCTCCACACACTGATAGCGGTAAGTCCTTTCGACAGGTTGCTGCTGCTGAGCGTGGCGCCTTTGTCGTCGGTCACGCTGAAGGAGGGCAATGGCGATTTCTCTATTCCTTTGACCAACTGGTCCACTTGCTTCTTCAGGCGCTGAAGGCTGCCGTTGCGGGGCTGCTTGTCCATCATGAGGTCGATGAGGCTGGCTGCCTGACCATAGTCGACGGCAGGCGGACGCAGGAAATAACGCCGCACCAGATACACGCCGACGGGGCTCTCGGGATGGTCGGCTATGGTGCGGGCCGCTGCCTCGCGGGCCTGCTGAGGCAGACTGCTCAGTGTCTGCTTGCGGAATTTCGTCATCAAGTTGTTGGCCTTGGTGCCTTCAATCTCTATGTCGCGCAGATGCGACACATCGCCCTTGACGCTGACCTTTTCACCCGGCTCGGCAAAGATGGGCTGTTCGGAGAAGTTGGGGAAAACCATCAGCAGCATGGCCTCGCGCTCGCAGGGGCGCTCATAGGTGAACCGGCCGCCTGTCACGTGTATGGTGTCGATGCCGTCGATGGCGCCGTCGGGACTGTAGATGTAGAACTCGCCCTGGTCGATATTGGCCAGCCGGCCCGATACCTTGAAATAGCCGCTGCGGCCTCCGCAGGCCGAAACGAGCACAGCGCACAGGGCGCACAGAAAAAAGGTACAATGGGGACGACGCCGACCAGTGGGTGAGAAAAAGGAAGGGGATGGTATCATGGCGCGACAATTGTAAGGATATGTACAAAAGAGGTGCCGCGAGCGGGACTCGAACCCGCACAGCCATCACTGGCTAAGGGATTTTAAGTCCCTCGTGTCTACCAATTCCACCATTGCGGCATCCAGTAAATCTTGTTTGAAGCCATGTCTCGCCGTCGGAGACATGAGCGGAAAACGGGACTCGAACCCGCGACCCCGACCTTGGCAAGGTCGTGCTCTACCAACTGAGCTATTTCCGCCTGTAGGGCATTGCTTCAATCGAAACGCAAAGGTAGGCCAAATTATCGGAATGGCCAACAAATTTACACATTTTAATATTTTCCGCAGACCGGTCCAGCGGTCAGCGGCTGAAGGGTTGTGGGGTCAGTTCACGGCGAGGATACCGAAGGGTCCGGTGGTCGAGGCGCGGTAGCGTGTCATCTTCTTGCCGTTGTCGCCGGCCACTACGATACCGCCGCTGTTCATGTTATATTGCCGTTGGCACACCTTGCAGGTGGCCAGGCCGTTGCTGCTCATGGTGAGGGGTTTGCTCCTCACGGGCAGTACATTGGGGTCGAAACAGTTGGGGCACTCCTTGTCGTAGGCGTAGAACTTGGCAGGGTAGTCCAGGTTGCCGAATCCCACAATCACGCCGTTGTTGTAGCCGATGATATTGGTGCGCCGCTGGTCGATGCCGTTGATGATACTGCGGCTGCTCTGTCCGGCATTGTTGGTGAAGGCGAAGTAGGTGGCACCGGCCTGCACCTCGCTCTTGATGAGGCAGAAGATGCCGGGCGAGTTGACGTTCATGGCGCTGGCCAGGGTGGCGTCGTTGTGCTGGCTGTTGTCGAAGGCCAGGTAGCAGCCCCCGATGGTGTACTCATTCTCGGCATCGCCGCAGGAGGCGATGAGCAGCAGGGGCAAGAGCAGCAGGCATAGCAGGCGTTTCATGCGAGCAGGGCTTTTTCGGCTTCCGTTATCCGTTCGAAGTGGAATCCCTGCAAGATATTGTCCATCAGGCGGGCTATCTCCTCATTGCACAGGCGGCCGATGCTGCCGGCATGGGTGTGGTGCAGGTCTTTGCGGGCCTTGAAGGTGCCGGCCTCTATCTCGAGGCCCACCTTGCGGTAGGCATCGCGGAAGGGCATGCCCTCGGCAGCCAGCCGGTTCACCTCTTCCACACTGAAGATGGGGTCGTAGCGCGGGTCGTCGAGCAGGTGCTCGTCTACCTCCATGCGGTCTATGATATAGGTGGTCATCTGCAGGCAGTCGGCCAGTTCGTCGAAGGCGGGCAGGAACACTTCCTTGATGATTTGCAGGTCGCGGAAGTAGCCCGAGGGCAGGTTGTTCATGATGAGCGTCACCTGCTGGGGCAGCGCCTGCAGTTTGTTCGACTTGGCCCTGATGAGCTCGAAGACGTCGGGGTTCTTCTTGTGGGGCATGATGCTGCTGCCCGTGGTGCACTCCTTGGGCAGCCGCACGAAACCGAAGTTCTGCGAGTTGAAGAGGCAGGCGTCGTAGGCCAGTTTGGCCAGGGTGCCCGCCACGGTGGCCATGGCGAAGGCCACGTTGCGCTCGGTCTTGCCGCGTCCCATCTGCGCATACACCACATTGTAGTCCATCGAGTCGAAGCCCAGCAGGCGTGTGGTCATCTCCCTGTCGAGAGGGAACGAGCTGCCGTAGCCAGCGGCCGAGCCCAGAGGGTTGCGGTTGGTCATCCGGTAGGCGGCCTGCACGAAGAGCAGGTCGTCGGTGAGCGACTCGGCATAGGCGCCGAACCATAGTCCGAAGGAGCTGGGCATGGCTATCTGCAGGTGGGTGTAGCCCGGCATGAGCGCCTCCTTGTAGCGTTCGCTCTTGCGCTGCAGGGCATCGAAGAGCGTCTTGATGTCGTCGACGAGGTCCATGAGCCGGTGGCGGATGAAGAGCCGCAGGTCAACGAGCACCTGGTCGTTGCGCGAGCGTCCGCTGTGTATCTTCTTGCCCATGTCGCCCAGGCGGCGGGTGAGCATCAGCTCCACCTGCGAGTGGACGTCTTCCACGCCCTCCTCGATGGTGAATGAGCCCTCCTGGCAGAGTGCGTAGATGTTTTTCAGTTCCTGGAGCAGCTGCCGCAGTTCGTCGTCGGTGAGCAGGCCTATGCTTTGCAGCATGGTGATGTGGGCCATGGAGCCCAGCACATCGAATGGTGCCAGGTAGAGGTCCATCTCACGGTCGCGTCCCACAGTGAAACGCTCTATCTCGTCGGTCATCTGGAAGTCTTTCTCCCACAGTTTGGTGGCCATGTCCTATATTCTTCGGTTGGTTGGGGTTTTCAGGGTCAGTCTTGCGGATTGTAGTTCATCATGGCCATGGCGTCGGCTATCTTTTCCAAAGCCTCCTGCAGGGGCTTGGCCACCATGCCTTTGATGAAGGGGTTGAGTTCGGCCTTGATGGTGAGGCGCATCTTGCTGGTGGTCTCCGTCACCGGCAGCATCTGAATCCAGAAGTTGAAGGGCAGGGGAGAGCTCACGGTCTCAAACTTGATGCACTTGGGTTCCTCGCGGTCAATGATGCGCATAGAGATGGTGCCCACGGGCTGCACGTTCATCGACACGGTGTCGGAATCGAAGGTGAGGCCGTTGAGCTTGTCGTCGGGCACACGGTCTCTCACGCGCTGCAGGTTGTTCAGGTCGCTCAGCATGTTGTAGACGTTTTGCTGGGCATAGGGTATCTCTCTTACGCTGCTTTCGAATTTTGTCTCCATGAGTCGGGATTCTGTTTTTGAGGATTATTGTTTCCAGTGGGCGGGGTCTTTGCGCCACTCGTTGAGCAGTTCCACATCGGCCTCGGCTATGTAGCCTGTCTCCAGGGCCTGGGCCACCACATGCTCATAGTCGGTCAGGGTCACGAGCTGTACGCCGGCATTCTCGAAGGCCTCCTGCGCCACACCGAAACCGTAGGTGTAGCTGGCCACCATGCCCACCACCTCGCAGCCATACTTGCGAACGGCCTCCACGGCCTTCAGACTGCTGCCGCCGGTGGAGATGAGATCTTCCACCACCACCACTTTGGTGCCGGGCTTCAGTTCACCCTCGATGAGATTCTCCAAACCATGGTCTTTGGGTTTGCTCCTCACATAGACGAAGGGCAGGCTCAGGGCATCGGCCACCAGGGCTCCCTGGGCGATGGCGCCTGTGGCCACGCCGGCTACGGCCTCGGCCTGGGGGAAGTGCTCCAGGATGGCGTGGGTGAGCTCCAGCTTTACATAGCTGCGCAGGTCGGGGTAGGAGAGGGTCTTGCGGTTGTCGCAGTAGAAGGGCGACTTCCATCCCGATGCCCAGGTGAAGGGATTGTTGGGCTGCAGCTTGATGGCTTTGATTTGCAGCAGCTTCGATGCGAATTGTTTCTTCAGTATATCCATGACTTTTGGTTGATTTGTTTTATACTACAGGAAATTAATTTGCGAAGTTAGCACATTTTGCCCGTTTTTGCAAATAAATCGGTTGATAATTGCTCTTAGGCCCGCACCACGCCGAGTGAGAGCACGCTGATGCGGCAGGAGGCGGCCTCGCAGATGGGGTGCGAACAGGCCCAGATGGTGGCGCCTGTGGTCACGATGTCGTCGATGAGGAGCAGGTGCCTGCCGGCCGCTCTCGTGGCGTCGACCGCTTCGAAGGCGTTCTCCACATTGTCGAGGCGTTGCGCCTGGGTCTTGTGGGTCTGGCTGTCTTCGAAATGCCTGCGCCGCACGATGCCGGTGTCGATGCCGATGCCTGTGACGGCGCTCACCCCCTTGGCTATCTCTTCGCTCTGGTTGTAGCCCCTCTGGCGCTGGCGCTTCCGGGCCAGCGGCACTGGCACGATGAGGTCGATGCCGTCGAAGAAGCGGTAGGGCATCATCTCCTCGGCCGCCATGCGGCCCATCACCTGTCCTATCTCGGGGTGATGGAAGTATTTCAGGGCGTGGATGATGCGGCTGGCCTCCGAGCCGGCCTCATAGAAGAAGAGGGCGGCGGCCCGCTCTATGGGCAGGCGGGCGTAGAAGCGGCGTGCCATCTCGTTGTCGTAGGGGTGCTGGGCAAATGCGGTGCGCGGCAGGGCCAGGTTGCAGGCCGTGCACACCACCTCCTCGCTGATGCCGAGCCGGCAGCCGCATATCACGCAGGCCTGCGGCGAGATGAGATTCAGCACACGGTGCCAGAAACTAATCCTCGTCTCCATCGTCGGTCGTGTCGTAGTCGTCGGCACCGTCGAGGCACTGCCTGATGAGGTCGACGGTAAAACCGCGGCCCATGGCAAAGCGTATCAGCTTTCCGTTGGCCTCATAGTCGCTGGCCGCCTTGATGGTGCGGCGCTTGCTCTTGAGTAGGGGGCGGAGGATGGCGAGGTACACCTCGTCGGGCACCTCGTCGAGGGCCTCGCGGATGATGCCCTTGGGAATCTGTTTCAGGTAGAGGGCCTGTTCCACCTTGCGGCGGCCCCATTTGTTGCTCTGTATGCGGTCTTTCACGAAGAGGCGGGCATAGCGGCTGTCGTCGATGTATTTCTCTTTCACCAGATAGGCCAGCACGGCCTCTTCGGTAGCGGCATCGGCTCCCCACTTGCGCATCTTCTGGCGCATCTCGTGCGAGCAGTATTCGGCGCGGGCGCAAAGGGCTGTGAGTTTGCTCAGTATTTCTTGTTGGGTCATGATTGTGTCGGGGTTGAGGTATTGGTGGGCCGGGTGGCCACGGCGTAGCGGGGCAGTCTGAAAGGGTCTTGGCGGATGGCCACATCGGCAAAGCCTTCTTGTGTGAGCAGCGCTGCCGTCTCACGGCCCTTGGCGGTGTTAATCTCGAAGTACAGCCTACCGCCGGGCCGCAAAGCCCGGGTGGCATAGCGGGCGATGGACGCATAGAAGAGCAGCGGGTCGTCATCGTCCACGAAGAGGGCCTCATGGGGTTCATGCCGCAGCACATGCTGAGCCATGCCTGCCGCCTCGGAGCGGCACACATAAGGCGGGTTCGATACGATGATGTCCCACCGGTCGCTGTCGTGGGGCGGCTGCAGGGCATCCGTCAAGCTGAAAGCGACTTCTGCGCCGAGGCATTCGGCATTCTCCCGGGCGGTCTGTAGGGCTTTTGGCGAGATATCCCAAGCATTGACATGGGCACCTCTGATATCCAGGGCCAGCGTGATGGCGATACAGCCGCTGCCGGTGCCTATGTCGAGCACATCGGGATGCTCCGGCGCCTCCTGTACCACCATGCGGCACAGTTCCTCGGTCTCGGGTCTTGGTATCAGCACTCCGGGCCCCACATGGTATTTCCTGCCGGCGAACCAGGCCTCTCCTAACACGTATTGCACGGGTTCTGCTTGTTCCAGGCGCCGCAGCAGCAGTTCCAGCTGCTTTTGCTGCTCCTGAGGCAGCATGTCGAGTCCGCCGCAGTAGAGGTCGGCCTGTGTCAGGCCGAACCGCTCTTCCAGCAGCAGCATTACGATGGCGCGGGCCTCGCCTTCCTCATACAGGGGGGTAAGTCGGCTCCATAGTTGTCTGGGCTGTGTCATATCAGCACAAAAGTACAAAAGAAATGTTACGATGCCAAATTTTCTGTCGGAAAAGGAGACACTCTTTAGGGCGGAGTGTAGCAATTGTGGATGATTTTGCAACAAGAGTGACCCAGATAGCATTTGTTACCTACTTCTACAACTGTTATTTCGAAGTCTGAGACAATACGCTCATTAGATGTGTTTGTTACTCCTGTTCCGTCTCCGTTTAAATAGTGATTAAACTGTTTCGCGTATTGTTCTATCAGATTATGCTTAAATTCTTCATGTCGGCTTATTTTTTTTCTGTGATGCTCCTTCTTTTGGTGCTTTAACTAATATTACAACAGACCATGAAATATGTTTCTTCCCATTAGAATCTATATATTTGACAGGTTGTTTTCCATCCTGATCAAACATTATTATAGGATTATTATGACAATATCCATATGGGCTCACATCATAATATTTCTCGCACAAGGGGTCCATCTGTCCCCACTGCAGCCGGTCGGCGAAATACATCCTGGCCCCGAAGTCGTAGGCGTCGAGGCCGGAGGTGCGGTCCAGTTCCTTGCCTCCGTACTTGTAGGGCTGGAGACCGGGATTCGTCGACTGAGCGTAGTTATTCAAAATTTAACGAACTATTGATTTATTATAAGATACTAAAAAGTTGAATGAGGAAAAATCACAGTTAAGATAAGGATACTTGTTTATAGAATCTTCTTTCCAAAAGCCATCCCAAATTTCTAATGTGCCATCAACCCTTGTTACGTTTTTCTTGTAAAAACCCAAATAGTCATCTTTGCAGATGGCCTTAATCGGAACAACATAAATTTTTAAGACTCTTTTGGTGTTTGAGAGCATGTTTCGATTCTCGTACTTTTGTATTAGTTTTCTATTCTTGAACAGCATATAGCCATAAGAGTCTGATTTGTCATTTAATACTATTGGCAAATCTCCTATTCCTTGTTTTTGATTATCTAATTCATCTAGAAAAAATAATTGCTCTTCTGTCACAAAAAAAGGTTTTAATTGGACACCATCAATTATATTGCAACAACCATCATAGGGAATAATCCATAGGTAATCGCCAGTATTCCATTTTAAAGAATTCCTTTTCCAATCCTCATGGAATATATACACTATATACTTCTTAATTTCTTGACCTCTAAATGATGATGTTAGTGTCAAAAAAAAGAATGTTGTAAATAAATACTTCATATTTTTTCTGTAGATTAATATTTTCTTTCTGGCAAAATATCCCATAACTTATCAACCTCTTCTGGTGCTATGGGTTCTGGAGGACTATTTAATATTCCCCCATGAGTGTACCCATTATCGCTAATGCCCGAAGTGTGAAATAGTTCGTGAGACTCTGTTCCTTCAACAGCATTTGATGCTATAGTAATCAAACTTGCTAGCTTTGTGAGTCCCAAGGCTCCATTGGTACTTCCTTTCATAAAAACAGCCGCATCTCCATTCTTTCCGCCTTCTTCTTTTATTTTTTGGCCATATTCCTTAGAAAGTCTTCTTGCTTCTTTACTGTCATAGGGATTACCTACTTCTACAACTGTTATTTCGAAGTCTGAGACAATACGCTCATTAGATGTGTTTGTTACTCCTATTCCGTCTCCGTTTAAATAGTGATTAAACTGTTTCGCGTATTGTTCTATCAGATTATGCTTAAATTCTTCATGTCGGCTTATTTTTTTCTGTGATGCTCCTTCTTTTGGTGCTTTAACTAATATTACAACAGACCATGAAATATGTTTCTTCCCATTAGAATCTATATATTTGACAGGTTGTTTTCCATCCTGATCAAACATTATTATAGGATTATTATGACAATATCCATATGGGCTCACATCATAATATTTCTCGCACAAGGGGTCCATCTGTCCCCACTGCATGCGGTCGGCGAAGAACATCCTCGCTCCGAAGTCGTAGGCATCGAGACCGGAGGTGCGGTCCAGCTCCTTCCCGCCGTACTTATAGGGCTGGAGGCCGGGATTCGTCGACTCCCGCATCACACCGCCGAAGGGATAGTAGTGCGTCACCTGCTTCACGGTGCCGTCCCCGGCCATCACCACGCGGTTGTTGCCCAGGTGGTCGCGGAGGTAGAAGTGGTAGGAGGGCGTATTTGTGGTGATGTCGAAGGTGACGTATCCGTTCTCAAGCAGCAGTCTGCGCTCTCCGCGGTCGTAGACCATGTTTCCGCAGTAGTCCACGCGGCTCAGCTCGTCTGTTGAGGGTACCGTTTCCACGTCGTCCGTCTCGGCGGTTCCGCCGCTGAGGTGGTTCGTCGAGCTCCGCCTCACGGGGCAGCCCCTCAGGGAGGTCTGGATGTAAAAAGATACCAGCAACCGCTTCATGGCAAATTATTTAATGATGGGTTAAGGAGTCTGCCTATAGACTCAAATACATTCATCCGCAAATATACAACTTTCATTTGGAAGAAGCAACATTTCTTGACAAAATCACAGGGACTCCCAATAGCCGTAAACGAGGATTTCCTAATTCTTCAAACAAGAAAATGTATCAAATTCCCCGTCTCCCTGATACATGATAAAGTTTTTTATTCTTCTTTCAAAAAAAACAGTGGCAAACCAAAACGAGTAAGATTTAAAGGATTAAATAACATGGTTATATTTGTATTATATAAATGAGAACAGATAATATTCTCTAATTCGAAAGATTTTTTAAAATACCGATTGCCATCTCTTTCTATGCGGACACGACTTATTATGGTATCAACGGCAAATAAATTATCTTCCATTTTTTTTAACCATATTTTTAGTACAACCATCTTAGAGTCAATTTTTAATGAGTCGAGAAGATGACTTATCTTATGTGTTATAGAAGGTTTTGTCATTATTACATATGCAAGCGAGCCATCCCAATAGTTCATTACAGAAATGTCAAAATTCTCACCATATGGGATGGTAAGATTATAGTTTTGGTATCTGAATTTCTGGGACATGCAAGTGGCACAATACATCATAGTCAAAATCAAAATGGTTCCTCTTAATATAGCTTTCATAATTATATGTTTATTGTCAGTCAAAATGAGGCCAAACAAGGTTTGGTATGGTTAGTTTTATTTTTTTTAGATACTTTTCCAATAACGCCTTTCTTCTTTCATATTCATTCCTGCTTAGTTGCAGTTGGCCATCCTTTTGTGGATAATCCCTTTTATGACCGCTGTCAAAATAGAATACCATCTTTATATATTTAGGTAAATCATCTATCCGTCCATAAATCAATTCAAAATTAAATTCATTTAGGAGTTCTGTCCATCGTTCGTTTAACATTGATTTATCAGGAGAATCGACCATACAACATTCATGCTGACGTGTTATTTTACCCGATTTAACAATGATGCTACCGATAGAATTTGTAGTTATTAGGAATTCTGTAATGATAAGGTTGGATGTAGTATCTTTCAATTCATTGAGTTCAATACAAAAATAATAGGAAAGACTGGGCCTGCACATCAAAATAGCACTTGCATCTTTATTGTTATCTGTTGCTACAAATAGGTCGCATTGATTAGGGTGGGCTTCCAAGAATTGGCCAGCACACCGATAGGTTTGTGAGTATAACAAAACACTAACAAATAAAAAGGAAGACAATAGTATTATTACTTTATTCATAATCACAATATTGAAATATGGTTAAAAAGCAAGGCTAATTATGTAGTTGTATGCATTGGGAGGCAATTGTCGCTGTTTGCCTCTATATACATTGCCTTCATTGTCATTATAATTAGAAAAATCAGGCAGGTAGTCATTAAAATAGGATTTTTCAATATCAGAATATCTGGGAATACTTAAATTATTTTGCAATGTGAAATCATAAAAAAAGGTAGGAAGCCCTCCTCTTTGTTCTATTGCTTGCAAAATATTTTCAATCCCCTTCCCATCAACTTCTATCTCAATACTAACAATGCTATTTAGTATTTTAGCTTCTGCATCTAATTCCCATGTTTCTCTAGTATTACCATATTGTTTGTTCTGAAATGCATGAAATAATTCTTCTGTGAAAGTACCTGTATCAGCTTCAATCTCACTAAAAACAATTTTGTTCACACCATCGAAATAGCCACTTGCCCTTGCATTGGGGTTTCCACTTTCTGTGTGTATAGATCTTTGCACATCTTCATCATCAATATATATATAATAAGTTTCATTCAAATTATCAAGATAAGAATAAAGGACATTAAAAACTTCTGATTCCATCCTTAACGCCTGTACTTTAGAATAAATAACATCAGAATGTGAGCTTGCTACCCATTCAAACTTCATTCCGTCAGCATCAAACGCATTAACCGGATTATTCACACAGTAATTATACGGACTCCATTCATAATATTTTTCGCACAAGGGGTCCATCTGTCCCCACTGCAGTCGGTCGGCGAAATACATCCTGGCCCCGAAGTCATACGCATCTAAGCCGGAGGTGCGGTCCAGTTCCTTGCCGCCGTACTTGTAGGGCTGCAGACCGGGATTTGTCGACTCCCTCATCACACCGCCGAACGGATAATAGTGTGTCACCTGCTCCACTGTGCCGTTATGAGCCATCACCACACGGTTGTTGCCCAAGTGGTCGCGGAGGTAGAAGTGGTAGGAGGGAGCATTTGTGGTGATGTCGAAGGTGACGTATCCGTTCTCAAACAGCAGCCTCCGCTCTCCGCGGTCGTAGACCATGTTTCCGCAGTAGTCCATGCGGCTCAGCTCGTCCGTAGAGGGAATAGTCCCCACGGCGTCCATTCCGGCAGTCCCGCCGCTGAGGTGGTTCGTCGATTTCCGCCTCACGGGGCAGCCCCTCTGGGAGATCTGGATGTTAAAAACTGCCTGCAACCGCTTCATGGCAAATTATTTAATGATGGGTTAAGGAGTCTGCCTATAGACTCAAATACATTCATCCGCAAATATACAACTTTCATTTGGAAGAAGCAACATTTCTTTCAAAATCACAAGGACTCCCAATAGCCATAAACGAGGATTTCCTAATTCTTCAAACAAGAAAATGTATCAAATTCCCCGTTCCCCTGATTCACGTCCCCATGATTCACAAGGTTTCCTTTTACCTTTTGTTTTTCCTTGACTTACGCCATAAGTCTGAGGCTCTCTTTTCCAAATTGTATTGGTCATATAATATAATGTTCATTAGACAAGCATAATAATCAGCAAAGACACAAGAAAAATAATATGAATAATCGTCATCCGATTTAGAATTTGAATTCCATTCAAATCTTTTATTCTGTAAAGAGTCTACCAAGACAAAATACCAGTAAATAGGGGTGTAGATGTCTATTGATTTGTGAATGGGTTCTTCATTTTTATTTATATCAAGCGTAAACAAACGATTAAAAACCTCATCACAATTTGAGAATTCTTTACGAGTCACTTCTTCTTTACCAATTCGATAACCATAATACAAAACATAGGATTTTTCATTTTTTACAGTTATTGTCCACAAATTTTCAAAGAACAGCGAGCAGAACGACCTGTTTGTCAAACTGTCCTTTAAACATCCGCTTTCAATAAGTTCATAAACATATTCATAACCTCTTTTGTATTCTTTTAATAAAAGAGTGTCTACAGATTCTGCATTTACTTCAATTCCAATAAATAACAGAATAAAATATACAAATAAACTTTTCATCGAAAACCTGGGAGTGAAGTGGGATTGGGAATATAAGATTTGTCCCCACGGCGTCCCTTTCCTGAATAAGAACTACGGCCAGTGGTCTTTTCATGGATTATGGGGCGGTTTATGGAGAATTAAGATTCATAAGGCTGGATGATAATTGCCATCATCACGTTTGTTTCGCAAATATACATAATATTTTTAACGCAAGAACTTTTTTTGCATTTTTTTGACTAAGATCTTCCCAAATTAGGCATTTAGATTGTGTGTCACGAGAACCGACCGAATTGCCCCGTAATCTGGGAATAGGATTAACAATTCAATCAGGTACCTGTTCCTCTGTTTTTATCTTATTTCTCTGAAACATTCTTTTTTATAGCTTTGCAGAGATTTTGGAAGCTACAAAAATCAATAAAAGGGACTAAGATTCCTTTGGTGTAGCAACTTTACAACACCAAAAATGCTAAACCATTGAAAATCAATGATTTAGCGTCTTAAAAGTTGTCCTACGCGGACTCGAACCACGACTGAGAGAACCAAAAACTCTAGTGCTAGCCATTACACTATAGGACAATCATGCTGTAAAGCGGTGCAAAGTTAGCGGTTTTTTATGCCATTTCCAAATTTTTCCTTTCCTTTTTTCTTGAAAGGTGGCTTTTTGACCCGCTCCTGCTGAGGCTCACTCCTGCCGGTCCGGTGAAAGGAACCGGCAGGAGTGGCAGGCACTGCCTACTACTTCACGGTGATGAGGTAGTAGTTCTTCTTGCCGCGCTGCACCAGCAGATACTTGCCGCCAATCAGGTCGTCGGCGGTGAGCGGACGGTCGAAGGCGCTGATCTTCTCCTTGTTCAGGGAGACACCGCCGCCCTGCACCAGTTTGCGCATCTCGCTCTTGCTGGGGAACACCTTGGTCTCCTCGCGGGTGAGCAGGTCGACGGCGGGCTGTCCGAGCAGCGAGCGGTCGAGCGTGAAGTGGGGCACACCGTCGAAGACATCGAGGAAGGTCTGCTCGTCGAGACGCTCCAGCCCCTCCTTGGTCGACTTGCCGAAGAGGATGCCGGAGGCCTCCTGGGCCATGGCCAGGTCTTCGGCCGAGTGCACCATCACGGTCACCTCCTCAGCGAGCCGCTTCTGCAGGATGCGGCGGCCGGGGTCGGTCTGGTGCTCGGTGATGAGCGATTCAATCTCCTCTTTCTCCAGGCTGGTGAATATCTTGATATAGCGCTCGGCGTCGGCATCGCTCACATTGAGCCAGAACTGGTAGAAGCGGTAGGGAGAGGTGCGCTTGCGGTCGAGCCACACATTGCCGCTCTCCGTCTTGCCGAACTTGTTGCCGTCGCTCTTGGTGATGAGCGGGCAGGTCAGGGCGTAGGCCTCGTTCTCGATGCCCAAGGTGCGGCGGATGAGCTCCGTGCCGGTGGTCATGTTGCCCCACTGGTCGTTGCCGCCGAGCTGCAGTTTGCAGCCCTTGTGCTGGTAGAGGTAGAGGAAGTCGTAGCCCTGCAGCAGCTGATAGGTGAACTCGGTGAACGACAGACCGTCGCGGGCCTCACCGTTCAGACGCTTCTGCACGCTGTCCTTGGCCATCATGTAGTTCACAGTGATGTGCTTGCCCACCTCACGGGCGAAGTCGAGGAAGGTGAAGTCTTTCATCCAGTCGTAGTTGTTCACCATCTCGGCACTGTTGGGACCTTCAGCCTCGAAATCGAGGAATTTGGCCACCTGGCGCTTGATGCACTCCTGGTTGTGGTAGAGGGTCTCCTGGGTGAGCAGGTTGCGCTCCTGGCTCTTGCCCGAGGGGTCGCCTATCATGCCAGTGGCGCCGCCGATGAGGATGATGGGCTTGTGGCCGCACTGCTGCAGGTGACGCAGCATCATGATGCCGCACAGGTGTCCGATATGGAGAGAGTCGGCCGTGGGGTCGGTACCCAGGTAGGCGGTGGCCATCTCCTTGTTCAGAAATTCTTCGGTGCCCGGCATGATTTGGGCCAGCATGCCGCGCCATCTAAGTTCTTCTACAAAATTTTTTGTCATGGTTGGGTATGGTTGTTTTCTGTTTTTTCTCGTTGGCCCCTGCACAGTCAGGGTACCGGGTCGTAGCCGCTCCCGCCCCAGGGATGGCAGCGCAGTATGCGCCGCACGGCCAGATAGAGTCCTTTCACCGGACCGTATTTGATGAGCGCCTGGCGGGCGTATTCCGAGCAGGTGGGGGTGAACCGGCAGGAGGGCGGTGTGAGGGGACTGATGCACCGCTGGTAGAAGCGGATGGGGAGCAGCAGCAGGAATACAAGGGCTTGCGATATGCCCCGGCCTATACGATGCAGCATGTTCATAGGCGTTCGCTGATGCGTTGCAGTAGGGTGCCCGTGCGCCGCATAATCCTGGCGGTCTCCTCATGCTGGTCGGAGAGCCAGATGAAGGCAAGAAGTAGTTCTTGTCCTTCATGAGCCTGCATGGTCTCGTGGAGCATCTGTTTCTGAAGGCGGTAGGCCTCGCGCAACTGACGTTTCACCCTGTTGCGGTCTACCGCATGCTTGAAATGCCGCTTGGGTACGCTCACCAGCAGTCGCACCGGCGGCTGGCTCTCGCTGCACGCCGAGAGACGGTAGACGGCACGGATGGGATAGACGGTGACCGACTGGCTGCCTCCACCGAAGAGGGCGTCTATCTGCTTATGGCCCGACAGACGCTCTCGCTTGCCAAGTCTGTGGGATAGACGCTCCATCCTTATTCTTTGTTCTCGGCAAGGTAGGCGCGCAGGGCAGCCGTCATCGACGGATACTCGGGCGTGGGAGCCTCAAGGTCCAGACGGAGTCCGTGGGCAGCCACTTCCTTGGCCGTGGCAGGTCCGAAGGTGGCAATGCGGATGTCTCCCTGTTCGAAATTGGGGAAATTCTTGGTGAGCGACTTGATGCCGGTGGGACTGAAGAAAATCATCATGTCGTAGTCGAAACTCTCCACTTCTTCCGGGGTGAAGTCGTTGCTCACCGTGCGGTACATCACACACTCGGTATGGGTGAGCTTCTTGGCGTCGAGCAGCTGGGCCAATGTGTTGTTGTGCACATCGCTTACCGGCACAAGATATTTCTCGGTCTTGTGCTTCACCATCGTGGGCACAAGGTCGGCCACATTGCCGGTGTTGCCGAAAAACACCTTGCGCTTGCGGTACTGCACGTATTTCTGTATGTAAAGGGCTATAGTCTCCGTCACACAGAAGTATTTCATGTCTTCGGGTATGGTGACGCGGAGCAGCTTGGCCAGCTTGAAGTAGTTGTCGATGGCATGGCGAGAGGTGAACACCACAGCCGTGTAGTTGAGAAGACTGATCTTCTGCTGGCGGAATTCCTTCGCCGTGATGCCTTCCACTTTAATAAAGGGACGAAACACTAAATCTATGCCGAACTCGCGGGCAATATCGAAATAGGGCGATTTCTCACTCGTTGGTTTGGGTTGAGAAACAAGAATCTTCTTTATCATAAGTGTACTAAAAATTTATTCTTATTTTATCATGATACATCACAAAAAAGCCCGCCAATCCAGCCAAAGGCATCATTTCGAGCGCACAAAAGTACAAAATTATTTGCAAAAAATCACTTGCTCTATTAAAAAACGTGACAAAACTCTTATAAATGAACAGTATTTCTACTAAAATGAACAGAATGACCATGTAAACAAGACTCGCCTGCCAGGTGAGCTGACCGAAAATATGCAACAGCAAAACGGGGAGCAACGCAACGCCGAAACCACCGGAAAGCAGCAGTACGGCACGGTTCCAATGTAAAATCTTTTTATGAGTGAAGAACACCCAGTTCACCAGTCCGTAGAGCAGCGTGCGGCTCAGAAACCATGCGCCTGCCATGGCCATGCTCACCCCCAGAATGGTGTGCGGCTGGGTGTAGCTGGCGGCGGGAAGACCGTGGATGAGCCCGCAGTAGAGGGCAATGGCGCAGAAAACGAGGGTCACAAGGCTCAGGGCGCACTGATACCATATCTCATGGGGTTGCTCGGCTATCTGTGTGGTACGCGCCTTGGCCGTGTAGAAAAAACTGTGGAGCTGCTTGCTGAGAAAATTGCGCGAGTGGGAGAGCAGCAGCACGATAAGCAGGAAACCGCCTGTCAGCAGCGAGCCCACCAGCGGGTCGGCACTGGGATGATAGGGCAGCGGGTCGGCCATCATGCCGGGAGCTGAGGCCTGGGTCTGAAGGACAGAGTCGGCGGGGGTGTCGGGCGAGAGCCACTTCTGGAGTGCGGCCGGGTCTTTCCACACATCGGCCGGCACGGGGGCATAGCGAGCGTCCACCCGCTGCCCAGGCAGTCCCAAAGTGTCGGGCTGCTCGCTGTAGCGGATGTCCTGACCGGGCTGGAAGTAGGCCTGAACGGCACTGTCCTGCTGCCACGGCGTGGCGCTGTCGGGCAACTCGGCCAGCACCTGGGCGGTGCTTTTCTTCCAAGTGCGTGCTGCCGGCACCTGTCGGGGTGCCGGCGCGGCATGGTGCAGGGTGTCGGTTGTGCTCGCTGTCATCTGTGGGTTAGTCGGTCAGACCGAATTTGCGGCGCAGTTCCTCCACCATGTCCAGTTTCTCCCAGGTGAAGAGCTCCACCTCTATGTCTTTGGTGGGATGGTAGTGGCTCGTGAACCGCTTCACCTTCTTCTCATAACGGCGGCCCATATGGCCGTAGGCGGCGGTCTCCAGATAGATGGGCTGGCGCAGCAGCAGCTTCTTCTCTATCCCCTTGGGAGTGAGGTCGAAGATATCGCCTATGCGCTCGGCTATCTCGCTGTCGGTCATGGCCACATGCTTACGGCCGTAGGTGTTCACATAGATGCTCACCGGCTTGGCCACACCGATAGCGTAGCTGATCTGCACGAGCATCTCGTCGCTCACACCGGCGGCCACCAGGTTTTTGGCCATGTAGCGGGCCATGTAGGCAGCCGAGCGGTCCACCTTGCTCGAGTCCTTGCCCGAGAAGGCACCGCCGCCGTGGGCACCCTTGCCGCCGTAGGTGTCGACGATGATTTTGCGGCCGGTGAGGCCGGTGTCGCCGTGCGGGCCGCCAATCACAAACTTGCCCGTGGGGTTCACGTGGTAGGTGATGCAGTCGTTGAAGAGGGCCAGCACACGGGTATCGTGTATCTGCTCCTTCACGCGCGGTATGAGTATTTCCTTCACATCGGCCTTGATGCGGGCCAGCATGGCCTCGTCGTCGTCGAGGAAGGGGTCGTGCTGGGTCGACACCACAATCGTGTCGATGCGCTGCGGCACATGATCGTCGGAGTATTCCACCGTCACCTGGCTCTTGGCGTCAGGACGCAGGTAGGTCATCTCGCGCCCTTCCTTGCGTATGTCGGCCAGTGTGCTCATGAGCAGATGGGCCAGATAGAGCGGGAGCGGCATGTAGTTCTCCGTCTCGTTGGTGGCATAGCCGAACATCATGCCCTGGTCGCCGGCGCCCTGCTGCTCCTCTTCCTCGCGGTCCACGCCGCGGTTGATGTCGCCGCTCTGTTCGTGGATGGCGGTCAGGATGCCGCACGAGTCGCCGTCGAACTGGTATTCCGACTTGGTGTATCCGATACGCTTGATGGTCTTGCGGGCGATGGTCTGGAGGTCGATGTAGGCCTCTGAGTGCACCTCGCCCATGATTACCACCTGACCAGTGGTGACGAAAGTCTCGATGGCGCAGCGCGCCTTGTCGTCATAAGCCAGAAACTGGTCGAGCAATGCGTCGCTTATCTGGTCGGCTACTTTGTCGGGATGTCCTTCCGACACGGATTCTGATGTGAATAAATAGGCCATGGATAGTATTTATTTTTGAGATATTTCGTGGTCTGACGATAGAACACCCGCTGTTTTCGCCGAGGGGGTTGTCCTAACGGGGGTGCAAAGGTACGGCAATTTGGAGGGATAACAAAATAAAGAGATGTAAAAAAACAAAAAATAAAAGTTTTCCCTACTCCCGGCGGCTGTTGCGGGGATGGTGTTCCAGTATTTCCCTGCGCAGCGTGGTGGTGTCGATGTGGGTGTAGATTTCAGTGGTGCCGATGCTCTCATGACCCAGCATGGCCTGGATGGCGCGCAGGTTGGCGCCGCCCTCCAACAGGGCCGTGGCAAAGGAGTGGCGCAGGGTGTGGGGGCTCACCGTCTTTTGGATGCCGGCCTCCAGGGCCAGCCGTTTCACAATGATAAGTATCATGGTGCGCGTGAGGTGACTGCCGCGGCGGTTCAGAAACACATAGTCTTCCTCGCCACGGCGAATGTCCATGTGGCAGCGGGTGTCGTACCACAGTTCCAACTCAGCGAGGGCACTGCCTGAAATGGGCACCAGGCGCTCCTTGCTGCCCTTGCCCATGATGCGCAGGTAGCCCTCGTCGGCGTAGATGTCGGACAGCTTCAGATGGGTGAGCTCCGATACCCGGAGTCCGCAGCTGAACATCACTTCTATGATGGCGCGGTTGCGGTGGCCCTCCCACTTGCTCAGGTCGATGGCCGCCTCCATGCGGTCTATCTCTTCCGTGCTCAGCACGTCGGGCAGATGGCGGCCTGTCTGAGGCGACTCCAGCAGCTCGGTGGGGTCGTCGGTGATGTAGCCCTCCGTCTGCAGATAGCGGAAGAAGGAGCGTACGCCGCTCAGAATGCGGCACTGGCTGGCGGCACCGATGCCCAGGTCGTGCAGGCCGGCGGCAAAGTGCTGCAGGTGGGGCAGACGGACCTCCGCCACTGCGATACCCTCTTCCGCAAGATACGACAGCAGCTTCTGCACGTCGCGCAGGTAGGCGTCGACCGTGTTGGGACTGAAATTGCACTGCAATTTCAGGTAACGCTGGTAGGCACCCATGACATTTGAGGGGCTTTTCTTGGGAGTATCCATTTTTTTTCCTATTTTTGCCATCGCTCGCCACCGCATGCGTGCGGCGACTGTGCAAAGTTACGTTTTTTTTTCGTTTCACCATCCAAGAAACACCAGCAGATGAAAATACTTATCATCAACGGGCCCAATCTGAATCTTCTCGGAAAGCGGGAGCCCGACATCTACGGACATGCCTCGTTCGACGACTACCTGCAGCAGCTCCGGCAGCGCTATCCGGAGGTGGAGCTGCACTACTACCAGAGCAATGTGGAGGGACTGCTCATCGACGAGATGCAGCGCGTGGGATTCCACTTCGACGGCATCGTGCTCAATGCGGGCGCCTATACCCACACCAGTGTGGCCTTGCACGACTGTATCCGGGCCATCACCTGCCCCGTAATTGAAGTGCATATCTCCAATGTGCATCAGCGGGAGGCTTTCCGTCACACCTCGCTGATAAGCGCTGCCTGCAAGGGCGTGATTTGTGGATTCGGACTCGACTCCTACCGGCTGGCCGTAGAGGCGCTGCTGGAGATGAAACGGCAGGAGGCATGAGCGATGTGATACGCCACGCCGACCTGCTCGACGACTATATAGAGCGGCACATAGACCCGGAGCCCGACTATCTGTACCGGCTCTGGCGCGCCACCAATGTGCACCTGCTCAACGGGCGCATGGCGAGCGGACACCTCCAGGGCCGGCTGCTCCGTATGCTCGTGGGCATGTTGCGGCCCCGGCTCGTGCTCGAGGTGGGCACCTTCAGCGGCTATAGCGCCCTGTGCATGGCCAGTGCCCTGCCCGACGACGGCAAACTCTACACTTTCGAGATAGACGACGAGTTGGAAGACTTCACCCGGCCTTGGATAGAAGGGTCGGGCCTGGCCCATAAGATAGAATTCATCATCGGCGACGCCCTGAAAGGCGCACCCGCGCTCGGACTGCAGTTCGACATGGTGTTTATCGACGGCGACAAACGGACGTATGTGGAGACTTACGAGATGGCGCTCAGCCTGCTGGCACCGGGCGGCTATATCCTGGTGGACAACACGCTGTGGGACGGACATGTCATCGACCCCGCCTACGACCGCGACCATCAGACGCAGGGTGTGCGGCGCTTCAACGACCATCTGGCCCAGGACACAAGGGTGGAGAAGGTCATCCTGCCCCTGCGTGACGGTCTGACGCTGATACACCGGCGCACGGCACCCTGATGGTGTTGTGCCTTGCTGTGGCGGGCGAAAGCGGCATGAAATGGGGCTTTTCCGCATAATTATGATGTCAAAAAGCCGTTATCTCCTTTTTTTTCCGTACTTTTGCAGCCCATGCCTCTTGAGGGGGCATCCAAGTGAAACAACATACACTGACTATGCAAGAAACAAGACAAAACCGTATAGCACGCCTGCTCCAGAAAGAACTGGCGCAGATTTTCCAGAGCCAGACCAGAGCCATGCGCGGGGTTATGGTGAGTGTGACCCGTTGTCGCATATCGCCCGACCTGAGCATCTGCACGGCCTATCTCAGCGTGTTCCCTTCAGAGAAGGGTGAGGAAATCATCAACAATGTCAATGCCAACGAGAAGACTATACGCTACGAGCTGGGCACCAAGGTGAGACACCAGCTGCGCATCATACCGGAGCTGCGGTTCTTCATCGACGACTCGCTCGACTATATCGACCATATCGACGAACTGCTCAAGAAATAAACCGCTCCCTTTTACCGCTACACCATGAACCTGCCTTTCTATATAGCCCGTAGGTATCTCTTCTCCAAGAAGAGCACCCATGCCATCAACATCATCAGTGCGGTGTCGATGGCAGGCGTGGCAGTGGCTACCATGGCGCTTGTGGTGACAATGAGCGTGTTCAACGGCTTCCACGACCTCGTAGCCTCCTTCTTCACCTCCTTCGACCCGCAGCTCAAGGTGGTGCCCGTAAAGGGAAAGACAGCACCGGCCGATGATCCGGCCCTGCAGAACATCAGAAAAATGGCCGAGGTGGATGTGGCCACCGAGTGTGTGGAAGACCAGGCTCTGGCCGTGTTCTACGACCGGCAGGCCATGGTCATGGTGAAAGGTGTGGACGACAATTTCGACCAACTCACCCATATCGCCGAGATTCTCTATCCCGACGGGGTGTTCGACCTGCATGCGGCCAATCTGGAATACGGCATTCCCGGCATACGGCTGGCACAAAGCATGGGCCTCGGTGCCCAATGGCCCGGCTATCTGCATATCTATGCACCGGAGAAAGAGGGACAGCTCGACATGAGCGACCCCACCGCCGCCTTCCGGACCGACTCGCTGCTATCGGCGGGCGAGGTGTTCAATGTGCAGCAGGGCAAGTACGACGGCCATTACATCATCACTTCGCTGGCCTTCGCCCGCCATCTCTTCGGGCAGGAGGGACGCCTCTCCTCGCTGGAGCTGCGGCTCAAGCCGGGTTCCGACCTGCAGGCGGTGAAAAAGAAAATGCGGCAGATGGCCGAAGGCCGTTTCCAGGTGCTCGACCGCTATGAGCAGCAGGCCGACACCTTCAAAATCATGAACATAGAAAAGGCCATCGCCTACCTCTTCCTTACTTTTATACTGATGGTGGCCTGTTTCAATATCATCGGCTCCCTCTCCATGCTCATCATCGACAAGAAAGAGGATGCGCAGACTTTGAGCAACATGGGAGCCACGGGCAAGCAGATATCGCGCATCTTCCTCTACGAGGGACGCATGATTTCGGCCATCGGTGCCCTGGTGGGCATCGCGCTCGGACTGCTGCTCTGCTGGCTCCAGCAGAGCTTCGGACTGGTGACGCTGGGCGACAGCAGCGGCTCGTTTGTGGTGGATGCCTATCCCGTGAGCGTGCACTTCACAGACATCGTGCTCATCTTCTTCACGGTCATGGCTGTGGGATGGCTGGCAGTGTGGTATCCCGTGCGCTATTTCGGCAAACAATTGGTTGGCGAATAGACGGCGCGGACTACGGCCTCTTGAATATTATCAGAACACACCTTAAAACTCTATGTGCTCCACCTCTATCGGCTCGTGGAGGAATATCTGGGCGCTTTCCTTGAATTTTTCGGCATTCTCTGTGGTGAGATACCTCACATGGCCGCCTTGTGTACAGCGGCTGGCCATCTCGGGATGGCGCTGCAGGTAGTCGAGCAGACTGGAGGCCACATACTCGCCCTGCGGTACGATACGCACACCGGCAGGGGTGTATTTCAGTATCTTAGGCAGCAGGATGGGGTAGTGGGTGCAGCCTAGGATGATGGTGTCGATGGCACTGTCGGCATGCAGCAGCTGGTCAAGGTATTTCTTTACGAAATAGTCGGCTCCCGGCGAGTCGGCCTCATTGTATTCCACCAGCGGCACCCAGAACGGGCAGGCCACTCCCGTGACCTTGATGTCGGGGTGGAGCTTGGCTATCTCCATGGCATAGCTGTGGCTGCGGATGGTGCCCTCGGTGGCCAGAATGCCTACATGGCGGCTGCGGGTGAGGCCGCCCACAATCTCGGCGGTGGGACGGATGATGCCCAGCACGCGGCGGTGGGCGTCCCACTGGGGCAGGTCGTTCTGCTGGATGCTGCGAAGGGCCTTGGCCGAGGCGGTGTTGCAACCCAGAATCACCAAGTGGCAACCCTCGGCGAAGAGGTGGCGCACCGCCTGCCGTGTGAACTCATACACCACCTCGAACGAGCGCGGACCATAGGGCGCACGGGCGTTGTCGCCAAGATAGATGAAATCGTGGTGAGGCAGCAACTGGCGTATGCCGTGTAGGATGGTGAGCCCGCCATAGCCGGAGTCGAACACGCCGATAGGACCGGCCGCCTGAGGAAAAGGTGTCATCGCAATGCTTCTTTTATCTTCTCGGTGATGTCGGTGCCCATCATGGGGTTGATATAGGGAAGGGTGTTGCCGTCGGTGTTCAGCACAAAGGCATAGCCTTCCTCCTCGCCGATGCGCGTCACGGCATCCTGCAGCTTGGTGCGGAGCGGACGGTAGGCATCGTCGGTGGCCTGGGCCAGCAGGCGCTGCGCCTCGGCCTTGAAGGCGATGTTGCGCGTCATGAGCTCCTGGAGCTCACTCTGCCGCTTCTGAAGGATAATGGGGGCAAACTCTTTCTGACCTTCCAGAAACTCCTCGTACTTCTTGTTGAAGTCGTCTTCGGCACGTTTCAGTTCGGCGTCATACTGGGCGCGCAGGTCGGCCAGATTCTGCTCCACCATTTCATACTCGGGCATGGAGCGCAGCACCTGGTCGTAGCTGAAATAGCCAAAGCTCACCTGTGCCCCTGCCATAAGGGGAAAGAAAAGGCTCAGTAGCCAAAGGGATAGTCGGGTCATAACTCTTGGAATGATAAAAAACCGAGGGAAGGCGCTTTCTTAGATGCCTGCCCCCGGTAGTGTGGGTATGGGAAATGTCTCTTATTTCATCTTGTTGAGCTGTGACTTCACCTCGGAGGTCACATCCTTGCTGATGGCCTCGTTGATGTAGAGCACACTGGCTTTCTCCATGATGTAGACATAACCGCCGGCCTTGGCCACTTCCTCGATAGCCTTGCGCACCTTGTCGAAGATGGGCTGAAGCTTCTCGGCCTGTGTCTTCTGGAAGGCTTGCTGGTTCTGCTGGGCCTGCTGCTGGATGCGGGTGTACATCTGGTTCAGCTGCTCTTCGGTCTCACGCTGCTTGGTCTCATTCATCGTGCTCTTGTTCTTGTCGTACTCTTCGGCCATGCGCTGCAGCTCGTCCTGCGAGGCTTTCAGCTCATTCTCATACTGCTTGCCCACTGCCTCAATCTCGCCATTGGCGCGTGCAAACTCGGGAAGCGACTGGATGATGGACTGGGTGTCGATGTGGCCGAACTTCTGTGCGAACAGAGCCATGGGGGCCAGCAGCATCAACATAAGGATAACTTTCTTCATTTTCTTTTCGTGTTTGTAAATGTTATGTTTTTTTGTTTTTTTCCTATTGCGGTGCAAACTTACAAAATATTTCCTGAATCGGCACCATGTAGGGGTGAAAATCAGTGGGGTCAGTGGCCGTAGCCCAGTTTGTCGAGCACTTCGTTGCTGATGTCTATCTTCGGCGAGCCGTAGATAATGTAGCTGTTGCCCGCACGGTCTTCCACCTTGCTGTAGCCGTGCAGCTCGGCAATGTCGGCCACGGCATTGTAGATTTCCTCCTGGATGGGCGACATGAGGCTCTCGCGCTTCTTGAAGAGCTCACCCTCAGGGCCGAAGTATTTCTTCTTCAGTTCGCTGGCTTCCTTCTCCTTGTTCATGATGGCCTCCTGGCGGGCTTTCTTTTGCTCCTGAGAGAGAAACACCACCTCGTTTTGATAGTTCTTGTACATGGTGCTGGCTTCAAGGGTCAGGGCTTCCACCTCGGCCTGCCATTTCTTCGACACCTGGCTCAGCTGCTCGTTGGCGCGCTCATAGGCGGGTATATTCTTCAGTATGTAGTCCATGTCTATCAGGGCAAACTTCTGGGCATAGCCTGTCATGGCTGCGACGGCCAGTGCCATTGCTAAGATTGTTCTCTTCATAATAGCTGTCTTGTTTTGGTTAAATTCTCTTTAATGACGCTTATGTGCTCTGCGGGTTTATTGTGCCAACAGATTTTAATCATTTTTAAGCAACGGTTAGAACTCCTGGCCCAGCACGAAGTGGAACTGAGAGCCGCCCTTGGTGCCCCACACTTTGTCGAAACCGTAGGCCCAGTCGATACCCATCAGACCCACCATGGGCAGGAAGATACGCACACCGGCACCGGCCGAGCGCTTCATGTCGAAGGGGTTGAACTTCTTTGTGTCGTACCAGGCGTTACCTGCCTCGAGGAAGGCGAGACCGTAGATGGTGGTGTTGCCCAGCAGGAAGGGATAGCGCAGCTCCAAACTGAAGCGGTCGTAGGCGTAGCCGGCGGCTCCCTGCGGGGTGAGCGAGCCGTTCTCGTAGCCGCGCAGTCCGACGGTCTCCTCGGCATAGCCGTAGCTGTAGCCGCTCATACCGTCGCCACCCACATAGAAGGTCTCGAAGGGCGATTTCTTGTAGCGGTTGAAGCTGCCCAGGATGCCCAGCTCTACACGCGTCATGAGCACGAAGCACTTGGCGGCGTTCGACAGGGCGGTATAGGTCTTGGCCTTGAACTTCCACTTGTGGTACTCCACCCAGCGGTATTTGTCCTGCTGCTCCTGTACGTAGGTGGCCGACTGCCGGTCGGTGGCCAGGTGCTCATAGTCCTTGTTGTCCCATTTCGACCAGGGCGGGGTGATGGACACCGAGGCCGTGAACTCGGAACCGCGGCGCGGGAAGAGCTGGTTATCGGTCGATGTACGGTTCAGCGTCACGCTCAGGTTCAGATTGTTGGAGTTGCCGTTGGTGATGAGGAAGTACTGCCAGTTTTTCAGCATGTAGCGGGTGTAGGCCAGCGACACCGAGAGGGTGAAGTAGTCGTCGGGCCAGCGTAGGCGCTTGCCCCATCCCAACGAGGCACCGAACAACTGTACATACTTGTCGGGGTCGTAGAAACTCTCGTAGTTGTTGTAGTAGCCGCCGTAGTTGCCCAGACCGTAGGCATACTGGTTGTAGTAGTTGTACATGTAGGCACTGTTATAGTAGGTGCTCGACACGTCGGTCTGTTTTGAGAAGTAGGCGCCCACGCTGAACTGGATGGGGCGTTTGCCGCCAAACCAGGCCGTGCTGTACGAGGCGTTGTACGACTGGTAGTAGGTACCGTTGGTCTGTGCGCCTATGGATAGCACCTCGCCGTCGCCGATGGGCAGGATGCCGCGGTGCTCCTTGTTCTTGTTGAACAGGTTGCGCATGGAGAAGTTGTTCAGCTTCAGACCCACGCGGCCTATCACACCGGTCTGTCCCCATCCCAGTGAGAATTCTATCTGGTCGTTCGATTTCTGCTCCAGCTCCCAGTTGATGTCCACGGTGCCGTCCTCATAGTTGGGCTTCACGTCGGGATTCACCTTCTCCGGGTCGAAGTGGCCCATCGAGGCCAGCTCGCGTGCCGAGCGCTGCAGGGCGTCTTTCGAGAAGAGGTCGCCGGGCTTGGTGCGCAGTTCGCGGCGCACCACATTCTCGTAGAGGCGGTCGTTGCCGTTGATGCGCACGCGGTTGATGTGGGCCTGTATACCCTCTGAGATGCGCATCTCCAGGTCGATGGAGTCGCCCACGATGTTCACCTCGGTGGGTTGCAGCTGATAGAAGAGGTAGCCGTTGTTCCAGTAGTTGTTGCCCACGGCGTCGTCGTCTTCGCTCAGTCGCTTGTTCATCTGTTTCTGGTTGTACACGTCGCCCTTCTTCATGCCGAGCACGTTGCTCAGGTAGTCGGTGGGATAGACGGTGTTGCCCACCCAGCTGATGTTGCGGATGTAGTATTTCTGGCCCTCTTCCACCTTCACATAGATGTTCACGTGTTTGTCGTCGTAGTTCCACACGCTGTCTTCCAGGATGGTGGCGTCGCGGAAGCCGTATTCGTTGTATTTGTCGATGAGGTTCTTCTTGTCGGTCTCCCAGCGCTCGGGGGTGAATTTCTTGGATTTCAGGAAGGTGGATAACTTGTTGGCCTCATGGGTCTTCGAGAAGGCGCCTTTGGTGAAGAGGCGGCCCTTGATCTTGGCGTCGGAGAGCTGGTCGTTGCCGTCGATGATAATCTGGTGCACGCGCATCTTCTCTTTCTTGTCCACCTCCACGTCGAGTATCACCTGATTTTTGTTGACCACGTCGTCGCGCTGTGTGATGCTTATCTCAGCATTCTTGTAGCCTTTGTCGTCGAAGTATTTCTTGGCCAGGTATTTGGCGCGGTCTATGATGTTGGGCGTCACCTGTCCGCCCTTGATGATGCCCAGTTTGGCCTCCATGTCCTCACGCTCCGACTTCTTCAGGCCGATGTAGTTGATGGTGGAGATACGCGGGCGGGCGGTGAGGTAGATGTGCAGGTAGGCTTGCGAGCCTACGATGGAGTCGGCCGTAATCGATACAGTGGAGAAGAGGCCGTGCCGCCAATAGCGTTTCACTGCCTCGGTCACCTCTGTGCCCGGCAGCTGGATGTGCTGCCCTTCTTTGAGTCCGGAGATGCCTATGAGTACGAAGTCTTCATAGCCTTCCACACCCGATACGGTGATACCGCCGATGGTGCAGTCGCGGGGGGTGCCCGCATAGGATATGTCGGGATTGACGATTTTTTCCTGGGCATGACTCCCCAGGCATACGGCCAGCAGGGTCAGCAGGGTCAGGATTTTACCTGTCTTTTTCATTCTATGTTGATGTTTATTGGTCGGATGGTTGGGTCTCGCTCTCTTCTATCTGGGCGCCTGTCTTGCCGAAGCGGCGCTGACGGTGCTGATAGTCGGCGATGGCCTGGTGGAGGCTCTCTTCGTTGAAGTCGGGCCAGTAAGTGTCGCAGAAGTACAGCTCCGAGTAGGCTATCTGCCACAGCAGGTAGTTGGATATGCGTACCTCGCCGCCGGTGCGTATCAGCAGGTCGGGGTCGGGCATGAAGCGGGTCTGCAGACGCTGCGAGATGAGTTCTTCGTTGATATCGTCGGGCTGCAGCTTGCCGTCGCGTACGTCGAGGGCTATCTCGCGGGTCACCTTGGTAAGTTCCCATTTCGACGAGTAGCTCAGTGCCACCACCATGGTCATGGCGGTGTTGCCGGCGGTGTGGTCCATGGTGGCCTGCAGTTTGTCCTGCACGTCCTGCGGCAACCGCTCCGTGTCGCCGATGACGCGGAACCGCACGTTGTTCTTCATGAATATCTCGTCCTCGAGCGAGGTGAGCACCAGTCCCATGAGGGCGGAGACCTCCTCGGCGGGTCTGTTCCAGTTTTCTGTCGAGAAGGTGTAGAGAGTGAGGTATTCCACTCCTAAGCGTGTGCACTCTGAGGTGATGCACCGCACGGCGTCGACACCGGCCTGGTGGCCGTAGCTGCGTGGCATGTTGCGCTTTTTGGCCCAGCGCCCGTTGCCGTCCATGATGATGGCGATGTGGCGTGGGATACGGGTCATGTCTATATCGTTATTCATCTGCATTATGACAAGTTCTACATTTGGCCATGAAACTGTAGGTGAGCGTCACTCTGAGCGCCGAGTAGCAGTCGGTGTTCTTGAAGAGGCCGCTGCTCTCTATATAGTAGGGGTCTTTTACTCCGTCGATTTCATCGCTCAGCGTGAAGTGCACGCCCCATTCCACTCCCAGGTTCATGCGGTCGGCAATCTTGTATTTCACACCCACGCCCACGGGCAGGTTGGCGGTGAAGGTGTTTTTGTCGCCGGTCTTGGCATAGGTGGCGCCCAAGCCGATGAAGAGGAAGGGCGTGAGCCGCTGCGCTCCCCGGTAGTCGCGGCCGGTGCCGTAGGGCCAGAAGTTGTATTCGAAGGTCAGGTTGCCGTCTATCACGGTGCTGTTGAACGAGTAGGTGGTGTCGGCTGTGGCGGGGTAGTAGGTTTCCACGTCTTTCGACGTGTCTTTCAGCTTGCCGGCCCCTATGCCGAAACGCAGCCCCGTGTAGGGATTGAAGAGCCTTCGCACGAAGACGGTGGCCATGGGCTGCGGCGAGTGGAAAAGGTTGCCGTTGTAGTCGCCCATATAGTTCATGAGTCCTGCTCCACCGCCTATCTCGGCCAGGTATTCCACATCGCCCTGTGCCGCTGCGGGAGCTGCGGCAATACTGAGCAGGAGGATAAGCAGGGCATGTCTCATCGGGATGTGCTGGATGGTGCTTATTCGGTTATCCAGAGCGATTGCTCGTCGAGGTCGTACTGGCTCATCTCACCGCACCACACCTGGCCGCTGCCACCGCATACCAGCCACAGGCGGCCTTGCTCGTCGGTGGTCATGGCGAAGGATCCGCTGTCGCACGAGAAACCTGTGGGCCACTCGTAGGGGACGTTGGTCACCCAGTGCATACCGCCATTGTAGCTGTAGTGGAAGTGCTGGAAGTCGGTCTCCGTGCAGGTGCCCAGTCCCTTACCGCCTACGGCCAGGAGTCCCTTGCCGCTTGTTGCGGTGCAAAGATTGGCCAGACGGGGCAGCTGATAAGTGGGGAAGTCGGTGGCGTCGGCATACATCCAAGTGTTGGTGGGGGCATTGGGATTCTGCTCCGACACCTTGGTCCATACCACGGCATGACTTTCATCGGGATAGAGCTCCAGACTGCGGTTGCCCGTTATCACCACGTTCTCCACACCGGGATTGGTGGTGGAGGGAAGCACTGCCACCGAGATGTCGCGGGTGGGCAGCAGTTGCCAGCTGGTCTCTGTGGCCTCTTCTTTCCAGGTGGTGCCGCCATCGTAGGAGGCCATGAGGCGACCCTCGCTGTCGGTACCGTAGAGGGCGTAGGAGCTGCCGCCCAGCAGACGGGCGATGGCGGGCTTTGACACCAGCTGCCATTGGCTGCCGTTCTGGCTGCGCAACAGGTTGCCGCCCGTGAACAGGTAGAGATATCCGCCGCTCACACCGGTGTTTTGGTAGTCGGCGGCAGGCACCGTGAGGTTGAAGTCGGGGGTGAGCAGCTGCCAGGAGGTCTCTGCCTCGTCGGCGGCGTAGAGCATGGTCTGGCCGCCCGTGGCGGCAAACACATAGAGTCGGCCGCCCAGTGCGTAGGCTTTCATGCCCTGTGTGTTCTCAAAGGCACTGTAGGTGCCTTTTGCGGTCCAGGCAAACTTGTCGCTCTCCTTCTGGTGCACGTTCAGGCGAACGGTATAGTCGGTATGTACGGTGGCGTTGCCCGTATAGGCATAGACGGCGATGGTGCGCGGCACGCTGAAGTCGATAGAGTCGGTGCTGCTGTAGTAGGTCAGGGTGTCGCTGTCTATATTCTTGATGGTGATGGTGCCGCCGTTCTTGGCGGTGATGGTCACCAGCACATGGGATATGTCGGTGCCGGTGGGCAGCGAGTCGGCATTGTATATCACACGGTTCACCTGGTCGATGTAGCATTTGTAACTGCTCCCCGACACCGTGGTGGTGTAGGTGCTGTCGGCACCGCTCGAGGTGGTGGTGTGAACGGTGCGGTTCAGCGTGCCCAGCACAAAGGTGGTGATGGCGGCGTCGCCGTAATAGGTTACCTCTTCCTCCTCGTCGTTCAGACAGGAACTGAACAGCAGGGTGAGTGCGGCAAACAGTACAATGCGTATCTGTAATTTCTTCATCGGTAGCAAAAAACGTTTACTTTCAGCACACAATCGTCCACGGCAGATAGGTTTTCCTCTCCTCTCCGCAGACAGACGCTTTGTGTTTTTTGACTGCAAATTTAAGCAGAATTCCGCAATTATAACGTGTTTTCTGCACATTATTATGTAATTTATCGATTTTGCATTGATTTTTAAGGTCTGTTTAGGGTTTCTTGACAATTTTTTTGCCACTGGGGGAATAAAAAAAGAGGACGATATGAATCGCTCACACCGGCCTCCTGAAAACAACTCAACGGACGTTGGTTCTTACCAAAGTGATAATACAGAGAATGGTCGAAACGGCCATTATCGCCAACATCACCGTTGTTTCTGAATCTAATAACATAATCTTACCTTAAAATCTATCAAACTACTAACCTAATGAAATGAGTATTCTCACGAATACGATGCAAAGATACGGCCTTTTTCCATACCGGCCATGGATGGGGGGACTGAAAATGCTGAAAAAGTCCGTTTTATTGACATACGTCAAAAAATGGCTGTGTGCGCACACATATTTTGGGCGAAATACTATGGAAAGAGGGAGAAGTGGCTGTGCCCCGGAGAGTTACAACAAAAGAGGAAGGCACGTATGCCTCCCTCTCTCACAAAGGTTGTATATAAAGCGATTAAAGTTTCGGTCCAGCAGCCACGAGAGCCTTGCCGGCTTCGTTGCCCTCGTACTTCACGAAGTTCTTGATGAAGCGTCCAGCCAGGTCCTTGGCCTTCTCCTCCCACTCAGCAGGGTTGCTGTAGGTGTCGCGCGGGTCGAGGATGGCGGGATCTACGCCCTCGAGCTGTGTAGGCACGGTGAAGTTGAAGTAGGGAATGGTCTTGGTGGGAGCCTCGTCGATGGAGTGGTTCAGGATGGCGTCGATGATGCCGCGTGTGTCCTTGATGGAGATACGTTTGCCTGTGCCGTTCCAACCGGTGTTCACCAGGTAGGCCTTTGCACCGCTCTGGTTCATGCGCTTCACCAGCTCCTCAGCATACTTGGTGGGGTGGAGCTCAAGGAAAGCCTGGCCGAAGCAAGCCGAGAAGGTGGGAGTGGGCTCAGTGATGCCGCGCTCTGTACCGGCCAGCTTGGCGGTGAAACCGGAGAGGAAGTAATATTTAGTCTGCTCGGAGTCGAGGATAGACACGGGAGGCAGCACACCGAAGGCGTCGGCGCTCAGGAAGATCACCTGCTTGGCGGCGGGTGCGTGCGACACCGGCTTCACGATGTTCTCGATGTGGTAGATAGGATAGCTCACGCGGGTGTTCTCGGTCACGCTCTTGTCGTTGAAGTCTATCTTGCCGTTCTCGTCCACGGTCACGTTCTCCAGCAGTGCATCGCGGCGGATGGCGTTGTAGATGTCGGGCTCACTCTCTTTGTCGAGCTTGATAACCTTGGCGTAGCAGCCGCCCTCGAAGTTGAACACACCGTTGTCGTCCCAGCCGTGCTCGTCGTCGCCGATGAGCTTGCGCTTCGGGTCGGTGCTCAGCGTGGTCTTGCCGGTTCCGGAGAGACCGAAGAAGATGGCGGTGTTCTCATTGTTCATGTCGCAGTTGGCGGAGCAGTGCATGGCGGCGATGCCCTTCAGCGGCAGGTAGTAGTTCATCATCGAGAACATACCCTTCTTCATCTCACCACCGTACCAGGTGTTGATGATGACCTGCTCGCGGCTGGTCACGTTGAACACAACAGCGGTCTCAGAGTTCAGACCCAGCTCCTTGTAGTTCTCCACCTTGGCCTTCGAGGCGTTGTACACCACGAAGTCGGGCTCGAAGTTCTTCAGCTCCTCCTCGGAGGGACGGATGAACATGTTCTTCACGAAGTGTGCCTGCCAGGCCACCTCCATGATGAAACGCACAGCCATACGGGTATCGGTGTTGGCACCGCAGAAACCGTCCACCACATAGAGCTTCTTGTTGCAGAGCTCCTTCTGGGCAATCTCCTTCACGGCAGCCCAAGTGGCCTCGGTCACGGGTTTGTTGTCGTTTTTGTATTCGGGAGTGGTCCACCACACGGTGTCGTGCGAGGTGGCGTCGTCGACGATGAATTTGTCTTTGGGCGAGCGGCCGGTGTAGACACCGGTCATCACATTGATGGCGCCCAGCTCGGTGAGCTGACCTTTGTCAAAACCGGTAAGACCTTCTTTGGTCTCTTCCTCGAACAGCTGCTCATAAGAGGGATTGTAAAGCACTTCGGTGGTACCAGTGATACCATACTTCGTCAGGATTGACTTGTCAAATGTTGCCATGATTTGAAATAATATTATATAATTTGTTGAATACTATAATCTTGCAATCTTTTTCCACTGCAAAGGTAGCAATTTCTGATGAATTGCGGGGTGTGCAAAAACAAAAATTCTTTTCTGCAGCTTGTTTTTAGGTTAAAGTTTACAAATTTCGGGCCGCCTGTGTCTGTTTGCTATACACACTTAGCAAAAAAAGACCTTTTTGACAGACAAATGCCCTGACGGGTGTTTTTTCCTCAAGCTGTAGGTGCGGAATAGCAGAATTTTATATAATTTTGTGGCCGGAAATGTTATTCCCCATGCACTATGAAAATCATCAACTTCAGTGAGACCAACTCTGTCATGAATCAGTATCTGGCTGAGATACGCGACAGAGACTATCAGCAGAACCGGTTGCTCTTCCGCAACAATATCACCCGCATTGGCGAGATGGAGGCCTTCGAGATTTCCAAGACCATGGAGTATGTGGCCCGTGACGTGCAGACCCCGCTCGGTGTGGCGCGTATGAACGTGCCGGCCGACAAGGTGGTGCTGGCCACCATCTTCAGGGCAGGCCTGCCTTTCCATCAAGGTTTCCTGCATGTGTTCGACCATGCCGGAAATGCCTTCGTGAGCGCCTACCGCGAGTATGTCGACGAGGAGCACCATGAGGTGGGTATTCATGTGGAATATCTGGCCACACCCAGCCTGGAGGGCAAGACGCTCATTATAGCCGACCCCATGCTGGCCACGGGTGGCAGCATGGAGCTGGGCTATAAGGCATTTCTCACCAAGGGCCGGCCCAAGCACATTCATGTGTGCTGTGTGATAGCCACCCCCGAGGGTTTAGACCACATACGCCGCACGATGCCCGACGAGACCACTGTGTGGTGCGCCGCAGTCGACCCGGGGCTCAACGAGCACAAGTATATTGTGCCGGGATTCGGCGATGCCGGCGATCTCTGTTTCGGCGGCAAGCTGTAGTGTGCTTTACCGGCCGTTGAGCAGCCATCCCAGGGCTTCCTTCTCCATTTTCAGGAAGGGTCCCATGGGCAGATGGCTCAGTTTGTCGTTACCCTGGTAGAAGATGTTGCGGCTGGTCTTGGCGGTGTTGGTCCAGTATTGGGGTATGTACTCGCCGCCGGCGTAGAACACGGATCCCGCCACGGGGTTGATGGTGGCTTTGTCGAAGAAGTCGTCATACCAGTCCCATCCCCCTTTTTTCTCATGCGGCATGCAGTAGTAGCTGCCGTGGCCCTCATCGATGTAGCGTTCAAATTCGCGCTTGCATGCCTCGCTCCAGTCGTAGGGGTTGGCGTTGAGCATGTATATCAGGTGGTAGCGGTCCAGACAGCCTTTTTCGTAGCTTTCGTCGGGTGTCATTTCCGTCACTTCCACATTCATTTTCCGACCCGTGTCGGTGAGCCATTTCACCCCCATGCGGGTATCGTCGCTGTCGGTGCCGTCGGTCATCACCAGCATGTGGCGTGGGGCAGGTGTGCCCTTACCGTTCTTCATCAGACTCAGATAGATGGTCTGCATGCCGTCGAGCTGGGCGTTATCTTCCGTGCATTCCCAGTACATGCCGCCCAGCAGGCCCCTGTCGAGGATAAACTGGCATTTGGCGGCCAACGACTCGGCATTGTCGAAACCCCACACCAGTTGGCCGCTGCGGTCGGTGAGATAGGGCACCAGGCCCACGCTGTCCCATTGTTCGGTGTAGAGGCCCTTGGCGTCGCGGGTCTTCACATACTTGTCGAGCACCTTGTTGTCGTGGTCGCCGCGGCCGTAGAGTGGCATGCCCAGGGTGAGCTTCTCCACCGGCACACCGGCCTTGACATGAGCCTCGACAGCCTCCTGCACGGTGATGCGGCCCGAGAGGGGCGAACGGTACAGGGTGGTATGGTGTTTGGGCGGGTTGGCCACATCGTAGGCCATGATGTTCACAAAGTCCATATAACGCAGGCAGCCGTTGAAGTCGATGTACCTGGCATCGGCCACGGTGGCGGCGGTGAGCAGTTTTTTCTTACCCAGCGCCTTGCGTAGGTCGCGCATGAGCAAGGTGTAGTTGTCGGTGTCGTCGGGCGACGAGGAGATGCCGGCCACGCTGCTGGTGGGGTATTCCCAGTCGATGTCGATGCCGTCGAGCCCGTATTGGTCTACCACGCGGCGGCAGTCTTTGGCAAAGGCGCGGCGGTACTGGGCCGAGGCGGCCATCTCGCTGAAGTTGCCGCTGGTCCATCCGCCCACGGAGAGCACCACTTTCAGTTTGGGGTTCTGCTGCTTCAGTGCCACCACTTCTTTCAGAAAGTCGGGGTTTTGTATGTCAACGCCGTCGAAGGTCTTCTTCACATGTCCGAAGGCATAGTTGATGTGGGTCATCAGGGTGGGGTCGGGAAGCCGGCCGGTGGTCCAGGAGGCCACATAGGCCACCACGATTTTGTCTGTACCGGCCTGGCAGGGCATCCATGTCAGGAGCAGTGCCAGCAGTGCCAGCAGGGTTGTAGTTTTCTTTCTCATGCTGTTGGGTTTAGGTGTGTTCTGATAATTCTATCGGTAATTAATGTCGCAAAAATAATAAAAAAATGGAGACTTCACATGCGTGGGTCTCCATTTTTTAAGCTATTGTTTGTAATTTTTATTTCACTTCCCAGGTGTCGTTGGTGGCGAGCAGCTCCATGAAGTTGTGATAGGGCTTCTTGGCCTTCACTTCCTCAATCTGCGCAGCCACGGAAGCCTCGTAGGTGGGAGCCTCCACATCGCGTATCACACCCAGTGCCACGGGGTATCCGTGCTCGTTGTCCATCATGGCCAACTTCAGCTGCAGGGTGTCGTCCTCGCAGTGGGCGTCGTGCACCAGAATGTCGTCCAGGGTCACGCCGTTCTTGCCTATCTCCACCACCTTCAGACCGAAGCCTTCCTGCATGAGGCCGAACTCATTGTTCTCGCCGAACACGAGGGGCTTGCCGTGCTCCACATAGATGGCGTTTTTCTTGCGGCCCTCCTTGGTGTAGATGGGGTCGTAGGCACCATTGTTGAAAATCACGCAGTTCTGCAGAATCTCGCACACCGAGGCGCCCTTGTGGTGGTAGGCGGCCTTCAGTATCTCCACGGTGCTGGGTGCATCGGTGGCCACGGCACGGGCGAAGAAGTGGCCGCGGGCGCCGAAGCACAGTTCGGCCGGGCGGAACGGGTCTTCCACCGTGCCGTAGGGGCTTGATTTCGACACGAAGCCACGGGGCGACGTGGGGCTGTACTGGCCTTTCGTCAGACCGTAGATGCGGTTGTTGAGCAGTATCATGTTCAAGTCGATGTTGCGGCGCATGGCATGAATGAAGTGGTTGCCGCCGATGGCCAGGCCGTCGCCGTCGCCGCTCACCTGCCAGATGGTCAGGTCGGGGTTGGCCACCTTGGCGCCTGTGGCGATGGCGGCCGCGCGTCCGTGAATGGTCTGCATGGCGTAAGTGCTCACGTAGTAGGGCAGACGGCTTGAGCAGCCGATGCCTGAGATTACGGCCATGTTATGGGGAGCCACGCCCACTTCGGCCATGGCTTTGTGGAGCGACGAGAGGAAGAAATGGTCGCCGCATCCCGGGCACCAGCGAGGCTGGCCCTTCTTATAGTCTTGTGCTGTATATTCGCTCATGTTGTTTTCTCCTTTCTTTTGGTTACTTGATAAGTGACTCGAATGCCTCGACCAGTGTCGACACCACGAAGGGCTGACCCTTCACCTCGTTGAACTGGTAGGGCACGAAACCGTCGACCTTGCTGCGCAGGTAGGCGGCCAGCTGGCCCAGATTCTGCTCGGCCACCACTACCTTCTTGTAGCGGGTGAGCACCTCGGCGGTGTTGGCGGGCAGCGGATTGATGTAGCTGAAGTGGGCATGGGCCACCTTGTGGCCTTTAGCGCGGAGTTCTTCCATGGCGGAGTAGAGATGGCCGTAGGTGCCGCCGAAGCCCACGATGAGCAGGTCGGCATCGTCGGCATCGCCTGCCACCTCAAGGTCGGGCACCGGTATGCGGGCCACCTTGCCGGCGCGCAGACGGCACATCATGTCGTGATTGTCGGGGTCGGTGGAGATGGCGCCGGTGCGGCCGTCTTTCTCCAGACCGCCCAATATGTGGGTGTAGCCCTCCTGGCCGGGGATGGCCCAGTAGCGCACCAGTGTCTCCGGGTCGCGCTCGTAGGGGGTGTAGTGACCAGCCTGCTCGGGGGTCACATAGTGGGGGGCTATGGTGGGCAGTTCGTCCATCGTGGGCAGTTTCCAGGCGGCTGAGCCGTTGGCCACGAAGGCGTCGGTGAGCAGCACCACGGGGGTGAGGTGCTCCAGGGCTATCTTCGAGGCGGCATAGGCCATCTCGAAACAGTTGGCCGGACTGGTGGCGGCCAACACGGGCATGGGACTCTCGCCGTTGCGGCCGTAAAGGGCCTGCAGCAGGTCGGTCTGCTCGCTCTTGGTGGGCAGACCGGTGGAGGGTCCGCCGCGCTGCACGTCGATAACCACGAGGGGCAGCTCATCGATCACGGCCAGGTTCATGGCTTCCGACTTGAGGCAGATGCCGGGGCCGGATGTGGAGGTGGCGGCCAGGGCACCGGCAAAGGAGGCACCGATGGCGCTGGCGCAGCCCGACACCTCGTCTTCGCACTGCACGGTGATGACACCGAGCGACTTGTGCTTCGACAGCTCATGCAGAATGTCGGTGGCGGGGGTGATGGGGTAGGAGCCGAGGAAGAGCTTGAGCCCTGCCTTCTCGGCGGCGGCTATCAGTCCGTAGGCAGTAGCCTTGTTGCCCGTGATGTCCATATAGCGGCCGGGCACTTTCGAGGTCGATTCTATGCGGTAGGTGGCGGGCACGCTGGCGTGCACGTTGTGGCCGTAGTCGAAGCCGGCCTGCACCACCTTGATGTTGTTCTCGGCGATGGCGGGTTTCTTGGCGAATTTCTCGCGCAGGAAGTTGGCCACCAAGTTAAGGTCGCGGTTGAAGAGCCAGCACACCAGGCCCAGGGCAAACATGTTGCGGCACTTGAGCACCGACTTGTTGTCCATGCCGCTGTCGGCCAGACAGTCTTTCACCATCTTGGTGATGGGGCATGCCACCACGCGGTCGGCGTCGATGCCCATCTCGCCCAGGTAGTCGTCGCTGGCAAACTGGGCCTTCTGCAGGTCTTTCGGACCGAAGCTGTCGGTGTCGATGATGATGGTGGCCTGCGGTTTGGCAAAGCGGTACTGTGTCTTCAGGGCGGCGGCGTTCATGGCCACCAGCACGTCGCACTGGTCGCCGGGGGTGTACACCTTGCCCGAGCCGATGTGTACCTGGAATCCGCTCACACCGGTGAGCGACCCTTGCGGGGCGCGGATGTCGGCGGGATAGTCGGGGAATGTGGAGATGCCGTTGCCTACAGAGGCCGACACCGTGGAGAAAATGTTTCCGGCCAACTGCATGCCGTCGCCGCTGTCGCCAGAGAAGCGCACGACAACTTGCTGCAGTTCTTTCACTTTCATTTGTTCTGCCATAAATAATTAGATTTATATAGTATTAATAAAGGTGTTGGTCTACTTCACACCGTTACATTTCCTGCTTGCCTCGCTTCACACAGCCGGCATGCGGTTGCAAAGTTCATAAATTAAATTGAGTTGGCAAAATGTTTTGTCCAAAAAAAGGTAACGATGAATATAATTGCATTTTATTTGCCTGAAATATCTGCTTTTCGGGGAAAAAACGTATCATTGCATCTGTGACCTGGTAAAAAGATGATGAAGGATGATTAAAATGTAAATGTTATGGCTAAAAAGACGATTGTGAAGAAAAAATCCTATGACTTGCTCGACAGTATTGAACACACTGTGGCCCTGTCGAAAAATTCAAAAATGTGCGACGAGCTGCTCCAAAACAAATATGTGGCGAACCTGGCGCAGCGCATGGACGTGACACCTGTGCAGGCGGTCATCTTCTCGCTCTGTATGCACTACGGACCGGCCAACACCCTCATGAGTGAGCTGGCCGAACATCTCGATGTGAGCAAGATAAGCGTGCTGCACTTCGGCGACGATATCGACGAGCTGGTGTCGCACAAGCTGCTCCGCTACCGCGACTCCGACCAAATGAGCTTCGATGTGCCCATACCGGTGATAAACGAACTGAAGCACAACAGGGTGTATACACCGCCTTCGCTGTCCGGGCTCGATGCCAATGAGCTCTTCAGCCGGCTCAATGTCATCTTCACCGACCTCAAGGAAGGCTACCTGAAGGCAGACAGGGCCGTGGTGGATGTGCGTGAACTGCTCGACAGCAATCCTGACCTGCAGTTTGTGCGAAACCTGAAAGAGCTGAAACTCGGTGACGAGATGGACGTCATGCTGCTCGTCATGTTCTGCCACTACTGCGTGAACGACGACGACAACAACATCCTCTTCGGCGATTTTGACGACCTGTATGCTCGACCGGTCCAGTTTGTGAATGTGAGAAATTCCTTGCGGATGGGAACACACCCGCTTCAGATAAACAAGCTGATAGAGTATGTGTGTGAGGACGGGCAGGCCTGCACCACCCGCTTCAGACTCACCGACTGGGCCAAGGGCAAGCTGCTCTCAGAGTTTAATCTTAGTAAGGCCGAGGAAAAAGTGGCCGGACTGATAAGGCCTGCCGACCTGGTGTCCAAGCCCCTATACTATACGGAAGTGCTGAAACGGCAGGTCGACGAACTGACCGGTTTTATCGGGAATGAAGAGTTTCAGCAGATTTCCCGGCGCATGAAGGAGAAAGGCTTCCACAGCGGTCTGGCTTGCCTCTTCTATGGCGGTCCCGGCACCGGCAAGACCGAGACGGTATACCAGATGGCCCGCAAGACGGGGCGCGGGATTCTCCTCGTGGATGTGCCGCAGATAAAAAGCAAGTGGGTGGGCGACTCGGAGAAGAACATCCAGGCCGTGTTCACCCAATACCGCAACCTGGTGGAGCGGATGCCGGTGGCGCCCATCCTGCTCTTCAACGAGGCCGATGCCATCATCGGCTCACGCAAGAAGGGGGCGGAGAATGCGGTCGATAAGATGGAGAATGCCATTCAGAACATCATCCTGCAGGAGATGGAGAACCTGGAAGGCATCCTCATCGCCACCACCAACCTGGAGGGCAACCTCGACCCGGCCTTCGAGCGCCGGTTCCTCTATAAAATAAAGTTTGAGAAACCCGATACCGGGGTGCGGCAGCACATCTGGCACGCCATGATGCCGCAGTTGGCCTTGGTGGAGAGTGCCGAGCTGGCTGCTGCCTACACCTTCAGCGGGGCGCAGATAGAGAATGTGGCACGGAAGGTCACCGTGTATGAGATACTGCACGGTGCCCCTGCCGACTACCTCTCACTGGTGCATGCCTACTGTGCCGAGGAACGGCTGCAGCCTGGCAACCAGCGGAAGTGCGGATTTGTTTAGTCTGTGAAGTGAAAACGATGCCGTTTCCCTATTTCGGCTGTAGCGGCGTGATGCGGGTAGAGCCCTTCTGCGTGGAGGTGGGGCAGTAGAGGCAGTCGGCCAGACTGCGGGTCTCCCATACCCAGATGTCGCTCTCGCCATAGCGCAAGTCGAGTTCTTTCTTGCGTATGAGGGCTTTGTCGCGAGAGGTGAAACAGCTCTCGCAGATGCGGTATTTCTCCTTGCCGCCCACTATGGTGCGGTAAACCGGTCGGCGCATGTTGTCGGGCAGGCCGTCGGCAGCCTTCTTGGCATACTCGGCATTCTCGAAAGTGGCGATGACGATATAGTAATAGCGGGCTTCGGCCTTGGCGGCCGGCTCGCCGGCTGTCTGACCTACCCGGGCATAGCGGCTGTACACATAAGCCGTCTCGCCGTGGAAGAGCACCTTCAGCCAGTCGCCGTCGCGGCCCAGATAGAGAGCGCCGGCTCCACCGTTGTGCAGCTCGCCCAGTTTTTCCGATTTGGTGCTGGGCTGTCGTCGCACATTCACATAGCCGTCTTCCGAGTGGGCGTAGACGAACGACTGCTGCGGCAGCGTGTCTTGTTGCATGGCTACAGTCGGTCGGGGCTGTGAGGCGTTGCAGGTGGAGAGATGGGCTTGCAGGGTGAGCAGGGCTGTGGCGATGAGTGTGATGTGGTTTCTTGTCTTCTTCATTTCTTTTTTCCTTTCTTTATAGAAAGAATATGCTTTCGTTGCCTTCGTTGAACAGTAGGTCTACGATGCTCAGATTCTCCCTGAATCCGCAGCGGTCGCGGTAGAGCTGGTAATAGGGCCGGGCTTGGAAGGCCGGGTCGGCGGGCGGATTCTTGGGGCGGATGGCCTGCCGCAGGTCGGCCACGTCCTGATCGGCCCAATCCTCGGGTGTGAGGTAGCGGGGCGCTTCTTCCAGACGGGGCCGTATGTCGAGCAGTGAGCAGAGCAGGTGTGTGAGCTCCATGTCGAAGTCGTAGAGATAGGTCCACCGCTTCTCATAGAACGGTCGCAGGTCGTCGGCGTAATACTCGAAGAAGGGCGACTCGCCGTAGGTGCTCTGCAGTGCCTGCCAGTGCAGGTGCCGCCAGTGGCCATGGTCGCTGAGGCGTATGTCGCGTATGTCTTCGGCCGAGTCGTGCACCACGGGGATGGTGAGTGCCTGCACGCCGTGGCTGGTAGCTATGTGGCAACGGTTGCGGTAGGTCTGCTTCACGAAGTGCTCGTGGCAGTCGATGAACACCTTTTCAGAGCGGTGCAGTTTCTGGTACCACTGCACCGGTCCGAGGTAGGTGATGGAGAGGGCGGTGCTGTCCAAGGTCTATTTGATGTTGTCGACCATGTTGAACAGACGCCCCCAGCGGTATTTGGGTCCCACGTTCTCGGGGTTCACGGAGAGCCAGATGAAGATAGGCTTGCCCACCACATGGTCTTCGGGCACGAAGCCCCAGTAGCGTGAGTCGGCGCTGTTGTGGCGGTTGTCGCCCATCATCCAGTAGTAGTCCATCTTGAAGGTGTAGCTCTTGGCTTGCTTTCCGTTGATGTATATCTTTCCGTCCTTCACTTCCAGCTCATTGCCCTCATACACACGGATGGGGCGCTCGTAGACGGCTATGTTCTGTAGGTTCAGGTCTATGCTCTTGCCTTTGGCGGGTATCCACACCGGGCCGTAGTTGTCGCGGGTCCATCCGGTGTTGCCGTCCACGGGATAGGTCTTGCCGGTGTCCACATGGTCGGAGTCGGTCACCTCGCGCACATATTCCACCAGGTCGGTGCGCTGTTTCAGGGCGGCTGCGGCGCGGTTGGTGAGTGGCATGTAGCCGTAGGTGTTCATGCTGATCATGTCTTCCATGGTGATGCCCAGGTCTACCATGATGGCGTCGGGTATCATCTGCTTGAGTTTCACAAAGTAGGTATACTGCACATTGTCGGGCTCCTTGTTCATCTTACCGTCGGTATACACCCGCTTGTTCCTGATCTCGAGTGTCTGGCCGGGCAGACCCACGCAGCGCTTCACATAGTTCTCGCGGCGGTCGGTGGGGCGGCTTATCACGTCGCCGAACTCATTGGGATTGCCCTTGATGATGCTCGCTCCTTTGGCCAGCACCTTCTGGTAGAAGTCCCACTGCTGCTGGGCTTTCATCGAGTCGACGGGCTGGCTGGGGGCCTCCACATTCTGCATGCCGTAGAGATAGCAATACTGGTAATAGTCGGCGGCCTGGTATTTCTCCTCCGTCATCACCGAGTCGCCGGCGGGATAGTTGAACACCACGATGTCGTTCTGCTGCACGGTGCCCAGTCCCGGCACACGGCGGTAGTCCCAATGGGGCCATGAGATATAGCTCTTGCATCCGAAGATGGGCAGCGTGTGCTGTGTGAGCGGCATGGTGAGCGGGGTCTGCGGTATGCGCGGTCCGTAGCTCAGCTTGCTCACAAACAGATAGTCGCCTCTGAGCAGCGACTTCTCGAGCGAGCTGGAGGGGATGACATAGTTCTGGAAGAAGAACAGGTTGATGAAGTAGACGGCCACGAGGGCGAAGACGATGGCGTCGACCCAGCTCATGACGAACCTCACGGGAGCCTCGGCATCCTTCCACCACTGCCAGTTGATCTTCTTCGAGATATACACATCGTAGATGAAGGGGATGACGATGAGTCCCAACCAACTCTTCACCCAGTAGAGGAAGAGGAGGTAGAGGAGGAGGACGACGATAAACTTCGCCCACTGTTTCTTCATATTGAGATTGGCTTTCTTCTTGTCTATCATGATGATACGATTGTTTGTGACTTAGAATTTAAACAGGTCGCTGGTGGTGAGCAGTCCCTTATGCTGCTGGGTGTACTCGGCGGCCAGCACGGCACCGAGGGCGAAGCCCTTGCGCGAGTGGGCATCGTGGGTGATGGTGATGCAGTCGGCGTCAGAGTCGTAGCGGATGGTATGGATGCCGGCCACCTCGCCGCGGCGGATATGGTCTATGCGGAGTAGGTCGGGGTCGGTGGTGTCCTCGGCCCAGGCCTTCTTGCGGTCCAACTGTTCGAGGATGCCCTCGGCCAGTGTGATGGCCGTGCCGCTGGGATGGTCGAGCTTGTGCACATGGTGGGTTTCCTCCAGTTCCACGTCGTATTGTGGAAACTGGTTCATGATTTTGGCCAGATAGCGGTTCACAGCCGAGAACACGGCCACGCCGATGGAGAAGTTGGACGCCCAGAAGAGTGTCTTGCCGTCTTCGGTGCAGGCACGCCGCACATCATCGCCGTGCTCTTTGAGCCAGCCGGTAGAGCCGCTCACCACCTTCACGCCTTTCGCCCATGCCTTGAGGTAGTTGCCGTAGGCTGCCTGCGGTGCGGTAAAATCTATGGCCACGTCGGCTGAGGCAAATGCCGGAGAGTCGAAATCCTGCTGGTTGTCGATGTCGATGATGCTCACTATTTCATGGCCGCGCTCCAGGGCTATCTGCTCAATCATTTTGCCCATCTTGCCATAACCTATCAATGCTATTTTCATATCTTTCTGTTTTTTGTTTGCAAAATTAGATAAAATTCGGGGATTAACCGAAAGCAGAACACGTTTTTGTCCTTGAGCGGACAAAATCTTCAGAATTCTTTCATTTTTTATGTTGGGGTGCGTCCTACCTTATGCAAAGGTAGCGAAAATCTTTTATAGCCAAATTGACTTTAGGCTTAGAATAACAATATTTGACGTTTTTAAAAAGTTTCTCCCCTTCTCTTTGCAATAATTTCATTACCTTTGCAAATGTTCGCAAGAATAGTTGTGGCTATACAGCCTCCTCAGCGATTCTCTACAACCAAAGAAAAGACACGATGGAACTCCTACTGCACTACTGCTGGAAACACAGGCTCTTCCCACAGACAGAGCTATGCACCACCGACCACCGGCGGCTTGAGGTGATAGACCCCGGACTGCACAACCGCAATGCAGGGCCCGACTTCTTCAACGCCAAGGTGAAGGTGGACGGCACCCTGTGGGTGGGCAACGTGGAGATACACGACAAGGCCTCCGACTGGTACCATCACGGACACGACCGCGATGCCGCCTATGACAATGTGGTGCTCCATGTGGTGGGGCGCGCCGATGTGGAAGAGGTGCGCACCAGCTCGGGAAATCTGCTGCCGCAGGTGGAGATAAGCGTGCCCCAAAGTATCAGCGAGCACTACGACGAACTGATAGGCACCGACCACTACCCGCCCTGCTACAAACTCATACCCTCGCTCACACGGCTCATGATGCACAGTTGGCTGAGTGCTCTGCAGACGGAGCGCCTGGAGCAGAAGACCATGGCCATCGAGCAGCGTGTGAAACAATGCGACGGCTCATGGGAAACAGCCTACTTCGTGACACTGGCGCGTACCTTCGGGTTCGGTGTGAACGGCGATGCCTTCGAGGCGTGGGCCATGAACATGCCCCTTAGAGCCCTCGACCATCACCGCGATGACGCCTTCCAGATAGAGGCCATCATGATGGGGCAGGCCGGACTGCTCGAGACCGAGGCACTGCATGAGCGCTACGCCCCCACCGCACTCGAAGAGGGCTATTTCGAACGCCTGCGCAACGAGTACCGCTATCTGGCGCATAAGTTCGGACTCAGTCCCATCGACTACAAGCGGTGGAAATTCCTGCGCATGCACCCGCAGAACTTCCCGCACATACGCATAGCACAGCTGGTGGCCCTCTATACCACCAATCGTACCGGATTGAGCCAGCTGCTCGACTGTGCCACAGCCAAAGACCTCTACCAACTCTTCAATGTGGGGGTGACACCCTACTGGCAGACACACTACAGTTTCGGACATCCCAGCAGGCGCAACGCCAAGCATCTCTCGCCGGCCTCCCGGCGGGGACTCATCATCAACACGGTGATACCCATGCTCTTCGCCTACGGACGGCACTTGGGCGACGAAAAGCTGTGCGACAGGGCGTTCGACTTCCTGGAACAGCTGGAACCCGAAAACAACCACATCGTGCGCATGTGGGAGGAGTGCGGGTTGCATGTGGACAACGCCGGCGACAGCCAGGCACTGCTGCAACTGAAAAGAATGTACTGCGACCGCAAAGACTGTCTGCGCTGCCGCATAGGATATGAATATTTGAAAAAAGACCGGACATGAACTATGTATACGAGACGCGTATGGAAGTGCGCGACTATGAATGTGATATTGAAGGCATCGTTAACAATGCCAACTATCTGCACTACATCGAGCACACACGGCACCTCTTCCTGCGGAGTCTGGGATTCAGCTTCGCCGAAGCACACGCCAAAGGCCACGACGCCGTGGTGGCCCGCATGTCGATGCAGTTTAAGACACCCCTGCGCTGCGATGATGAGATGGTGTCGCGCCTGGCCCTGGAAAAAGAGGGACTGAGGTATGTGTTCTATCAGGACATCTTCCGCGCAAGCGACAACAAACTGGCCTTCCGCAGCAAGGTGGAACTGGTGTGCCTCGTCGACGGACGGCTGGCCAACAGCGACCTCTACGATGAAGCCTTCAAAGACTTTTTCCAATCATGAAATCGAGCGATAGAGAACAGTTATGCGCCATGGCATTGGCGCGCCAGCAATTCTTCAACCTGGCCGAGGCACGCTACCTGTACGATGCCGTGGGAAACGCCGCCGACATCGTGGAGCACTGCCAGGATTTGCCCGACCGTGTGCCCGATGCCGCTCCCCGCGTGGTGGAAGCCCTCAAGGGCATCGCTCCCTGGCTGGAGCAGGCCAAGGCCGAGCAGGCGTATGCCCGGGAAAACGGCATCCGTATCCTCACCCTGGCTGATGAAGACTACCCGCAGCGCCTCAAGGAGTGTGACGACGCACCCCTGGTGCTCTACTACAAAGGCTCGGCCGACCTCAACGCACGCCGTGTGGTGTGTGTCGTAGGCACGCGCCGATGCACCGTCTACGGACAGGACCTCATACGCCGCTTCATGGCCGAACTGCGCGAGCGGTGCCCCGAGGTGCTCGTGGTGAGCGGACTGGCCTACGGTGTGGACATCTGCGCCCATACCGAAGCCCTCGCCTGCGCCTATCCCACCGTGGGGGTGTTGGCCCACGGACTCGACGACCTCTACCCCGCCCGCCACAAACCCACCGCCAGGCGGATGGTGGAGCAGGGCGGACTGCTCACCGAATTCACTACCCACACCAATGCCGACAAAATGAACTTCGTGCGCCGCAACCGCATCGTGGCGGGCATGTCGGATGCCTGCATCCTGGTGGAGTCGGCAGCCCACGGCGGCGGCATGATAACCGCCGAACTGGCCCGGGAGTACAACCGCGAGGTTTTCGCCTTCCCCGGACGTGTAGGCGACAATTACTCCGAGGGATGCAACAACCTCATCGCCAAGAATGTAGCGGCGCTGCTCACCGGTGCCGAGATGTTCGTCAAGACCATGGGGTGGGAGAGCGACGCCCAACTGGCCAAGGCGCAGAAGCAGGGCATACCGCGCCAGCTCTTCCCCGAACTGACCCCCGAGGAGCAGCAGGTGGTGAAGGTGCTGCAGGAAAATAACGACCTGCAGATAAACATGCTCTCCGTGCAGAGCAATGTGCCCATCGGACGGCTCACCGCTCTCTTGTTCCAACTGGAGATGAAGGGGGTGATTAGAACCCTGGCAGGCGGCATGTACCATCTGCTGAAATGAAAAGAATATGAAAATTGGAAATATTGACCTGGGCGAGAAACCCGTGCTGCTCGCCCCCATGGAGGATGTGACCGATATCGGATTCCGATTCCTCTGCAAACGTTTCGGAGCCTCCATGGTGTATACCGAGTTTGTGAGCGCCGAGGCGCTGGTGCGCTCCGTGAAGAGCACCATCGACAAACTCACCATCAGCGACGAGGAACGCCCCGTGGGCATACAGATATACGGACGAAACGTAGACGATATGGTGGAGGCTGCCCGCATCGTGGAGCAGGCCGGCCCCGATGTGATAGACCTCAACTTCGGATGCCCGGTGAAGAAGGTGGCCGGCAAGGGCGCTGGGGCCGGTATGCTGCGCAACGTGCCGCTCCTGCTGGAGATAACCCGCAAGGTGGTGCAGGCGGTGAAAGTGCCCGTCACCGTAAAGACAAGGCTGGGATGGGACTGCAACGACCTCATCATCACCCAGTTGGCCGAGCAGTTGCAGGACTGCGGCATCCAGGCGCTCACCATCCATGGGCGCACACGCTCGCAGATGTATACGGGACAGGCCGACTGGACGCTGATAGGCGAGGTGAAGAACAACCCGCGCATGCACATCCCCATCATTGGCAACGGCGACATCACCTCGGCCGAGGAGGCCAAGGCGGCCTTCGAACGCTATGGCGTGGACGGCGTGATGGTGGGAAGAGCCACCTTCGGGCGGCCTTGGATATTCAGGGAGATGCGCCAGTTGCTCGACGGGACACCCGATGACGGCTCCATGGACCTGGCCTGGAAAATAGGCGTGCTCAAAGAGCAGCTGCTGCTCAATGTGGAGCGCATCGACGAGTACCGCGGCATCCTGCACACACGCCGCCATCTGGCAGCCACGCCAGTCTTCAAGGGCATACCCAACTTCCGCCCCACCCGCATCGCCCTGCTTAGGGCGGAGACGGTGGAGGAGGTGACGGCCATCCTCGACGACATACAGCGCAGGCTCACCACCGGCGAGGGCTATTCGCCGGCTTCATAGAGATGGAACATCCGTTCCATCATCTGCCACTTCTCGTCGGAAGTGGCGTCTTCACGGCATTGCTGGAATATGGCCATGTAGGTCTCCCACTCCTGCTGGCGCGGCAGGGTGGCCAGACGGGCCATCGCCGTGTCCCAGTCGAAATCGAGCGGTGTCTCCACAATCATGACGAGGCGGGTTCCCAGTATGTAGATGTCCATGTCGAGGATGCCCACCTCGCGGATGCCGGCCAGTATCTCGGGCCATGCCTCCTCTTTGGTGTGGCGCCTGCGGTATTCGGCTATCAGGGCCGGGTCGTCTTTCAGATCCATTGTCTGGCAGTAGCGCTTCACGCGCTGGCCGTATGCTTTCACAAGATTGCCTTCTGTCATAGTGCTGTTGTTTATTAGTAGGGATTTATACCGTGCTGTCGGCAAGTTTTTACTGATTTCTGTCGCAAATATACGAAAGCTTGCCGATACCGGCAAACTTTTCACACTAACTTTGGTTCCACTGAACTTAATGGGTCTCGGAAAAGCACAAATGAATTTGGCTTTTCGCTCGTCTTTCATTAACTTTGGCTTTGCCGAACTTAATGGGTCTCGGAAAAGCACAAATGAATTTGGCTTTTCGCTCGTCTTTCATTAACTTTGGCTTTGCCGAACTTAATGGGTCTCGGAAAAGCACAAATGAATTTGGCTTTTCGCTCGTCTTT
>Ga0310695_10000736_pt1 | contig 80828 bp, 81 predicted proteins | sample RumenRJG_04DNA_FD_203882 | JGI IMG/M metagenome (GOLD analysis project Ga0310695, IMG submission 203882) | Bovine rumen microbial communities from Lethbridge, Alberta, Canada - RJG_04 (v2) (version 2) | ecosystem: Host-associated > Mammals > Digestive system > Stomach > Rumen | place: Canada...
CCAAAGCGCGGTCGAGCACTTCGGTGTGCCCGCCATCCTAAATTCGGACCAGGGCAGCCAGTTTACCAGTGAAGAATACAAACGGCTGCTCAAGGGCTTGCGCATCCGCCAGAGCATGGACGGCAAATCCCGCTGGGCAGACAACATCATGATCGAGCGCTGGTTCCGCAGCCTCAAGACGGAGCTGATCTACATCAACGAATACCGCAGCCCGAAAGAGCTGCGCGCGGCGATCCGCGGCTACATTGACGACTACAACTCTCTCAGACCGCATGAAGCGCTGGACTATGCTACGCCGGATGAGGTCTACAGGGCGTGCTTCTCGACGACCGGTGCGGCGTGAGGGCGTGGATGGGTTAGCACAGCACGCCAATGTTCACGAAAAATTTTTCGCTTGTGGTCTTGACAGGGGGACCAGTATATAACCTATCATCGCCAAGGCTCCACACAGGAACCGGTAAAGCGGATCATTGAACCGATATCCATCATTTTCTCTGAGTATTACTTCTATTTGAATGCCTATATCGTTGAAAAGGACGACGCAGACGTATATCGGCATAAGTACGATTACCCCGCTATATTCCGTGTGGATCGAGTCGACAGCTATCGTCTGTTGGATAAAAAGTTCAGCCTGCCGTATGCTGATCGGTTCCAAGAAGGTGAGTTTCGAAAGCGGGTACAATTCATGTACCCTGGCCGCTTGCAACAAATACGGTTCCGATACATGGGGAAAAGCATAGATTCCATCCTTGACCGACTCCCCACTGCGCGAGTTTTTGCCCAAGACGAAACCGGATATACGATCCAAGCCGAGGTGTACGGGAAAGGCATCATCATGTGGCTGATGATGCAGGGCGAACTGGTTGAAGTCCTCAGCCCACAGAAGTTGCGGGAAGACATGAGGAGCACGCTCTCCAAGACGCTTTCTCACTACGATGGCTAGGATGCTGCGTTCTGACAAGATTTGAATATGCTTAGCTCGTCGCCGGAGAGGTCTTTCCCGATCTCTTCGGCGATTTCTTCTATCTGCTCACAATACTTTTTGAATAGAGTGTGCGCAGAGGCATAGAACGTGCCGGCCCTGCTATTGACATCGTCTTCCAATTCGCTGATCGTCTCTATAAGACCGCTGATCACATATTCATTATCACCTTGGATTGCACGAATCAGGCCGTTTAGAATGAAACTCTCCGTATACTCCATGTCCTCACCGAGGTTTTCAATCTCTGGCTTTTCGAGAAAGTAGCGACGGTCATACATTTTGTAAAAACCGGAACTGTCGTTAAGCTCTTCAAAAAACTGCTCAAGAAGCACGTGTTCGGCACTTTCGCAGAGTTTACTTAGCTGATTGATCTGAGCCGCTGCCGCATTTGTGTGAGAAAGCCTTTCTATGATGGGGGTAAGCTTTCCCTTGAGCCATCTTGCATAATCCTTTGCGGCATGATTGGCTAGGCAGGTGCTTTTTCCCGGAATGAAGATTTCCGAGGCCTCGTCATATGCCGCATTCACGACCCGCTTCATCTCGCTTTCAGCTTCACTCTTGTGATGGTAGTATTCACTCATGACATCGCTTCCGTCAGCATTCAAATTGAAGAACCCGGACACGGGGCCGCGTTTTAAACGCTCATGCACCACGGCGGCGAACTCCGAGTGCCGTTCATAATAGTCGTCAAAGCCATAATCCGCAGCAGCGGATCTAGCCTGATCGGATGCTCTCTCGTCCGCTTCCTCAGGGAGAGATATCCCCTCAAATGTAACACCGGCGCGCCGATACTGCTCCTCGGTGAAAGGTGCTTCCATTTTGGGGTTGCCGATACCAATATAGTGAATACCGCCGACGCGGATCGGTACGGTAAAACTGCCTCCGCATAGCTGAATAGTCTTATACTCATCTTCGATCAACTGCGCAAGCTCTGTTTGATTTGTGGCTGTCTGGAGCGCTCTTGCCAAGATATCCGGATCGTCTGTGTGCTTTTTTAGTTCGGATTGTTTGCGTTCGCAATCCGCTCGCTGCTCAGCTGACAGATCGCCTGTGTCAGCATAGGAAATACCAAAGACCTCACAAAGCTCCCTCTTCCCCGCAAATGACATCCGCACATCATTGGTGTCTGACCGCATTGCCGACATGAAGTCCAAAGAGCGCGATCTGCGGGCCTTTTCCCGCTCACGGAGTTCGCGGACCCTTTGGGCCTCCGATTCGTAGAAGCAGCTATTCAGCCAGTCTTCCAGAGTGTGATTCAGCACCGCAGTTGAGAGTTCGCCTAAGTCAAAGTATTCTCTTATCTCGCCAAGGGAGTGGATTTCCCTGCCATGTAAAGTCAAATGCTGCATTTCTAGTCTCCTCTCTGCATGGTTTGTTATGGTCAGAGTCTAGCATGTTTCGATGACATATTATGTCATCGAAATAGAAGAACCCGATTCGTTATGAATCGGGTTCTTCTTGAATGGATTATTCGCCAACGTATTGCGGAGCAACGCGAAGACCATTATCGACAATGGTGAATGCAGGGTTCGTCTCCTGATCCTCATGCATCTTTTCGAAATGAAAGCCTCTTAAGTAAAACTCATAGCAGAGCTCCAGAATCTTCAGGCTGTCCTGCTGGGCAATTGTAGCATCGCGATTGCTGTCAATTTCCTCAATGAGCTCTCTCATTCGCGTCAATCCTACCTGCGCATCAAAGAAACAGCACTTCCTTATATCAAATGTGTTCTGCTGCATTGTGAAGTAGGCGGCATAGAATGCAAGTGGAGTATGCACCTTGTACCATGCGATTCTGAAAGCCATGGAAACATATGCTGTTGCGTGTGCTTTGGGAAATAGATAACCAATCTTTGTCAAAGACTCGATATACCACTCTGGCACGTCGTATACCTCCAGTTCCTCCAGCCATCCCAGCTCAAATCCGCATTTTCGGATCTTACCTTTGCGGACGGCTTCCATGATTTGATAGCTCATCTTACGGTCGAGGCCCTTTGAGATGAGATAAAGCATGATGTCATCACGACAGGCAATCGTCTCAAGAGCGCTGGCTGTTCCGCTAAGCACGAGATCCTTGGCATTTCCTAGCCACACATCTGTTCCATGACCGAAACCTGACATATGGATCAGAGTTCGGAAATCCTGCGGCTGTACATCGATAAGCATCTGCCGCATAAACCGTGTGTTAAATTCCGGAACCCCGGTTGCGCCCGTGGGTCCGAGAATCATGTCGTCTTCATAGCCGAGGATTTTGGAGGAGCGGAAGATGCTCATGGTGTCTGGATCGCTTACGCTTTCACAATCGTGCTTAACCTCTGGGTATTGGTACATTTCCTTGCGGATCAGCTCTTGCAACCGCGGTCGATCATCTGTTGTGGTGAACCGCTTTAGCTTCTCAGTGAGTTCCAGAAGTTCCATTTTTGAAAATGCCCGGGCGCCAATCAGAACTTCTACAAGCGCAAAAAGCTCCTTGTTGGTCAGAAACTCATCCATATACAAGCGATAGCATTTCCGCTGATAGTCGTATTGCAGTTCTGCGTTACCTACCAGCTCCCGATGATCTGCCAGAAATGATTTCAAATCACTGATGCTTCGGGAAATGCTCTTTGCTGATACAGCGTATTCGTCGGCGAGTTTCGCAATGTACAAATCTTCCCCTCTTAGGCAGCGGAAGAAAAGCTCCAGCATTCGATCCTGTTTTGTATTCGCCATACTGACTCACCCTTCCATCATGGGAAATATACCAAAAACACCGGACATCTGGGTGTCCGATTGAAAAAGAAAGTAAACTGAGCGGATTCATTCTATCAGACCTTCTGTACAATTGCAATCAGCTGTGATTGAGCGGCCTTTTGGGAAGACCGGCTAGCTGTGCAGGGATGTGGAGCGTTGGGAAGCGTCTGACGTTATAATTATGGTTGATATTTCATAATAAGAATCAGCGCTAATGTGGTTCAAATATTAGACGAGGAGGAAAACGTATGAAAGGGATAAACTCATCTGCTGGATTAGAGCGACAAAGGGAAAGAGAGCGTCGCTTTCTCAATCACATGATAGATCATGGCAAGCACCCAAACGCATGGACGCTGCAATCGATGGAGAACAACCTGTTTTACGGCTCACGGCTGGATGAACGCTCCCTGGCAAAAGCGTTCCGGGAATTGTTTCTCTATATGGCGCAAGATAAATTATGTGTGCATCGGTGTCTGCATAGTCTCCTACTGCACGAGCGTTTTTCATCGGACGGTGAGATAGTGGAGGCATGGCTTTCTTTGGAGTCGGACGGTACAACCACCCGTGCGCCGAAAGGTAATCGCTACCGACTTACCTTGGATGAAATAAAGAACTTATGGAGGTTGGTTTACCCGTACAGCGAAGACTCAGTGTTGACAGCTAGAACGGATAACTGATTGTGTCGTGGCTGGCAAGCGTGTTCTGAGCAAATGATCTTAACCGTAGGCCGAGGTAATGAAGCGATAAATCAGATAAATGGAGGTAAAGCAATGGAAATTATTACATATGTGGCCGTGTTCGCTGCATTCGCGGCGGCAATCAACATGGGGCTTTTTGGGTTCATCCTGCTCGCCGCAACGATTGCTTTGAGACTGAGCAAGAAACCTATCCTCTATTATGTTGCAGTCCTGCCGTTTAGCGTGATGCTGCATATCTTGCTGCGGCGCCTTGGCTATGGCGGAGAGTTCTCAACAATAGCCGTGCTCTTTGTCGCAGCGTGGTTCCTTTTTGTCGTTTACCAGAAGATTCACGGCACATTTACACGCCAGCATATGAAGGAACTCTTGGCTGTGATCAAAAGGAACCTGCTGGAGAAACGGGATAAAGATGACTCCGAAGACATGGATCTTCCGGACATGGACAATCTGCCGGATTTGGAGGGTGTCTGATGGCTGAGAAGGGCTGGGAAAGCTATTCAGATTTGAAAATCCTATATCTGCGGCGGATCAGCGAGTACAATTTTGAGTATGTGGCCGTTACGGAGCCGATAGACGAAAATCCTGATGACCAGATTTTTTGCCATGGAGCAGTGTTTGTCGATGATTACCTGCGTCCGGAAAGCCAAGTAGCTCTCAATACTCTACTGACCGATTTCGGATATGATAATCTGGCCGATTTTGTGCAGCAGACGATTCCGGGCGGTAATGAGGAAAGTTCGCCGACAACAATCGATACGAAGAGTGAGTTGAATGGTATCGAACGCTGCATTGACTATACACTCCTAGCATCGCTGGTTGTGGAGAGCCTGCTTTTAAACGAATCTGGAGTCAGAATGCGCAAATCCGAAGCAATCCGGTTGGCAAGTAATGTCATCGGTGTGGATTTTTCCTGTTAAGCAAATGTCTGGTGTTGCCAATCAGAATAATCTCTGATATGGTAGTATCGTTTGGAGGGAGAAAATGAAACTATGGACGATTCAGCCCCAGGAGGTACTGGATGAACTGGAACAGAAGGGCGTGTACCGATGTGATTACGCCAAGTCTGAGAACCAGGAAGAGTGCTTTCGGGTTGCGTACGAATGGTTGGCAGCGAAGATGCGCGAAAAGGTCGTGCCGCCAGAGGGCGTATCTTTCCCTGTTTGGGCTTGGTATAAACGCTATGGAAAGCATAAGAAACCGGATCTTCGAACATCGGGGCTAGCCGAACGCGGCAGGAAAATGCTCTGCTTAGAGATAGAGATACCGGATACAGAAGTTGTGCTCTCGGATTTTGACGCTTGGCATTTTGTGCTCAATAGGATGTATCTGGATGATAGCACTTGCGAGGCAGAATGGGATGCAAATCATGCGGCGTATGATGCTTTGTCCCCTATCGAGCAAAAGAAAGTGCTTAGAGAGTCATGGGAGCGCATTTTCGACGTCTCACCTTTCAAGAGCGACTGGAAGACCAGAGGTGACTTCGTTCAGGCGACATTCTGGGAGCTGCGAAAAGACCAGATACGGAAAATACAACCGTTTACCTGCCGGTGAGGTAATCAAATTGCACCCTCATTGCGTCCTTTGGGAAGAGAACGCAGTGAGGGTGCAGCCATTTGCAATCGAATGAGTAGTTGCGCTTTTGCTCGAAACAAATGGAAACATAGCAGAAATATGAGATTGTTGTCTCCTCAGAATAAGCCAAATCGTAATACAACAACGATGCGTTACTTTAGCCCTGGCAGAGCGAGAATAAACAAAACCATCTCGCGACTTAGATTCTCTAAAAAGTCGACCGCGAAATAGGCTGGAGCCTTTGTGCCATATAGTTCCCTTGGCTGAGCGCCTTTCGGATACCGTTTACTGATGGCAATTCGCCGTCTACCGCGGCGAAATTCAAAACCGGATAGGCTTTCAATAGCGGTAACAGTTTCTTTCCCGCATTTAAGTTCTGTTACGAAGAAGTCGTTGAACACAAGCGATGCTACGGGTTTTCCTGTATCCTGATCCGAAATAGTCAGCTTCTGTCCAGGTATATGAGTTATTTCCCGATCAAAATCACTTATCCAGCGGTGCCCAAATCCGTTTATTCTTACTGGTGCTCTGGGTACGATTTGTTCTGAAGTGTAGCATACCTTCTGGTTTCCCGCGAAGTATTCGTACCCAAATGAGCCTGTGATACTATATTGATAACCATACATTGTCATTGAAACTAACCTTATGCCTAGAAATAAAAATTGCAGGTATCCAGTTCGTCAAGGAGATCTCCTGCTATTTCAACATTATCAGAGGTGATGAGGTATGTATTTGTAGCGACCTTTTTAATTATACCCTCAGTTGCATAAACTGCTCCAGATATGAAATCAATGAGTCTACGCGCAGCATCCCTCTTCACCGACTCCATATTCAGCACTATGGTGCGCCTTTCCTTGATATATTCACCTATTTCAGCAGCATTCTCAAAGCTGGTTGGCTTAACAAGAAGCACCTGAAGCCTGGTGGTAGTATGTACGCTTACTACGCCGCTTCGCCGCTCATGCTCACGCAGGTATTCTTCTTCATGATCTGTGAAGGGCGATCTGTTGCGGAGTCGCAGATAGTCATCTTCCATATCATATTCGTCATCTTCATCGTAATCAGGCGAAAGAACCCCCTTTAAGTCTGTAATTTTGAAAATGCCCATGTTGATCTCCCTATATTCTTAAGTATTAACGCCCATATTTTCCCACGCCGTTCGAAGAAACACTTTTAATCTCACACTTGACAGAGCGTCCATCAATTGTTAAGACACCATAACTCAGTTCTTTGCCACAGCCGATTGTACCAGGATTCATGATGTCCATGCAGAGCTTCCGCTCAATCAACGCGTGGTGTGTGTGTCCAAATAATACTACATCGGCGTCATACTCCATAGCCTTGCTGCAAAGCTCCAGCAGAGATGCGTCGTTTTTTACATTGAACTTCTGACCATGTGTGGCGAATATCTTGACGCCTTCGACCTTTATATTCTGATAGTACGGATATGCTTGAGATGCGTCGCAGTTGCCAGATACACAATAGACGGGCATTTCCGGATACAGACGCTCTAACCTCCTGATATCCGTTGCGCCATCGCCTAGATGGAACACCATGTCCGGCGCTTCCGATGCAACAGCATTCAGGGCCTCATCGATGTAGCCGTGGGAATCGGCGAACACACATAGCTTTGTCATGTCTTGTCCTCCAGTGAGCAGATACTTGACTTTTTAAGTATAACACGGCAAGTCAACTTTGCAAAGAGCTGGGCTTATAGGCAGCGCTATGCTGCGTATCCTATTGTGATTTTGCCGTGCCAGTTGTCAGCAGATGGATCCCATGTCACTGTACAGCCCATTGCTTTTAAAAGAGTACTGACAGGCACCATCGTGTGACCATTTATTACTTGCGGCATAACATCGAACTCAAGCTCCTCGTCGTTGACCCACAGTATTTTTGAGCCAATCCACATCTGGGCGAAGAAATCATCCGTTTGGCAGGTAATACGCGCCAAATAGCGCTCTGTTGCCGGAGTATACTCGACGGTGCCGCCCATCTCCTCTATGATTGCTCGAATCGGAACCAGTGTCCTCCCGTTTTTGACGATCGGGGCGATCCCTGTTGCAGAAATGGGTTTCCAGCCTTCGCTTGTCCAGTATTCAGGGTAGTCAAGATACAGGGACATCTCGGAGTAGGTGCGGCTTTTTATAACAGCGTGTGTTTGCGCAAACAGGTCTTGACTGATATCGTAATACAGATGACTGTAACAGCCGCCTGCAGAGGTCATGCGCCCGTACTCATAGTCATTATCGCTATCCCATGTGGTGTCCATGATGATCCATCGACCGTTTACATATGCCTCGTTCCAAGCGTGGTTTGTTTTGCATGTGCCATTGAGTGCGTCTGCAGGGAAAGCATTTTCAGCGGTTGCACCCAATGCGTACCCGCTAACCTTCTTCGCCGGGATGCCTGCGGCACGAAGAAGGGCAACCGTCAGGTTAGTATAACCTTCACATACGCTTCTGCCCGACTTGAGGGTTCCGATTGCCGATGTATCCCCACATTCTGAGCGTTGGTAGAGAACGTCGAAGTCATAAGCAATATGGTCACAGACCCAGTCATGTATTGCCAATGCCTTGGCATAATCATCGTCAAGACCGTCTGTGATGGCGTTCGCTCTGGCTAGGATTTCCGTATTGTCTGATTGGATATCTACGGATGGCCTGAGATAAAAGGAAAGCGCGTTGGGACTGTTAGTCTCTTTCTGAGCATGTGCCAGATTGCCGGCATACGCCGGAGACTCGACGATGTGAATAGCCCCGCCGCTTATTTGGGCTGAGATACCATATAAGAACGCATGGTATGTGGCATATCGCTCGGAGCTTTGGTAAGCGATGATCTTATATGTTCCATCAAGGTATGCTGGCAGCGAAAAAGTTGTGTTTCCTTCTGAGTTACGCGCTGCTATTTCCCTGTAGATCTCGCTGCCAGAGCTATCTTCCAATGAGAACCAGATGTAATTGTAGTCGCTTGTCGAAGGCAACCCACATAAGGAGACACGATTCAATTGTGTTACGATCGACTGCACGGAGAAGGGCAAGTGGCTGATCTGAAAGACCGATGCTTCGTTATTATAGTAAGCTGTGGCCGATGCATAGGGGATTGTGAGATTCAGAGTGAGCAGAATTGCCACCAGCAGGCAGAAAGGCTTCACATACTTTTTCATCTTTATCAATTCCTCCAGAAGAAGCTTTGTCTCAGGGGGTTAGCGAGTGCGAGACCTATGTTGGTGCTAGTGCCTCGCACTCGCTCCTGTCTTAGTGGTGGATAATGATGATTCCTTCTTCGTCTATCGTTCTCACCTCCATCTGTACGCTGCTTTGAGCTTTGACTGTGTGGATAGGGTTTTGCTGGCGTTTCAGAGGGAATCGCACCTCTAAAGCACTTCGCGCATGATCTTCCTTAGTGTCTATGGCCGCAGTGCGGGCAGATCACGGTTTTCCCGTTACAATCGTGGGAGAAGTAGAATACCTTGCCACAGTAAGCGCAGCACAGGTGGAAATCGATGACGCTGCTTTTATGTACTGTTCCAAGAATTTCGCTCATTGGGCTATCACCTCCCTCCTATTTGAGTTCTTATGCCCCTCAGTTAACTTCGCCGCAGCTGGGGCACTCGCCGCTGTCGGGCCAACCACCGCCCGAATAGCCGCAGAAGCGGCATCTGCCGGAACGGCAGCAGCGCTTTACGCGGAGCATCCATACCTTACGCATCGTTTGCATCCCTCCTTCCCTGTTGTTTTCTATTTACTTATCAGAGTGAAATCATCTGAATTCAGCGATATTAAAATTGTTTGCGCAAACTTGCGCTAGTGCGCGAGGTTCTTTTCTGGGAGACTACGAAAAGAGGATCGTGGGTTTCTGCTGAGCAGCTAATCGTAAAAGAAAAGACACCTGAACCTGCTTATGCCAACTTATCAGGAAACGATTCGTGCAATTCAGTATTAGCAGACAGAATCTAGAGCCTGCGAGTCCGTATATCGACGCTGAGGACCTGCTCCCAGTAGACGTGGACAAATGCGAATTCTGGCTCTTGCCTGCCATCTTGCAGTGTCAGCATCCTTCCGGTCGGTTTTCTGTTGGATACGGCACGCAATACCGGTTTGTCTCCGACTATAGCCAATAACTGCTGCAGCATATCCGGTGGAAGAACGACTGCGACAGCGTCCACGATCGGGAGTGACGAGCGCACTTCATCAACGTTGTGTATTGTATTTTGGAGGGAAATGAGTTCCACCCTGTCGCCCATGACGCGATCAAGGTCGCTTTTCTGCAGAGGGGTCATCTCATGGCGGGAGATCCAAAGAACTTTTTTCATGTTCAATTCTCCATGTTTATTAGCTGAAGCGGCGGAGCTACGCTACCGCCTCAGCTTTTACAGCGTCTTCCACCTGCTCTACTCGTTCAAAGAGGGATACAAGTGCCTGACGGCTGTCTTTGGACAACTCATTGCTGGCGGCAGGATCTCCCAGATGCTCCTTGATGCGCTCACGAACGTAGTCGCAATAGGCAACTGCTTGCTCGCGGGTCAAGCCGAGATATGTGGCATACTGTTCGTCATCCTCTGCAGTTAAACGGCCGGTGAGGTCTGGGTCCTCTTCATATTCGATCAGGATGGCTTTTATCTGGCCAATGGAGTCCTCCAGCATGACCTGAGAGGTATGCAGGTTTTTCAGCTTGTTTTTCAGAGGGTTAGATGTGATATAGGAGATGCCAAAGCTTACCAGGGACGTAACAATGGGTAGGGCTGCTGTAAAGATAGCATAGGGCATGGCGCCTGGATTGGCAGTTTCTTCCTCAGCAACCGAACCGAAAAGCGAGGTTCCGGTGCTGGAAGCTGCAGGCAGGACTAGATCCCGCATTTCAATGCGCAGCCAGACATTGCCCGCGATAGCCAGCGCAAAGGCGAGAATCAGCAATCCCAACAGCAGCAGGGATATGCGGTAACCCTGGTTTTTCTTTCGCACGAGAATGCCCAGATAAATGGGGGCGAGATCAAAACCTATCAGACAACCGATGATGGAGAACCACTGGATCAGGACATGGTCGTAGAGAAAACTCGCGAAAAGCTGCTTGAAGAGAACGAAGTCCAAGGTGGCGCAAACGAACATCACAGCAACTGCAACAACGGGGTGCTCCCATATCGAGTCCGCCTGATACTCCCGCTCCAGAAGCTCATTCCGAAGTCCGAATTCGAGCCCGCCCTGCTGGTTGACTGACCAGAGATTGTTGTTTTTACGCATTTTTCCATACCTCCACAAATTCATTTCGCTGAAGACGCTGGCGAATTTCCGACTGTTCCTGCATATTTCGTTCAAGTTCTTCCGTTTCTTTTTGCAGTTCGCGTTCATAAGCCGTCTGATCGCTCTTGGCGCGTATACCAAAGGAAACGATCACATCCCGATGTTCCGTACGCTGCCGGGCGAGATCATGCTCTGCCTGCCGAAGGACGTCGGAAATCATGGTATCAAGCACATCGCCGTTCCCGTCGTCAATGTCACCTGCGAAGAGTTTTTCAAGGTAGGCATCGATCTCGTCCTTGAACTGTTCGAATGGCGGATATGGCTTATACTCGGCGGTGCGGTATGACCAGAACGGCGTGCGCCGGTTGAAATCCCGCACGACGACAGGTGCGTCGTCAACAACTTTGTTCGGTTTATCCATCTTGAAAATACTCATAATTACGCCGCCGCCTCCTCATCGGCTTCGTTTGCCTGCAGTGCCTCTTGCTTTTTCCTGTAATCTTCCAATGTCGCCGCTACAGCTTGGTTTCTCAGTGCATGCTGCTCCATATAGGCAGCTTCAGCCTCCGTTTCCCGGGGCAGATCGGGAACAGATGGCATATCTGCCGCTTGGGGATGCACCCACATCGCTGCGCGCCAGTATGCGTCGATACGCTGGCGCGTGTGATCCATGACCCGCTCACAGGTCAGTTTGGCTGTATTTTCTGACTCCGTGATATAGCAGTGGAGAATGGAAAGCTCCTCATAATAGGCTTCCAGATGCTCCCAAATCTCGTGGCAATCAGCACGTACTTTTGCGTTCTGACGATCTAACTCACGCTGTCGACGTGCTCCGACCTGAGCATCCGTCAGGTTTTCTTCTCCACGCTTGCGGGAAGTGCAGGCCGACTCATTCACCGGATGGATTTTTACCTGCAGTTCGCCAAGTTTACGCTCTTGGGCGGCAATGACAGTCAGTAGACTCTCCACCCGCATATGATATGGCTTGAGTTCGATTTGCGTTGTTCCCCAGACGCGCTCTCGGTGCTCATGCTGGGCATCGAGCTCTTTCTGGAGAAATGGGGACGACCAAGCGCCTTCCGATATCTCTCGAGGCATTCCGGATTTGCCGTCCGTGTAACCGTAAACCTTTAGGGTAACCGCTTCAACGGGGCCAAGACGCCGCGCTTTTCCCCTGCGCAGCTCACGGGTACGCCGCTTTTCCGCTTTGACCATGGACAGGAATAGCCCAGAACGAAGCTGTTCCGCATCCTTATCCATGGCAACTGTAGTTAGTTCTTTCATAAAGGCAACCCTCCTCAATGGTTTTCTATCTATTTATCAGAACTCACAGCATACAATTCAGCGATAAACTAATTTTTCTTAATTTGTCAAAGAAAACAAATCTAATTGGTGTGCCTACTAAACTATCTGTATCATGTCGCTTCGATTCAACGGTCGATAGGAATTTGCCTAGCTGCAGGTGATCCACACGAAAATAAAGTCCGGTTGCCATCTATGTATATTTCATGCTCTTTTGAAAGTTCATTTTTCAATTGATCCTCCCGGTGTGCAAGACTGTAGAACAGAGCTTTATTTAGCTTGCTGCCGCTGCGATCAAGGGAAAGATGCTCTTTTTCTGCGGCTATGGCCTCCAGCTCGAGCTGGATCGCCACAATGCGCGTGTATTCGTATTGGCGATATACCAAGCGATTAGCAAGGTATATTTCCCGATAGTCCAAGATGAGTTGTGTTGCTCTGTGATTGAGCCGGTTAAAAGCTGGTGAGCTGCGGTGGTAAAGAACTGAATTCTTTGCATTAAGGTCAGACAGAATTAGAGAAGCCAGCCATATGATTCCAAAGACAACGGTGGCAGTGGCAAGTAAAAAAGGTATATAGAACTCAACAGGGATATCGACATCTTCTAGCTCAACCACCAGCAGAGAAATCAATACCGCCCAAAAGCAGGACGAATGAGCATATCGAAACATTTTGGGGTTAAACCGATAACCCTTCGGCAGGAGTAACAATAGATTTGCCATGAAAAACATGAGAATAGCGTACTCCTTCATTGTCAATGAGAGCACTTGAGCAAGAGAAGCCTGCCGACGCAAGCTTAGGAAGTCCGTCAAAAGCAAGAAGTGAAGCAGCATCAAGGCTGCAACTCCTTCTTTAACCACATGCCATTCCCATGGATACTCATGCTTGCTGAGGAGAATAATCTCACGGCAAACGAGGATCGTCAGAAAGAGTTCGATTGCAAAAACGAAACTTTTGATGGCATTTCCTACACCGATGGCAATCCATAACTCATTTAAAACCGTGGGAAGATGGTACCAGGCGTATAGGGTAAAGGGCAGGCTGCGAAATATCGTGGCGCTGCTGTCCCGCCATACGGAGATGAAGAACATTGCTGCGAGAATTGATAATCTGTTTAAGTCAATGGTGCCGGTGCCGATTTTGGTACTCATGGCGAGAAAGACGCCGCAAAAGATAGACAGAATACCCGCCCAATAATTTGCGTATGGTTCTCGATCCCATTGGAGTGGGGACTCTTTGTTGTATTGAATCATGTCAATTACCTCTCGACTTCTGAAGCTTTTGACTTGCTTTGGGGGAAAGCGAATTACTGGGCTCTCCCATGATCCAGCCTGTGCTGATACGCGTAGTCAAGGAGCGGATCTGCCTTCCGGAGCTGGTTGGGTGAAATGAACTCCACGTCGTAGGAATGGAAGCCTGTTTCGATGATATGAAAAGCCGTCATCATATCGTCAGTATATAGGCTGTAGTCATCCCTGCCTTGCGCGTACAGCCAATGAAGCCACACTCCGCTCAGCTTGAGGATGCCGTTCGGAGATGCTTGAATGTCGGCCTTGATCTGGCAGATCACATGGCAGAGGGCTTGAAGCAGGTATTGTTCTTGTTGGTTTAGTTCGCTGTAGGTGCCGTTATACTTGAGCATTGCGCCGGTGGTGTTGATTTTGAAGTCTTCGTTAGGTCCGTAATCATATGTCATGCGATTCGTCTCCTTTTCGTGTAATACTTATGTGTTGGAAACGCCCGAATGCTGTGCAGGCGTGAGTGCATGCGGTGGGAGCTACATGTCTGATCAGGTATCGCGCAAATCCTTTTTGGCTACACCCCCTTCATCTGTCCCAGTAAATTATCATGTGTTTTTTGCGATACTTCAGCGACAAGCAGAAAAACTCGCTCGATCGCAAGAAACACGGACTCTTGGCAGCTTTCGGCGGGGCATCCGCAGTTTCGGATGCCCAACCAAAAGCCCTTTATTGGAAATCATCGCTGACCACAGGAGATTCGGCGATGCGCTGGAACCAGAAACCTCATCCGGGCAACCGGTCTCCCGACTTCCGGCTCGTCGGCTTCTACCCTTTTATCCGTTGGTATCAGCCGAAATTCAGCGATAAGGGTGAAAAATTTTGAAATATTTCTTGACACCTATTTTTGCTCCTATTATAATTTAGACAAGTCGGTCGATGTTTTTTCAAGATTAGTTTTAATTTGTCGCCAAAGTTGTTTGATTTTTGGCATTTCGGCGCTTAATTGTGCTGTGGCGTCATTCACAGCTCGAAAATCAGCGAATTTTGAGCAAAAAAGTCGGTCGATGATTGACAAAGTTTTGTCAATTTCAGAAATCCTGTATTTATGCGGGTTTGCGGGCACGGCGTCCCAGTCACCGACCGGCTTTTTGGGCTCACAAGGGGGTGTTTGTATAAGGTCAACTACTTTACACCACTATTGATTTCAGTGGTTGCCTCTTACCTATAAGGAATTGAAACAAGGTGCGAAGAATTTTGCTGTTGATTTCCTCTTTCTGGTTGCCTCTTACCTATAAGGAATTGAAACGCTCCTCCTCTGCCATTTGTTGGCTCACCGCGCCCACGGACGTTGCCTCTTACCTATAAGGAATTGAAACGACTCGCAACCGTCTTTGCAGGTCCGCTAGCAATAATCGCCAGCAGGGTTGCCTCTTACCTATAAGGAATTGAAACTCGACCACATCCACCACCCTATATTGATAGTAAAAACGCATCGATGACGAAGTTGCCTCTTACCTATAAGGAATTGAAACGACGCTATCTCCAGTGATACTGAAGTGGGTCGCGTCGGGTTGCCTCTTACCTATAAGGAATTGAAACGTTGCACTGTTGTTTACTCGGCTGCCTTCTCCCCAGGTTGCCTCTTACCTATAAGGAATTGAAACTTGAAGAAGCCCGCAGACACCGTAGCGACCAGCTCGTGACCGGGTTGCCTCTTACCTATAAGGAATTGAAACAAAATAGCATTCGCCAGGTTCTCGCCGGGGAGGTAGGTTGCCTCTTACCTATAAGGAATTGAGTTGCGACGAAACAGTGTTGACCATGTTTCTTTTGACTGCAGTACCCATATCTTTAAGAAAAAAGTAAAGGAACAGGATTGCCGCGGACTCAATGTTCGGTTGACATGATGAAAAACGGAGAGCAATCAGCTGTTGCTGATTGCTCTCCGTGTGCTATAGTTGGCGTGGATATTATAGGGGTTTGTTCTTATTTCTCAGTTCGGCCAATAATTCTTCCATGGACTTCTCTTTGGGCGAACTGCTATCCGGCTGAGACGTCGCATCTGCTTGAACAAGGCGCTCACGCTCGGTACGGAGCTCAGGCAAGGCGCTGCGCTCTTTTTGGTATTCCTCCAGCGTCATGTAATCGACTTCGGATCCGTTTCGAATCGTACTCTTCATAAAGAAGAAGTCCTTAATCTCCGGGCGGCTCGTAATGGATGGACGCTTTTTCGGCTGCTTGATATAGAGCTTTTGCGCGGCATCCATGTCGTACGCGGAGATATATGCAGCTATCTGCTCTGTTTCTATATCCCAAGGAGAAGCAGAGCAGTCCGACCCATATAGACGCTCGGGTGAAATTAGACGTAGATCCTCGATTTTAAGCTTTATACGCCCATAGCCATATGGCTTACCCTTGCCTATGCTCTGAAAACAGCCGTCTTCCAAGCGGAGGCACCAAAGAAGCAGGCCCAGCTCCTCGTGTGTCAGATTCTTGAAGCGGACAACGCCTACGAATTGTGTTCCTTTCGGCAGAAAAGCTAGCGAAGTTCCAACCTTCTCCTTGTCATCGGGAACTTCTGTTGCTTGGCTCTCCTTGAGCCAATACTGCTTGTAGCCACGCAACTGAAAATCGTCATCTACATAGCTTTTTCCATTTAGGAGATACCCCGGATAATAGCTCGGCCTTGGCTCACCGAGGATCATCTGCACGGGAGGCAGCTCATTCGGATCGCCATCCGCAACAAAATCGCCTACAGAAACTCGTGAACGGTAAGAACGACTCTTCTCCGCAAATCCGAAAAGCGCGTGCGCGTAATCAAGCGGACAATTATCCACATTGGCCTTTTCCTTATGAACTGGTGGCAATCCCTCTGCAATGGAATGTGGATAACCTATACGCAAGAAACGTGACATTCCAAAATAGCAGCGGCCGTTATGAGTTAGATAGAACACAGGTTTGCTGTCTCCGTCTTCGGGCAGATCCCAAAAACGGAGCCAGTCACGTTCATCCCTGTTTGCATCTTCACGCTTGTGTTTCCGCAGTCCTTTCAGGCTGTTTTGCCTGCTCTCCAGATCGACCCGATACGCAAGGATGTCAGCGTCGCTCAACGGAACGATATCTGCGTCTAAATCCGGCATGGGAAACAGATATACCTTATTGGGAATGCGTCCCACAGGTGGCCCGGTGAAGAGCAGGCGGCCAGACCTCATTCCGGCCTCTGCTTTGTCTGCCCTAACGATTTTTTGGACCTTGTCGCCATGAGCGGAGAAAGCAACAGGAACGACGCGCGCATTCCCGCGTCCAAAGCCCTGCTTTTCGGCAAAGTCCCTTGAAACTCGTAGAAGAGCGTTCGACTCAGGCAGCGGCCGAATGAAGAACTTAGCCCCTTCATGGTATAAATAACCTGCCTTTACATTTTCAGGAACGGAATACGTCTGCCCGTCAGGGGATCGCCTATTTTCAATGTGCAGGACGCTGACATAGTTTTCCCTTACCGGATATGCAACCGCATTGCGAGCCGCTGCCATCTCGCGATAGTAAATTCGATAGTCATCCAAATCCTCGCCCGGACGTATCAGCCCAAATCCGAGAATCTGCATATTCTCTCTGATTAAACCTCGAACTGAGGAGCCCGCAATCGCATACTTGCCATCCGCATTTCGGAAGAAATGCGGATTCTCTTTCGAGCCATTCGACACGAAAACGGGGGTATCCGCAGTTAAACGGATGCGGATTTCACCGGTTTTCAACTCCTGACATATCCGATCATGGGGCGGAAGCTGGGTCTCATCAGCGTAAGGAAGCAAGAGTTTGCTCGAAAACGGGATGAAATTATACGGTGCATGGACTGCCATTTCAGTTTGCCCCCTTCCATCCAGCGAGGCGCGGAGAGCCCAGGTGCGCCTGCCCATCAGTGTCATAACTGATCAGCTGGCGAGTCGTTATTTCGCCGCCAAAAGCGGGATTTGCAATCGAATAGCGATGCGTAACAGCCGGCTTATTCCCATCCTCTTGTATAGCCGCACATAGCTTGCCCATGCGGCGGAACAAGCGGATTTCCTTCTCTTCGGAAAAAAATCTAGCCTCGATAAGCTCGTTCAAGTTGAGGTCAATATGCCCCGCTCCGAGATAAAGCCTGCTTTCTTCGCGGAGATATACATACGGAAGCCTGCCTCCGAGTTCCAGGGCTTTGTCAAGCTCCAGCATTTCGAGACTCATTTCTTCACCTCCTGCAGTGCATTAAGCCAAAGTGCTATGGTATGTTCGGAATCGTCGATGTCCATATTCCTATCGCCGTCAAAACGTACCGTGATAAGCGGCTGTTTCGGAACGGAGATCGAAATCTTACTGGCAGCCAGATAGCCTCTTCCGATCGCACCGCCACTGCCAAGGGGATACAGTTGTAACGCAAGATCGCGCAGCGCGTAGAAGATAAGCCCGCATCCAACCGTACACTCAAGGGGTACCCGGACAATGAGGCTCACATCACTCGCCAGCGGTTCCTCCGTAAACAGCCCACCGCGCATCACACCGCCCGTGAAGCGGTTGATATGAATGCGCGATATCTTTATCTTTTTTCCAGAATCCAGATAAACATCTTCAAACTGGATCTGGCCAGCAAGCCCATTGTCGCCCTCGGCTGACTCCCTACCAAAGATTGCATCTGTCGTCTCCTCCGATATGGACATATAGCGGGAGATCGCCTCGACTCTTGCCCTGATGGGACCCTTGATTGAAGAACCGGGCAGTATAGGCCCCGAAGCCTCTTCCAGATTCCCAATATAGCTGCGCTCGCCCCCAAATTCGCTGCCTGCGGCCTTTACAAGTATGCTCGGCATGTGGCCTGATAAAGTGAAGGTTACGTACTTTTCGGGCGAAGTAGTCGGGAGTACATATGGATTGTCGTTTTCGGCAAAGACCTCGCGATCATCAAGCCATGCAGCCAAATCCTCCGGATCAGTCATATCGTACCGGCTTCTGCGGACTTGAAGCGAGAGACGTCCAAAACCGTTTGTCTTTTGCGCTCCCAATCGGATATCACCGCATTGAATAGCTGCAAGCATTTGATCGAGCGCGGCCAAGTCTTTTTGCTCGTCTGCGCCAGTGCCCAGCCATGTAACGGAAAATGTGAGTTTTGAACCGGCGCAGACATGAGCAATATCGAACTTCCCACCAGGATCCGCGGCCCCGCTGCTCCCGTCAATCCGCAGGCGGGGACGGATAGATACCTCGGAATCTTCGTTAAAGTGCGCGTCGGACACGATCAAACGTCCATATCGTTCTTGGCTCCCAAAAAGCTGTTCGGCATAGTCTTTGTCTTGTGCCTCGAGCCATCCGCGAAGAGCACCACTGATGGAGCTGCCCTGTACCATAGGCGTGCCATTCACATCGAGTAGCACACGCTCCACATCACCGGTCGTTTCGCCGGTACGAAGAGGGGTCCTACATTCAGCAAGGATCGAATAAACTGCAGCCTTTGTAAATGTCGCATCCATTTTACCGGTTTCCCTCCCCTCCGCTCTTTCGAGTAAAGTCAAAGAGCTCACACAATAGTCTAAGCTTTTCCTCGGTAGAATCCGCACAATTTGTATCAAGCGTTTCTCCAAGTGGCTTATCCAGGACATCTTTTATCAGTATTTCGATTTTCTCAAATTTGGCACCGTGTTGAGCCCCGCGGTCGGTGAGATTATGACCCAAGAAAGCATACAGCTCCGTCAAATCACAGTTTTTGGCGATTGCTTTTTCACAAAATGTTTGTATCGTCCCAACCTGACTTTTCGAGAGCGTACACCCAAGGACCTCTTTTGCATGCTTGGTGATCCAAGTATAGCGCTTTCTGCGGAGTTCAGTGCTCACACGCAGCGCGTTGCTCCTATCCGTCTCGAGTTTCTTCTTGTGCGCAAGGCTTTCAAACAGGGTATTCCGTAGAAACAGAACTTGGCCGAAACCATCCTCCCTGCGAATCCCTAGCCCAGTCTTTTCCACTTCCATGAGGCGAGACAGTTCCGGCGAGTGGTCGCACCGAATGTGGAACAGACTGCCGCGTTCATACATCGTTACTGCAGGGATACGCGATTGCAAAGTGCGATTATATCCTCTATATTCGGTTACGCTCGTGCTGCATAGCTCTATGCTGAGAGTATCTATACCCAGCATCTCTGCCAGTTCACTTTCGTTGAGCCCACAGGGGTTCCCATATTCATCCAGCATGGTAAAGGGAGAAACCGCCAGCATATAGAGTGAGTTGGAGATTTCGCTTTGTGCATGAGGTCCGTACAGCGTCTGCCATTCAGGAGCATTCATGCCGTCGCAATTACCGACAAACTCACATTTCCCGAAACCACTATATCGATCCGCACCGATCCACGCTTCGCCGACTAAGCATGAGGAGGAGATTTTTTCCGCAAGCTCCGGCGATTGCACTTGAATATATCCCTCGAAAACCTGATTGGCATCAATGTATCGAGTTTGAAATATCTCTTTTTCCTCTATGCTGCGTTTGATCCTTGCCGCGCCGGACGTAGACGCACTCCAATATAATACCGTATCTCCCAACAGCGCACAAAATGCACCAAGACCTGCGCGTTTTAGGCCTGGTGTAAATGACCCGTCTTTTACGACCGTTTCAAATACGGTCTCCTCTTTATTTTCATAGAAGCCCATGGGAGAAGGGATGGCCGCGAGGGGGCTGCCGTCTTTGGGACTCTGGCGATAGGGGAAAGCATCCAGAAACCTTACGTTGTCGGAAAGCAGTCCCGCGCGATGTTCTTCAAACCAATTGTGGTCGCTGTTAGCCAAAGTATTGATAACCCACCCACGAATAGCGGAACCAGGGATATAGCCTTTTGTTTCGTAGCTGTTTCCCCTGCTGCGGTTCAAATCCGTAGCAAGGACAGGCGATAAGGTCTTGAGCCGATAGCGGATATAGGGCAAGGAAATCTTTGGGCCAAACCCTTTGCTACGCTCTTGCACCTCAGCTGTAATTCGAACGCGGCCGAAACCGCGGTTACGAAGGGTCCCCACCCATTTAATGCCGGCAAGAGAACGCTTGAGAAGAGCAACATCATCGGATAAGCAGTGGATCTCCCCGGTAAAGCAAAGCCCGGCCCGGACGCAAGAAGCGATGCGGAGCGTCTTTTCTTTTACGACTCCATTTTCCAGTGCGGTAAAGGTTCTGCTGCTAAAGCAATCCTCTGGTGTGGCAGGCGATTCTTCCAGATGCAGCTCAGTCAGATGGACGCGCCGGGAGTCTTCTGTGCCGTCCCAGCCGGCAGCCCCGAGAAGGACTGAGGCAATATTGGAATCATCGCCCGTCCAAACCAGGATATTCTCCATGCTCTCCCGCAGCAGCCCCTTGAGTGTGCTGCCTTTTAGGTACGGCCAGCCCTGTTTGTCTACTGACACCGCAACATCTTCGCCGCCGGGGATGCTGTACCCCGAACCAAAGATCACGTCTGAGAGCAATTCCATGCGGATTTGTAAAACAACTATGTCGCTCATGTGTTTGCTCCTTCCCAGAAATCGCAATGATCCAGCAATTCGATGGCGTCAAAGAAGAGGCAGCGTTTTATGCCGCAAATCTTGCGAAAGGCTGATTTGTCTATCTCAGTTGCGCCGCCCTTTAACAAATTGTACGCTGCGCTGACTTCATTACCCGCATGCTCTGCGGAAAAGCCATGATAAAGTAGGTTCCCGATTTGCCGGTCTTGCATGAAGAAATTGCTTTCTATCTCCCCCTGCTTGAAAGCCTCGCGCAGATCCTTTATTTTCCCGCGCGCAATTTGGTTCTGCTCCTCTTTCATGGCAAGCGACATGGCGCGGAAGAAAGAATACGTCCTGACGCCACCCGTCTGTTCGGCTGCGCGCTCCTTTGGGACACCATCTGGCTGCAATACAACGACCGGCCTGAGCTCCAGACGCTTGCAGTCGTTATCGCTGCTGTCATTTGTCTCGTAATCATCCCTGATGTCGGAAAGGCTGTCCTTCAACTGCCCGAACTCGATGTGCCAATCCATTGCGCTGATTCGTCCATCAGGATCGATCGACGCACCGAATCTTTTTGCGCTGCTGCATAGTTCTTCGGAGAGAGTATAAGCGCGATGGAAGGGATACTTTTGGTGCACAATAGCCACTCCTGCACACGCTGCGTAAGGCATACCGTCTTCTTGATTTGTCTTACTCGCGAGATGATTCAAAAAAACTCGGGCGCACTCGATGCCGATATTGCCGGCTGTTACGAAACACACATCGTCTCCTGCGAGGATGATCGGACGGATGGGTAACTTGGGATTTTTGCCTTCTTTCCAATAGTTATCTACTAATTCATTTACCGTTTCCTCAAACGCAGCCTTGAAATCAGCATCAATGCCGTCGCTGAACTGCTGCAGGCTGGCTTTGCATAGCTCCCAATCATTGCTTGATTTCGCATATAATCCTTCGACGCGCTTCCCCATCGCGTTGCCATCAATGTGGACAACGGCAATAAAATTATCGCCGCCTGCAACATCTTCGAGTTGCACGGGAAATTCCCAACCGTCCGGCGCACGAACTGCTTCAGGCCGACTATGCCGCTTGTCTTCCGGGAGACTATCGATTCTAACAGGGGCGAATGTTTCTCCGTCCAGCTCTTCCACGCCAAAGTTCAAGAGGCGGAAAGACTGGCGCCTTAGTGATTTTTTTGCTTCAAGAGCAGCAGACAGCTTTTTCAGATTATCTCCAGGGCTGAGAGTGCTATCGTATTCAAGCTGCTTCGCATAGATCTCCATGCTGTCAAATTGCCGGAGGGTTTTTTCAGTCACTTGCTTTGTAAATTCAGTGGCTTGCACGGCATCATCGAATTGCAGAATCGTGTGCCCTCCTCCGGAGTAGACGAGGTTTGCGTCCTCACGATATTGATCCGATGCTTCCTGAAAGAACGGCGAACTTGTTACAAAACGGATTTCCTCCGAACGCGCGGCATTCTCACGGAGCCGTTTGCTGGAAAAGATGTAGTCCTGTTTTCGCGACACTTCTAGAATAACTAGTGTTCTGCTCATATGAGTTGCCTCCGGTATCGATAGAATTCTCTTGTTTCTCAATTAGGAGCGTGTTATCATTGATAATTATTGTGGTGGGTCATGCTATGAAAGGGGTTTAACCATGAATGCAATAAGGCTTACGATGTGGGCAGATGAGCCGTTGATTTTGGCCAAAGAAAAAGGCGTTGAGGTCAAAAGTGCACTTGACTTTAATAAGACAGTACAAGGCGCTATCTATTCTATTTGGCGTGAAAAATATCCCGCTGTACATGATTTTGGATACTCTTACAAAGGGAAACCTTTTCGCCTATTTACATTTAGCCCTTTATTGGGTGACTATACAAAAAGCGGAGAGCGCATTAGCTTTCAAGGAGCGGTTTCGTTAGAGATTCGAAGTGTTTCTTTTGAACTTATCGATGAACTTGCGCATTACTTTATCAAGCATAAATCACTACAACTCTGGAAACACCGTGTTCCGGTTGTCGATATTTGTTCTACGGATCGAATAATACTCGCGTCAGATGTAAGAATCCGAACGATTTCACCGATTACGTTGCATGGGCCCAATGAAAAGTACTATAAGCCGTCTGAAGAGCAATTTTTCACAAGAATAGCAAGCAATCTAAAGAATAAGCTGGGTGCCGCACGACGAGAGAATAATGTAAGTTTCAATATTTTTCCGGACTATGATACATTGAAAGAAGCGAAAACAAGATACGGAAGAGAAGATGTGACGGCATACTATGGAGATTTCATGATAGAAGCAGATCCTTCAACTATTGAGTTTTTGTATTATACAGGTCTGGGCGATAGAAATCCTCAAGGGTTTGGCATGTTTGAAGTCCTACCATGTGAGCAGAACTGATTTGTTTCGATTTTATACTGGACTAGCTGCTTGTGGCATTATAGCGCACAGAGACGCTAAAATCTCATCGGTACAATACAGATCTCAGTTGTCATTGTTATTAGAGGCCTTGCTCTTCTTATGATTATCCCATGCAATCCGGGGATCTTCACCCTTTTTTAGCGCATCCATTTCAACTTTATATCTGGTGTGGTATCGGGATCGCTTGTTTTTGGCGGCTTTGTAATTGTACCCCAAATAATTGGCTGCTACCTCAGGATTCGCGTTGAGATAGCATATTGGAATCATTTGATGAAAACCTTTCGAAATCGGGGTTTCCTTTTCACGATCTTCGATTGGACAATCAGGATAGACCTCGCCATATCGCTTTAATGGGGTAGGCGCGACACGTATGCCGCCGCATCTGCATTTCTGAGTCATATAGTAATCAAGGTAAGGAAGGAACATAGCTTCAAAAATATCTGGCTCATGGGCATAGTGAGTGTCTTTCTTCTTCCACTCCACAGTCATATCCTCGGTAAAAAACAATCTGTACCATAGTCGGCATTCCATTGTGTTGCTTTTACCTTTATGCCATCTACTGAAGTGTAAAATAAATGCTGTGAATTCCTGATGCCTTCGGGGCATATCCAGACGCTTCCGCTCGTTTTTCGCAATTATCTCCTCTGTCGTTTCTTTGTAGGCTAAAATCAAATCTGGGTCATCAGCGTTTTTATTTTCAATTACATCAATTTGGCTTTGAGATCCTTCCGTGTGGGGAATCGGCTCATGTATGCTTATTGTTGGGGGCTCTAATGTGTCGACTATTCGCCCCTTTAAAGCCTTATTATAGTAGTGGGTAAAATCTCCCTTGGAAGGCGTGTATCTTTTAATTGTATCTTGAAAAACTTTAAGGATGATGTCCTGCCCTTTGTTTTTCCCACGATCATATATTTCCAGAAATAGAATCAGGATTTCATACCATCTTGCTTTCTTCTCCGCCGCATTCTCCTCATCAGACAATTGGCTCCAGATCAATACAGATTGATCAAGGAGAGAGGACTTTTCCTGTAATGATTCAGCTTTCATTAGATATCTCCTATAAACCAAGTGCCCAATCAATTATTCCCCTTGGGTCAGAAACGCCTAGTTCTGCCAATTTGTGAGTTAATTCGTCTAATTCAACGAGAGCGGTGACATCGTAGATAGTAGGAGAAGGAGGCGTGACATTCCAATCCATTTCACCATAGACAACACATCTTATGGAATTGTTCTTCTTGAGACGACAAGCATAATGGATTGCTGATAGGATAATCAAAGGCATTGCCTTTGTCCCGTATGTGACGCACGCAAAGAGCTCGTCACCATCATCAACATAGTTGAGTAATTCTTGGAATGTGGTGATGTGACTAGAGATATCCTGATTAGCGGGTGCGCTGATTTTTTCCACTCCAAATTCAGGATATCTTAAAGACTTTCTTTTACAGAGTTCGTCGAGTTCTCGACATAGTGTTGCATAGTTTCTCTCGGCGTTGGACATCTTTCCTTCACTAACTAACGCAGGGGGGAGAGACTGCACTACGGCAATCACCCGAAAATCTTCGTTAGGCGCCACATACCCGTTGATTGCTGCAAGAATCGGAAAGCTGATTGCTTCATCCATCTGAAGCCTTGTATTCTGTGGCTTTCCGGCAACGTCCTTTGCAACTTGGTAAATGGGCGTCTTTAATTCACCATCTGGTTGTAACGGGCTGTTCAAAAAGAATTTTTTCATGAGATATCAGTTTCCTCCCGGTAAGATGCAGAAAATCAGCTTTCAATTGCAAATTAAAAGCTAGCAACAGAGTGAATTTGAACAGTGATATAGATATTACGCAAATGGATGAGGAGCTGGGATATTATGTGATATATAGTCCCTGCAAACTTTTTGCTAGTTATAGAGCAAACTCATTATAATAGGCGCGAAAAAAAGTGTCAAGGCATGGGTACATGTTTTTACTGTGCAAGCATTATACCGTGCAACCAAGTTTATATCCTCATAAGCAAAATAGCTACGTGAGCGGCCTTCGGCGAGGCATCCGTGGCTTCGGATGCCTAACCAAAAGCCTCTTATTGTGAATCATCGCAAACTACGGGAGATCCAGCGATGCGCTGAAACCAGAAACCTCGTCCGGGCAACCGGTTTCCCGACTTCCGGCTCGTTGGTTTCTACTCTTTTTATCAGTTGATAACAGCTGGAATTCAGCGATGAGGGTGAAAAATTTTGAAATATTTCTTGACACGTATTTTTGCTCCTATTATAATTTAGACAAGTCGGTCGATGATTTCTCGGAAATAGTTTTTAATTTCCGAACATAGCGGATGAATTTGCGACATTTTTACGTTGAATTATACGATGATGCCATTTCTGCCTTGAAATTCAGCAAATTTTGAGTGAAAAAGTCGGCCGATGATTGACAAAGTTTTGTCAAATTTGAGAATCCAGTGTTTATGCAGGTTTGCGGACTCGGCCTTCCGGTCACCGACCGACTTTTTGGTGTCATAAGGGGGTATTTGCATAAGGTAAACTACTTTACACCACTATTGATTTCAGTTGTTTCCTCTTACCTATAAGGAATTGAAACACCTCAGAATCCGAGCATAAAATCCACCCGCCAAGCGAAGTTTCCTCTTACCTATAAGGAATTGAAACAAGGGGAACGAAGCGACGATGTAACCACGCTGTCAGCGTTTCCTCTTACCTATAAGGAATTGAAACTTGCCAAATTTCTCCGCGATGCGATTCTCTGTGCCATACATACCGCCCGTTTCCTCTTACCTATAAGGAATTGAAACACCGCCGAGAACATCCCGACAAGCGCCGTCACGATTGAAGTTTCCTCTTACCTATAAGGAATTGAAACATGAGTGCCACAGGAATCGTGATGTACCAGAAGTTGAATCCTGTTTCCTCTTACCTATAAGGAATTGAAACATGCTCCTGACGGAACGCTTCGGCCTCTTCAGCTTTCTGTTTCCTCTTACCTATAAGGAATTGAAACGCGTTGACCCCGAGGTCACTCATCTGTGTCGAGATGGATTCCTTGTTACCTCTTACCTATAAGGAGTTGAAACATCACCGGCAGGCGTTCATACTCGCGCAGTTTCTCGAGCGTCTTCTTCTTATTACCTCTTACCTATAAGGAATCCAAAACCTATCAAGAAGGAGAAAGACCACAGCCCATGTCACGGACTGTGGTCTAGATTCTATTATGTTCGTTATTTTGACATATGATGTTTCTGCCCGACGAACCAAAAAGGTATTGAAGACTTGCCGGCGGTATCTGTCCCATGTGCAGAAATCCGTATTCGAGGGCGTTATTACTTCAGGGAAACTAGATCAGCTAAAAAGGGAATTGCGGAAGCAAATCGTTGTCAAAGAAGACAGTATTCATATTTACAAGTTTGAAAGCCTCCGATTTGCCGAAATGGAGCGAATCGGTGTAAATCCGCTAAATGATCACATCTTGTGAGGTGAGCGATGACAAATATTTTTGACATGATATTTTCGGAATCAGCCATTCAAGAGGCGCTTGTCGATCTGGAGCAGAAAAAAGATTCCTGTGGCGTGGATGGCATGTATCTTTCGGAACTTCGAACATATTGGGAAATCAACCGTTCTGCAATCATTGCACAACTGAAGCTGGGATGTTACGAGCCGGACATGGTAAGAATAAAGGAGATTCTCAGCCGCGATGGAAAGCGGCGCAGAATCTCCGTTTTTTGCAGTTTGGACAGACTTTTATTGCGGTGTTTGGAGCGATATCTTCAAAAAGTCTATGATCCAACACTACATAGTAAATGTTTTGCATACCGCCCTGATATGGGAGTTGCTGCGGCAGTGAATCAAGTAGTTGAATACCTGCGGGAAGGATACCGGTGGGGAGCCCGCATAGATGTTCATGACTTTTTCGGAAGTATCCCATTACAACCGCTAGAGCAATGTCTTTCAAGTGGGCTTGAGATCAAGATTGTACGACTTATCATTCGCTATCTGCACCTTCGCCTGATTTCTGATACTGGTGAACTCCAATCAATAACAAAGGGGATATTGCAGGGATCTCCCATCAGCCCTATATTATCAAATATATATTTGACTCCGCTGGATGAGTCAATGGGTGACCTCCCAGCATGCAGATTTGCGGATGATATACTCGTTTGCTTTCGGACAAGGTCGGAAGCAGAGGCATATTACCCCGAACTGGTCAACCTTCTGGGTTCAAAATATCAGCTTGAAGTTAATCAACGGAAAAGCGGCGTTCTAGAAATTGCAAAGCAGCAATTCCTCGGTTACTCATTCCATATCGACGAAGAACAGAATATCGTCTCTGCGTTTCGCGCCAAGCGCGCCCGTAATGAGTTTGACAGGGATTGGAGGCAAGGCCACGTTGAAAAAATTGATCGGCATTACCATATCATCAATAATGGCATCATATCGAAAAGGGATTACAATCTACTTTTTGAAAATGAGGAAGGAAAACATTATATTCCAGTTGAAACTATGGGTTCGCTAAACATTTATTCTGACGTGCTTTTTAGCAGCAACTTTTTCCGATTTGCTTCCGAAAAACATCTGTATATATCAATCTTCGACCATCATGGGAATATGACAGGAAGCTTTACCCCTGCGGACAATGGTTACCGCAGCAAAACAATGTTACGGCAAGCGGCAATCTATCTTGATCCGGGGAAAAGACTAAAAATAGCCAAACTGATAGAGTTGGGCGCATTTCATAACTTGCGGGCGAATATCCGCTATTATGCAAAATCTCGAAAGTCGGAGACATTGCGAGACGGGGTCTTGCTTCTTTCACATGTAATCGAGGAAATGGATGCCGCAAGCAGCATTGAAGAATTGCTCCTGTTAGAGGCCAGAGGTCGCAGCGTTTACTATACTATGTTTAATGCAATCATGGACAATCGGGACTTTGCTTTTACGGTAAGGACTCGGCGTCCACCGAAAGACGCATTGAACGCTTTAATCAGTTTTGGAAACACCTACCTATACAATAGGGTAGCAACGGAGATAAACAAAACCGCGATGGATATTCGTATTGGCTTCCTGCATTCGACAAACAAACGGAGCCAATCGCTAAACTTGGATATTGCCGAACTCTTTAAGCCCCTTATTGTTGACCGTGCCATCTTCACGCTGGTCAACAAAAGGAGAATCAGTCCCGATGAGCATTTCAGGATGACGGACAACGGCGGCGTATATCTATCCAATGAGGGTAGAAGGCTATACATCAATGAGCTGGATGGAAAGATGTATCAAAAGCGGGTAGAAGATCACCGCCCCATCTCATACGATACTCGAGTCAGGGAAGAAGTGCAAAAAGTATTGCGATTCGTGAATTCGGGAAAAGAATATAAACCATATAAGTATTATTAAGGGAAAGCAAGCCCATACGGTTCATCTCGTGCCAATGAACCGTATGGGCTTTGCTCATCCGTTATGGTAGGTGGCAACACTTCGATCACTATCAATGGGAGAAGGCTGTGACTGAACCCACGGGTTTCAATTCCTTATAGGTAAGCGGCAACTTCACCCTACGCATGCCGAGCCAGCAGTTCGTCGTGGATGGGGTTGCTCAGTTACAATTCCTTATAGGTAAGCGGCAACGCCGGCATTAACGACCTCGCCACTCTGTGCGGCTGCTCGTTTCAATTCCTTATAGGTAAGCGGCAACGACATTGAGCTCTATACGATGTTCGAAGTCTGGCTGATGGGGTTTCAATTCCTTATAGGTAAGCGGCAACGGAAGACGACTTCCTACGGTACGCTCAAACCGAATGAGCTTGACGGTTTCAATTCCTTATAGGTAAGCGGCAACGGAACAGAGTGGAAGGAAGCATTAGCTTTCGCGTTACTGTTTCAATTCCTTATAGGTAAGCGGCAACAACCGCAATCAATAGTGATGTAAAGTAGTTAACCTTATACGAATACCCCCTTGTAGCGTCAAAAAGTCGGTCGGTGACTGGAACTCCATGCCCGCAAACCCGCATAAATACGGGATTTCAGAGATTGACAAATCATTGTCAATCATCGACCGACTTTTTAAGCCGAAAAAATGCCGTTTTCGCGATAATTAATTTGTAGTTTCAAAATTAAGCAGAACGATGTGCGGTTTTCAGGTTGTTTTCCAGCAGGTCGGCAACTATTTGACAAAAATCATCGACCGACTTGACTAAATTATAATAGGAGAAAAAAGGCATGTCAAGATGAAGCTAAAAAAATTGTAGTCCCATCGCTGAATTTAAAGTGGGCTGCGCAGATAATTCAGTAGAAGCCGACGAGCCGGAAGTCGGGAGACCGGTTGCCCGGACGAGGCTTCTAAGCCCCGCGCATCGCCGTAGTATCCGATACTTTGCGATGATTTCCCTATAAAGCTGATGGTCAGGCACCCTAAATTTCGGGTGCTGCGCCAGAGGCTGCCCCTAAATACTAAATGCGAAAAAATGCAACTAGGCAGAGTCTAGCCGCTATTGCAGCCAAACTCCGCCTAAAGGACATTATGATGTTTGTTCTATGCGCAAGTTTTCGATGACGATTCCCTTCTCCGCATCCTTTTTATACACCAAAGCCTGATAGCCCTTTGCTTGAAGCAGGGATAGAAGGTCCGGACTAATATCTATCCAGCTGTCCCCCACCAAGATCAGCGTATTGGAACGCGAAGAAGTGCTTTTGCTCAATCTGTCAAACAATAGCCCGATATGTTTGTCCTTATTACTTTCCTCCTCGCCACCCTTGGCATAGAGGATAGGATTCTCATACCCGTCGACTTTTCTGACGTTTAGCCCCGTTTTACCCGTTGCATCTTCAAGTCGTTTCCTTGCCTTACTTGGCTTCATATCCCCTACGATCAGTACATCCGATACCTTCTGCATGTCAATGACGATTGCAGGCGCCGAAACCGCTTTTGGCTCTTGAGCGGTCTGTGTTTTAACTTGCGCTTTTGAATCTTTGCCAGTGACGGCTGATCCAAGCGCAGCCTTGGCGGTTGTAGCCGGCTGCTTCTTCTGAACGGCTGATTTTGGTGAAGCTGGTGCCTCCTCCTGTTTCGTCGCTTTCTTACCCTTCGCATTGTCAGCGGCGGAGTTGGCGGGGCTCATAGATGTGATACGAATCAACGGCGGATGTTTTTTACCGGCCCAATGCTTTCTAAAATCCCTGACCAGCCGCACATACTCTTTCAAATCGGCTTGATATTCAGAGGGCGTTTTCTCATGCCGCTCATCGATGTGAAACAACTCGTTTCTGTCCCTTTTAATGATGTTATGAGAACGGAGGACAAGCTTAAGCTCATCTGACAACTGGGCGACGCTGTCGGCGGAGTTGATGGAAGTCTTGATTTCCGCCTGATCGCCGCGATCATTTTTCCAGATTCGAAGAATGGCCCTTTGATTGGTTTCTTGCCCGCCTTCAGGGTAGATGCGGTCGATCAGCCAGACTACCGAATGGTTGAATAGATAGTTCTCCGCATTCTCACGCTCATTTTTAAATAAATTCGCGGCGTCAAAAACCCCTTCATCATAAGAAATCATCTTATCGTGCAGGTACTCGCGTGGCAGCGCGCCTTCCGCCAGGGCGAACGCCTGCTGATAAAAGCCCTTTTTGATGCACCATTCGATTTCGTCCAACGCGCTGTGATCTGCAGCGAGCAGAGGTTTGTAGTCATCCATGATATTTTTTCGGAACAGCTCTATGTATCTGTTGGAAGAGGAAAGATCGCTTTCTTTCAACACACTGAGCTGCTTTAAACCCTGCTGGAATGCGTTGATGTCGCAAAACTGGATCCCTTTGGAGATATCCTTGATGCAATCGAGCAGCCGGATCGACGCTTCGTCCTTTAACTCAGGGTTTGCATTCATGAACCTGACAAGGGAATCCACGCGCCCGTAGTTCAAGAACTCGTTGATCCCGGATACAAAATCAAAGATGCGAAATTCCGCGGCGCTGTTGAAAAGCTCGTAGCTGTTTGGCCCGCCTTTTTTCATTGGGCGTATGCTCCACACCTGATCCGCCTTGACGGTGATGCCATCCAAGGTCAGGAGTGAAAGCACGGCTTCAAGGATCAGCTGGAGTCCGCGTAAACCGCCGTTTGTCCCGACATAAATACGCGGTGCGCCCTTACCCTGCTTAGCGTTATTGCCCTTTAGTTCCCGCAAGTGGCCCACGACCTCTGAAACGCCTTGCGTGGAGTCTTCGTCATTTACCTCAACGGACTTAAACAGAATATGCTCCATGCCGTCAATGGCGCGGACGGCATCCATGAAATACGCCTGCGGCGAAGTCGCCAATTCGCTGCCGTCCTTTGAGGCAGCCGTTGCGATGCGGGTTTCCGGCGTGGTAAGCATAAGGATCTCGCCAGCGTCCTTTAAGGCATCTCGCAGCCGCATGGGAAAAGGCTCTTGCTGATAATAGTACTCACCCTGCTCCTGACCGTAGGTGTAGGTACATTTATTGAGCTTTTTGCTGATCGGGAATGTACTTAGCGCAACGACCAACACATTTTTTACAATGGGACGCGTCGTTTCTACAGTGTAATCGTCGACTACCGGCTCGGGGGCACCTGGCGGCAAGGGCTCTTCCGTGGCTGTAGATTGCGGTTTTGCCTGTGCGGGTTCTTCCTGCGGCGGGATGGCAGTGCTATCCTCGCTGCCATTTTGTCCTACGGCGGCCGTCGGACGACGGTAATAGGGGACGCACTCAGCATCCAGCTGCAGACCGGTGCGGTTCTTTTCATAGTATCTATGAACGACGCGTTCTACCAGATCACTGACAAATTTGGCCTCCTTTAAGTCCGCTTTCGGGTAAACGGTGTCGATGTACAACCGGATCTCCTCTAAAAATTCCAGTGAGCAGTAGAACTTCCGCTCTTTCAGTACGGAAAGTAGGGCGTCATACATCTCATCCGATCTTGCCCGGCGGGTGCGGATGCTGTTGCGAAAAACGCGATAGTAGATATGATCCACGTCGCGGAACCGCGTGTCGATTACCTGCTTAGGCGCGCAGAGTATCTTTGTGATCCGCGGTGTCAGTTCAAAGAGCCCGGCAGTTATGTTCCATGCGAAACGCTCTTCGGCGGTCATTGGCGCCTCGTGGCAATTGCGGATGATGTAGACAGAGCAGTTCCCGAGCTCTGTCAGCTCCTCCTCATAATGCGTCAGCAGCTGCTCTTCATCCACGCTGCGGGAGGCCTGCTCCTCCCCCGTAATGATTTGAAGCGCTTGAAGAATCGCAGCGATAATCAAATCGGCCTTTTCGTCCTCCTGCAGGAGGAAATTGAACGGCACGTCGCTAATGGATTCCTTATCGTGGATCAGGTAGCGGAAATACGCTTCCAACCCAACTGTCGTTGACTGATCCAGATACAGCGGCTGGAACAGCGCCATACATTGCGAAACCACTTTCTCGCGCTTATTCTGCTCAATTGACAGGGATAGGAGCTTCTTTTCAGTGCGTCGGTATGCAGCCTCAATGGAATGAAAAATCGCTTCAATAGAAATCATAGCTTGCCACTCCCCTGCGCATCTTCAAGTATATTGACCAAATTATAATAGCCGCTGACTAAAGCGTCAAGGCCCTTATTTTTAAAGGCTATATCAAAAAATATTGCGTTATCGTTGAATCGGCATGTTATCGCTTTGATATACAGGTGGAGTCACCAGTCAGGACTTCAGATGCATCCGGACCAATCACAAAAGTCTTTTCTACACATCGCTGAATTCTGCGGGATATGCAGTGATAATCAATTAGAGGCCGATGGTAAAATGCGCTCATACCCGGGCACCGCGTGTGAGGCGGGGTAAAGCCGAGAAAAATTTTAAGATTTTTTCATTTAACGCTGAATTACCCGAATTCCATCGTGATAAGGAAACAGACAACAAAAATAATGGAGGACAACCAACTATGAAAAACAACATGAGAAACGTAAAAGTGACGGCCATCAACAACGGCAGCCTCAACGGCTTTAACATCTATCTGGATTTCTCCGGCCAGCGCGAGTTCCTGATGTACCACCGGCACAATGGGCTGCTGTACGCTCTGCTTAAGGACGGTATTCGCGCCGATGAGCTGCATCGCTGGACGCCGGCCAACGGCCGCGGTGAACGCAGCCGGGGCGCGACGAAGCTGCTTGCGGGCATGGTTTCGCACCTGCTGGACGTAGTCGATGACTACATCAGTGAACGCGAGGCGAGCCACGCCGTTCTGGCTCCGGTATGTGTTGCCGAAGTTGAGAACAGGGTGGACGACTTCGCGGCCTGACATGGGCGTCGCAGGCGTCAGCCTGCAGCGCTCGATGCCCGGACCCGTCTCAAAAAGTGCCCCCCTGCAATGCTGAATCCATTTATCAGGTAAGCTGATACCGTGATAGGCGCCTATTACAAGCGATAGAACGCGTATGATGGCATATCGGACCTGATTTCTATGCGGAAAGCAATATTGCGATTCAGAAATACTTTATATCGAAATTAACAAAATACGTGATTCTTACGGGATTTGAATATCGCTTCTGATAGGCCGCTGCCATATAGTAAAAGCAGAAGAGAAACCGTTTGAATGGGGTTCGCGCTCCGAGGAGAAGCAGATATGGTAGCATTTTTGATTGCGTTGCTGTTACTAAAGATGTTTTGGCCTGAGCATTGGCTGACGAGATTCTTCCTTGCAGGCTTCCGCTTCATGGTCAGGCTGGCGCTCATATGTGTTGTGCTACTGGCAGTGGCGCTCCTGCTGCTCACCTCAATAATATAGTTGGGAGACAACTCATGAGGAAGTTCAAACCTCTTATCGTTGAACAGCTCATTTTCGCGGTATTGTTCGTTGGGTTCTATTTTGCCTTTCAGAATAGCGCAATGAGCCTACCGAAAGCCATCAAGATATGCATCGCCTTCGAAATCGCTGTTTTCTGCTCGTACCAAGTGTGCTGGTACCGGTTGCGTGTTTGCAGGGTCACGGCCATCACACGACTTACAGACGGATTCTTCTTCCTTGTCCTGATGGCGATTTTCGCAATCACGCTCAAATGCCTCGTTTACTTCGGCTTTGAGCCGCTGAGCCAAACGGGAATGGTCTGGTTAAGCAGCCGTTACGCGCTGGTTATGCTGCTGGTACATATCCTCGGCATCTCGATTATGGCGCCTGACACGCGCTCTCTGCTTCAGCCCTTTGATCAGGAGGATGACGACGATGAAGACGATTCTATCTGAATCCTTACGGCACACTGCGGCAAGGTCCTGCGAGTCCCCGAACCAGCGCCCTCCCCCGCAGCAATGCGTATCTTTCCATGCTGTTGTAACGCCGACAGCAGAGTGTCAGTGAAACCGGAAACATAATATCGATATGAAATCTGAGAGACATTTCAATATAAGGAGATGATGCCTATAGCCCATATTACGCCCCAGTAACCACAGCGACACAATGAACCGATTATCAACAAACCAAATTATATTTCATTCTATATGGAGGATTTCTCGCTATGAGTATGTTTGATGCTATTGGACAGGCCGGCCTGGACACTGCTGCCAACCAGGCGTATTGCGTTGATATCGCAATGCTGATTGACGCGACTGGCAGCATGGCACCGATCATCGATGAGGTGAAGGACAATGCGCTTTCCTTCTGCACGAAGTTCCACGAGGCGATGGAAACCAACGGCAAGAACGTCGAGGAGCTGCGGATCAAGGTGATCCCCTTCCGCGATTTTGAATACGACGGCGACCAGTCGCTGGGTGACTCCGGGTTCTTCACGCTGCCGGAGCAGAACGAGGCGTTCCGCAACTATGTCAGCGGGATCGCCGCAAAAGGCGGCGGAGACGAGCCGGAGAGCGCCTTGGAAGCCGTCGCAGCGGCTATGCGCTCCGATTGGACGAACAAAGGCGGCAAGCGCCGGCATGTGATCCTTGTGTTCACGGACGCATCCGCGGTGCCGCTGAAGGATCCCGCGCGCACGTCAAGTCCCTTTTACCCGGAGGATATGCCGGAGGATCTTGCACAGCTCGGTGATATGTGGAGCGCCGTCGGACAGGAGCTTCAGGGCATGCCGGATCCGAACTACGCGCGCATGGTGTTGTTCGCGCCGAATGTCCAGCCGTGGTGCGATATGCAGGTCTGGAACAATGTGTGGACGTCGTTCTCAAAGGCCGGCACCGGTCTCGCGGAGGTCGATATCGACATGGCGATCCAGCTGCTCGTCAACTCCGTGAACTGACATCTCCGATACCCTAGCGTTTTCCCGTAGCCGAAGGCGAGCCCCCCCTACTTACCTCGGCCAGGGCAGCAAGAGGCGGGCATGACGCTGCCTCCTCGCCCCTTGCTGCCCGTGGGGTATAGGATACGTAGTGGATGGGGGTATATAGACGGGACACAAGCGTACAGCACGCCCTGCCATAATCCCTTTTCACAAGGCAAGGCCAGTTGCAGCGGAAGGAGCAAGCCATGCTGAAAATGTGTGTTTACAGTGAGCGGACAGTCGATAAAGACGGTATCGTGACCAGAGTTGGAGAAGACGCGCGCCCCTATGCAAGCGGCGCTGGTATGTTTGTCGCCGACGGTCTGGGTGGTAGTGCCGGCATACGGGTCATCGGCTTTGACCCCGACTGCCTCGACGCGGACCGCTGCGTTAAGCATATCACCGACCGAATGCCGGTATATGATATGTTTTCCCTCGCAGCGAAGCGGGAAATGGACGCCTATATTCGGGAGAATCTTGCAAGCCTGACCGACCCGGTGATGCGTCAGCTCTATCAGTCGCCCGATGATAACAGCCTTCGGCTCAAAAAAAGTGGATATGTGGGTTCGCATGCGCTAGGCATCGTGGCGGTGCGTTACATCTTGGCGCTAAGCCGTATCCGGAAAGAGATCCACTATCAGGGCTGGCGCTATCATGTTGAAGCGGTGGCGGAGAAACTCCATAGCGACTACAAGGAAATGATCAAGAACCTTGGCGCGGTATGCGCGCCTACAACGATCGACAACATCCAGTATTACGGCACAACGCTATCAGCTGCTTTCTTCTGGGAACGGGAGAAGGAGGTGGATGTCTGTTTCCTCAACTGTGGCGACTCCCGCTGCTACGTCTGGGATGCAGAGGGTTTTCGACAAGCTGCGGAAGACCAAGGCCGTACCGGCAGGATGACCAGCTGCTTCAGCTGCCAAGATGGCGACCAGCCGCAATACTCCCTCGAATTCAAAACATATCAGAAGCCCTGCGCGTTTTTCGCCATGACTGACGGGTTCTATGACGCATTCGCCGGGGTAGACGGGTTTCTCTCCAGTCCGCTCAGTATGGAGGGGTATCTGATGAACACGTTTCAAAATGCGAAGACAGCCGAAGACGCCCGCCAGTCGATAACCGCTATGCTCGACGCCAAAGGCGGAGTAGATGACAGTAACAGCATGGCAATGGTCGCTTTTGGAGTCGATAGCTTCTGGGCGCTCAAGGCAATGGCGCAAAACAGGTTGGCGCAGCTCCAGAGGCTATATGCCCTTTCCGATCTACCCGATGACTTTCTGCTCGTGGATTATCGCGCGAAAGCAGATACAAAGCGTGACGAGGTCATCCGTGATCTGATGCCGGAGATACAGGAGATGTACCGGTATCCGGAGCTGCAGGACTATTGCCGCGGGCAGATCGAGTCTGCGCGCTGGCGAGAAGCTTATTGCAGGCGAGTGACAGCGCTGGACGGAGAACTGGAAGCACTCCGAGGTGAGCAGACGGATCTTCGCGAGTCGCTTCTTTGTATAGCCCGCGACAATTTCTCCGATTTTGCTGATTTAGACGGCATCCCAACAACCAATCTGGAGAAGTTCAAAGCAACGATTTTCCCACGTTCTATCGGCACACCCGCGCCGCACGGCCGTGCATATCTGGGGGCGTTGGATACCCGGGAGAAGAAAATCGAGCAGGCGTCGAAGGAACTCCGCCAGCTGCGGGAACGTGCGGATGCCGCCATCTCCGACCATCTGCGAATGGATGAGCGCGTCGCGTGGACACCGGCGCTTATGGCGTTGAAGCGTCGTGATACGAATGAACTGATTGCTGATCTCGACAGCTGTTACGTGAAGACGCGGGCTTTGCTCGATGAGGTCCAATCCGAGCTGGATAAGGCGGATAAGAGCATTCAGCAGTGGTATGCGGCGAATCGGAAAGCGCTGCGTGATTATCTGAGCCGCGGCGGCACAACAACGCCTGAGGTGCTGGTTGACGGCTGGCTCTCAGATGCAGCTGACATGGAGTTGCCGGTGGGGCGCGTGACGATCCCCGCCGTGCAGTATGCACTGCGTGAGCGGATACAGCACTACGCAGAGTTGGAAGAAAAGGCTCAGGAGCTGCTCGATGAGCGTAAACAGGCGCTGCATGATGCCGGCAAGCGCTATTGGGAGGATCTGGCCCCTGCGGATGTATTCGAACTTCTGGACATTGACGCGTACTGGATAAATGTGCCGGAGCTGCGTGAGAAGTTGGGTGCGCGCCTGCGCCTGCACGATGAGTACCAGACGATGGAGCAGGTCGCCGAGCGGCAGAAACAGATATTCGACAGCTATCTTGCGCGGCATTTGCGGGAAGTGAGCGAAGAAAAGAGGCAGGATGTCGCTAAGTACGGCTGGATGTGATCCGGCTGGGTAATAAATAGGATAAAACGGCAGGAGGGCAAACGCCATGGCGAATGTAAGCATCAACGGTTATTCTATCGACCTCGACTCGATGAAATCCAGCACCAGCGGAACAATCGGCGTTGCGAAGAAGGATGGGACAAAGTACTTTTGCAAAAGGATCAATAAGCCGGTAGAACCCTGCGATAACGGCGCGCTCAGCGCGAAGGCGATGGAAGCCAATCAGGCGTTATTCAACGACTTTAAGCGCAGAAAAACACGCTTGAATACCGTATTGCGTGGTGTTGCGGGGATCGGCGGAAATATCGTGTACCCGTTGGAGGAAGCCGTTTATGACCATCATTGGACGGAGTTCTACGAGTACATCGAGGATGCGGTCCCGGAGGGCGATTACGCGAAAGTCATCGCAGGGCTCAGCGATAAAGAAAAGCAGATGGTGCTGAAAGTCGCGATTGGATCCCTTCAAACGCTGCATAGCCAGCACATCGTGCATGCAGACCTGAAGCTGACGAATATTATGCTGGTCAAGAAGAGCAGCGGGACATATGCCTCCAAGATCATTGATTTTGACGGCGCCTTTTTCGAAGATGACGTGCCGCTCGATTCCATCACAGGCACCGTCAATTACTACTCTCCGGAGCTTGCGATCTATTCGAGCAACGAAGATCCTGAGTTCCGGGAGAAGTTCCGGAGCATGATCAGCACGAAATCCGATATCTTCACCATGGGAATCGTACTCCATGAGTATCTGACGGGCGTGAAACCGGAGCCGGATGGACTCCCTTCCCAGCTGCAGAAGCGGAAAGATGCCGGCAAATTCATCTATCCGTGGGAGGTGCTCCTGACCCATGACGAGGGTCAGCCGCCGCATCAGCTCGTTATCAGTGATAAGATCAACGAGCCGGCGTATGTGGCGCTTATTTCTGATATGCTGTGCTTGGAGCCGGAACGCCGTCCGTCTGCAACGGAGGTTTTGAAACGCCTTAATAGTAAGGAACTCCCCATCGAAAGCGGCGTATGGCCTGAACACCGGATTGTTATCCTGCCCGAAGAGCTGAAAGGCAGGGTAATCGGGCTTCGAAAACTCGAGCAAGCCGGAGATGACGAGACAGTCCATCTCTATGAGATGATCGAGCCGGATGGGCGCCGATTCGTCAAGAGTGCGGAGGAACTCGTCGCTGCGGGATTCGCGCAAAGGGCGGAAAGCTGGGCTCCGCCGCGTGCGGAAGACGCAATCGAGTGGAACATAGAAAAGCTCAAAAGGGCATATACCTCCGTTGAGCCGGCAGAAGAAGCAGGCGTGTACCAGCTCTATAATAAGCATGGCGCATTGCGGCGGATGCCTTGCAGCACACTCAAGATGCTCGGCTTTGCGCGATCCGTCGGCGGACGTCCCTCTGTACCCGCGCGAGCGAAGTTCTCAGCTGCGACGACCGTGGTACTCCCGCCGGAGAGGGCGGAGCTGCGTGCGGAGGATGCAAGCCGCTATCGGCTCAATGAGGACGCCCTCGCAAGACAGCACATAAAATTTCTCGGTCCCGTCACGTTGAATGAAAAGCCTGTCTATCAATTCGAGATGCAAGGCGGCTCCAAGCGCTGCCTCAACGTGGAAACCTGTAAAACCATGCGGTTCCTCACACCCATCGCCTAGCAGTCGGGGATGCGTGGATTCCGCTTGGCGACGCAATTGTGCAGACGGAAAGGTTTCTTGATATGAGCATTTATGACCGAGCCGCGCGTGCGCTTCTCGCCGCTGAACCGGTAATCCTTGTCGAATCTGACGAGCCGGCTGGCACTTTCATGCAGCATGTGCTGCGCGCCAATCCAAAACTGTTATGCTCAATCACCGGCTTTCGGACAAATAGTGCCAACGGGGCACTGGCAATAACGCCGGTGTATCGCAATAAAACGAGCGCGGTGGCTGACCGTGAGGAGATTGAGCAATTGCTGCGGCACTGCGTTTCGGCGTATTATCCGAACGTGACGCTCGTCCTCCCGACGAGAACCAACATTCGGTGGATCATGAAGTGCTTTATGAATGAAACCGCTGCTTTCTATCCCAATCTACAGGGCTATCAAAGTGTGCTTACACAGTATGGGAACGTGCCGTTTGTCTCATGCGAGGTGCAATTCCGCTATCGGATCGGCACAGTGATGCTGCGGCAGATGGAAGAGACAACGGCACGGCGGGTGGAGGAGCTATGCAAGCTGTTGTTTCCGCCTGGGCTGCTGGAAAGCGCAAAATGCCTGATCGCACACAACTACCTGGCGGATACCATAACCTACGTGGATAAGCAAGCCGCAAACCCATTGGAACGCAGTTGCCTTCAGAGCGCATATGGCGCCCTTGTCAAGCGGGAATGCGTTTGCCACGGGTATGCGGATGCGTATAAGCGGCTCCTAAACGCCGCAGACATACCCTGCGACCTTGTAATCGGCAGGATATTGAACGGCTCGAAGGAGATGCATGCCTGGAATATTGTGCGGCTGCGCGCGGGCATGATTAGCTGCCATATTGATGTGACCTGGGACTCAAAACGCTGCGCCGTGGAATCGACGCATTTTCTAAAAGGCGATGCGTTCTACATTGGGAAACGGGAATGGAATCGGCATTTCCACTCGCCATGTGTGGATGGGGACGAACTTGCCAAGGAGGCGAAGGCGTACTGCGCGGCACACCGGCGGGAGCTGCTCGCAAGCGGCTTAGACCCGCGTTGGATCGAATGACCAGAAAAACCGTCACATGGAGAGGAGAAAGAGCATGGCGGTCGTAAAGTGGGTTTGCAGCGAGTGCGGCACAAACAATATGGGCTATACAGGCGGGATACTGCAGTGCACCGTCTGCGGCCGTATTCGTACCGGCGAGGCTGTTGATTTGATCGATGAGGGGATTGTCGATCTGGAGGGGCTGAGCCGCAGGGATGTGCCGTCGCTGTCCGTACGGAATGCGGATCAGCTTATGATGCTCGCAATCAGGCATTTCAACAAGCTCCTGCCGGCGGGACTTGTGGTAACGCTGATTTTTGCGCTGGTATACGCAGCTATTTTGGGTATTACCGGGAAAATACAAGCAGATGCGGTGTTTCACAACCTATGTGCCAACATAGCCGCTTTGCTGGGGGGCCATCGTATCTCTTCCCCGTTCGCCGCATTTTATCGATTTACCGGCACGCGGGTGGCAGCTTTGCCTGAAACGTTTCTGAATGTCGGAGCGAATACGGGCGCACTGCTGGCTTTAGACCGCCTGCTGATGCCGCTTTCGGCTGCTGCTGGGCATCTTACAGGAGGGCTATCAGGCGCTCTAGCGTTCCGAGATCGTCTGTTGCAGATCCTCGCACGAGTCCTAGCACTGCTGGCGGCGGTTATAGATAATATGCGGCTTCTGCTTCATTCGCTCATATCAAGAATAGTTAGCCTGATCCAAGAGATCTGATAGGGGGACAATAACAGATGGCAGATTTATTTCTCGTGCTTTTCCGGGTTTCCAACTTTGCCGCACTTGTCATTGCTGCCGCAATTTGCGTTTGCAGGGCACTTGAGTCAAAACTAAAAGTGCCGAAGGAGGTGACGGACAGCTTCTCTGCGCAATTGAAATCATGTAGGAATACAAGCCTGATTTTTCTCTTTCTTGCATGGTTCATCTATTCCGCAAAGGCGGAGGAAGAGTGCCTTGCGGGGTATGCCGGCATATCCGGGCTCTGCTCACGGATTGGCTGTGTGTGGGTCGGGTTTGCGTTTGCCTGCATTGTGATGAGCGTAGTTGTCGGGCTGGTACAACGCAAATCCGGAGGGCAAACCGGTATGGAACAGCTGCGCGGGAGTGGGATCCGAAACGGTATCCTCTTTCTGCTGATTGCTTTTGCCCTTAATATCTGATGGATGCATGGGCAAAGAGACACGGCAGGAGTTGCCGCAACCAAAGTGAATTACTGAGCCAAGACCCTGCTGGAAAACTCCGGCAGGGTCTTTTATTGCTTATCGCTGAATTCTTCGGCTTAAGCGATGATAAGTAGCTAGAGCAACACGCAACAGGAGAGAAAAAGCTAATAATTTTGATATTTTTTCTTGTATCGCTGAATTCTGCGGCATACGAAGTGATAAGCATGTAGAAACAACAACATTATATTAGGAGGATCATCCAAATGAAAAAGATGTATGTAGCGTTCTCCCTTATGCTTTCCCTTGCATCCCTTCTCATTCTCACGGGCTGCGGTACCGCAACTGCCAGCGATGCCGTGGTGGAGTCCGTTGCCATCGTTGCAGGGCCGCATGCAAACAGCCGTGAGCTGAATCTGGCAAGCCAGCAGGTACGCGATTCTGTGACGGCGGCTGTCGAATCCGAGGGCTTTGTATCTGTGGTCTGCGCGGACGGTGAGCCAGACGTTATCGCTGAGCTTAGCTTTAAGCTGGATGACAGATACCGCAATGCAGACAAAACACGGCTTGAGCAGGATGCGAAGAATAAAGTGGTCGGCATCCTCACTGAGCTGACAGAAGTCAAAGCAAATAGCCCGGAGGTGGACACGCTGGAGGCTATTCGCTTGGCGGCGCGCACGCTTGGAGATGCGCCGGCGGGTTCGCGAAAAACGATGTTGGTTCTGGATACTGGCCTCAGCACCGTCGGTCTACTCTCTTTTGGCAACAACCTGCTTACCGCCGATCCCAATGTGATTGCGGATATGCTGGAAGATCTTGAGGCGATTCCTGACCTTGCTGGTGTCCGCGTCATTTGGCAACAGCTCGGCGATGTGGCTGCGCCGCAGGAGGATCTGACCCCTCGCCAGAAGAACTGCCTTGAGGCGGTTTGGCGTACACTCCTCGAACGCGGAGGGGCTACGTTTGAATTGTCGACGGCCATCCCAAACAGCGGTACGCTGGATGGACTGCCAGAAGTATCTGCGCTCTCGCTTCCGAAGGATACCCCGATCGCCTTCGAACCGGAATCCGAGACATTTAGTTTTCGAGAGCCGGTATTTCTGAGTGATAGCCTCGTTCAATTCATCGGTGACTCTGCACAGTATCTCGATGCCGAGAAAGCGGAGTCCGTCCTCAAGCCGGTTGCGGATTATATGTTATCCCATGAGGACGTGTCTCTGATGCTGGTTGGCACGACGGCTGGCGACTTTGACAGCGAATATACGCTGCGCCTATCTTCTGATCGCGCAAATGCGGTGCGTGACACGCTGGTGTCATTCGGCGTTGCTGGCAGCCGTCTCGTAACAAAGGGTATGGGCTGTGGTGACCCATGGCATATCGCCGGTGTCGGCACGGATGGGCCGCTCGCATCCCAGAACCGCAAGGTCGTGTTGATCGATATGAGCGCCGATGTGGTACAGGAGCTGACGACATAGCCCTGCCCCGCGCTACAGCTTTTTTAAGGGGAATCGATATGAAGAAGGATATTGTACTCCTGCTCGAGGAGGCACTGTTCCCGGCATGCCTTTATCACCTGTGGCTTATATACCCATACGCAGGTGTGTCACCGCGGGCTGCAGCAGGAGCCATAACGGGACTTGGCGTCGGCGTATTCCTCGCGCGGATGGTCAGCGGCTGGTACGGCAAACGACGGCGTGCGGGTAGGTTGCCTGCCGCTATAACAGGGCTCATCGCTATCTTTGCACTGATGCTTGTGTTCTATTTGACATTCCGCCTCATCGCACGATTTGCCGAGCTGTCGCCGGACAATGTCTCGCTTTTGTTCCTAAGCGGGATATACGCTGTGGGTTTCCTGCTCATCGATGTTACTTTGGGCTCCATGTTCGAATCCTCGGAGAAGGGCCCCGCCGGGGAGGTTGAGGCTCAAAACCAGAAGTCCCGTCGTTGAACCCGAAGCGCCCCATCACGCTATTGCGTTGATTGGATAACTATGAGGAGGTGATGCCTATAGGGGATGCCCTGCTCCTGTGTTACACAAAACAATGACAAAATATCTTGGAGGAGATTATCGAGATGAAAAAAAGAATCGTATCCCTCGTTTTATCCCTTGTTATGCTCCTTTCGCTGCTGCCTGTTTCTGTTTTCGCGGCAGATTATGGAGCATGGTCCGACTGGAGTACGACCGAGCCTATGAAGGCGGTGGGTCGCCAGATCGAAAGCCGCGATGTGACGGTCGGATATAATATGGTCACATATCTGACAATGACGATGGACGGCATCCGTCAGTATCGCAGCTATAGCATAGGCGGCAATTACGGCGCCTACGGCCTCCGACCTCAATATGGCGAATTCCACTACACCTATGTCGCAGGGAAAGCGTCCATTGATGCATCGGATACCTGCGGGCAGGGTAGCTATGTGAATTATGCCAATAACACCGCGGGCTATAATATGGGCTCCGGCACGGCTTATTGCGGCTGGGGCGTTCAGGACTGCTTGATCTGGTTCATTGAGTCGGCTGTTACTCAGCGGGAATACCGGTATCGGGACCTGTTGCCCGCCGAGAAGGTTTATACTGTCGAGTTTTTTGATTGGAACGGCAAGTCTCTCAAGTTCCAGGTCGTGAAAGAAGGAGGCAATGCGGAGCCGCCGGCGGCCCCTTCGCGAAGCGGTTATGTCTTCACCGGTTGGGACAAGCCTTATACCAATATCACGCGGGATACCGTTCTCACCGCGCAGTATACGAAAGAGTCTACCGACCCAATCATGGTGTTCTTTGACGCGAACGGAGGCATCATGAGTTTCGGCAGCAAAGAAGTAGCCTACGGCGAACGCTATGGTACGCTCCCCTCTGCGACTCGTGACGGTTATGTTTTCGAGGGCTGGTATACAAGCGCATCCGGCGGTGACCGAATCGCCGAGTCAAACATTGTCGGACTCATTGAAAATCATACGCTTTACGCGCATTGGGTTAAGATCAACATCACGTACACCGTATATTTCAACGCAAACGGCGGCGTGGTCGGAATCGGCAGCAAGAGCGTTGCATTTGGCAAGGTCTATGGCACGCTCCCAACCCCGGAGCGTAGCGGCTATGCGTTCAACGGTTGGTACACATCCCCCGAAGGCGGCGCAGAGGTTACTGCGCGGTCCATTGTCGAGACGCAAAGCGACCACACGCTCTATGCGCATTGGCTGCAGAGCAAGTATACATTTATTGTGACTTTCAACGCTGCTGGCGGAACAGTGAGTTCGGGTAGCAAGTCCGTGATTGTCGGTGAGCCTTATGGCGAGTTGCCAACGCCAACGAGGACGGGATATACCTTCAATGGCTGGTATACAGCTGTAGATGGCGGCGAAAGAGTCTCTGCAAACGATATCGTTGTATTGACCGGAAACCAGACCCTCTATGCGCACTGGACGAAAAAAGATGTTTCATATACCATCTCTTTCCACGCAAACGGTGGCAGCGTTGCCATGGCCTCCAAAACAGTCAAAGCCGGCGAAGCCTACGGAGAGCTTCCGACTCCTACACGCAGTGGATATCTCTTTGATGGTTGGTACACAGCGATGGAGGGCGGCTCACTCATCACTGCGTCTACGAAAGTCACTCTGACGGAGAATCAGACGCTATACGCCCACTGGAAGAAACAGGAACGTGATATTTTCAATCCATTGGAAGAAGGCTATTCGTTTATGAACAGCCGCGAGGATCTCGGCCTTCCCAACTCTTATGTGATCCCGCTTGACCTCTGGATCTCCGTGTATGGAGACCAGCTGGGCAGAAGCCTGTACGATCAGTATGCGGATAAATGGGCTGGAAGCTGCTTTGGATTCTCTGTGACATCGACCGAGTTCTACAACGGGAATCTGAGCACAACTGCCTATGGCGGTCGCGATACCTACTATATCCCTAGGCCACGGAATGCATCGAGTCCCGTGACACGGCTGATCAATGCGGCTCAGATATCATGGTGGCTGCCAGGTGTCGCAACACGGATAAACTTCACCCGCAGCGATTTGATAACTGCCTGCGAGAATTTTGCAGATACCGGCACAAAACCTGTCATTTTCTACATTGATGGATATGCAGGAAGCTACAGGTATTGCCATGCAGTTGTTCCGTGGAAAGTTGAGCGCAGCGGCAATGATGTTCGCATCTATGTTTACGACAATAACCACCCGGGCGACGAATCATTGTACTATACCGCACACTCCAACGGAAAATATACATGTAACTATACTTATGCCAAAAACCCGATTACCATCAACCGCCTTGGCTTTCAGTATCTGCAGCAGGTGTTGGACGGCAAGCAGAGAGTGTCCAACTCCTTTGCGCCATCAGCTGGTTTGATGCTCATTTCTGTCGACAGCGATTCCGCTGAGATTAGAGCCGCAGACGGAACACCGATAGAGCAAATCAACGGTGCGCAGCGGATCGAGCCGATGCCGACTGACGTTACCATTGAAGGCAGCTATGTTGAATATTGGGTGCCGCAGGGTGATTATCAGATTGTTTCACATGACAGCGAAACAGTATCTGTTCTCATCGCGGATGGAGCGGACGCTTACAGACTTTCGCTGATACCGGACGGAACCGGTATTACCGTTGACGTGGGCAGTAGTGTTGAGGTTGCGAATGCTGCACACGGAAATGTTACTAGCTATATGAGCGATGGCAGTACACAGACGATTCCCGCAGTAAGCGCGTCGGGCGTGGTAACGGTTCCTGGCAGCGTAGAGGAACTGGCGTCTTTCTCCGATGTGTCTTCTGTGAGCTGGTACAGCGATGCAGTAACCTCCATTTCCACCGCGGGCATTGTCAACGGAGTTGGAAACGGATACTACGATCCACAAGGGAAGCTCACGGTGGGGATGCTTGTAACAATCCTGATGCGCATGCAGTACGGTCAGCTCTATTCTGAAGGGGCGTGGTACACAGACTACATGGATAAAGCTATGCAAGATCACATCCTTAACGTACATGACGGTCTGAACCCCGAAAACGAAATCACGCGCGCCCAAGCTGCCCTGTTGCTTGTGCGCTATGTTGAACGATATAATCCTCGCTGGGCTAAGACCCGTACCACCTCTGAGCCAACGGATTTGAACAGAGTTCCCCAGCAGTACAAAGATGCTGTTTCAAAAGCCTATGCGTGGGATTTGCTGCATGGCGATGCTGATGGCCGCTTCAATCCTGCAAGCACCCTGACGCGCGCCGAGGCGGTGCAGATGATCTACAATTACTACAGCACCGTCGATTGACGAGATCGGCATATGGGCAGTGCCATTTTAAGCATGGCACTGCCCGCAAAGGCCGGAGGTGTGTGAAGTGAAAAAAGCAAAGTCAATATGGGTCGATGAACCGCAGGATTTATCCTTTGCGCTGCTGGTCTGCCTCCTCTTAGTTGTCGGACTCATTATGCTTCTTTCAGCGAGTTTTCCGTCAGCGTACCATGAGACCGGAGACTATGCCTATTTCTTCAAGCGACAACTGGTATTCGCTGGTATTGGCGTAGCACTGATGTTCGTTATGAGCAAGCTTGACTACCATCTTCTACGAGCAGCTGCCTTACCGCTTATGGCTCTCTCCTTCATTTTGATTGTTGCTGTTTTGTTCCCGAGTATTGGTGTCGTGAGAAATAATGCCAGACGTTGGCTGTATTTCGGCCCTGTGTCTGTCCAACCCTCCGAGCTTGCAAAACTTGCGCTCATTGTCTATTTCTCGGCGTCTATATCCGTAAAGAAGGATTTTATGAAGACGTTTAGACGTGGCATTTTCCCGTACACCGTGGGCCTCTTAATCTATGGTGTATTGGTCGGTATGGAACCGCATCTTTCTGGAGCCATTCTTGTTGTTGGAGTCGGAGCAGTGCTGATGTTTGTCGGGGGGATTCGATGGCGTTATATCATTGTGGGTGCGGTATTCATCTCGGTATGTGTGTGGCTGATGCTTACAGGAAAGGTATCGTATGGCCAATCCAGAATTGCTATGTGGCACGATCCGTTTATAGACTCCAGAGGTGAAGGCTATCAACTGTCGCAGAGTATCATAACCATTGGATCGGGTGGTTTGTTTGGTGTTGGTTTGGGGTGCAGTCGTCAGAAATTTATGTATTTGCCAGAAGAACACAATGACTTCATTTTTTCCATTGTTTGTGAAGAATTGGGCTTTTTTGGCGCGGGATTAATACTTTTGCTATTTGCATCCATTATTATTCGAGGGTATGTTCTTGCTTTAAATGCACCCGATCGCTTTGGGAGACTCCTTATTATAGGAGTAATTACGCTATTTGCCATGCAGACATTTCTCAACATTGCGGTGGTCTCGGGATTGGTTCCTACGACTGGCATATCATTGCCGTTATTCAGCTATGGCGGAAGTGCGCTGCTTGTACAATTATTTGAAATGGGCATCGTTCTGTCAGTGTCACGCCAACAAAAGACGCTTTGAACAATCGCCATCTTTGGGGGCAGCATTACGCGACTATTCCACCGCCTAACGCAGACGAAACGGTACACATGGTGCGAGGAACTTAACGCTGATGAGAATGACTCCAAACTGATATCAGTTGTGGCGCTACGGACAGAAGACAATAGAAGATGGAGATGTGTGTTGAGATGAATGATTACAGTAGGCATAGCATCAGCGCGGAGTTGTACTTTATTATATCCGACGATGACATCGACAGCATCATGTATGCCGCGCTCAACGGAGGAATCTCCCGTTGGTGCGGTAGTGTACAAGCTGATGAAGACGTTCTTGCGGGTTGCCTCCACAAACAGATTACCCGCAAAGGCACACTCAAATTATTTGATTTAACGGGTGAAATGGCGAGGGAACTAACGTTTGACAAATTCATGATTGGACTCCAGCGTTGGGTCGAGCTTGAGCGCCCTTTTACGGTTATGAAGGGGGTAAGACTGAATGTAAGAGACATTTCTGGACGTGCAGTGGGCCGAATTATTCAGTTTGCACTTTTTAACGATCTCCCGTTTGGCTAAAGACACATATCAAATCCTGAAAGAAAACTGGATGAGCACGTAGGTGCCCATCCAGTTTCCAAAGATATGTATGGCTAATGCTAAGGCTTGCAGCGTCCGCATGGAGAGTAGCCGAGGGCGATAGCGTCTTCTCGAGTACCTTCAAAGACAGCTTTGTTCTTCTCGCTCATCTGCGTCACACTCGTGCAATCGGAATAGTGAAAAACGTGTGTGTTGACATTCAGAACATAGGAATGTACTGCCCCGCTTCGGTCAATATCTGTGCTCTGTTGCCCGCTTAGCGAGTTCTGCGCGTTGCTACCGGGATCTATTGTACTGCCGGCATTGCTCAATGTGTCGGCAGTTTCGTTCTTTTCGGTGGTAAATCGCACAGTTGACCCATCGCTTACGCAGATAATATCGCCCTGCATATCGGTGCGATAGACGTGCACATCCGCGTCCCTGAGACGGCTAAGTGTATTATCGGTCGGATGCCCGTAGGGGTTTTCCTGCCCCACGGAGATTACTGCAAACTCCGGCAAGATTTCGCGCAGGAACGGATAGGTTGTCGAGTCAGAACTGCCGTGGTGACCAACTTTCAGGACTGTGCTTCGAAGTGAATACCCGGCGTTGAGAATGTCCTGTTCCTCATCCCTTTCTGCGTCACCGGTAAAAAGGAATGACGTATTCCCGTAGGTCACTCTGAGAACAATGGACATATTGTTGACGTTGTCCGAGCGTCTGATCGGTCCGATTACCTGTACGGAGGCAGCGCCAAGCTGAAAGGTGTCGCCTGCATTCGGGATCGTGATCGACTTCCCCTGACGGGCAAGATAGGAGACAAAACTGTCAAAGGCTTTGCTGTCATAGGACATCATAGAGCAAAACGCGGTGCCAACTTTAGCGTAGTTCAGGGCACCTGCTAGGCCACCTACATGATCCTCATGCGGATGGGTGCATACGATATAATCCAAGTAATCGACACTGTGAGTTTTGAGATGCGTGTATATTCGACTCGAATCTGAAACATTGCCGCCGTCAATCAGCATAGCATGGTCATCACAGAGAACCAAAGCCGCATCCGCCTGACCGACATCAATGAAGTGTACTTCAAGGCTCGAATTTGAGGTCGGCAATGCTTCGGCGGTATTACCCGGGGAAAGCGACTGCAACAATGTGGTGCTCGAGTCCTTTAAGGTGGCGGAAAGAGCTCGGTTTGAGATAATTGCCAGATCACCACGCGTAAAGGTCGATGATGCGGTATATTCGCCATGGGTTATCCCCAAGCGATCTGATAGAAGCCATGCCTTGTCCCACTGAAAATCTATACTGCTGCTGTAACCGAGTGCACGGAGAACGAAAGTGATATACTGAGAAGGGGTTACCAGCAGTTCCCCACTGTAGGTCGAAGCAGAGGTACCTCCGGTAAGACTGTTTTCATATGCGAAGCCTACATAGGGCTTTGCCCATTCAGCAACATCGGTAAAAGGCGTATTCCATGCACCGGAAAGGGCTGCCTGCTCTTTACCCAATAATCGGACGAGCATGGTGACGGCCTCGTTCCGCGTTGGGGCACGGTCAAGATCAAAATCCGGTGTCCCGCTACGCGTAATCCCTGTCCCAGCGAAGAGACCGAGTTCGTACAGAGACTCTGCAGCTTCTTCCGCCTCTGTGCTGGCGGCGAGTGATACTGTGGTATCGGCTGTGATTAGCGAAAGACAGACGATAGCGGTAAGCAAACAGGAAAGTGGCTTAAAACAACGGTGCCTCACGATAGGCCTCCTTTCTGAAAGCAGAAACGTGTTCCAAAGGGGTTCGGCAATTTTGGAAATATTTAGGCTGGATAGACTCCTCCTGGATCAACTATGATAATAATATCATTGATAGAGTCCGTTTATCCGGCCTAAATGCCTTTGGAATGGAGGCTGTTTAGTTGATGTATGGCCTGAGGTCACTGTATCGTTGGCGTACGGAGGTGCCTCGGCAGAGAACCAATGACGATGAGCTGCTTTTCATCGTCGTGGAGGAAATAGATGCGTATCAGGTTTTCGGCGTCATTTCCAACTTTCAGGTGGAAATTCAGCGGACTTTCACGAAGTTTTCCCTGTGTATCCTGAAAATACTTGATCTTGTACTGTCCGGGCGTGAACTCTATGGCTCTCTCACCAACGGGGGTCACCTCGAATGGACGCCCATACTTGTGAGAACACCGAGTCAACATATCTTCGGTAGCAAGCTGTCTATACCTGCGATCCCAGTAATCAGTAGCCAGAAAATCGATTGCGTCGCAGATGAGTCCGACATCCACTACACGAGCGCTCTTATCAAGAAGGAGATCAAGTGCTTTCTGATGAAGGACGATCTTGCCGCTAAACTGATTTTTGACCCAAGTGGCGATCTCGGAATGATCTTTTGGCTGACTGAGCTTGCGAAGCAGGTATTCGACATCGGCATGCTCAACCGCAATTCGCTCCTCCATCTTGATCAGCTCCTGAGCATGCTGCTCACGGAGTGCGTCCTTTTCCTGTTCCAATCGCGCCTGATAGTCGCGTTGCCGCTTGAGCTGGTCACTAAGGGCGGCGTACTCAGCGTCCTTTCTTCCTAGAGTGTCCTGCCAGTCTGATTTTAGTAGAGCGAGTTTTTGCTCCCAAGAGGAATCCAGCTGTTCAGATTGCTGGATAGCATCGTCCATGCTTCTGAGCAAATCCTCCCGAGCTGCGGAGAGAAACGCGATGGAACCATAAGAAACGGCTTTCCCAAGAGGGTAGTCGAAAATCTGTTTACTGAGAGCAGCAAATATTTCATCTTGCCGTGTCTTTGAGGACTTAAACGGTATGACCTCGCACTTACCGCCAAAGCAATCTGGCTCCAACACGAATATTGCCCCAGCATCACTCGAAGTGCCGACCAACTGGCAGAACCGGCTGAACTGCGAGTCCTCCAAGAGATACGTTCTGCATATGGACTCGCCGTGTTGAGCAAAGCGTTTCACATCATAAGGCGGATCAACCGCTTTGGGTGAACTGATGGGGAGTTTTGGCTGGGTGCTGGTTTTCTGCGAGGCCTTTTTCTTTTGCTTTTCTTGGACAAGCGGTGTCAGCTTAGCGATCGTGGATAGGTCTAGTTTCACCGATATGTTTGGCATTCCCAAGTCCGGGCTGCGGGAGCGTGTACCAACCGAGGGGCGCAGCTGATACAGATCTGCGGGTGTAGAAGGCTGTGGCTGTTTGGCCTCTGGCATAACCTGAGAAAAGACAACACAGGGGATCTGGTTAGAGGCATCATGCCAGATAGAGAGCAAGTTCTTGACTTGTTCGGCGGATGTGATGCGAACAACATCCGCTGAAAGGTTGGTGATATGTTTCAGGCCAAAATCCGGATTCCGGATGAGCTGGCGAATGATGGCCAGCCGATACACCTCCGCTTTTTGCGGGGTGCCTTCCGGGTCAGAGATAATGGTCTTGAATCCACATTCCAGCTCCGAGCCAACGACGCGGAATGCAATGTGCGTCTCAATGATCCTGCCGGGGACAGGGGCCCGCTCCTGCTCCGGATTGCCGGGATCTGAACCGAGGTCAGGTTCTGTGATCTGCAGGGTCCACATCCCGTGCTCCGGAAGAGATACGATATCAATGACATAGCCCTGATTCGTGTGAAAAGAAGGAATGTCATTGTCAGTCATTCCCTTAAACGCGCTGGGCTCCGGAAGGTTTTCCAGCTCAGGAGGGATCTGATCCCCCATGCGCTGAGCAAGCCAACGCATGGTTATTAAGGCACCCAGGCGCAGACCCTCTTGTGGCTTCGTCTTGCTGTTTGCCATTTTGGCGAAAAGCTGATATGTGGGATAGAGCTGGTTTCGCAGCAGCTTCACTGCTCTAAATGTATCTGACATAAAAAATCACCCAAAAAGAAAAGAATGATGTTGGAGATAATGTGAAAGAGCAAATGACTAATACATACAGAAACTGCCTGTATTTCGCGTCCAACTTGTCGTTGAGGAATGCGCAACCGGAACACTTGAAGCTCCGAATGTCGTTGATGATTTCTGCATCAGACTTGTAAATGCTGCTGCAAACCGGACAGAGAAGACTCTCTCCCAGCCGTATGCCGCCGCGCATGTCAATGTACGGGGAACAGAGTTTCATGCGAGGGATGGAATACTGCATGACAATATCACTATAAGACGCCGGATTCAGCTGCTTTACAATAGCGCGAATGATGAAGCACTTGCTTGCCGTATAATTTCCCGGGAGATTATTTGCCTTGGCTCGCCCTTGGGGATAAATGTGGTCAACACCGTAGCAAAGCTCGACGCAAGCGTACTTTCTCAGGACTTCTTCGTTTACATGGGTGGGATAGTACCGCTCATCAATCACGACCTGAAATCTTGGCCAAGGAAAGGAGGATGCCTCGATAGAATCAAGGAAAGTGGTGTTTTCCGTTAGCCAAAGTCCGTTTGTCAGGATGAGAAACGGAACCTCTATGTTTTCCTCTTTCATTTTCTGAATGACGTGGCCGACCATCTGCTGAAAGTATGGGTTTTCCGTCGGCTCGCCGCCAGAGAGCATGATAGGCGTTGGAAAAGCCCGATGAAGGCTGAAGTCAATGGCATCTGCAAAGGTGGAGAAATCCATGTCCTCTCCTTCCGGTTTGCAATCGCTCATGCAATGTGAGCAGCCCATATGGCATCGGCTGGAAATCAGGATAAGCATATAAAACACCCCCGGCAGCTAACTGATGAAATACTACGCCTGACGGTTCGTTTGTATTACTCGTGACGGTAGATCCGCTTATCAAGCCCAAAAACATAATCGCTGACTTCGCCCGGCTGCAAATTGGCAAGTGCTTCCCGATATATTTCCATTCGGCTGTCGATGAGGTCAATGTAGGAAAGCAGCTCAGCCTCTACGCATTTTGGGACCACGGCAGCTCCGAATTCAGGGGTGCCATGATGAGACAGAATAAGATGCTGAAGCAAAACCGATTTGTCATCGGGGACACTCAGCTCACGGGCAACTTCGGCGACCTCTTGCGCACCTATCACCAAGTGCCCAAGAAGCTGCCCCTTAACAGAGTAACTGGTAACAAGACCGAGATCTGAGAAATTGAACTCGATCCGCTTGGCAAAGTCATGCAAGAACGTACCCGCCAGCAGGAGGCTTCTATCCGCAATGTCTCCGTACAGATTCGAGAGAAAATCGGCGGTCTTGAGCATATATGAAGTGTGCATGAGAAGACCGTGGAGAAAACTATGATGAACGCTTTTTGCGGCGGGGATACTAATGAACACGGGCAGATAGCGGCGGAGCATCTCTTCGCAGATCTTCCGATAGTCAGTATCCTCAATTGTCGCAATCAGATCCTTGACACCCTCAGTTTCCTTTTCTACATCGATGGGCGCCGTAGGCACCAGATCCTCCACATTGTATTGGTCGGACTCCGTGGCAAGCCGGATCTTATCGATCGTGACCTGAAGTGCGCCACGGTACTCCCCTACTTTGCCACGAACCTTGACAACCTTTCCGGTATCTGCATCATCAACAGGCCCGGCGTAGTCCCAAGCCTTGGCATCTATACTTCCTGAGCAGTCGGAAAGGGTTGCACTGAGGAAAGTGCTGTTATTGGAAGATGTTTTCAACTGGGCTGAAGCAAGAAGGTAAAACCCCTCAAAGACATCATTCAGCGTCAGCTCACTGATACCAATATCTCTTTTCATAACCGTGCCTCCATAGTGTTTGTAACTTAACAAGAATAACACTACTTTTGTACATTAATCCGTACTTAAGAAGATACCACATATCATTAAAAAAGAAAAGTGAAAGCTTTTTCTGTCTATGGCGAAGCCGCAGCCCATTGACTGCGGCTTCTTATAAGATCATATGATGGCTGTTGTGTGGATGTACGTCTCCACACCATCGGATGCGCGTTTTTCCATGATAAATCCACTAGCTTGCCACTGTGGAACGGTATCTGTCATCTCAACAGATATGCCTAATACCATGAGCTGCCGCTCAACAAGTTCGCCGCTCGCCGGGATATAGAATCTTCCTGTCCGCGGGTTCAGCTTTGGCTTTATTGCCTGAACGGGTATCGTGCTTCCAAGCATCTTTTCAAGATCCGCTACGGTTTTGCAATCCATACGAGTATCCTTCCTGCCGCCGTCAATTATCGCTTGCAGCGTTCTCGAAGGATTCCAATGCGGTGTCCTCCACCAACTTGAGAAACTCCTTGTCGTCCAAAGCAATCAAGTCGGAAACCGAGATACTTCCCTTCTCGAGCAGATCTGCGATGCTGCAAGCAGCCTCCTGCGCCATTGTCCATGTTCCGTGTTTCTCAACGGCATCGACATACTTCTTAAAAATGCTTGTAGCCGTGATGGTGCCAGAATGCTCGAAACCGGGACCTGTGATTTGCTCTCGGACAATGCTGATGAAAAGCGACTGCTCTAAGCTTTTCCGCTCCTGAGCAAGAAATTCCTTGAGCGTGGTTTCGTCGATTTCAGGAGCCCCATCCACGAGTTTGCCAGACTTTTCCAACTGTGCTTTGGTGTAACCGTCAATACCCTCGTCGCGTCCCTTCAGCACCCTGTTGTTATTCCGATCATAGATGTCGAAGTGCTGATCAAAAACAATGTCTTCAGACAATTTACCAGACGCACCGCAGCACTCGCACTCCCACAAGCAGATGCAGCCGTCATCTTGGATCTCACGATCCTCATACGAGATTTGGGCGCCGCATACGGGGCAAACACTGTCCTGATCACCGTTTGGATGCGTATGTTCGGGAAGATAATCCCAATCCTTTAAGAAAATGCCGCTGTCATGGACCCAGCCGAGTTCTCCGCGAATCGCATCAGATAAATCGTCTGTCGCACTCTCCCGCAGGATATCTTCAACGGAGACATCAAATGTTGCGGTGATGGTCACCATTTTCTTTTCTTCACTCACAGTTTCTTCCTCCATTCGTTTTTATTTCCAATAACAGTACAGGCAGCCGTTCTCGCAACGTTGCCTGTGATCCAGCAGTTCGGTCTTCCCAGAATAACAAAGGCAGTTCCGCCGCTGACGGCCTTCTTCATCTACATCATCAGACTCAAGGCCAAGAAGGCCCAAATCATATGCGGAGACACAGCCGCAGTGTATGACATTCCTCAGCTGAGGTTCCGCACATGCTTCAATCCGCAAGGAGCTCTCCGGTTTACCGCATAGTTCTTTGAACGCACCATGCGCTTCCGCCAGCATTGCATCTACCATCAGCGATTGCTCTTTTGACGGAGCGAATCCGTTGCCATAAGGAAGCGGAACGCCGTCATCAATGAATCGCTTTCTGGCGTGTGGATACATATCGATGATGCTGATACGGTAGCGCGTAAAGCCAACACTCATAAAGACACGGAACACTTGAAGCGCTTCGGCAATATACTGTTCATCCGGAATAATGGGGTCGATGCGTATGACTACCTGTTTTTGGGGAAATCCTGATTTTACCAGCGCGCCAACCGCAGCAAATGATTGACTGAATATCGGGACGTTGGGTTCCAATGCGGTACCTCCGTTTCCCGTGATCGTTGCGTGGACGATCAGCTTTTCCCTATGCGCAAGGGCGGCGTCGAAGAAGTCAGATGTGATTCGCTTTGTGATCACAATAGCACCATCAACCTGATTGAGCTTGCCTTCCCAACTCAAATCGAGACCGGCATCACCCGCCTCGGTTACGCCTATTTTGTACTTTGCCAAAAGATGATCCCTCCTTTAAATAATCTGTTCTGCACGGAACTGCTATGTGGCTGCCCTTTACAGTGCCGGGTGGACAAAAGTTTGCCATGCATGGCAAACTTTACCCCTCATGCCTTGGATGACCATAGAAATCAAAGCACATGACAAGCTCCTGCCCTTTCCGGCAACCTGCTCAGACAAACTGAGTGCCATAGTCGACCGTTGCCTGAATATGGGCACTATCCGGAATTGGACAGAGTCCATGACGCTCAAAAAACTGTGCGGGGACGTACTCCGCGACGTCGCCATAATCGAAATGTCCGCCAGTTTGGTCATGTAAGGTGGTTGTCCCTTCCGCGGTGTTCAGATAGTCTGTGACCGACAATCGGACACGATGTGTCAGTTCATGAGGCGTGTGAACGTCCTGCGGGTCGATGAGAAAACGCAGCTGCGTGCTGATCAGCTCGTCACCGAGATTCTCCACCGCTGTGATAGTGGCCAGCTTCTTTTGAGAATCAACACCTGACTCAGGGAAACTGCAGTTCCCTGCCGTGCTATTCCAAGATAAGGCAATGATGCCGCTCCCCTTTGCGCTGTGATATGCCTGAACCTCATCTGTATGAAAACCTTCGGCTTTTCCGATGAGTTCACAGAGCAACCGAGTGCTGATTTTTTCGGGAAGTGAAATATAGGTCCCGTCCAGATTTACTTCCTGCGTGAAGTCGTATTCACCCTCTGGGTCATATTGGCTGAAAATATGAGCGAGCGCAGTGACGTCCAAGGGATCGATACCGATCACATCTATGAAGATGGAACCCGGATACTCTGGAGCATTGCGGACGATGCTTGCTTGCGCGTTCGGAGTTCCAAAGGTTTCGAGTGACCAGTTATCCAGCAATGATGTGAGCTTTTGATCCGGAAGTATGAGACACCCTCCCATTTTTCGTTCCATGGGCTTTTCCTCCTTGAGTGTGGATTGCCAAAAGGTTGGCTAAATGGTTATATGTATTTGAGGGAAAACCTATAGGTGTTGCCTGCGAGGACAACACCCAAAAAAGCTCCCGCCTGTTCGAAGACAAGCGGGAGATATATCTGCTATGGATGTTTAGTCTGTGATTTCGAGCGTCTCAATATTTGGGTAGTCCTTGAGAACGTGTTCCCCATTGAGATACTTGGCGAGAATGCGGCGGATATCCTCCTGCGTCAGCATTGCCTCTTTGTCTGCCTCATCCACAGGTATCTTCGCACCAACGAAGATGCAATAATCTTCGTAGGCGAATACGGGTTCTCCGTTGCATTCGTTGTCGTTCATGCAGCGGCACAAGAGTTCCTCAATTCCATCGTAGAAGCCTTCCTCATCGGTGTATTCATCACAGAACATGTCTGCTGCCTCAGCGTCATCCGTGAGTTCAGGATGCTCCTCACGGAAGACCCTCCAGAGCGTCTCGACCTCTGGAGACAGAAGGTTTTGCACGATGAACAAGGCGGCACCCTCACGGAATTGCGCCTGGTCGCGGCTCATATCTACACCAAAGCCAAAATCGATTGTTGCCATATTATTTTCCTCCTTGTTTCTTGATCTGTCCTGTGTCCTTTTTTCATTGACCCTAATCTCGCACAAAGCCGAGTGCATCGAGATCCAGGAAACTGATTTCGCTGAGTATGGGTTTTGTCGCGAAGCAATGATTCTTAAACCGGATGACGGGGATGCGGCATTCATCATTGAGACTGGTGTCACGGATCTCGAAGCGATCCTTTGGGCTATAGGGAAAACCGAGCATGGACGGAGCAAACGAGACCACCGTGCCGTTCCGATACAGGGATCCAAGCGAAAGGATATCGCCATCATTTGCAACATCGTAGGTCGGAGTATCATCGAAATAGTGGGTATCCTCCTCCAAAGTGATCGGGTCAAGAGGGACGAATTCGGGGAGAAATGCGAGGTTCTTACGTGCGGACACGTAGTCCTCTGCAAAGCCGCTGTTCGATGAAACATGATAGATGTGTATGCGTCCGGATCCTCTACCCGCTGTGCAGGTGATGATACTGAAATCGTAGGGCGGGTTGATAGATGACTGGGCTTTCCGCAGGAGCTCGAGCAATCGATCGCATAAGATGAGTGCATAGTCTTCACTGCCCTCATTCGCTGTAACCGGAGCGAATGCTGCGGGAAGCCGGATCTCCCATGGCTCCCCGTCGATCCATGCGATTTGTCGCGGACCACGCTTGACATCGTGCTGAATGCATCCCATCTTGAAAAGAGCCTGATAGGATATGCCGGAAATGACATTGCGTGTGGCAATGAAGGCGCCTGCCCATTTCACTACTTCGATGATATACTTCGGGTTAGTGTCTACATGGATATCGTGGAAAGACAGTTTTGCATCGCGGATATACTTCCCGCGCCTCATGTTTGTTTGAGGAACAAGCGCTGCAGTGCCGTCGGCCTTGTCAAGTGACATTACACAAAATGGGATCAGATCACCATCCTCAATATCAGCGAGAGCGGTCTTGTCGTAGTTGCCCTCGTCATCTACCGGGAGAAACATCGGCCGGTAGCAGCAGACGTTGCCCATTCGTGCTGAGTCCACCCTCGATAAATCACACGTCATACAGAAGTCACCTTCCAGAGATGCACTGTGAAGCCAGAATGAGTCACCGTCCGGGTGCTGATTCAGTGCTTGAAATAGGCTTCCACCAGGATTGGCGATCGCTTCAAATATGTTCCCTACCTCGTCTGGAAATTGATTTGGAGCTGTGACCGCCCACTTCCGGCCTTGCAGTGTCACCGTATGCTGGTACATTGAATACCTCCTCTTTGATTTCGAACCTTATTATATATAATGTATCCTGTGGTTTTGCTTGAGGTATCCTATGCAGTTGTGATAGGGTCTATCAGCTGCTGGGGTAGGACATCGAGGGAGTGGGCTTAAAGGAAAGAACCAGCCAATTATTTGGCTGGTTCGTCCGTGTCGGTAATGCCGTCTTCAATTATTCTCAGAAATTCGGTTACATCTTTATTGGGTTCCACACTCTCACCTTCCAGAGATAACGCTTTTGAAAAGACAGCCGGCGGGAGTTTACCTTGCATGAACAACTCTGCAAGTCTGCGACCATTGGAGATATCAACGGTTATCAGGCCTGCTGCAGCCAAAATACTGTCCTGTCGAGACTCCAGGTCATCCACATGAAATGTGAGGGTAACTTCATTCGTGTTCATGTCGATGTCAACGGCGTGTGGAACTAAGCCCGCAGTGCCCGTTGCCTCGGCAACAGCCTGAGCGCGTTCGGCGAGATGCGGCTCCCACTGCGTTCCTTTTTGATGGGAGTCCTCTAAATAGAGCTCCTCTTTGTCGAAGTCCAGCTTCATCCGAAGTTTCTTATCTGACATGGTAGACGACCTTTCTGTTATCAGATGTACATTATATAATGTATGTTATGGCAGTTTCCAGTTTATGGGCGAGCTCCCAAGACGAGTAAGCTCCGTGTTAACTCGGGAAAAAGGACGGCATCCTAGGAAAGCGGGAGCTGCTGCACTCGCTTTCGTTGCTCCTAAAGGAGACGGATGGCTTGAAACGATAGCGTCTTTGTTTGCTACACTGCCAAGAGGGAGATCGCCGCAAGCGGCGCGCGCAGTTCCTCCCCATAGAAGAAAGATGACTGGCTGCGGCAGATCGAAACAGACGTGCAAGACCGCATTTGTAAAGCGCTCCCAGCCGAGCTTTCTGTGACTGAGCGGTTCTCCCCTTCTGACGCTCAGGATCGTGTTAAGCATGAGCACACCCTCATCTGCCCATGGAGTGAGGTCGCCGGTTGATGGCATCGCGTAGCCGAGGTCAGATTGGTACTCTTTAAAGATGTTTTTGAGTGAGGGCGGCAGCGGAGTGCCGGGCGTTACAGAGAAACAGAGCCCATTGGCTTGATCGGGAGCGTGATATGGATCCTGACCGAGGAGGACGACTTTTACATTTTCGGGTGGGGTGAGGTCAAGAGCCCGGAGGATCTGCTTCTGAGGCGGATATATCGTATAACCAAACCGCCGCTCATCCTGAACCTTTTGCAATATGCTATGAGACAGGTCGACTGCTTCTGACGGTAGGTAGTCAGCCCAAGCCATCTCTATCACTCCCCTTATACATATTATAATGTATATTCTACGCCGAAGCAAGAAAAAGTATGATGAGCAGTCAAGCACCGGTCATAACATGCCGACATACATTGACAGCACATATCAGGTAGAGTATACTAACAATACGCAAAACAAGAAAAGAGGAGAGAAAATGGCAAAACCTTACATCATTGCAGGAAATCGCATAACAAATCCCAATGCGATTCAGTATCTGAGCGAGTGCGAAAACATTTTGGACGAAGATCTTGAACCGGATACTCTGCTTACTTATTTTGACTATGGCGTCAGCCTTGTTGAGAGTTTTCATGCGGCACCCGGTGAAATGGAGCGCCTTATCCTGCAAGCTGTAAACGAGCTGTTTGTGCGATCTGCGGATGTCGATGAGGACTCGATTGACACCAGCGCCTGGGAAGATTGCTATTCAGCCGTTGAAATTGATGGTATGGAACTGAGCGAGTGGTCGGTACGCTATGTAACGATTGCCGAAATGTTGACATATGGTTTGGACGATGAGCTTGAGCTGCGCGGACATTTTTCCGAGGAGGATGTGGTGATTTTTCTTGAATACCTGTATGGTTCGGTCGACGAAGACGAAATGGCCAGCCTTGCAGAACAAGCGGTTGAGGCACAGTGAATCAAGAGTGAAGAAAGAATACAAGGCCAACCCACCATTTTTAAGTGGGCTGGCCTTTTTCGCTGGCTCAGCTCTACGGTTGATCAACAACAATGGCGTATAAATCATCACGCCAGCCACAAGGTCCGATGTCATTAAACTGCTCAATCAGTTGCTCGATGGTCAAGTCGATAGTCGGAGGCGCTGATGTTTTCTCGATGTACAAGAACTCAAACCAGCAGTGATCGTCTTCGGTTACGCTGTTAAAGCGTTCCTCGGGAAGCCCGACCTGCCTTGGTATGAAGTTCTCCTCGTCAAGAAGAGCCTTTCGGATTTTCTCCTCTGCTGAGTCGTCCGTGCCACTTACAACAACGCTGTTTTGCTTCTTGTAGTTTGAAGCATCTCGATAGAGATAGTTGAATTTTGTGTTCATGACAAATAAACCTTCCTTTTCCTGGAGTTTCCCCCTGATTACTTTGCATACTGTTCCTTTGGATTCCTCTGCCCTTCCAATGCTTTCTCTGCCGCCTGCTTCGGACACCAGCTAGGTGTCGGATGCTTCTCAAGAAAATCGGCGAAAAATTGAAACACATTAATAGGCCGACCATAACCATCAACACAACACATCGACCATGTCAGTGTACGCCCGCGTTTCGTTGCGGTGCACTTTAGGCGCTTACAGAGATCCTCTCCGGTGACTACATCGCAATTGGGACAATTTTTGCAGCGGATCATGATTCCCTTCCTTTCTTTTCCTCCTGATTTCCGCTGTGTAGTAATATGCGAAGTACGAACGCGTCATCAAGGTGAGTCAGTAGGATGTGCAATGGTACCGGACTCTTGAATTTCCTGCTAGTCACCGCTATACTGGAGAAAACAGCAGAGGAGAAAGATAGCATGAAGATAGAAATGGGAGAATCGGCCTGTTACTCATGGCTGCGACATATTAAGGGCTGCCAAATCGTGCAAACGAACTGGAAAGCGTCGCCAAACTGGGAGATCCATCACGAAGAAGAGCTGGAGGGTATCACGAAGGCGGCTATCAAGCTGTTTTCTGAGAAGTACGGCTATGAATTGTTTAAAAAATCAAAGAACCTTGCCCAGATCATAGCTCAGGCAGAGTGCGATGTTATCGGTATTGATCTGCAACACAAAGGGCAGCTCTATGCCATCGATGTTGCGTTTCACGGCGGCGGCTTGAATTATGGCGACAAAATAGAAACTGCCACGAAGATCCTGGCGAAAAGTTTGCGTACGGCGATGTGTATCTATGGGTTCTTGGATACAAAAAAGGCAGAAATCATTTTCTGCTCCCCCAAAATCAATAAGAACGTCCTTAATGTGATAGACCCGTGCCTGCCGGACTTGCAACAGCTAACTGACAGCATGGGCATGGAGTTCAAGTATACGGTCATTGCGAATGAGGATTTTCAGGATCAGATCTTGACACCACTCCTTCAGGTGAGCGAATCGGTAGCGGACACGAACGAACTGTTTTTGCGAAGCTATCAGCTTTCGCAGATTTTTGGCGGCACGGACAAAGAAAGTGTTAAGCAAACGGAGAGTGACATTGAGAAAGAACCAATAGGTCGGTATGCTGAGCGCGTTTTTTTAATGGCGCTTGAGGAAAACCGCATTCCTGATGAAGAGCTTCGGCTGCTTCAAACCAAAGAATACAGTGCCCAGACGCTTAAACTCAGCTATCCAGCCTTCGTTCGCGCAGATACTGATTTTGACCGGCGGAGATACCTCATGTCCAGACCTGTTCAGTTGGAAGGAATCGAGTATTTTGTCTGCTCACAGTGGATGGAAAATGCGAAACAGCGGCCGTATATAGAAAAGTGGGAAGCAGCGCATCAGCGCTGATGTGGCAATGGATACTTCCATGGGTTGTGGCCTTAATATAGACGAATGAACCACGGTTGCGCATATTTTTGCAACCGTGGTTTTGTGTATGGTATATTGATATCTTCTGGATTGGCATTGAAATCCGTCAGCATACTTAGCCGTAATATCGCTTGTTCGCGTTTGGCTTCGCTATGCATTGTCTCCCCTGCTCATAATGTCTCAAGCATTCTGAGTACCTGGGCCGCCGTTGGCGGACAGCCGGCTGCGTAGCATTTTGCACCCGCGCAGCAGTTGCCGACGCCGAGGCAGTTGATCTCTTTCCCTCGCCAGCCCTGACCGATGGCGATATCCCTATCGACGGAGATACCTTGCTTCTTCGCCATATATAGCCCGCGCACCAGCGAGGCATAGCAAGCGGAGCAGGCGCTGTCCTCCCGGACGCGGCGGGTCAGGTTCTTCACCGTCCCCGATGGCGCGGGGTATCCCTGCGCCTCCCGCGGCTCATTCAGTGTGACGATATCCCCCGGCTCGATGCGACTCGAACCGGCGCCCCAACGCTCCGCGAGACCAATGTAGGGCACATCCTCTATGGACAGTCCCATCAGCTGGCAACCGTAGGCATCTATCTGCACCGGATCCACGCCGAGGTACATGCGGTTGGTCTGGACAGGGTTGCCGCCCTCCTCAAAGTCGAGGTCGCCGCAGATGCTGTCCACTATGGTCAGCTTTGGGCGCAGCGCTGCCGCCAGCGCCGCGATGGGTTGCATCAATCCCTCCGTGTGGAAGCGGCGCTTCTCCCCGTCGGGCAGGCAGCCCTTGAGATTTTTAAGCGCGCAGGTCATTCGGGTCTGGCAATGCCCCTTGAGCACGGGCAGGTCAATGAGGAAATCCGCGTCCAGCGCACGGCTGGATATCTGCATGGGTCGCAACGGCGTCTGCACTTGCCGCGTTCTGTCCTTCTTGAGGTCGTAAAACGGCACATCGTACCGCTCGCAGACTTTATCATACCCACAGGCCTTCATGGCGCGAGCGGTGTTGTCTCCGACCCACGAGCTTTCGATGACGGAGAGGTTCTTGATGCCGTGCTTCTGCAGGTACTCGATGCAGCCGGAGAGTACGCCAGCGTGGGTGGTTGCGCCATTGTCCGGCGAGCCGGAGACCACAAGGTTCGGCTTGAGCGATACAGATGCGCCGCTTGGTATCATATCCGCCACGTTTGACGCCTCCATCAGCGCAAATGTCATGCTGTGGGCGTCAGTGCCGAATATCTCATAAATTCTGGACATATCGCAAGCCTCCTCTCAGGTCGATGTGATGCTGCCGATGACGCGATAGTAGATGATGTACGAGACGATGACATTCAGAAAATCCGCCGTCGCCTGCGTCCAGACGATGCCGCTCATGCCGAAGAAGTGGTTGAGTAGGAACAGCAGCGGGATATTGAGCGCCAACTGCCGGATGGCAGCAAGCCAGAAAGATATCCTGCCCCGCCCTACCGCCTGCATGAAGTGTACCATGTGGAAGCTCAGGAACATCAGCGGCGTTGCGAAGCAACGCGCCTGCAAAAACTGCGTACCGAAGCGGACGGTGTCGGCGTCAGCAATGAATGCGCGGATGATATCGGCGGCGAACACTCGGTACAGCACCACGCACACCAGCGAAAACACCAGTCCCGCCGTCCGGGCAGCGGAGAAGAACGCCTTCATGCGCTTAAAGTCCTTTGCAGCGTAGTTGTACGCCACCAGCGGCACCATGCCAAGGCAAATCCCAATGCCTGTGTTCAGCGGCAGCCTCTCCACCTTCTGCACGATGCCCATGGCCGCCAGCTCAATGTCCCCGTGAGACGACGAAAGCCGATTGATGACGATGTTCGTGAGGTCGAAAAGGAACAGGCTCAGCGCTGCGGGCACACCCACGGCGTAGAGAGAGCGCACGGAATCGAGGCGGATTATCTCAACGCGACGGGGTATCCGTAAAACCGACGAGGAGCTGACACGGCGGTAGACGACGATGAAATAGACCATGGTCACCACGTTGGAAAGCATGGTGGCGAGTCCCGCACCCATGACCTGATACCCGTCAGGCAGGATAACGAACATAAACAGCGGGTCAAGCGCGATGTTCAGGAATCCGCCCATGCTCAACCCAAATCCCGCCTCACGGGAGAACCCCACGTTCCGCAGCATGGAGCCCATAGTCACCGAAAGCACGGTGGGCACTCCGCCGATAACGCTGACGAACAGCAGATACTGCCGGGCGTAGCCGATTGTGTTGTCGCTGGCACCCAGCAACCGGAGCAGCGGATTCATGAAAATGAGGCAAAGCAGCGAGTAAGTGAGCGCGGCTGCGGCCGCAAAGGTCAAACTGTAGGACGCGACCCGCTCCGCCTCGACCGGTTCCTTCTGCCCCAACAGCCGTACTGTCAGACTGCCGCCGCCCACTCCAAAGATATTGGAGATAGCCGTCGCCAGCAGGAACACCGTGAGCACAAGGGAGGATGCCGCCACCATGTAGGGATTCTGCGTCCTTCCGATGAACCAGGTATCGGCGATGTTATAGATGAGCGTGACCAACTGGCTCATGATGGTAGGCAGCGCCATGACCGCCAGCGCTTTCGGCACCGGCGTGGTCTCAAACAATTCGGTACGACCTTGCGTGGACATGGCTCCACTCCCTCATTTCAGGCTTTCTAATGTGTGGATAAGCCCTTTGGCGAACGCCGTATGGCCTTCCGGCGAGAAATGCACACCGTCAAAGGTCAGCTCAACGCTCCACTCGCCCGCATTGGCGAAGGAGATGCTCAGCTTATCCGCAAGAGCACGGTACAGCCCGCCGAGTCGGGCGGATTCATCTATCAGCTCCTGCGTCTGCACCCAATCGCCGAACCGCATGGGCGGCGGGGCAATCAGCAGGATGTTGGTGTCTCCCGCGCTTTCCTTTATGCGTAGGAGCAACGCCTCCATACGGTTGGCTGCTTCCTCGGCAGACGCGCCGTTTAGGAGGTCGTTGCTGCCCAGCATGACCGTGACCACGTCCGAGGCTATGCGGCGGAGCAGGTCAGCTACGGCGGGAAGCTGAGACTCTCGCGGGATGCAAAGCCCGTTCTGCCCGCAGTTCGCCACCTCCCAGCCAGCGCTCTGCAGCAATCCCGTCCAGCGGACGTCGGCGGGGTACTGCGACCCGAAGTAACTGCGCGGGTCATAACCAAATGTGTTGGAGTCACCAAAGCATAGGATTCGCCTCATCATCCGTACCTTGCCTCCCGCAGAGGCTTGTCCCAGTCGATGACGCCGCTGAGGGATTCCGCCAACTCGTCGACATAGGTTTGGATGTCATCAAGATACGTCGCCTCGCGTTTCTTTGAGCGACGGCTCTTAGCATTATACAGCTCCTTCGCTGCGTAGGCGTCGTAGCTGACCGCGAAGTCCTCATCGTCGTTGTGCGGGAAGAAGGAAACAGCAGCTTCATAGCGAATCATACTATCTTCCGATGTGGCAATGAGCAACACCCGTGCGCCCCGGCGCTCAACACCGTCAAAGGTGCATTGCGCAGCAAAGTATTGGTCATAGACGTTGATGGCTTTCATGAATTCTCTCCCTAATCCAGAATCTTGACGGGCTTCCATTGGAGGAAGTCGCCGGAAACCAACTTGTATTCCACGCCGTTCTTCTGGCCCAGCACGCTGTCGTAGAACCGGCTCTCACCGTGGCTGTGGGCATAGACAACCTGCTCCGCATGGTACTCCTCCGCCATGCGGGTGAAGACGCTTTCGTCCTCCAGAATACTCGTCGGCGGATAGTGCAAAAACATGATGAACCTGCGGTAACCGTCCGCCTTAGCGGCCTCAAAAGAGACGCGAAGGCGCTCCAGCTCCCGCTCCACGATTTTCTTCGCATGCTCCTCGTTCAGCTCGTCCCAGCCTACGACGCGCCCCCGGCGGTCGATGTAGAACGGACCCTCAAAGACAAAACCCTTCGTGCCAACTAAGGCGTAATCCCGGTAGGTATAGTAGTTGTTCTGCAGGAACTCTAATTTGCCTGTGAAGCGCTCGTTGAGCGCCGCAGTCTTTTTGGCGTCCCAGAACATATCATGATTGCCGCGCAGGAGAATCTTTCGTCCAGGCAAGTCAATGATATACTGGAAATCCGGCTCACAGGCTGCGAGGTTCTTCCCCCAGCTATGGTCGCCCACCAGCACCAAGGCATCGTCGTTAGAGAGCAGTTTGGCGCAGTTCTTTCGGAACTTCTCCTCGTGGTTTTTCCATGCCCTGTCCTTCAACTGCGGATGACCGTTTTTCAGCTCCGAGCCGAAGTGTAAATGCAGGTCTCCGATAGCATACAGGCTCATGTGTTATCTCCCGAATAATCGATATCTCGCGTATCTATGGGGTTCATATCCAAATAGGCAGGGCGGCGGAGGATGTTGCCCGTTACTGTGTATTCCTCCCGCCATGGGTCCGCGATTTTGTTTTCCTCACGGTCGAGGATAATGCCTATATCTGCGACGACGAGCCGCTTCATATAGCTGCCCGCATTCGCCGCCAGCATGCCGTTCTTGACAAACCCGATGGTCACGGTCAAATCCGAGCGCACTGCAAGCTCCGCTTCACCGGCGTCACCGTTCATGCCGCTGTTGATGTCCACGCTGATAACGTAGGCGCCGGCGGCATTGATTTCTTGAACTGCGGTTGAGTAGGGGTCACGCATTACGCCGTGAAAGCCGGTGCCCAGCAGGCAGTCGACAATGATGTCGCTGCCTATAAATGCGCCGGGAGTGTAGGGTGTGATAGGTACACCGAGCGTTTTCGCTTTTCCTGCGAAATGAGAACTGTCTGGTGACAGCTTGTCGCTGAGGGTGACGACGCGGCTGTCGATGCCGTTTGATTTCAGAATATATGCCAGCGCAAAGCCGTCGCCGCCGTTGTTGCCGGAGCCAACGGCGATGGCGATAACCCCATGCCAGTCAGCAGCCAGATACACGCCCATGGCGGCTCGGTACATCAGCGTCAGACTGGGCACATAGTTCTCAATGGTCTTGCGGTCGCTCTCCCGCATGTTCGCAACGGAAACACAATCCAAATTAGTCATCGCAAAATCACTCCCGTTTCAAGGATAGCAAGGCTGTCCGGCCTCACCCGGCAGGGCAAGTGCAACACCCGAACACCGGCGGTTGCAGCTGCTGCCAGCGCATCGCCGAAGGCGGGGTGCGTTTCCGTGTTCGGACGGACCTCGGTGATGCCCTCCACCTGGATAACAAAGGCCACGGCGCAGCACCATCCCTGTTCGGCAGCCTTTGCCAGCTCCCGGAGGTGTTTGACGCCACGCTCCGTGGGCGCGTCGGGAAAGAAACCAGCGCCATCGCGCTCCAGTGTGCAGCCTTTGACCTCCAGCAACCAGCGCTCCGAATCCCGCTCCATATAGAAGTCGATGCGGGAATCGCCGAAGGTGTATTCCGGCTTGATGAGTGAGAACCCCTGCGTTTGCAGCCATTCGCCCACCACGAGGTTCGGTGCCTGGGAGTCGATGTTAAAGAGGCGCGTGTCGTCCTTGTAGACGCCAATGAGGTCATAGGCGGTCTTTCGGGCAGGGTTCTCAGATTTTGAAAGAATCACTTTCACCCCGGGCAGCAGAAGCTCTTTACAGCGCCCGGTGTTCTTCACATGCACCGTCTCGACTTTGCCGTCCAAGTCCACATGGGCGATGAAGCGGTTTGGACGGTCGATGAATATGGCTTCACAAGTGTTTGGATAGTTCATAGAATGTTCTCCAACGCCTCCGCGAGAAGCGTCTGATAGTCGGTCTCCTCCTGCTGCACCCGCTTCCGGAACTGGGCGGCTTCACCCTGCGCCAGCGTGCGAACGGAGCGCCACCTGAGCTGTGCTGCAGCCTTTTCCGTCTTGACGACGGTCTGCTCAAAGGCAGGACCGATGCGCAGCAACTGTAGCGACTGCTTCTGGGTCAACACGCCGCTGGTCAGGATGCCGAGGGTGTCGTAAATCGTGTCGTTGGAGATGGGCCCGATAACGACGTCCGCCTCCGGGTGCGCGTCTGCGTACCCCGCTCGGTTGCGAAGGATGTAGTCCAGCCAGTCCTTGTCCCGCGTGAAACGGAGAACTTGCAGACCCGCAAGGTCCAGCTCGTAAGCATTGACATGGATAACGGCGTCCTTACGCTCGCGTATCCACTTCCCCGCGAACTCGTCGCTACCGGACAGGTAGAAGCCCTGTCCAAAGTCGGCGTTCTTTCGGCCGTAGTGGATATCCGGCTCACGAATCTCCGCGTAGCCCGTGTGGAACAGGTGGAGGATGTCAGATTCGGTCATGCATACGCTTCCCCTCGATTTTTATGACGGCAGTATATCACGTTCGACCCGCTTTGCATAGCGAAATGATATGAAATTCGTTGCCATTTGTCACATGTTACTGTATAATTGAAGAAAAAGTGACAAGGTGTGGGTAGTATGGAGCTTACCATATCGGACGATTTCAGCCTCCCCAAAATTGCGGAGAGCGGGCAATGTTTCCGCATCCATCGATTTGAAGACGGCACATACCGCTTCATTACCGAGGGCAGCGTTCTTTATATCCGGGAGCTGTCCCCGAGTCGGTTCGAAGTGGATTGTACGCCGGAGGAATGGGATGCCGTGTGGTCGCCCTATTTCGACTTTGGCAGGAGCTACGCGCAAATCCGGAAGTCTGTCCCAGAGGGCGACACATACATGCGGCAGGCGGCTGAGACGGGACGGGGGATTCGCATCCTGCGGCAGTCCCCGTGGGAAACGCTGGTGGCGTTCATCATCTCCCAGCGCAAGAGCATCCCTGCCATACAGGGTGCGGTAGAGCTGCTGGCAAAGCGTTACGGCGAGTCGCTTACCACGCAGCGCGAGACCATCCGCATATTTCCGGACCCCGAGCAGATGAAGGATGCGGATGCTGAAGCGCTTGCCGCCTGCAAGCTGGGTTATCGCACGCCCTATGTGCTGGACGCTGTCAGCAAAGCTAGAACCGGCGAACTGGATTTGGATGAGCTCGCAGATTGCGATAATGCGGAGCTACTGGAGAGGCTCAAGACTGTAAACGGCGTCGGGAACAAAATTGCCAGCTGCGTGGCGCTGTTCGCTTACGGGCGTACCACCCTTGCGCCGGTGGATACATGGATAAGTAAGGTCATCCGCAGTAAGTACGGTGGTGTGAATCCGTTCCCTGCCTACGGCGACGCGGCGGGCAACATGCAGCAGTATATGTTCTATTACGCACTGAAGCATAAGTGGGAGCTGTGATGGTAGAATGCTCTCGATGATGTCAATGAAGGTAAAAACTGAGGGGAGACTGTTGCCATGCCAAACATCCTTTGCTTTGGGGATTCCAACACTTTTGGTACCAACCCTTGCGGCGGACGCTGGTCGAGGGACGTGCGCTGGCCCGGTGCGCTCCAGCAGCGACTGGGGCCTGCGTATTACATTATCGAGGAGGGCCTGGGCGGACGCACCACTGTGATAGAGGACACGCTGGAGCCGGACAAGAACGGCCGGCGGCACCTGCCGGTGGCGTTGCGTTCCCACCGACCGCTGGACCTCGTCATCCTCATGTTAGGCACCAACGATATGAAGCACCGTTTCTCCCTGCTGCCCGCGGACCTTGCCAGGGGTGCAGCAGAACTTGGAACGTTGGTGGAGAGCTATCCCTACGGCCCGGCCTATCCGGTACCGCGGGTCATGCTTATCAGCCCGCCCCACATCGGCGGCGGCATCGAGCAAAGTCCCTACACAGGTTTCACCGCACAGGCGGTGGAGACTTCAAAGAAGCTCGCGCCGCTCTACCGTGCCGTCTGTGAGGCACGGGGCTGGTTGTATCTGGATGCCGCGCAATACGCCTCCCCCAGTAAGCGGGACGGCTTGCACATGGAGGCGGAAAGCCATCTCGCGTTGGCAGAGGCCGTTGAGCGAGTCATCCGCAGAGAGTTAGGCTGAGCGAACGCACACGGATAAACTGAGTAAATCGAACGATACGGAGGCAAAAATAGCGACATGAACATGGAATCGTTCCGCTGGACGCGGGAACCTAAATCCTTTTTGACGGAAAACGGCACGGTATCGATAACCACGGCGCCGCATACCGACCTGTGGCAGAGGACCTACTACCATTTCCGCAACGACAACGCTCCGGTTTTGCAGATGGAATCAAGCGAAAAGTTCTTTAGCTTTATCGTAAAAACGTCTTTTGCCGAAAGTCATCAGCGCTTCGACCAGTGCGGCATCGTCATGTATCTTGACAGCGAGAACTGGCTCAAAGCCTCTGTTGAGTATGAAAACGAAGCATATCAACACCTTGGCAGCGTGGTCACGAACCACGGCTATTCCGACTGGGCGACGACGGAGATTCCGGCAAGCGTCAAAAGCATGTGGTATCGCTTGAGTCGCCGGGAGGACGACTATTGCATCGAATGCTCCGAGGACGGCGTTCGCTGGAAGCAGATGCGGATTTGCCATATGCTGGAGGGCGCGGGAACCGTGCGATTCGGCATCTATGCCTGCTCGCCTGAGGAATCGTCCTTTACCGCCGTGTTCAGCGACATGCACCTGACGGAATGCGCGTGGAAAGCCCACGATGGTCAACAGCCAGATTGAAAAAGGCTCTTGACTCCGACGCTGCGTCATAGTTTATCCTGTGGTCACGCGAGAGGAGGAGACAGCTTATGATGACAGTCCATGAAGTGAGCAGGTTGACCGGGGTGAGCATCCGCGCCCTGCAATACTACGACAAAATCGGGCTTTTGCCACCGGCGGAATACACCGAATCGGGCTATCGGCTGTATGACGACGCGAGCCTGGAGCGCCTGCAGCAGATTCTGCTGTTTCGTGAGCTGGAATTTCCTCTGAAGAACATCCGGGACATCGTGAGCTGTCCGGACTTCGACCGGGAGAAAGCGCTGGAGCAGCAAATCGAGCTGCTGACGCTGAAAAAGGAGCATATCGAGAACCTGATTGACCTTGCTCGCGGAATCCAAACGACAGGAGTGAGACCTTTGAGTTTCGAAGCATTCGACACGAAAAAGCTGGAAGAGTACGCCGCGCAGGCGAAGGCCAGCTGGGGCACAACGGAGGCGTACCGGGAGTACGAGCGGAAATCCGAGGGCAGGACCGACGCGGAGAACCGGCTGCTGGGCGGACAGATGATGGACATCTTTGCAGATTTCGGCAAAATTCGCGGGGAGGACCCTGCCTCCGACGCCGCGCAGGCGCTGGTGAAGAAATTGCAGGGCTTCATCAGCGAGCATTACTACACCTGCACGAACGACATCCTGCGCGGCTTGGGGCAGATGTATGCGGGTGGTGGAGAGATGACAGCCAACATCGACTGCTCTGGCGGTGAAGGCACCGCAGCGTTCGCCGCCGCGGCCATTGAGGTGTACTGCAAGTAAGGAGAAAGCGGGCGGAAGGGGTGCTCTTTCCGCTCGCCTTTTTTGCGTGGGGATTGGACGCCTTCTGATTTCTATCGTCCGGCAGATAAGATGAATATATTTGTAATCATTATAAACTCTAAGGCTTGATTCGGGTGTCAAAAGTCGTTTCTTCAAAAACGAGGTTTGAGAAATCCGATAAAATCGGGAAAGATTGCGTGATTTACCAAAAAAATATAATTTATCATATTGGAGTCCGCTTTTCAACGCCGCCATAATAACGAAACCTGCATTATCATGTGGCTCTGGCACCGCCCCCAGAGATACCGAGGTATTTTGCCTAGCTGAAGGCACTGGTTTATTGGTTCCCTCAGTATCATAACAGACCAACTTAACAAAGCCCTTAACATACTGCTATGATAATAACCATCATTCTTAACATCCTTGTTGTGTTCCTTGAGTTCGCCGGTCTAAACATAAGCATCTCCGACAGAAAGTGGCTCGTTTTTGCATTCTATACGCAGATTGCCAATATCCTGGCATGCCTATCGTCCTTGGCGTTTGTTCTGAACTCCGACACCGGCTGGGTGACGGTTTTATGTTTTACCAGCTCCTGCATGCTGACCATGACATTTCTTGTAACGGCTTTTGTGCTGGTTCCTATGGGCGGGGGCTTCCGCCGGCTGATGTGCTCCGGCAATGGCCTCTATCACCACACGCTCTGCCACGCTATTTCTGTTCTCCGTTACATTTTCCTGAAGCCTCACACCCGCTGTGCCTTGTGGGTTGCGCTTCCGGCGGCTATCACTCTGGTATATGGACTCATCATGCTTGCTATGAACGCAAAGCGTAAGTTCGATGGCCGTATCCCTTTTTTTCAAGGTATACCAGCAGACGAAAACGCTACAGCGCTCTGGATGGTGGCCTTGATAGCGGTGGCCGGTGGAATTGCGACTATATATAATTTATAAGCTTGCACAGAGAAAGGATAGAAAATGTTGAAAGACAATCTGACATCGACCAGCCGCTACCTCAGCCTCATCCTCCGTCATAAGCCGGAGGCTGCGGGCATCACCGTGGATGAGCATGGCTGGGCAAATGTAAACGAGCTGATTGCCGGAGTGCGGCGCTCTCGACCGTTTGATATGGAGATGCTGGAGGAAATCGTCCGGACGGACGAGAAGCAAAGATACTCCTTTAGCGGCGATAAGTCACTTATCCGGGCAAACCAAGGGCATTCCATCCCTGTCGATGTGGAGCTAACGGTTGTCGCGCCGCCTGAGTTCCTGTATCATGGCACTGGGGAGAAATATGTCTCCTCTATAGATGCGCAGGGGCTCTTGCCTCGCAGCAGACTGTATGTTCACTTGTCACCTGATGTAGATACGGCCAAAACGGTCGGCAGCCGTCACGGACGTCCTGTTGTTTACACTGTGCTAAGTGGGAAAATGGCTGAAGACGGCATGACGTTTTACCGTTCTGTCAATGGCGTATGGCTGACTAAGTCAGTGCCGGCAAGGTACTTGAAAAAGGACGGATAGAGGAGTATTGTGGTGTTTGGAATATGCGAAGACCAACTGTTTCGCAGAAAATCGACACGATACAATGACACATATGCCGGGAGGACGAAATGAAGACGATAGGATTGCTTGGCGGGATGAGCTGGGAGAGCACGGTCACTTACTACCAAATTATCAATGAGACGGTAAAAAAGAAACTGGGAGGGCTTAACTCAGCTAAAATCCTCATGTATAGCGTGAATTTTGAGGAGATTGAGCGATACCAAGCCTCCGGGGACTGGGAGAAGAGCGCAGAAGTGCTCTCAGATGCGGCCCAGCGCCTTGAACGTGCTGGTGCTGACTTCATTGTTATCTGCACGAACACCATGCACAAGGTGGCTCCTATAATCAGAAAGAGCATCTCGGTTCCCCTACTTCATATTGCTGAGGTAACTGCGGAGAAACTAAAATCAAGTAATATAGAGACGGTTGGCCTATTGGGGACAAAATACACGATGACGCAGGAGTTTTATAAGGATGTTTTGACCGATGCCGGCATCAAGGTGTTGACCCCGGACGGTGCAGCAATAGACACTATCAACTCAATAATCTACGATGAACTATGTCAGGGGGCTATTCGTGAGTCATCAAAGCGAGTTTTTCTGCGTGCCATTGATTGGCTCAAGAGCCTCGGCGCACAGGGAGTGATACTCGGCTGCACGGAGATAGGATTGCTCATCCACTCAGGCGATGTGGATATTCCTGTGTTCGATACGGCGCTTATCCATGCGAAAGAAGCTGCGGAAGTAGCAATGCGCGATTAGAAGGAGAAAATGGAGGCTTCGTTCATGCAACGTCAACTACCGCCACCTGCGCTGAACGCTAAGAGGTGGCGGCTTACACCTGCCCGGTAGTGAAACGGCTTACTGGGCCTCCTACCTTAAATTGGCGGTGCATCGTGTAGTGCAAGCCACGTGGGGTGGTTGACAGCACTCCTTGCCAAAGGGATGTACTCTTTGGCAACCTGCTTTACGCAGATGCAAGGTACTCAATTCCCTTGCGTTGAAGGTTCATCGCCGCGACGCGGTCGTCGTTGCTGCGGTACCCGCACTGCCTGCAAACAAAGCGGTGCTTCTGCTTGTTGCGGTTCCTGGCTTCAATATGGCCACAGCAAGGACAAGTCTGGCTGGTATACTGCGGAGGGACGTTGATTACCTTGCTGCCATGCAGAGCTGCTTTGTACTCTAACTTGCAGCGAAGGTCATAGAACGCCCAACTGACTTGCGTATAGCGGTCATACAGCCGGACTTTCTCTGTGACAGAGCGGATGCCGGTAAGGTCTTCCAAGACAAGCAGCGTTCCCCGAGGCAGTGATTCAACGAGTGCCTTTGATACGCAGTGATTAACATTGCTTCAAAATAAGTACGGACAAAAACACCGCTGGCTCTGAAAACCAGCGGTGCTTGCTTTTGGGGCAGATACGTGCTTTTACCCAGATGGGGCAATGTTTGCCATCTGTTGATCAGGCGGCGCTGAAATGAGTTATACGAAACAGCTGGAATCAAGTTGTCGCTTCTTCCTCGGGGTGGAAATCCGCCATAAATCGCTTCAGCAGGAATGAGCAGAAGTATGGGAACGTGTAGATTCTGTCTTCGTGCCCTATATTGTTCTTAGACAACTTGATCCCGTATCGGATATCGGGGTAATGGTTCGATGAAATCAAGGTCTTCATGGATTTTGCGCGTCCGTCCTTTGCCTTGACTTCAATTGGGATCAAAGACACGGTAGATCGGATGAAGAAATCCGTTTCCAGCGTGGAATCGTCACGCTTGTAGTAAAAAAGCCTGTATCCCTGCTTGACTAGCGCCTCTCCGACCATATTTTCGTATAACGCACCTTTGTAAACGCCAAGATTCTTATTTGCCCGAAGATCATCCTGAGATTCCTCATCAAGCATGGAAACCAGCAATCCTGTATCGGCAAAGTACAGCTTAAAAGTGTCCGAATCATAGTTTCCGCCAAGAGGCAGCTCGGGGAACTCCATACAATAACAAATATTGACCATGCCTGCGTCCGCAAGCCATTCCGCGCAGCCTCTATAGTCGCGGAACCGTGCTCCGGAAGCCACCTTGGATATCTGAAATTTTTTGTTTTCTTTGGCGAGCTGCGGCGCCACCCGATTGAACACGTTGATAATTCTCGTCTGGTCAATTCCGGAGGCATATTTCCGGATATCTTCTTTATAGTCCGCAATGAGCTGTCTTTGCGTGTCCAACGAACCTTCAAACGTGTTCCGCCGGATGTATTCCCTCACAACCGCAGGCATCCCGCCAAGAATGTTATAATCCAGAAACAGACCATGGTACACGTCCATCTCCAGAGGGCTGAACGGTTTGAGCTCAGCCATATGGGAAAGCAAGGAGGAGATCGAATCATCTCCGTAGCCTTTGGCCCAGAGGAATTCCTCAAAATCCATCGAGAACATCTCATAATCCTTTTTGTACCCAACGCTGTTGCTCTCGATCCTTTTATAGTTTACGCCCAGCATGGATCCGCTGCAGATGATGTCAAAGCGTCCGTCAATGCAAAAGAATTTCAATGAGGTGGCAATCTCAGGAAACTCCGTGATTTCATCAAAGAAAATCAGTGTTTTTCCGGGAATGAATTTCTTTTGCGGGTCAATCAGGGAGATATTCTTGATAATGCTTGCGGCCTCGAAGCCGTCCGCGATAATGCCCTTGTACTTTTCATCCCGAACGAAATTGATTTCAATGAGGCTTTCATAGTTGCTCGATGCAAAATGAAGGACGGATTCTGTCTTGCCGATTTGACGGCTCCCCTTGATGATCAGAGGCTTTCTGTCAGGGTCGGATTTCCATGTGTCCAGAAAAGCGTCCACTTTCCGTTTCAAATACATATTCCGAAACCTCCGCTTGCTGTTTCATCATCAGTATACACAAAATCAGACCGATTGTAAAGCGATATATGCACATTTTATGAGCGAAAAATCGACATACTTCGCACATTTTTCATTTGGCTGCGATCCATGGAGGAGATCCTGCATTCGTGCTGTGAGCCTACCCTGCGAAAAACAAGTTGCTCTTGTCGCCAAGGTGTGTACCAACAGTTCCATGACACATCAAGAAGGGCATGCTATTATCAAGACGAGCGAGAAACGCAGCAGAGCGGCAGGACTCGGCCTGCCGCTCTGCGGAAACCGTATTCAGATGTTGCCTGACAGGTACCAGAATCTCATCCAGAGATACATTGAGAATTGCTCCAAGCGCATAGAGGTTGTCTACCGAGGGAAGGCACTGTCCACGCTGCCACTTGTAGATGGCACGAGGCTCCTCAAACCCAAAGAAGTCTTGCAGGTCCCGTACAGTTAGACCGCGTTCTTTCCGAAGCTGTGCGATGTTTGCACCAGTTGCCACGGGGTCAATCACAGGAAAACACATACACATGGGCATATTCTCCTCATCAGACTCTGCCGAAGCAGGCTAGACCACCATACCGTAAATATGCGGCGGAGTCAAGTTGGTTTCGGGATTTGTAACATAAAAGAAAAGAGGTAATCAGAGATGGAGATTCAAAGCATTACTGTCCCTCCCAAGATAGGATGCCCGTAGGAACGCCTTCCCCGGCTTCCTGCGGGCGTCCGGAAACAATGGGGAGTGATATGTTATGAAAAGAAGCCAAGGCTACTACCGCTATCAAAGGAAGCGGCATATCAAGCGCAAGATGGGTATCCTCCGCCGGATAGGCGGAGAAGACAATCTGGTCTGCTGGACGGGCGACGGGTACTACGGCGTTCTCTCCAAAGGGAAGATTCACTGCTCTTGCTGGATGTGCCGTGCTAAATCCTATGATGAGTGGAGCCACAGCGACCAGCAGATGCTCCTGCTGGGGGATTTGCAGGTGAAAGAGGTATTCTACGAGCCGCTGCGACCCAACAGAGAAGAGCCACAGAACAGGGGCTTGCTGGAATGATGCCCCATAGTGCTGCCTGCAGCCATGGCTGGATAGAATCGGAGGTGAGCGTTTGAAGCTGATGAGGAGATGGGCTGTCTTCTAGTTACCGAGAAAGGAGGTAGCTGGAATGAGCCGGTCCTACAAACATACGCCAAGATGCGGGGATACCAAGGGGAAAGCCTCGAAGCGGGTAGCAAATCATGTGGTCCGAAGGAAGAAACTCTGCGAGGACTTCCCTGCCTTCGGCGGGTATAGAAAACTATATGAAAGTTGGAACATTTGTGACTTTGAGTCGGTTAACCTGTCGTTTGAGGAATTCTGTGCCCGAGATCCGTCTCTTGATCGCAAAGAGGCAAAAAAAGAGTATAGCAAGTGATATCTTAGAAAATGAAAAGGGCCTGCCGCAGGAATCTCTGCGGCAGGCCTGCTGTTGCGTGTTATTCCCAATTTAGACGATAGTAGCGGTCTGGTCCAAAACCAAGATACAGGATAAAGAGCGGTTCGGCAAGCATCAGCCCGATGGCGAACGGCACGCCGTGACCGAACGAGCGAGAGACACGCAGGGCAAGGATGGCTTCCAAGACTCCGCCGACGATGCCCGCGAGCGACACCAGAAAGCTATGGGAATCGGCGCCTGCAAACGCGCAAATAGCCGAGGCGATCAACGCCACCCAGAAGAACATTGTCTGCCAGCAAGAACCATACAGGATGTAGTCCGAGTAGATGGGAATAAAGCCCTTCCAGCCGGGCTGCCCCATCTTTTCGAACATCTGCCACCGGCCAAGGGCAAGCAGCAGGTACCATCCCAGCACAGCACCGATATAGAGCGTGCCCAGCGCAAGCGCCGAGCCAAGGACTGTCATCAAAATGAGCGTCAACATAGTTTCTCATCTCCTCTTTCTAATTGTACGGAAAGCGCGCAGAGAACGTGTCTTTCGGCATCCTCTGCGCGCTTTGGTGTTACTTTGCGGCAGCACCTGCTCGTCTTATGCGATTTTGACGCTGTGGTTTGTCGGTTGCATTTCTGTCTTCTTGGGCAAAGTCAGCTTCAACACACCATCTGCATAGGCTGCCTGCAATCCATTCTCGTCGATTTCACTTAGATCGAACGACCGCTGGTAGCTACCATAGCTGCGTTCACAGCGCACATAGTTGCCCTTCTTGTCCTGTTCCTCATGTTCGCTGTGGCGTTTCGCTGTGATGGTCATCATGCCATCGTTTACGTCGATGTGGATATCTTCCTTCTTGAAGCCCGGCAGGTCAGCTTCCATCAGATAATGGTCGCCCTTGTCCTGGATGTCGGTGCGGATGCCGGCAAAGTCATTGGCAGCCCAGTCAAAGAACCGGCTCTCCAAATCTTCCATCGCACGGAAGGAATCATAGGTATGGAGTTGATTTCCATGCACAAAAGGTACGAGTTCAAACATTTTGAAAACCTCCTTCGGCATGCCGCGTCCGCGGTAGTCGCTGTTTTATTATCCTCCGGGGTCTTTCCCCTTCGGACAATTATGAGTATAGCCATTGCCTGTGAACAAAAATGCATCTTTTTATGAACGATTTGTAAAGAGTTAGCACTCGTGCAGGCTGAGTGCTAACTGTGCCTACACTTATTATCCACAAGAGCGAAAGCGGGGCTATGAGGATTGAAATGAGACCAATCCTCATAGCCCTTGCTCTTAATGATTATTCCTCCGAGAATCTGGCAACGGTGAACGGACAATCGATGTAGCTCGGATCGCTTCGAATCTCATCAATGTATTCGCTCAACTGGGCTTCGTCCTCATAGTCCTTGTCATAGTCGATAACCTCAAACTCCACCTGCTCACCGCATGTTGAGCGGATATCCGATACGATGCCGGAAAAAACGATGATCTTTGTTTTGCCGATAGGAGAAAACTCCGTGGTTGCAATCACATCTTCTCCCCTGCCCTTACGCTCGGAGAGCGCGACGACGTGAAACTCGGTCGTATCATCACGGTCGGCGAAGTGATTTATGATACGGGCGTAGGTACCATCGTCAGCGATGCTTGCCTGCGTATCCCAACCGTTTTCTTCTGTATCGATCCGACGCTCGGTTTCAAAGTCCTCTCTGAGAGCTGCAATCGCAGTATCTTGGCTCGGAAAGGGGCTTGCGTAGATTTGTGGATCGAAGCTGTGGGTAGTCATTGACACTCCCCATGCCTGAAGGCAGGGGATTCTCGCTTCGCCCACTGTTGCTTTTACACCAGCCACGATAGCTGTCATGCAAAAGTCTTACACAATGTCCACGAGCGTATCGGTTCGGGAGTGCCCCTCCCTACCATGTAAACCTGTCGTACTAAGCCGTCTGTCGCAGCCTGACACCTTCATTCCTAATATTGATGGCTGCGTTGATATCGCGATCATGATGTGCGCCACAACTGGGACATATCCATTCGCGGATACCGAGGTCTTTGACCACGGGGTTCTTACAACCGCAGCAGCTGCAAAGCTGGCTGCTGGGGTAGAACCGGCCGACCTCAACGACCTGCTT